>ERZ773075.121-NODE-121-length-67461-cov-32.5879_pt1 | contig 67461 bp, 64 predicted proteins | sample MGYA00580614_ERZ773075 | MGnify/ENA primary metagenome ERZ773075 (study PRJEB29015, sample SAMEA2738021) | human oral metagenome | biome: human oral; feature: human-associated habitat; material: dental | place: China | collected 2043 ...
AAAGCCTCTTTAAGAGGCAAGTGACGAGTCAAGAGCAATGAGGCTTGAACAACGTGAAAGCCAGCGTCTTTAGGCGCTGGCTGGTAATTTGGGCTTATAGCCCTGGTGCAAACCACCCGTTAGACGGGTGGTTATGATTTTGATAAAAGAATGGTTGTTTGTTTCGACAGTTCCTCAAATGTTTCCTGGCTCAGTTTGGAATCTGAAACGATGGTATCAATCTCTGAGATATTGTAGAAAGTATAAAAATCAAACTTATTAAACTTACTGTGGTCTGCTAGTAAGTATTTTTTATTGGCATTGTTCAAGGCGATTCGTTGTACCTCGCCCTCTTCTTCACTGAAAGTAGCAATTGCCTTATCCTTAATACCATTACAACTTACAAAAGCTTTAGAAAACTGAAGGTTGGTCAAATCCTGCAGGGTAAGTGTTCCCACAAAAGCTCCAGTGATAGAGCGATAATTTCCACCAATCAAGATCAAATCTGTTAGTTTTCGTTCGTTTAGGATGAGAAAGACAGGAAGACTGTTTGTTACAACACGAATGTTATCGATAGGGAGTTCACGAGCAAAACATTCTAAGGTTGTTCCTGGACCAATAAAAATGGTTTCACCTTCGTCAATCAAATGACCTGCAAAACGGCTAATTTCTTGTTTTTCAGCAATCTGCAAGCCTTGTTTTTCAACGTTTGAGCGTTCGTTGTTTAAGAGAGAACCTGTACGAAGTTTTTCAGCGCCACCGTGTACACGGACCAGCAAATCCTTGTCTGCTAGTTCTTGTAAATAGCGGCGAGCTGTCATATCTGACACATCAAGACTCTCCATAATCTCTTTTACAGTAATAGTGCCTTTTGTGTTTACTGCTTCTAGAATACTATCTAGTTTTTCTTGCTTTAGCATCCTTATCACCTCGATTTCTACTATTATTATCTTACCATAAAACGCTCAATCAATCAAATAGAAAAAAACAAAATAAAACAAAAACAAAAATATCATGGTTGTTTTAAACAAACCATGATATTTTGAATGATTGGTCAAATTAGTCTAAACCGTAGTTGTAATCCTCGTCTTGCATGGCTTCAACTTCACCAAGGAGGTAACCATTTCCGACTTGAGAGAAGAAGTCGTGGTTAGAAGTTCCTGTTGAGATTCCGTTCATGACGATAGGGTTGACATCATCTGCTGAATCTGGGAAGAGTGGATCTTGTCCTAGGTTCATAAGGGCTTTATTGGCATTGTAACGAAGGAAGGTTTTAACTTCCTCAGTCCAACCAACACCGTCATAGAGACTTTCTGTATAGCCCTCTTCGTTCTCATAGAGGGTATAGAGCAGGTCGTACATCCATTCTTTGAGCTTTTCTTGCTCATCTTCAGGTAATTCGTTAAAGCCAAGTTGGAATTTGTAACCAATGTAGGTTCCGTGAACAGATTCATCACGAATGATCAGTTTGATGATTTCCGCAACGTTAGCCAGTTTGTTGTTACCGAGATAGTAGAGGGGGGTAAAGAAACCAGAGTAGAAGAGGAAGGTTTCAAGGAAAACGCTGGCAACTTTCTTTTCAAGGGGACTACCATTGAGGTAGATTTCGTTGATAATTTCAGCTTTTCTTTGTAGGTAGGGGTTTGTGTTAGTCCATTCAAAGATCTCTTCAATTTCAGCCTTGGTATTCAAGGTCGAAAAGATAGAAGAGTAAGATTTTGCGTGGACAGATTCCATAAACTGGATGTTGTTGAAAACAGCTTCCTCATGCGGTGTACGGATGTCTGCGCGAAGCGCTTGAACCCCTGTTTCAGATTGCATGGTATCCAAAAGGGTCAAACCACCAAAGACTTTTCCAACCAAGTCTTTTTCTTTGTTTGATAGTTTTCTCCAGTCGTCTAGGTCATTTGACAAGGGGATACGCGTATCGAGCCAGAATTGCTCCGTCAGCTTTTCCCAAGTTGATTTGTCGATGACATCTTCGATGGCATTCCAGTTAATGGCTTTGTAGTAAGTTTCCATTTGAAATCTCTTTCTGTATGTAATAATGCGATTGTCGAATCATCTCTATTTTATCATAGTCTGAGAAGAGTATCGCACAAAAAGTCGGAAGCCCGACTTTTTAGTTTTTCATAGTATTTAAGATACTTATCAAGTTTTGTCTGACGGGTAACTTAATCAGTAGTCTGAGAAAATGTAGTTGCCTCAGATAAAAATTAAATCACACAGCTTTCACATTGGTTAGCACCAACTTCTCCACCGTCGTCTGTAAAGGTACGGACGTAGTAGATAGACTTGATACCCTTGTTAAAGGCATAGTTACGAAGGATAGATAGGTCACGTGTCGTTTGTTTGTTTTCTTTCTTCCATTCGTAAAGACCTTTTGGAATGTCGCTACGCATGAAGAGAGTGAGTGAAAGCCCTTGGTCCACGTGCTCTGTTGCAGCAGCATAAACATCAATCACCTTACGCATATCCATGTCGTAAGCAGAAGTGTAGTAAGGGATAGTATCTGTTGACAAACCTGCAGCAGGGTAGTAGATCTTACCAATTTTCTTTTCCTGACGTTCTTCGATACGTTGCGTAATCGGGTGGATAGAAGCAGAAACGTCGTTGATGTAACTGATAGAACCATTTGGCGCTACAGCAAGACGGTTTTGATGGTAAAGTCCGTCTGCTTGGACCTTTTCGCGAAGTTCAGCCCAGTCAGTAGCGCTCGGGATAAAGACATCTTTGAAGAGTTCTTTAACACGGTCTGATTTTGGAACAAATTCGCCAGTTACATACTTGTCGAAGTAGCTTCCGTTAGCATAGTCTGATTTTTCAAAGTTGTGGAAGGTGATACCACGTTCACGCGCGATATTGTTTGATTCAACCAAGGTCCAGTAGTTCATAAGCATAAAGTAGATGCTTGTAAATTCAATTGACTCAGGTGATCCGTACTCAATCAGTTGTTGGGCAAGGTAACTATGAAGTCCCATGGCACCAAGGCCAAAGGTGTGAGCTAAACTATTTCCGTAGTCGATAGTAGGGACAGCTACGATGTGTGAACTATCTGTAACGAAAGTAAGAGCACGAACCATAGCGCGAATAGAACGACCAAAGTCAGGTGAAGTCATCATGTTGACTACGTTAGTTGAACCAAGGTTACATGAAACGTCTGTTCCCATTTGAAGGAATTCTTGAGCATCGTTGATCAAGCTTGGTTCTTGAACTTGAAGAATCTCAGAACACAAGTTACTCATGATGATTTTTCCATCAATTGGATTTGTACGGTTAGCCGTATCAATGTTGACCACATAAGGGTAGCCAGATTCTTGTTGCAATTTAGAGATTTCCGTTTCCAAATCACGCGCCTTGATTTTTGTCTTGCGGATATTTGGATTTGCGACCAATTCATCGTATTTTTCAGTGATGTCAATGTAGTTGAACGGCACACCATATTCAAGCTCTACAGAGTATGGGCTAAAGAGATACATTTCTTCATTTTTTCGAGCCAATTCGTAGAATTTATCGGGTACTACAACACCAAGTGAAAGGGTCTTTACACGTACTTTTTCATCGGCATTTTCTTTCTTAGTTGAAAGGAAAGCGATGATATCTGGGTGAAAGACGTTGAGGTAGACAACTCCAGCACCTTGACGTTGCCCGAGCTGGTTTGAGTAAGAGAAGCTGTCTTCAAAAAGCTTCATAACTGGTACGACACCAGAAGCAGCACCTTCATAGCCTTTGATAGGAGCTCCGGCTTCACGAAGGTTGCTGAGGGAAATTCCCACACCACCACCGATACGTGAAAGTTGAAGAGCAGAGTTGATGGAACGTCCGATAGAGTTCATGTCATCAGTTACTTGAATCAAGAAACAAGATACCAATTCCCCACGACGAGCACGACCTGCATTCAAAAAGGAAGGAGTAGCTGGTTGGTAGCGTTGGTGGATGATTTCATTGGCAATATCAGTCGCAATCACTTCGTCCCCGTCAGCAAAGTAAAGTGCATTAAAGAAGACACGGTCTTCCATACTTTCAAGATAGTATTCCCCGTCGTTAGTTTTCAAGGCATATTGATTATAGAACTTATAGGCAGCCATGAAAGATTTGAATTGGAAGTTTTGATTCTTGATAAATTGATGCAATTCTTCCAAAAACTCTGGACGGTATTTCTTGATAAAGGCCGTTTCGATGTAGTTGTGCTCAATGAGGTAGTTGATCTTATCAGTGATTGAATCAAAAACCATGGTATTTGGAACTACATTTTCCTTAAAGAAGGCATCCAAGGCTTCTTTATCTTTATGAAGCATGATTTGTCCATTAACAGGACGGTTGATTTCGTTATTGAGACGGAAGTAAGTTACGTCCTCAAGATGTTTTAATCCCATAAAATTTCCCTTATCTAATTACAAAAGAAAGGCCTCTAAGTTAGCCCTAGAAGCAGTTTCTTCTGGATGATGTACTAAGATTATGCTAATTGTTTCAGTTTTCCTGGTTGGAAGCCTGAAAAGACTTCAGTTGGTGTTTGGATAACAGGAGCAGCGCTGAAACCGAGCTCTTTAACCTGATCAATATACTCAGGTTGCTCGTCGAGATTGATCTCACGATAAGCGACATTGTTGCTATCCAAGAAACGTTTGGTCATTTTACATTGTACACAATTATTTTTAGAATAAACCGTTACCATTTTCGTAACTCCTCATAAAATTTGATTACTTTCTTAGTATATCAGAAAAAAAAACTTTGTCAAACTTTTTAAACTAAATCTTGTGTCTAAAAGTTACAGTTTTAAAATTAAAATACAAGATATAGTGGTTTTGAAAGAAGTTGAAAATGGCAAAAATCGTAAGAGCATGAATAAGTTTAGCGGAGACAATGCTTTAACAAAACTGAAACTGTAATATTAATGAAAAAAAGAAAGTCTCTGCACAAGATGTCCCTATATTTTGTATTAAAATATTTAAAAGATAACTAAAATGAAGATGTTAGATTATACTGCATTCATCCAAATAGATTATGAATTTCGTATTCTTGATAGAGAGTATATAACTGTAATTTTTGGGAAGTATTCGCTTTATGTGGTATACTAGTAGTGACCATAGAACTTATAGATAGGAATAAATTTAAAAATGAAGCTATGAAAAGAGTTTATAGTGATTACGATATTTAGGTATATAGACTATTTAAAAAATATAAAAGACAGTAGATGAGTTAGATAAATGTTGAATATGCAAAAACTATTAGAATAGAGTTATTCACTTTAGAAACTTATACTTACTGTGGAAATATATAGTATAATGTTGTTAGGGAAATAGGATTAATAGATTAATAAATGAAAGAATGCAAATCAGGAGGTGCGTAGTGAAAGAAAACGAGGTTATTTTAAAACGGCAATCTACTCGCGTATTTTTTAAGAATGGGGATACGGATTTTTTCTTTAATTGGTTGCTAGGAATCGGTGAAGTTTTTGGCTTCTCTCATGGAGAGCTGTATTATCTTGCTCAAAAGTTAGGTAATTCACCAAAACCTGATGACTGGAAAAATGAGTTTTTATCACATGTGAACTATCTTGAACAAAAGGTTAGTAATTTAGGTTTGAGTGAACAAACAAAGGCGCAGTATTATCTCGCACAGACCTACTCACTTCGATCGGCAATCCAGTTTACTGATCCATTTTCTGCCGAATACTTACCTATCGTTTGTCAAATGGAGAAGGCGTTCTCTAGTGCAATTCATTCACTAGGTACACCGATTGAAAAACTAACTATTGCTTATCAGGATTCCTACTTGCCTGGTTATTATCTTCATAGCGGTGATAATTGCCCAACGCTGATTATGATTGGTGGAGGTGATACTTATCGCGAAGATTTATTTTATTTTGCAGGATATCCTGGATGGATACGAAATTATAATGTTTTAATGGTTGACCTTCCTGGTCAAGGGAGCAATCCTAGTAGAGGGCTAATCTTTGGTGTAGATGCCTCTATTCCAATTTCATTATGCATAGACTGGTTGGAAAATAGAAATCCTAAACTAAATTATTTAGCCATTTATGGTGTCAGCGGAGGGGGATATTTTACCGCACAAGCTGTCGAAAAGGATCCAAGAATTCATGCTTGGATTGCTAGTACCCCTATTTACGACGTTGCAGAGCTCTTCAGAAAAGAATTCGGATCAAGTTTGAAAGCACCTAGTTGGTTAATAAATGCCATTTTAAAATTAGCTGGAAATTTGAATGAATCAGCAAATTTGAATCTTAAAAAGTATGCATGGCAGTTTGGTACTTCTGATTTTAAGAGTGCTATTGATGATGTATTTAACTATGCAAAGATTGTAGATTATCAAAAAATTCAATGCCCATGCCTGTTTATCATGGGAAAGGGTGAGGGTGCTGAACTGCAGCATCAAACTAAGGTAATTTATGAATCACTTAAATCTAAAAATCAACAAACTAAACTTCAAGTATTTGAGGCGGAAAGTGGTGCGGACGCTCATTGCCAAGTCAATAATTTAAGACTCGCCCATAATGTCGTTTTTGATTGGTTGGATACTTTATTTGAATGGAATCAATCAAAGTTTTAGTTCTACTTATACTACTTAGATATATCTACATTTTTACTGTTAGGTGCTACAAGCCTATTTTACTTTAAGTAGCAAATTGAATAAATTCTCTACTGTTGATGGTAAGAGTAGGTTTTAGAATTTCAGTATTTGATGAAGTCTTTTCAAATAATAGGTTGGCTGAGTTATATTAATTATAACTAAATAGTATTATTTTTTCATTATTTACTAGGATTGTCTTCTGATTGATATTAAGAAAAAATAGCTTTGAAAATTGAATTTTGATGATAACATTTTTGAACAATTAGTGTTTAGATATGCTATTTAATTGCTAGAGTGCTCATTATAATAGAAAAAGAAGTAATTTCATTTTCAGTAAAAGTCCATAAAATACTTGAAAAATTATCTTGAAGATGATATAATACAGTCTTGTAAGGGTTATCACATATAACTCAAAAAGAAAACACTTAAAGGAGAGTCAAACTATGGCTTCTAAAGATTTCCACGTAGTGGCAGAAACAGGTATTCACGCACGTCCAGCAACATTGTTGGTTCAAACAGCTAGCAAATTTGCTTCAGATATCACTCTTGAGTACAAAGGTAAATCAGTAAACCTTAAATCTATCATGGGTGTTATGAGTCTTGGTGTTGGCCAAGGTGCTGACGTTACAATTTCAGCTGAAGGTGCAGATGCTGACGACGCAATCGCTGCTATCACTGAAACTATGGAAAAAGAAGGATTGGCATAAGGAAAATGACAGAAATGCTTAAAGGAATCGCAGCATCTGACGGTGTTGCAGTTGCAAAAGCATATCTACTCGTTCAACCGGATTTGTCATTTGAGACTGTTACAGTCGAAGATACAAACGCAGAAGAAGCTCGCCTTGATGTCGCTCTACAAGCATCACAAGACGAGCTTTCTGTTATTCGTGAGAAAGCAGTAGGTACGCTAGGGGAAGAAGCAGCTCAAGTTTTTGACGCTCACTTGATGGTTCTTGCTGACCCAGAAATGATCAGCCAAATCAAGGAAACAATCCGTGCGAAGAAAGTGAATGCAGAAGCAGGTCTGAAAGAAGTGACAGACATGTTTATCACTATCTTTGAAGGTATGGAAGACAACCCATACATGCAAGAACGTGCAGCGGATATCCGCGACGTGACAAAACGTGTATTGGCAAACCTTCTTGGTAAAAAATTGCCAAACCCAGCTTCTATCAATGAAGAAGTGATCGTCATTGCACATGACTTGACTCCTTCTGATACAGCTCAATTGGACAAAAACTTTGTTAAAGCTTTTGTAACCAACATCGGTGGACGTACAAGCCACTCAGCTATCATGGCACGTACGCTTGAAATTGCTGCTGTATTGGGTACAAACAACATCACTGAAATCGTTAAAGATGGTGACATTCTTGCCGTTAACGGTATCACTGGTGAGGTTATTATCAACCCGACTGATGAGCAAGCGGCTGAATTCAAGGCTGCTGGTGAAGCTTATGCGAAGCAAAAAGCTGAATGGGCACTCTTGAAAGATGCACAAACAGTGACTGCTGATGGTAAACACTTTGAATTGGCTGCCAACATCGGTACTCCAAAAGACGTTGAAGGTGTCAATGACAATGGCGCTGAAGCTGTTGGCCTTTACCGTACAGAGTTCTTGTACATGGATTCTCAAGACTTCCCAACAGAAGATGAGCAGTACGAAGCTTACAAGGCTGTACTTGAAGGAATGAACGGTAAACCTGTTGTTGTTCGTACAATGGATATCGGTGGAGATAAGGAACTTCCTTACTTCGATATGCCTCATGAAATGAACCCATTCCTTGGATTCCGTGCCCTTCGTATCTCTATCTCTGAGACTGGAGATGCTATGTTCCGCACTCAAATCCGTGCCCTTCTTCGTGCATCAGTTCACGGTCAATTGCGTATCATGTTCCCGATGGTTGCACTCTTGAAAGAATTCCGTGCAGCGAAAGCAGTCTTTGACGAAGAAAAAGCAAACCTTCTTGCTGAAGGAGTTGCAGTTGCGGATGATATCCAAGTTGGTATCATGATCGAGATCCCTGCAGCAGCCATGCTTGCAGACCAATTTGCTAAAGAAGTTGACTTCTTCTCAATTGGTACAAACGACTTGATCCAATACACAATGGCAGCAGACCGTATGAACGAACAAGTTTCATACCTTTACCAACCATACAACCCATCAATCCTACGTTTGATTAACAATGTTATCAAAGCGGCTCATGCTGAAGGTAAATGGGCTGGTATGTGTGGTGAGATGGCTGGTGACCAACAAGCTGTTCCACTTCTTGTCGGAATGGGCTTGGATGAGTTCTCTATGTCAGCAACATCTGTACTTCGTACACGTAGCTTGATGAAGAAATTGGATACAGCTAAGATGGAAGAGTACGCAAACCGTGCTCTCACAGAATGCTCAACAATGGAAGAAGTTCTTGAACTTCAAAAAGAATACGTTAATTTTGATTAATCGAAAAGTCCTTGCAACTCAGTTGCAGGGATTTTTTTTGATATTTTTAAAAGAATTTTTAAGCTAATCTTTCTTATATAAAGTCCAATCTTGAGAAAATTGTGGTCAGAATAAAAAAGTACTTAACTGGTTCATAAAATTCTTGACAAGTTGCAAATTTAAGAGTAAACTATTAACCAGTTAAGTAATAGAGAGGAGTTTCTGCAATTTAGAAATGAATTGCAACTAGAAATATAAAAAAGAAAGAGAGTTTCGATGAAAATTAATAAAAAATACCTTGCTGGTTCTGCGGCAGCTTTAATTTTAAGTGTCTGTTCTTATGAATTGGGACTGTATCAAGCCAGAACGGTCAAGGAAAATAATCGTGTTTCCTACATAGATGGAAAACAAGCGGCACAAAAAACGGAGAATCTGACTCCTGATGAAGTCAGCAAACGTGAAGGCATTAATGCCGAACAAATCGTCATCAAGATAACAGACCAGGGTTATGTCACTTCACACGGAGATCACTATCATTACTATAATGGCAAGGTCCCTTATGATGCTATTATCAGTGAAGAGTTACTGATGAAGGATCCAAACTATAGGCTAAAAGATGAGGATATTGTCAGTGAAGTCAAGGGTGGTTATGTTATCAAGGTAGATGGAAAATACTATGTTTACCTTAAGGATGCAGCCCATGCGGATAATGTCCGTACAAAAGAAGAAATCAATCGGCAAAAACAAGAGCATAGTCAGCATCGTGAAGGAGGAACTTCAGCAAACGATGGTGAGGTAGCCTTGGCACGTTCGCAAGGACGCTATACTACAGATGATGGTTATATCTTTAATGCCTCTGATATCATTGAAGATACTGGTGATGCTTATATCGTCCCTCATGGCGATCATTACCATTACATTCCTAAGAGTGAGTTATCAGCCAGCGAATTGGCTGCAGCAGAAGCCTTCCTAACTGGTAGAAGTGGCCAATCAAAAACGCCTACTTATCGCCGTACCAATAACAACAGTGCTAGCAGCGATGTAGATAGATGGAGCCCATCCTATAATAACCAAGGCAGTGGCTATACGAACACGAACACATCTAACAATAGTAGTGACGATAGTCAAGCAAGTCAAAGTGATGATATTGATGGTCTTTTGAGACAGCTCTACAAACTGTCTTTGAGCCAACGACATGTGGAATCTGATGGCCTTGTTTTCGACCCAGCACAAATTACAAGTCGAACAGCTAGAGGAGTTGCTGTGCCTCATGGGAACCATTACCATTTCATCCCTTATTCACAAATGTCTGAATTGGAAGAACGAATCGCTCGTATTATTCCTCTTCGTTACAGTTCGAACCATTGGGTGCCAGATTCAAGACCAGAACAATCAAGTACACAACCGACTCCGGAACCTAGTCCAAGCCCACAACCTGCACCAAATCCTCAACCAGCTCCAAGCAATCCAATTGATGAAAAATTAGTTAAACAGGTGATTCGAAAAGTAGCTGATGGCTATGTATTTGAAGAGAATGGAATCTCACGTTATATTCCTGCCAAGAAGCTTTCAGCAGAAACTGCTGCAGCCATTGATAGTAAACTAGTCAAGCAAGAAAGTTTAGCTCATAAACTCGGAGCTAAGAAAACCAACCTCCCATCTGGTGATCAAGGATTTTACAATAAGGCTTATGATTTACTAGCAAGAGTTCATCAAGACTTACTTGATAATAAAGGGCGCCAAGCTGATTTTGACATTTTGGATAAACTGTTGGAACGTTTAAATGATGAAAGCAGTGATAAAGTTAAGTTGGTCGAAGATATACTTGCATTTCTAGCACCGATTCGTCATCCAGAACGTCTAGGAAAACCAAATGCGCAAATTGCTTACACAGATGATGAGATTCAAGTAGCCAAGTTGGCAGGAAAGTATACCACAGAAGATGGTTATATCTTTGATCCTCGTGATATCACCAGTGATGAGGGGGATGCCTATGTAACTCCACATATGACCCATAGTCATTGGATTAAGAAAGATAGTTTGTCTGAAGCCGAAAGAGCGGCAGCCCAGGCTTATGCTAAAGAGAAAGGTTTGACCCCTCCTTCAACAGACCATCAGGATTCAGGAAATACTGAAGCTAAAGGAGCAGAAGCTATCTACAACCGCGTGAAAGCAGCTAAGAAAGTGCCCCTTGATCGTATGCCTTACAATCTCCAGCATACCGTGGAGGTTAAAAACGGAAGCTTGATTATTCCTCATTATAACCATTACCATAACATCAAATTTGAGTGGTTTGACGAAGGACTTTATGAGGCACCTAAGGGGTATAGTCTAGAAGATCTCTTTGCGACTGTCAAGTACTACGTCGAACATCCAAACGAACGTCCGCATTCAGATAGTGGTTGGGGAAATGCAAGCGACCATGTTCAAAGAAACCAAAATGGTCAAGCAGATAACAATCATACGGAAAAACCAAACGAGGAGAAACCTCAGACAGAAAAACCTGAGGAAGAAACTCCCCGAGAAGAAAAACCGCAAAGTGAGAAACCAGAATCTCCAAAACCGACTGAGGAGCCAGAAGAAGAATCGCCAGAGGAACAAGAAGAACCTCAGGTCGAGACTGAAAAGGTTGAAGCGAAGTTGAGAGAGGCTGAAGAGCTACTTGCAAAGATCCAAGACCCCATTATCAAGTCCAATGCAAAAGAAACTCTCACTGGCTTAAAAAATAACCTGCTATTTGGTGCACAGGACAACAATACCATTATGGCTGAAGCTGAAAAGTTGTTGGCTTTATTAAAGGAGAGTAAGTAAAGGTAGTAGCATTTTCTAGCTCCTAAAAACAGGATAGGAGAACTAGAAAGGAAGAAAACACAAAATGAGAGCAGAATGTGAGTTCTAGTTCTCATTTTTTTCATGAAAATATGTAAAATATCTTGACATATAGTGTAAATAAAGATAAACTATTTACTAGTTAATTAAATGGTTAAATACTAGTTAAGGAGTAATGATGAAAAAAAGAACATTTCTATTATTGATAGCCAGTCTGCTGCTTCTTGTCTTAGGAGCATGTGGTCAAAAAGAAAAACAAGAAGCAAAGGGAATGAAGATTGTAACAAGTTTTTATCCAATCTATGCCATGGTCAAAGAGGTATCGGGGGACTTGAATGATGTACGGATGATTCAGTCAAGTAACGGGATTCACTCCTTTGAACCGTCAGCAAATGACATTGCTGCTATCTATGACGCGGATGTCTTTGTCTACCATTCTCATACGCTCGAATCTTGGGCGGGAAGTCTAGATCCTAACTTGAAAAACTCAAAAGTTAAGGTTTTAGAAGCGTCTGAAGGGATGACCTTGGAGCGTGTACCAGGTTTGGAAGATGTTGAAGCTGGTGACGGCATCGATGAAAAAACACTCTACGACCCTCACACTTGGTTAGATCCAGAAAAAGCAGGCGAAGAGGCGCAGATTATTGCGGACAAACTTTCGGAGCTTGATAGTGCTAATAAGGAAACGTATCAAAAGAATGCTAAAAACTTTATAGCAAAGGCCCAAGAATTAAGCAAGAAATACCAACCTATTTTTAAAAAAACGAGTCAAAAGACTTTTGTTACACAACACACAGCCTTTTCTTACCTCGCTAAACGGTTTGGATTGAAACAACTTGGTATAGCAGGGATTTCCCCTGAACAAGAACCAAGTCCGAGACAGTTGACAGAAATCCAAGAATTTGTCAAAACCTATAATGTCAAAACGATTTTTACCGAGAGCAATGCTTCCTCTAAAGTTGCTGAGACCTTGGTCAAATCAACAGGAGTTAGTCTAAAGACACTCAATCCTTTAGAAGCAGATCCTGAAAATGATAAAACATACTTAGAAAATCTAGAAGAAAATATGAATGTTCTTGCAGAAGAATTAAAATGAGGAGATGATGAAAATGAAGAAGAAATACCTTGCGGCAGGATCGGCTCTAGTCCTTTCCCTAAGCCTTTGCATCTATGCATTGAACCAACACCAGGTCGAAGGAAACAAAGATAATAATCGTGTGTCTTATGTCGATGGGAAGCAAGACTCTCAAAAAACAGAGACCCAGACACCAGATCAAGTTAGCAAAAAAGAAGATATTCAGGCTGAACAAATTGTCGTGAAAATCACCGATCAAGGTTATGTGACTTCACACGGTGATCATTTTCATTATTATAATGGTAAAGTTCCTTTTGATGCAATCTTCAGCGAAGAGCTGTTGATGAAAGATGGCAATTATCAACTGAAAGACGCTGATATTGTCAACGAAATCAAAGGTGGCTACATTATCAAGGTTGATGGCAAGTATTATGTCTACCTTAAAGTTGTGGCTCATGCTGATAATGTTCGTACAAAGGACGAAATTGAGCGCCAAAAACAAGGTCATACTCATGATGCACCAACTTCTAACAGTGCAGTGGCGCTTGCTCAATCTCAAGGTCGTTATACTACAGATGATGGCTACATCTTTAATCCGTCTGATATTATCGAGGATACTGGTGATGCTTATATCGTCCCTCACGGTGGACATTACCACTACATTCCAAAGAGTTCCTTGTCTGCTAGTGAATTGGCTGCTGCCCAAGCCTACCTCTCTGGAACTAGAAAACAGCCAAGTGTGACTGACTATCGTCCAAGCCAAAATGGAACTAGTCAAACCACTGATCCAAGTCAACAAACTGAAACACCAATCAATCAAGATGAGAGTCTTCAGAGTCTATTGCAACAGCTCTATGCTCTTCCACGTACTCAACGTTATGCTGAATCAGATGGCTTGATTTTTGACCCTGCTAAGATTTCGAGCAGAACACCAAGTGGCGTAGCGATTCCACACGGAAATCACTATCATTTCATCCCATATACAAAACTTTCTGCCTTGGAAGAAAAGATTGCACGTATGATTCCTTTATCTAGCGACAGTGGGAAGCCAACACCTTTGGAAAATCCAAGCAAACCAGCAGAACATCCAGCTCAACCAGATCATCCTCATGACCAAGACGGTGACCATGGAAGTCAGGATACCAACCATGAAGACCATGACCACGATGGAGAGGAGCATGACCATCACCACGGTGAAGAACATGATCATGGTTTTGCAGCAGACCGTGTCATCAGTGAGGATGAGCAAGGGTTTGTAGTTTCTCATGGAGATCACGCTCATTATTTCTTTAAGAAGGACTTGACTGCAGCCCAAATCAAAGCTGCCCAAGATCACTTGAAAGAAAATCATCAGCCGCAGCACGTTCAACCACTGGCAAAGACGGTGGAAAGTTTCTCGAGAGATGCGAGCGATGAAGAAAAAATCAAGTATATCTCACAGACCTACGGAGTACCGCTCGAAGCGATTCGCATTTCAAATGGATTCTTTGTCTTTGGAAATCCGGATCAAGCCTATGATCCAACCCATATCCATCCCTATGCTGTTCGAAAAGAACATGTTCGTATTCCTCTCCAAACTGGGAATCCAGAACTGGATTTCCTAAATGAACTGTATACGACTGCCCTACGTGATGGGGTATCTCCTTATAGTTTACAGGTAGAAAGTGGTAGTTTTGTGATTCCTCACGGAGACCACAATCACTACATCAAGGTTCAAACTAAGAGCTATGAAGTAGCTTTGAAAAATAAGATTCCGGCCCTACAATCGACCTATCAACCTGGAGCATTTGATGAACAAACAGTTCTATCTAAGGTGGATCAACTTTTAGCAGATAGCAGAAGTCTCTACAAAGACCAGCCAATCATGCAGAGACGTGTTGAACTTGCTTTGGGGCAATTCACCGAAAATATGAAAAAACTGGCAACAAACTCAACTGCTGGATATCTAGCAGCCTTGGATCTCTTTGATAAACAATACATCCATGTGGATCAAAGTGTGGCACCGGTTGAAACTTTACCTTTAGATAAGAAGTATCAAGCCCTAGTAGATAAGATCAATACACTGGATACAGATACTTATGGTCTGCCTAAGAAAGATCTTTTGGTACATTTGCAGGAAGCAAAACTAGCACAGGATGAGACAGAGTTGGCTGCCATTGAAGCGAAACTGCAGGCCTTGCAAGATTTCCGAGATCGGACCGGGGTTACAACAGTAGAGTACATCAAGTACTTCTACGAACATGTGTCTGATGGTCGTCTCGGAGAAGAACTTCGGAACCGTGTTGCCAAGTTGACCTGGGAACTTTACCAGTCACAATCTTTCCTCAAAGCAACCGACTTGAACAAGTTATTCCCAACTATTTACCAAACTAAGCTAGAAGTAGAAGAAGCTCTCAAAGAAGAACCCGTTTCTACAAAAGCTGGTAAGACTATTCTAGATACGGAAAAAGTAGATAGTCAAACTGCTAAGACAGCCATCTATGAATTCCTAAAAGAACTCTACGGTGATTTTATGTCAGAAGAGCGGGTTAGCCATGTTAAGAAGGAAGAAGTGGATGCTCTCCTAACTAAAGCTGCCCAACTTCTAGCACGTGTCAAAGAAGATGGTGTCAAACAATCCCTAGCTGAAGAAGCAACTAATATCAAAGCGGCTGCTGAAAAGGAAAATGCAGACCTTGACGAAGCTAAAACACAACTTGAGGATCTTTTAAATCGTATTGCAGCGACTATCCAACGAGAGAAAAAAGAAGCAGAACAAGATCCACAAACGGTGATCATCTACCAAAAACTCTATAATGTCTTGCTCTCTCTTCACAAGTACTTAGAGGATAACAAAGGATCCGATGCTGACTTTGAACGTGTTGATGCCCTATTTGATCAACTTGCAGCCAAAAGCAGTGATAAAGAAGGCCTCCTCACTCTAGCTAAAGAAATCATTAGCTTGAACCAGGAACTCCGTTCAAAAGCAAGTGAAACTGATAGCCAATCTAAGTCTGAGAAAGACAGTGAAACAGCTACTTCTAAACCAACAGAAAAGCAAGCACAAAGTGAGTCTGAGACAAGTGCTCAACCAAACGAATAAAAAGAAAGACGAAGTAGCTGAGCTACCTCGTCTTTTTTAGTCTTTATAAGATACAATGCCAATGATGGTATCCACCGCACGTTCCATTGTCTGAAGGCTGACGTATTCAAAACGTCCATGCATGTTTTCACCACCAGCAAAGATATTTGGAGTTGGAATGCCCATAAAGGAAATCTTAGACCCATCTGTTCCACCACGGATTGGTTCGATAATTGGCGTGATACCTAAATCTTCCATAATAGCCTTAGCAATAGTAATAGGCGTCATGTCTTTCTCAATGACTTCCTTCATATTGTAGTACTGGTCGGCCAGAGTTAAGGTCACGCGATCATTCCCAAGTTCTTGATTCATCTTGTCAGCAATAGACTGCATAGCTGCTTTGCGTGCTTCAAAGGCATCCTTTTCAAAATCGCGAATGATGTAGCTTGCACGCGCCTCCTCAACACTGCCTGACACATCCATAAGATGATAGAAACCTTGGTAACCATCTGTCAGTTCAGGTCGGTCATTCTCTGGAAGTTGATTATGAAAATCAATCGCTAACTGAAGAGCGTTGACCATCTGACCTTTAGCGGTACCAGGATGGACATTACGCCCTTGGAAATGCAATTCAGCACCAGCTGCTGAAAAAGTCTCGTACTGAAGCTCCCCTAGTGGTCCTCCATCGACTGTGTAGGCAAAGTCTACATCAAAGTCTTCTGCGTCAAATTGATTAGCACCAACGCCAATTTCTTCATCTGGACCAAAACCAACTCGAATTTCACAATGCTTGATTTCGGGATGAGCAGTCAGGTATTCGATAGCAGTCATAATTTCAGCAATTCCAGACTTGTCATCAGCACCTAGCAAGGTCGTGCCATCAGTTGTGATAAGCGTTTGGCCATGATATTTTTCAAGACTCTTGAAGTCAGCAGGATCTAGTTTAAAGCCAGAAGTACCTAAGTCGATGACTCTACCATCATAGTTTTCAATGACTTGCGGCTTCACACCTTCAGCATTAAAATCAGCAGTATCCATGTGGGAGATGAAGCCAATTTTGCGAGTGAGATTTGGATCGTTAGCTGGTAAGGTACCAATAGCAAAACCATTTGGCAGATAGTAGACGTTTTGTAGACCGACACGTTTCATTTCAGGAATAAGAACGTTGGTCGCAAAATCTACCTGACTTTGCGTACTTGGAGTAGTAGCAGAGTGTTCATCAGAACGCGTATTGACCTTAACGTAGGTCAAGAAACGATCTAAAAGGTTGGGATAAGTCATAAAAACTCCTTTAATATCATTTTTTTCATTGTATCATAGAATGGAGAGAAAGACAAAGAGAAGTAAATAAAAAAAATGAATGAAAGCGTTTATTTATTATATATTTCATGGTAGAATGGTAATTGAAAAAAACATCACAAGGACATATCAATGAAAAAAGCAATTTTAATGATGACATTTGGTTCGCCAGAAGAGATCACCTTTGAGAGTGTAGCGGATTTTTTTACCAATATTCGTCGTGGAATCAGACCCCAGGATCACGAGATTCAGACCCTCTATGACAACTATGTTCGTATTGGTGGTACGCCCCTGCAGAGGATTACACGTGATGAGGTCAGTTTAGTCAAGGAACGGTTAGGAGAAGAGTATGGCATCTACTTTGCTAACAAATTTTCTCGGCCCTTTATCCCTGATGTGATCAAGCAGATGGAGGCTGATGGTGTTGAAGAATGTATCTGCTTGATTTTGGAACCTCATTATTCCTTCTACTCGGTTATGGGGTATGAAAAGTTTCTGGAAAGCCAGCAGATCCGATTTTTAGTCATTAAGGACTGGTATCAGCAACAATCTTTGCTGAACTTCTGGACAGATGAGATTAGCAAAATTTTACGAAACCAGGTAGGAGAAGAGTCCTTTAAGGTGATCTTCTCAGCCCATAGTGTTCCAATTTTTGCCTTAGACTTTGGAGATCCTTATATCGATCAGATTTTTGATAATAGCAAGTTGATAGCAGAGCAACTCAGTCTAACCGCAGATCAGTATACCAATACTTGGCAGAGCGAGAGTGATATTGGAATCCCTTGGATCAAGCCAGATGTACTCGAGTATTTGAGAGAACAGAAACAACATCCAGAGCATTATATCTTTGTCCCAATTAGCTTTATCAGTGAGCATATTGAAGTTCTTTTTGATAACGATGTAGAATGTTATGAATTATGTCAAGAATTAGGTGTAACCTACCATCGACCACCTATGCCAAACACAGATTCCCGTTTAATTGATGCTTTAGTTGATACTGTAAGAGCCAATGAACAAAAAGAATTTAAGGAATTTCTCCCAGAAGAAGAAACCTTTGATGAGCTAGCTCCGTCAGCAACTACAAAGGACATCATGGAGGAGACAGACGACCTTCAGATGCCAGAATTTGTGAAAAAACTGATTGAGAAAAAAGGCCGTGAAAATGTGAAGATGCCTTACTTGATTAAGAAAATGCTCGAAAAGGCTGGTAAGTTACCAAAAGAGTAAAGAAAAAAGGATTTAGCTTTAAGCTAGATCCTTTATCTGTCTTATTTTTTCTCAAGAAGGGCTTTGATTTCTTGAAGAACTTCAAGTTCAGTTGGAGCAGCAGGAGCTTCCTCAACCACTTCCTCTTTCTTACGAAGGTTTTGAGCTTTTTCAATACCTTTGATAACAAAGAAGAGAACTGTACCCACAACAAGGAAGTTGATAACAGCACTCAAGAAGCTACCATAACCAACACCATTCCATGAAAGTTCAGCGATACGTTCTACGTTCGCAGCTTTCAAAGCTGGGTTCAAGATAAGTGGAGTGATGATATCATTTACAAGTGAAGTAACGATGGCACCAAAAGCAGAGGCGATGATCACACCGACAGCGAGGTCAACGACATTACCGCGAAGCAAAAATTCTTTAAGATCTTTTAACATTTTCATAAATTCCTTTCCTAATTTTCTAATTTATTATATCCTAAATTGTGACAAAAATCAACTTGGATGCTCAAGGAGGTCAGTTGTTCCCTTTAAAAATATAGACTTTACTAAGAACATAATTTAGTGCAATAATTAAAATTTGAGATAAAATTGTTTCAATGGAGTTCACTAAATCTAAGTTATGCCCAACAAACTGCCCAATAATATCAGGATATGATGTAACAAAGATATAGGTTAAAAGAGTATCAAGACTCAAAGTAAAAAGACGTGCTGGAAAAAACTTAGAGAGACGAACCGTCCAGTTCTTTCTTTTTTGCTTGAAGACAATCGTATCATTCGTGATGAAAGCAAAGGCAATAGCAATAAAATTTGCTAATACTGTCGCTAGGATTTCCTGGTGACTGATATGGTAAATAAGCAAACGTGATAAAATCGAGATCAGAGTAGTAGCACCACCGAAAAATAAGTAAGAGAGAATCTCGTTATCAAAGAAAGCTTTTATTAGTTTTTTCATGATTTTAGTATAGCATAAAGCTGGCTATTGTGCTATACTAGTAAGGTTGATTCAATCAACCCTTGGTGCTTAGCTTCTTTCACCAAGCATATTTTACGCGGGAAACCGCCAAAGGAGAAAACATGAAAAAATTAACTGTTCGTGACATGGCAGACATCGCTATTGTTGCTGCTATCTATGTGGTTTTGACCATTACCCCGCCCCTTAATGCCATTAGTTACGGTGCCTACCAGTTCCGTATTTCAGAGATGATGAATTTCTTGGCATTTTATAACCCTAAATATATCATCGGTGTGACGATTGGCTGTATGATTGCTAATTTCTTTAGCTTTGGTCTAATAGATGTCTTTGTCGGTGGAGGTTCTACCCTAGTTTTCCTAAGTCTAGGTGTATGGCTCTTTAGCAAATACAAAAATGACTATTTGTTCAATGGTTTGATTCGTAAAGATCATTTCTTCTTTTCAATCCTCTTCTCCATCTCAATGATTACCATTGCAGCTGAACTTCATATCGTTGCAGAAGCTCCCTTCTTCTTCACATGGTTCTCTACTGGAATTGGTGAGTTTGCATCACTTGTTGTAGGTGCGATTTTGATTAATAAACTGGGACAGCGAATCGATCTAACAAAATAAGAAGTCTATAAGCTAGATACTTGCCAAATCTAGCTTTTTTCATTCCATAAAATTAAAAGAGAGCGCTTGACAAGAGCATAGAACTATAGTATACTTTTCAGGTAAGCTGATTTAGCTCAGTTGGCAGAGCGCATCCATGGTAAGGATGAGGTCGCCGGTTCAATCCCGGCAATTAGCATGATAGAGACGAAATAACCTTGGAAAACCAAGGTTTTTCTTATCTACCTGTATAAATGAAGCAAAGAGTTTTTGCTGTTGACAAAAGTGGCTCTATCTAGTAGAATAGTAGATGCGATGAGTCGATAGGTAGTCTTCGGACTGCTATTGAGCATAAGGAGGTCGTAACGCAGGAGCGGACCTTGATGAGTTGTGTGAACCTGCTCATCACATGAAGATGCCTCTTAGTCCCTGGTCAATGGCTAGGGATTTTTAGTTTTCAGAAAATATAGTCTAAAAATACTTTTCAATTTCTGTAAAAAGTAGTATAATAAATCTATTATAGAAATTTTTAGAAAATTCCGAAAGAGGTTATTTATGGGATATACAGTTGCTGTAGTCGGCGCGACAGGTGCTGTCGGAGCTCAGATGATAAAAATGTTGGAAGAATCAACACTTCCAATCGATAAAATTCGTTACCTTGCTTCTGCACGTTCAGCAGGCAAGACTTTGAAATTTAAAGACCAAGATATTACGATTGAAGAAACGACTGAGACAGCTTTTGAGGGTGTTGATATTGCACTCTTCTCAGCAGGTGGTTCGACATCAGCTAAGTATGCACCATACGCAGTTCAAGCTGGAGCGGTAGTAGTGGATAATACATCTTATTTCCGTCAAAACCCAGATGTACCATTGGTTGTTCCAGAAGTCAATGCTCACGCACTTGATGCCCACAATGGGATTATTGCCTGTCCTAACTGTTCAACAATCCAAATGATGGTGGCTCTTGAGCCGGTCCGCCAAAAATGGGGCTTGGACCGCATCATCGTTTCAACATACCAAGCAGTCTCTGGTGCAGGTATGGGAGCGATTCTTGAAACACAACGTGAACTTCGTGAAGTCTTGAATGACGGTGTGAACCCACGTGATTTGCGTGCGGAAATCTTGCCTTCAGGTGGCGACAAAAAGCATTATCCTATCGCCTTTAATGCTCTTCCACAAATCGATGTCTTTACTGACAACGATTACACTTATGAAGAGATGAAGATGACCAAGGAAACTAAGAAAATCATGGAAGATGACAGCATTGCAGTATCCGCAACCTGTGTACGTATTCCAGTCCTGTCAGCTCACTCTGAGTCTGTTTACATTGAAACAAAAGAAGTGGCTCCAATCGAAGAAGTGAAAGCAGCTATTGCAGCCTTTCCAGGTGCTGTTCTTGAGGATGACGTAGCGCATCAAATCTATCCGCAAGCCATCAATGCAGTTGGTTCACGTGATACCTTTGTTGGTCGTATCCGTAAAGACTTGGATGCTGAAAAAGGAATCCACATGTGGGTTGTTTCAGATAACCTTCTTAAAGGTGCTGCTTGGAACTCAGTTCAGATCGCAGAAACACTTCATGAACGTGGCTTGGTTCGTCCAACAGCTGAGTTGAAATTTGAATTAAAATAGTCATATCGTTTAGGAGTTCAGATGAACTCCTTCTTTGAAATAGAGAGGTGTTTCTCATGTCTTATCAAGATTTAAAAGAGTGTAAAATCATCACAGCCTTTATTACCCCTTTCCATGAGGATGGTTCCATCAACTTTGATGCCATTCCAGCCTTGATTGAGCATTTATTGGCCCATCACACAGACGGCATTCTTCTAGCTGGAACGACTGCTGAGAGTCCAACTTTAACCCACGATGAGGAGTTGGAACTCTTTGCGGCTGTACAAAAGATTGTTAATGGACGTGTTCCTTTGATTGCGGGTGTAGGTACCAATGATACGCGTGACTCGATTGAGTTTGTCAAAGAAGTAGCAGACTTTGGTGGCTTCGCTGCTGGACTTGCGATCGTACCATACTACAACAAACCTTCTCAAGAAGGGATGTACCAGCACTTTAAAGCTATTGCAGATGCTTCTGACTTGCCTATTATCATCTATAACATTCCAGGGCGTGTAGTAGTGGAATTAACTCCAGAAACCATGCTTCGCTTGGCTGACCATCCAAATATCATCGGTGTCAAAGAATGTACCAGCTTGGCAAATATGGCTTACTTGATTGAGCACAAGCCAGAAGAGTTCTTGATTTATACGGGTGAAGATGGAGATGCTTTTCATGCCATGAACCTTGGTGCAGATGGGGTTATTTCTGTTGCCTCCCATACAAATGGAGATGAGATGCACGAGATGTTCACTGCCATTGCAGAAAGCGATATGAAGAAAGCAGCAGCTATTCAGCGTAAATTCATTCCTAAGGTCAATGCTCTCTTCTCTTATCCAAATCCTGCACCTGTTAAGGCAGTTTTGAACTACATGGGATTTGAAGCTGGACCAACTCGATTACCTCTAGTTCCAGCACCAGAAGAAGATGCCAAACGCATTATCAAAGTTGTCGTAGATGGCGACTACGAAGCAACTAAGGCAACTGTAACAGGTGTCCTAAGACCAGATTACTAATAAAGACAATAAAATCCATGACCGTATGAACGATCATGGATTTTTCTTATTTTCCTAAACAGAATTGGCTAAAGAGTTGGGTAATGAGTTCATCTGGAGCAGCATCGCCAGTGATTTCTCCGAGGATTTCCCAAGTGCGAGTCAAGTCAACTTGAAGCAAGTCAACTGGCATCCCTAGTTCAAGACCTTGGTTAACAGCTTGTAGGCTTTCAACGGCCTTTTCAATCAAGGAAATATGACGGGCATTAGACAAGTAAGTAGCATCTTGTTCGACCAAACCAGCATTTTCAAAGAAGAGGTTGTTTATGCGCTCTTCAATCTTATCAATGTTTTTATTTTTGAGGACTGAAATACGAATGACATCTTCTGGAAGTTCAGAAGTTTCAATCGCTTCAGGAAGATCAGTTTTATTAAGTAGAATAATGCGGTTGGTATCTTGGCTGATTTCTAAGAGTTGGCGATCTTGGGCGGTCAGTGGTTCACTGGCATTTAGTACTAGTAGTACCAAGTCAGCTTCCTTTAGGGCTTTTTTCGAACGCTCGACACCGATTTGTTCGACGATGTCATCTGTTTCCCGGATACCCGCTGTATCAATCAATTTGAGTGGGACACCATTGATGTTGACGTATTCTTCGATGACATCACGGGTGGTACCAGCGATGTCCGTTACGATAGCCTTGTCCTCGCGCAAGAGGTTATTGAGGAGGCTGGATTTCCCAACGTTGGGACGACCGATGATAGCAGTGGAAATTCCCTCACGAAGGATTTTACCACGACGAGCTGTTCTAAGGAGATTAGTCAAGAGTTGTTCAAATTCCTTAGTTTTCTCACGGACAACGGCGGTAGTGGCTTCCTCAACATCGTCATACTCAGGATAGTCAATATTGACCTCGACTTGCGCAAGTGTATTGAGGATTTCTTGCCGAGTATTGTTAATGAGATCAGAAAGGGAACCGTCCAATTGTTTGACGGCGATATTCATTGCCTTGTCAGTTTTGGCACGGATGATGTCCATCACCGCCTCAGCCTGTGTCAAATCCACACGACCATTTAAAAAAGCACGTTTGGTAAATTCACCAGGTTCTGCCAACCGAGCTCCTTCACGGATAGCTAGTTGGAGAATCTCATTGGTCACCGCAATTCCACCGTGAGTGTTAATCTCGATAATATCCTCACGAGTGAAAGTCTTTGGAGACTTCATTGCTCCAACCATGACCTCGTCCATAACTTTACCTGTCAAAGGATCTACGATATGCCCGTAGTTAAGAGTGTGGCTAACAACTTGACTCAAGTCTTTTCCTTTAAAAATCTTTTGCGCAATGGCAAAACTATCTGTTCCGCTCAGGCGGACAATACCAATGGCCCCTTCACCTAGTGGAGTAGAGATAGCAGCGATGGTATCAAATTCACGTGTAATCATACTAATTCCTTTTGTATTTCTTTTCTTAGGATATGTATCCAAGCATCTCTTCAAATTGTAACAAAATTAGACTATTTCTTCAATGGATGCTACTTGGAGATTGAAAAAGCCTAAGCAATTCTGCTTAAGCTAGATTATTTGGTGCGCATTTCCCCTTGAGGGAAGTAGGTTCCTTCTGGCATGTCGTTGATGATGACATGGACAGCAGATTGAGGTGCTCCAGTGTTGCGGACAACCGCTTCCGTGACTTCCTTAGCAAGAGCTTTCTTTTGCTCGAGCGTGCGTCCTTCAAATAAATCGATGCGTACAAATGGCATAATGGCTTCCTCCACTAGTTTTTGATTTCTTCTATTTTACCACATTTTGCCGTTTAAAGCTTCAGAAAATTATGATATACTAGAATGTAGCAAAAATTTAGAAATGGACGTGAAATAGAAGCATGGCACAGTTGTATTATCGTTATGGGACCATGAACTCTGGTAAGACGATTGAGATTCTCAAGGTAGCCTATAACTATGAAGAGCAAGGAAAAGGGGTTGTCATCATGACCTCAGCTCTGGATACACGTGATGGTGTTGGTTATGTGTCGAGTCGAATCGGCATGAAACGCCCAGCCATTGCGATTGAGGAAACGACGGATATCTTTGGTTATATCCGAAACTTACATGAAAAACCTTACTGTGTGTTGGTCGATGAGGCCCAGTTTCTCAAGCGTCACCATGTTTACGACCTAGCTCGTGTTGTTGATGAGTTAGATATACCTGTCATGGCTTTTGGTTTAAAGAATGACTTTCGAAATGAGTTGTTCGAAGGTTCAAAATACCTCTTGCTCTTAGCAGACAAGATTGAAGAAATCAAGACCATCTGTCAGTACTGTAAGAAAAAGGCGACTATGGTGTTGCGTACGCACGATGGTGTGCCAGTCTATGATGGCGAACAAATTCAGATCGGTGGAAATGAAACCTATATCTCAGTCTGCCGTAAACATTATTTTGCGCCAATGATAACATCTAACAAGGAGCACAACTATGACAATTGAACTAAGAGATGTTACAATGGAAAATTATTTTGATGTTTTGAATTTGGATGTCAAGAAATATCAAAAGCAATTCATTGCAACCAACGCAATTAGTTTGGCTGAAGCATATGTCTACACTAAAAATGGAGATTTTGTAGCTCCATTGGCAGTTTATGATAAGGATGCAATTATAGGTTTTGTGATGATAGCTTATGATAAAAATATCGGAATTAGTAGTGGAAATTATTTATTATTTCGTTTTATGATTGATAAGAATTTTCAAAATCAAGGATATTTTAAACCCATTATGGATAAAGTTCTGGACTATGTTCGGACAGCGCCAGCAAGTTTAGGCAATAAACTTTGGTTGTCTTATGAACCAGAAAATGAACATGCAAGATCTTGTTACCTCAGTTATGGATTTAAAGAAACTGGGGAAATATTTGAGAACGAAGTAGTAGCAATCTATGATTTAACAATTGAGAAATAAGGAGAAAAAATGAACATCTATGATCAACTACAAGCTGTAGAAGACCGATATGAAGAATTAGGAGAATTGCTGAGTGACCCTGATGTCGTTTCAGACACCAAACGTTTCATGGAATTGTCCAAAGAAGAGGCTTCTACTCGTGATACAGTAACAGCCTACCGTGAGTACAAACAAGTCCTTCAAAACATCGTCGATGCTGAAGAGATGATTAAGGAATCAGGCGGAGATGCGGACTTGGAAGAAATGGCTAAGCAAGAACTCAAAGATGCCAAGGCTGAAAAAGAAGAGTACGAAGAAAAACTAAAAATCTTGCTCCTTCCAAAGGATCCAAATGATGACAAGAACATCATCCTTGAAATCCGTGGGGCAGCTGGTGGAGACGAAGCAGCACTTTTCGCCGGAGACCTTCTAACTATGTACCAAAAGTATGCGGAAGCTCAAGGGTGGCGCTTTGAAGTCATGGAAGCTTCTATGAACGGTGTCGGTGGTTTCAAAGAAGTGGTTGCCATGGTTTCAGGTCAATCTGTATATTCTAAACTTAAGTACGAATCAGGTGCCCACCGTGTGCAACGTGTCCCTGTGACAGAAAGCCAAGGTCGTGTACATACTTCGACTGCGACAGTTCTTGTCATGCCTGAAGTGGAAGAAGTAGAATACGATATTGATCCAAAAGACCTTCGTGTCGACATCTACCACGCATCTGGTGCTGGTGGACAGAACGTCAATAAGGTTGCGACTGCCGTTCGTATCGTTCACTTGCCAACCAATATCAAGGTGGAAATGCAGGAAGAACGTACCCAGCAGAAAAACCGTGAGAAGGCGATGAAAATTATTCGTGCGCGTGTGGCTGACCACTTTGCGCAGATTGCACAAGACGAACAAGACGCTGAGCGTAAGTCAACTATCGGTACTGGTGACCGTTCAGAACGGATTCGTACTTATAACTTCCCACAAAACCGTGTCACAGACCACCGTATCGGCTTGACTCTCCAAAAACTAGATACGATTTTATCTGGTAAATTGGATGAGGTTGTGGATGCCTTGGTGCTTTATGACCAAACACAAAAATTAGAAGAATTAAACAAATAAATAATGAAATTAGCTCAATTATTTTCAGATTTTGAAGAAGAGTTGATAAGACAAGGAGAGGAAGCAGAAAGCCTCTCTTTTGTCTATCGTAGCCTGAAAAATCTATCTTTTACAGACTTTGTTTTTGCCCTCCAGCAAGAGTTAACAGAGAAAGAAAAACAATTTGTAGAAGAAATTTTCCAGCAGTTAGCGGCCCACAAACCAGCTCAGTATATCATTGGTCACGTAGATTTCTTTGGAATGCAGTTAAAAGTGGATGAGCGGGTTTTGATTCCTCGTCCAGAAACAGAAGAGTTGGTGGAACTCATCCTCACAGAAAATCCTGAGGAAAATCTTAAGATTCTAGATATTGGGACTGGAAGTGGGACCATAGCTCTTGGATTAGCTAAAAACAGACCAGGTTGGTCAGTGACGGCAGCGGATATTTCCCAAGAGGCCTTAGAGCTTGCATCAGAGAATGCTAGAAATCAAAATCTTAATATATTTTTTAAAAAATCTGATTGTTTTGCAGAAATTTCTGAAAAATATGATATAATTGTATCCAATCCACCCTATATCTCTCGTGAAGATGAGTCAGACGTCGGTTTGAATGTTTTGCATTCGGAGCCTCATCTAGCTCTCTTTGCAGATGAGGATGGCCTAGCTATTTACCGCAGAATTGCGGAAGATGCAAAAGACTATCTCACAGATGGTGGTAAGATTTACCTTGAAATTGGATACAAGCAAGGTAAAAGTGTTCCTGCGCTTTTTAAGAAACATTTTCCTGAAAAACGAGTACGAACACTCAAGGACCAGTTTGGTCAAGATAGGATGGTTGCCGTTGATGATGGACGGGATTAGACAAGAATTGAAAAAGGGTGGGGCAGTTGTCTTACCTACCGAGACAGTTTATGGTCTCTTTGCCAAAGCTCTGGACGAAAAAGCAGTGGACCATGTTTACCAACTCAAACGTCGTCCCAGAGACAAGGCGCTTAACCTCAATGTTGCCTCTCTAGAAGACATCTTGCACTTTTCAAAGAATCAGCCAGCTTATCTACAAAAACTTGTAGAGACCTTTTTACCAGGTCCCTTGACCCTTATCCTAGAAGCCAATGACAGAGTTCCCTATTGGGTCAATTCTGGTCTTGCAACTGTTGGATTTCGGATGCCAAGTCACCCCATTACACTGGATTTGATTCGAGAGACAGGTCCCTTGATTGGACCGTCTGCCAATATCTCAGGTCAGGCAAGTGGAGTGACCTTTCATCAAATCCTAGAGGATTTTGACCAAGAGGTTTTGGGTCTGGAAGACGATGCTTTTCTAACAGGAGAGGATTCAACTATTTTGGATTTGTCTGGAGACAAGGTGAAAATCTTACGCCAAGGGGCAATTAAACGAGAAGATATTCTTGCTCGGTTGCCAGAGATTTCTTTTGAGGAGGAATGAGATGCTAAGAGATTTGCAAGAAACAGATGTGAATGCTATATGTGAGATTAACCAAGAGGCTTTGGGCTATTCTTTTAGTCCGGAGGGCACAGCTAGTCAACTAGCTAGACTATCTCAGGATTCCCATCATTTCCTACTTGGCTATGAGGATGCAGCCAGCCATGTCCTACTTGGTTATGTTCACGCTGAGGTTTATGAATCCCTTTATTCCAAAGCAGGATTTAATATCTTAGGCTTAGCGGTTTCACCTCAAGCACAAGGGCAAGGTATCGGTAAAAGTTTACTGCAAGGGTTGGATCAAGAAGCAAAAAGACGGGGTTATGGGTTTATCCGCTTAAACTCTGCTGATCATCGTCTGGGAGCTCATGCATTTTATGAAAAAGTTGGTTATACTTGTGATAAAGTGCAGAAACGGTTTATTCGCATCTTTTAGTTTATTTTGTAAAAACAAACTAAAGGACCAGTCACACTATAAAGGAGAAGACCTATGATTTTTGACAAAGAAGATTTTAAAGCATACGATGCTGATCTCTGGAATGCTATTGCCAAAGAAGAAGAACGCCAACAAAACAACATTGAATTGATTGCCTCCGAAAACGTGGTTTCCAAGGCTGTTATGGCTGCTCAAGGGTCTATCTTGACCAACAAATATGCCGAGGGTTACCCAGGACGCCGTTATTATGGTGGAACTGATGTAGTAGACGTAGTAGAGACTCTTGCTATTGAACGCGCGAAAGAAATTTTTGGTGCTAAATTTGCCAATGTCCAACCTCACTCAGGAAGCCAAGCCAACTGTGCGGCTTACATGGCCTTGATTGAGCCAGGTGATACCGTTATGGGGATGGATTTGGCAGCAGGTGGACACTTGACCCACGGAGCTCCTGTCAGCTTTTCTGGTCAAACCTACAACTTTGTGTCATATAGTGTTGATCCTGAAACGGAACTCTTGGACTTTGATGCAATCTTGAAACAAGCCCAAGAAGTAAAACCAAAACTAATTGTAGCGGGTGCTTCAGCCTATTCTCAAATTATCGACTTCTCAAAATTCCGTGAAATCGCAGATGCTGTTGGGGCTAAGCTCATGGTCGATATGGCCCATATCGCTGGTTTGGTTGCAGCTGGTCTTCACCCAAGCCCAGTACCATATGCTCATATCACCACAACAACGACCCACAAAACTCTTCGTGGACCACGTGGTGGCTTGATTTTGACAAATGATGAAGATCTAGCTAAGAAAATCAACTCAGCTATTTTCCCTGGTATTCAGGGCGGTCCTTTGGAGCATGTTGTGGCGGCTAAGGCCGTTTCCTTCAAAGAAGTCTTAGATCCTGCCTTCAAGGAATATGCTGCTAATGTTATCAAAAACAGCAAGGCTATGGCAGCTGTCTTCTTGCAAGATCCTGATTTCCGTATCATCTCAGGTGGCACTGAAAACCACCTCTTCTTAGTCGATGTAACCAAGGTTGTTGAAAACGGAAAAGTTGCTCAAAACTTGCTGGATGAGGTCAATATTACCCTAAATAAAAACTCAATCCCATACGAAACCTTATCACCATTTAAAACAAGTGGGATTCGTATCGGATCTGCAGCCATCACTGCACGTGGATTTGGTGAAGGAGAAAGTCGCAAAGTGGCTGAACTCATCATTAAAACCCTTAAGAATGCAGAAAATGAAGCTGTCTTAGAAGAAGTGAGAAGCGCAGTCAAAGAATTGACAGATGCCTTCCCATTATACGAGGACTAATACTTTTATGGACATTTATATTAAGAAAGCCATTATCCATCAGTTCAGCCCAGATGATACCGAGTTGTTCCTAGCGGATAAGTTTCTCAATATCACTCCAAAAATCGAAGAATACCTGCGCAAAAAAATTGAACGTGTGTATTCAGATGAAGCCAAGACTGGGATTTTCGAAGAAGAAAATCCCTTCTTCAATCACATCACAGATGATTTGTTGGAGACGTCAGTAACACTGGCTAATCTTTGGAAAGAGGAGTTCAGTATTTCTGAAAACCTCAAGACCAATGACTTGGTTTTTGTTCAGTTTTCTAAAGAAGGCGTTGAACATTTTGCTTTCTTGCGAATTGCTCTACGTGAGACCTTGACCCACCTCGGTGGAGAAGTTGATAATCCAATCAAGCTAACTCAGAATAACTTACCTGGATTTGGAACGGGAGCTGATGAGGCTTTGGTCGTCAATCTTCAAAGTCGCAAGTACCATTTGATCGAGAAACGAATCAAGTACAATGGGACTTTTTTGAACTACTTTTCAGAAAATCTCCTAGCTGTTGCCCCTAAGATTTCTCCCAAGAAATCCATCAAGGAACTGGAAAAAACAGCCCAGAGAATTGCAGAGTCCTTTAACACAGATGATTTTCAGTTTCAATCCAAGGTCAAATCAGCGATTTTCAATAATTTAGAAGAAAGCAATGAATTGTCTCCTGAAAAATTGGCGAATGACCTTTTTGATAACAATCTAACAGCTCGTTTGAGCTTTATCGACCAAGTCAAGGAAGCCGTACCCGAACCAGTCCAGTTTGATGAAATTGATGCCAGTCGTCAGCTCAAGAAATTTGAAAACCAAAAACTTTCCTTGTCAAACGGAATTGAACTCATCGTTCCTAATAATGTATACCAAGACGCAGAATCTGTTGAGTTTATCCAAAATGACAATGGAACCTATTCTATCTTAATCAAAAATATCGAGGATATTCAAAGTAAATAATGTTTAAATTACTACGAAGAGTGCTAGTGCTAGCAGTCTTCCTTTTCGCTGTCTATAAAGTCTATCATATCCACCAAGATGTTAAGCAAGTCATGACCTACCAACCCATGGTTCGAGAAATCCTCAGTGAAAGAGATACTCCAGCCAATGAAGAGCTAGTGCTCGCTATGATTTATACCGAAACGAAGGGAAAAGAAGGAGATGTCATGCAGTCTAGCGAGTCTGCTAGCGGTACTACAAATACTATCAATGACAATGTGACGAGCATTCGTCAGGGAATTCAGACATTGACTGATAATCTCTATCTAGCTCAGGAAAAGGGCGTTGATGTCTGGACAGCCGTGCAAGCCTATAATTTTGGCCCCGCTTATATCGATTTTATCGCTCAAAATGGTAAGGAAAATACTCTAGCATTAGCTAAACAATATTCTCGTGAAACCGTCGCTCCAATTCTTGGAAATACCACTGGGAAGACCTATACCTATATCAACCCTATTTCTATCTTCCACGGTGCTGAACTCTATGTAAATGGTGGAAACTATTACTATTCTAGACAGGTACAATTCAACCTTTATATCATGAAATTCTTTAATTTCTTCTAAACATCTGGTTTTGCCAGGTGTTTTTCACTATAAGATTTCTTTAAGACTGTTTTATTACCCTAGAAAGGTAAAGGAGGGAATATCCCATGAGAAAGAAATTCTTTCTAACAAGCGCTGCAGTATTGTGGGCCGCAACAGCTATGACGAGTGTCCACGCAGCAACAGATGTTCAAAAAGTAATCGATGAAACCTATGTCCAACCTGAATATGTTCTAGGTTCTTCTCTATCTGAAGACCAGAAAAATCAAACTCTTAGCAAACTAGGCTATGACGCATCAAAAGACACCAAAGATATCAAAACTATGACACCTGATATCTATTCGAAAATTATGAATGTGGCTAATGATGCTAGTCTACAGCTCTATTCGTCAGCTAAGATTCAAAAGCTAGGTGACAAGTCACCTCTAGAAGTCAAGATTGAAACGCCTGAAAATATCACCAAGGTGACGCAGGATATGTACCGTAACGCAGCAGTGACACTGGGAGTGGAGCATGCCAAAATTACAGTTGCAGCACCCATTCCAGTTACAGGAGAGAGCGCCCTAGCTGGGATTTACTACTCGTTAGAGGCCAATGGTGCCAAAGTACCGCAAGCCAATAAAGACTTGGCCCAAGAGGAGCTAAAAGCCTTATCCGATATTAATGCTGAAAACAAGGACAAATCAGGTTACGATGCCAATAAACTCAATGTTGCCTTGGCAGATATCAAGGCAGGAATCGCAAAAGCAAAAGAAGCCAAAGGTAATCTGACAGAGGAAGATGTCCGCAAAATCGTTGAAGACACGCTAAAAAACTACAAACTCGATCAGGTTATAACAGGAAACCAGGTCAATATCATCATCAATTTTGCACTTAACCTCTCAAAGAGTGACATTTTGAACAATGCTGATTTCACTAAAACCCTAAATGACCTCAAGGAAAGCATTGTCTCTCAAGCTGGAGATAGCTTTAAAAATATCAACCTCAACTTTGATGCCAATAAAGCGCTAGAAGACGGGGGCAACTTCTTTAGCTCCCTTTGGCAAGCCATTGTCAACTTCTTCAAGAGTTTTGGTGCTTAGGTCATTTCATGATATAATAGATGGTAACAGAAATGTTGCCGTCTTTTTTTGTCGGCCGATAGGAAGTGAAAAATATGTTAAAGAAAAATGATATTGTAGAAGTTGAAATTGTCGATTTGACCCATGAAGGTGCTGGAGTTGCTAAGGTAGATGGTTTGGTTTTCTTTGTAGAAAATGCTCTACCAACTGAGAAAATCCTCATGCGAGTCCTTAAAGTCAACAAAAAGATTGGCTATGGGAAGGTTGAAGAATACCTTGTTCAGTCACCCTATCGTAACCAAGACCTTGACCTAGCTTATCTACGCTCAGGTATCGCTGATTTGGGGCATCTTGCCTATCCAGAGCAGCTCAAGTTTAAAACCAAGCAAGTCAAAGATAGTCTCTACAAGATTGCTGGCATTACAGATGTAGAGGTCTCTGAAACGCTCGGCATGGGGCACCCAGTCCAGTATCGAAATAAGGCACAGGTACCCGTTCGTCGAGTGAATGGTGTCTTGGAAACTGGTTTTTTCCGTAAAAATTCGCACGACCTTATGCCCCTTGAAGATTTCTTCATCCAGAATCCTGTCATTGACCAAGTTATTGTGGCTTTACGAGATTTGCTTCGTCGTTTTGATTTAAAACCTTATGACGAAAAGGAACAGTCTGGCTTGATTCGAAATCTTGTGGTGCGTCGTGGTCACTATTCAGGACAAATCATGGTCATTTTAGTAACAACTCGTCCGAAAGTTTTTCGAGTAGAGCAGTTGATTGAACAAGTCATCAAGCAGTTTCCAGAGATTGTGTCTGTCATGCAAAATATCAACGACCAGAATACCAATGCGATTTTTGGTAAGGAGTGGAAGACTCTTTATGGTCAAGACTATATTACCGACCAGATGTTGGGAAATGACTACCAAATCGCTGGTCCAGCTTTCTATCAGGTTAATACTCAAATGGCCGAGAAACTTTATCAAACAGCTATTGACTTTGCGGAGTTAAGAGAAGATGATGTGGTGATCGATGCTTATTCTGGTATTGGAACGATTGGATTATCCGTTGCCAAGCATGTTAAGGAAGTCTATGGAGTGGAGGTCATCCCAGAAGCAGTTGAGAATAGCCAGAAGAATGCTGCATTAAACAATATCACCAATGCCCACTATGTCTGTGACACTGCTGAAAACGCCATGAAGAGCTGGCTTAGGGAAGGTATCCAACCAACCGCTATCTTGGTTGATCCTCCACGCAAGGGATTGACCGAAAGTTTTATCAAAGCAAGTAGCCAAACTGGAGCTGACCGCATCGCCTATATCTCCTGCAATGTTGCAACTATGGCGCGTGATATCAAACTCTACCAAGAATTGGGATATGAGTTGAGGAAAGTCCAGCCGGTGGACTTATTCCCACAGACGCATCACGTGGAGTGTGTAGTGTTGCTACAACGAACAAGAGGGTGAAAATCCTTGATTTTAAGCTATTTTACAAGCATTTTGTATTTGTAGATAAAGGCAATTTTGACGTCAAAAAAGTTCTAAAAAGGCACATAGATGTATATGTATTTGTAGATGTCGTTTGCGTATCGGAAAAATGAATACAACAATAAATATTTATCTAAAGAGAGAACAATTGTATATTGTTCTCTTTTTTTATTATCAGGAGGAAAAATGACAAAAGAATTACAATCATCACGCTATATTGTCATTTCATTTTTAGTACGTGAAATGGGAATTGACATTGTTGAAGCCATCTCTCTTATGGCTGAATTAGAAAAAAGTGGCTTGGTTCGATTGGAGTCAAGTGGAGATTTAATACTCAAAGAACTTGGAGGAGCGTTATGAAACGAATTACCGCAAATCAATACCAAACTTCAGAACGGTATTATAAATTACCTAAAATTCTTTTTGAGGATGAGAAATATATGGATATGAAACTAGAAGTAAAGGTGGCTTATTCTATTTTAAAAGATCGTTTAGAATTATCTCTTAGTCGTGGTTGGATAGATGAAGAAGGGGCGGTTTATTTAGTATTTTCTAATTCTAAACTGATGAGGCTGTTAGGTTGTTCGAAGTCAAAATTACTGTCCATCAAAAAAACTCTTAAAGAATATGACCTAATTGATGAAGTCCAACAGTCTTCAAGTGAGAAAGGGAGGCTAGCTAATAAGATTTATTTAGGGGAGTTGTCTTCTACCCCAGTAGCTAGTCCGAACAGGCCTAGTGTTAAAAAAAGACTAGGCCTGTATGAAAATGAAACGGCCCCCGTCTCTTATTCAGCCCCTAGTGAGACTGAAGTTAGTGAGACTAAATTTAGTGAGACTGAATCTTTATTTATTGAGGATGAGGAGGATAGGAATTCTCAACCTATTTTGAGAAGAAAAGTAGAAAAGGTCACAAAATATGATAGAGATTATATTTGGGGATTGGTGCAAGATCAATTTAGACGAGAGGGTTTTTCTGAAACAGCCAGTGAAATTGCTATGACTGATTTTGAGAGAATCTATCAGTATGCTCTTGACAATGTTCGCTTTGTTAGACGAGCGGAAGTACTTGCTGAATTTGTGTTTAACGGCTTGTATTCTGTTTGGAATAACCGTGTTAGAAAAGGAGGTGGTTAAATGTCGCCAATCGAGTGGATATTAGTTATGCTCATTGTCATTTCAAGTGGAGTGACTCTTTGGACATTGATAGTCGATCAGGAAGGGGTGATCAAGAAATGAGGTTTATTGATTTATTTTCAGGTATCGGTGGCTTTCGACTTGGAATGGAAAGTGTCGGACACGAGTGTATTGGATTTTGTGAGATTGATAAATTTGCTAGGAAATCTTATAAGTCCATTTTTCAAACGGAAGGAGAAATAGAATTTCATGACATACGAGATGTTTCAGATGACGAATTTAAAAAACTTAGAGGGAAAGTCGATGTCATCTGTGGGGGATTCCCTTGTCAAGCATTTTCAATCGCAGGAAGACGATTGGGATTTGAAGATACTAGAGGAACTTTGTTCTTTGAAATTGCTCGAGCGACCAAACAAATCCAACCACGTTTTCTTTTTCTTGAAAATGTTAAAGGCCTACTCAATCACGATAAGGGACGGACGTTCACCACAATCCTTACCACACTTGATGAGTTGGGGTTTGATGTTGAGTGGCAGGTGCTTAACAGTAAGGATTTTGGCGTTCCCCAAAACAGGGAGAGGGTGTTTATTATCGGACATTCTAGAAAGAAAGGTACCAGACTCTTATTTCCTTTCAGACGAGAAGGTCAAGCAACTAACTCTGAGATTTTAAAAACATTAGGGAATTTGAATCCATCAAAAAGTGGAATGAGCGGTAAAGTCTATTATTCAGAAGGTCTTGCGCCAACCTTAGTTCGTGGTAAAGGAGAAGGATTTAAAGTTGCGATTCCTTGTATGACACCAGATAGATTAGAAAAAAGACAAAATGGTAGACGTTTCAAGGATAATCAAGAGCCAATGTTTACTTTAAATACTCAGGATCGCCATGGTATTATCGTTGTTGGAGATTTACCAACTAGCTTTAAGGAAACTGGTCGCGTCTATGGAAGTGAGGGGCTATCTCCAACACTGACTACGATGCAAGGTGGAGATAAAATCCCCAAAATACTGATTCCAGAACCAATCCAATTTCTAAAAGTACGGGAAGCAACGAAAAAAGGATATGCTCAAGCAGAGATTGGGGATTCAATCAATTTAGAAAGACCAAGTTCTCAGTATCGTCGTGGTAGAGTTGGAAAAGGTATAGCGAATACGTTAACAACTAGTGGGCAAATGGGAGTAGTAGTGGCTAGCTATGAAGGGGAAGATAAGCAAGTTTATCATGTAGCCGGTGTCTTAATTGATGGGCAATTTTACCGTTTGAGGATACGAAGAATCACCCCTAAAGAGTGTTTTAGACTGCAGGGATTTCCTGATTGGGCTTTTGAAGCTGCTAGAAAAGTCTCTAGTAATAGTCAGCTCTATAAACAAGCTGGTAATAGTGTAACCGTTCCTGTGATTGCCGCAATCGCAAAGAAATTAAAAGAAGTAGAGGAAAAAGATGAAAGCTTTAAATAAAGAGTCAATACTAGATTGTGATGAATTAGAAACAGAATTACATGATGCAGAAATCAGACAGCTGGATGAACAAATATTTTTGATGCCCAATTATCCATGTGAGTTTGAGGTGACATTTTTAGATGATTACCATAAAAAACACAACTACCCCCTATTTTACGAATCCTATCTTCAAAACATTATGGAATTCCTTGAAAGTCAGGATATAAAGAACGGAGCTGATGCCTTTGTAGATGATCATCAAAATCTTGTTTTTGTTTTATATGGACAAGGCTATCGAGCCGAGGGAAAAGAGGGAATACTTACAACCCAAGTAACTGTAAAAGCTTATGATGAAGACAAGCAACCGATTAACTTCGCAAATTTATTAGATTCCTTAATCGTATCAGAATATCAAATGGAACCGAATCTTTGGGAGGTTTCCCATGATTGACCTCTATCTAAGTAAAAATAACCATAGAAATCAACTTCTTTTAGAATTCTTCCAAAACTATGGCATTGAGGTATCCTGTCATTCGATTTCTGAAATGACAAGGGATAAATTAATTGAGATGATGAGCTATTCTTCAGATTGTTTTGAGTTTTTATCTCCTAATTTATTACGATTTAAGAACCGTGACAATTTAAGACTAACGGATTTCATTGAAATGATATTAAAAAATCCTGAACTAACTATTAGACTTCCTCTTGCGGTTTCAAATAAGAGAGTTTATCCAAATCTGAATTTGGAAGAGGCTAGAGCTTTATTGCCAAGAGATACGAAACAATTGATTTACATGGCACAAACACATTATTTATCTAACTAAAGGAGAATCAATATGGCTGAACGATTTTGGGAGAACTTGTCCATTATTTTGGCTGAAAGAAATATCAGCTGGATTGAGTTAACCAGAAAAATGTTTGCGGGAGAGTTTCACTATCCAAGTGAATTGAATCGTTTGTATCAAAAGATTCGTCACTATAAGATGGAACAACGAATGCCTCAAAGTCCATGGGTAGAAAGGATTGTGCAGGTATTAGATTTAGATTATGAAGATTTATTTCGGAGGTAACTATGAAAAGAATAATTCCAGTTTATATATTCCAACAAGTAAATGTCCTATTGGTATCTCTATACTTACTGAAATTTCTTTGTATCGGTGAGTTAACTATACTACAGATTCTCTATGGTTCGTCACTCATTTCTTTTTTATGGATGTATGGCCAACGTAAAAAAGTGCATAAGGTCAGTATGAAATCTAGGATGAAATGGCTTGGTATTGGATTAGCTAGCCTACTGATTATAAGTCTATGTTTTAGCCTAATCCATGCTCAAGGAAGCACGAATCAAGCAAACTTAATTGGGCTTCAACATCAAGTTCCTTGGTTTTCATTTTTATTGTTCTTAATCAATGCGAGTATGGTTGAAGAATTTCTATATAGAGAAATGTTATGGAACTTGGTCAGAAAATTAGATATTCGAGTTGCTTTGACAAGTGTTTTATTTGCCTTAGCACATCATCCAGGAACCATTCTAGCTTGGTGTTTATATGTTTCACTTGGGATGTTTTTAGGGCTTGTACGCTATAAATCGGACTTATGGGGAAGTATAGGTCTACATTTGGTATGGAATCTACTGGTTTATATTTTGTTGCTTTTTTAGACCAAATTAGCTTGTTTTAGGGAAATGAAATGCTAACGTTATGTAACAATGTTAGTCTTTTATTTCAAACTCTTTGATTAATATGAATTTAGCTCTACAGAAAAATAAGAAATGTGATAAAAATTTCAACTACTCTTATCTATAATAAAGCTACCTGTTCTTTGAAAATTGAATCCACTCCGTCTTGATTAGCGTGCCTGTGTAAGTAGGGACTGAGAGTATTTCCCTGTGAAGGGCAACTGGCACAAGACGTGTGTGAGAATTTTCTAACAGACACGGAGTTTATCGTTACCAGACTTAAACGATGCGACAAACTAGATAAAGGAGTTAATCATGAAGGTAGTAAACTTGTATGATTTGAAACAAATGGGAAATAAAGGTGGTTGTACCATCCAATTGATTCATCACTTTCCTTTTGGTATGGGCTTAGGACATCTCAAAAAAGACTACATTGAATTTAAACGCGTTGGTATCGTTGATGGGAAAGCAGTAGAAGTTACTCTTCGAGAACCTTATTCGAGAGATCTACTGCAGGCTGTCAAGTCGATTAAGCAACGTCAGAAATTGATAGCTTATCGTTATAAAGAAGGAAAGCTGCTATTTGTTAAGAAGGAGGCATCAGATGTCCTCTGAACAACAGGAACGAATGGCAGTTCAATATGCTGAGCGTAGTCTTTTATTTACTGTAAAAAGTCTCTTAAAGATTCTAGAATGGTCTAGACGTCAGGCTTTAGCACAGGATTCCGCCTATAAGATAGGGGTGCAGAAATTAGAAGAATTGCTACAATCTCCCTATGCGATTGATACGATTAATCTGAAAAAAGATTTCTTAGACAAACCAATTGATATCGAGAAATTTAAAGCTTTTATAGAAAAAGAAGAGATTCCTTTAGCCATCGCTTGGCAAGGGGATTCTCTGCATTTCTACACGAAAGACCGTTCGATTCTAGACAATCATTTAGACCATCTGTTAGAAAAAATGGTTAATGATCCGGAGAAATTAGCTGATTTTACCATGGATAAGTCATTAGACGATGCAATTGATGAGGCTAAATCCCAAATTACCTTGAGACAAGAAGGGGCCGTCAAACAGAAAGAGATGGTGAGATGATGTACAGTGGAAAGAAATTCCTACTATTCTCACTGTTAGGTATCTTACTAGGCTATCTTTTTCATCGTTTGACGCTTTTGTATGATTCCTATACTGGAAATACCATAGATAAATGGACTCGTCTTCTGATGGAAGGTCAAGATGAAGTTCTTCAGTCGCCATGGAATGTTTCCTTTACTGGAAAATCAAGTGCTTTTTTTCTACTAGGATTTGTGATGATGTTGCTGGTTTATCTCTATTTAGAGACTGGTAAAAAACAATACCGAGAAGGGGTAGAATACGGGAGCGCCCGTTTTGGAACTCTAAAAGAAAAGAAGTTCTTTTACGGTAAGGAATTTTCTCATGATACGATCTTAGCACAAGATGTTCGTTTGACATTATTAGATAAAAAACCACCCCAATATGATAGAAATAAGAATATTGCGGTGATCGGAGGTTCAGGAAGTGGGAAGACATTTCGCTTTGTGAAACCCAATCTGATTCAGATGAATAGTTCCAATATTGTAGTGGATCCTAAAGATCACTTGGCCGAGAAAACGGGCAAACTCTTTTTAGAACATGGCTACCAAGTAAAGGTGTTAGATTTAGTCAATATGAAGAACTCAGATGGCTTTAATCCTTTTCGCTATATAGAGACAGAAAACGATTTGAATCGCATGCTGACGGTTTATTTCAATAACACCAAAGGCTCTGGCTCCCGTAGTGATCCATTTTGGGATGAAGCTTCTATGACTTTGGTACGAGCTTTAGCCTCTTACTTGGTCGATTTCTATAACCCACCTAAAACAAGAGAACAGCTCATAGAAGAAAGTCGTTTGAGTCAAACAGAATACCAAAACTTGTTGAAACGTCAAAAAAAAGAAGTGGAAGAGCGAAAAAAACGAGGGCGTTATCCAAGTTTTGCTGAAATCTCAAAACTCATTAAACACTTATCCAAAGGTGAAAACCAAGAAAAAAGTGTCTTAGAAATTCTATTTGAAAATTATGCTAAAAAGTATGGGACTGAAAATTTTACCATGCGAAATTGGGCAGATTTCCAAAATTATAAGGATAAGACTCTGGATTCTGTTATAGCTGTAACCACTGCTAAATTTGCCCTCTTCAATATTCAAAGTGTCATGGATTTGACCAAAAGAGATACCCTCGATATGAAGACATGGGGCCAGGAAAAATCAATGGTTTACTTAGTTATCCCAGATAACGATAGTACCTTTCGCTTTCTTTCAGCCCTCTTTTTTTCAACCGCATTTCAAACCCTAACAAGACAAGCAGATATTGATTTTAAGGGTCAATTGCCTCTTCATGTGAGAGTTTACTTAGATGAGTTCGCAAATATCGGAGAAATTCCAGATTTTGCTGAACAAACCTCAACAGTCCGTTCTCGAAATATGAGTCTCGTTCCAATTCTTCAAAATATTGCCCAACTTCAAGGGCTCTATAAAGAAAAAGAAGCTTGGAAAACCATTTTGGGGAACTGTGATAGCTTAGTCTACTTAGGTGGTAATGATGAAGATACCTTTAAATTTATGAGTGGCTTACTCGGAAAACAAACCATTGATGTTCGAAATACTAATCGTTCCTTTGGCCAGACAGGTTCAGGATCCCTTTCTCATCAAAAGATTGCTCGTGATTTAATGACACCTGATGAAGTCGGAAATATGAAACGGCATGAATGCTTGGTTCGAATTGCCAATATGCCTGTCTTTAAAAGTAAAAAATACAATTCCACTAAGCATCCAAACTGGAAGTACCTAGCTAATCTAGAAACAGATGAACGGTGGTGGAACTATCAAATCAATCCTTTGAATCAAAGACAAGAAAATCATCTTGAAGGCCTTAGAATTCGTGATTTAACTTTTGAATCTAGTTTAAAATAAAAATAGAAAAGAGGAAATAGATGATTACGCATTTTAAAGGTTTTGTTTATGGAGTAGACGCAAGTGCTATGTTTGCACAAGCTATGTCTTTGTTACAGAAGGGATTGATTGCGGTTGGTGCTTTTCTCGTTGTAGTGGGGATTGTCAATCTTGCAACCAACATTAAAGACGGTGGACCAGGTGTTCGGAATGCCATTCTTGAAATTGTCGGTGGTGTTATGGTTGGGGCTGCTGGAGCCTTTGTAACCCAGATTTCAATTTAGGAGGATAAACAATGACATGAATCTTAGTTTAGTCTCACCCTTTGTTTACCTTGCATCTGAAAAAATATCAGCTGAAAATTTATTTGAAGGATTTAATGTAGATTTACAATCTACGGTAGATTTGATTAAATCTCTATCTAGCTACAATCCAACCGTTTGGACTTATATGTCTAGTATTACTAAAAGTGTCATGCAGCCTCTTGGAGTTGCGATTTTATCGGTTGTTCTCATCCTAGAATTTTCGAAGATGGCAAAGAAAATTGCTAACTCTGGTGGAGCGATGACCTTTGAAGCCTTAGCGCCGATGTTGATTAGTTATATTATGGTCGCAGTTGTAATTACCAACACTACCGTGATTGTAGAAGCCATCATCGGGATTGCGAGTCACGCCATTGAACAAGTGGCATCGATTGTGGCTCACGGTGGGGCAAAGTATGATACCATCTCTGGATTAAAAGGTTCAGGATTTATTGGCCGGATGATTGTGGGATTTTTCGCCCTCCTCATTTGGCTTGTTCGGATAGTAAGTGCAGCCATGGTCAATCTTTTGGTATCTATTCGATTTATTCAACTCTATCTTATGATCCCATTTGCCCCTCTTACGATTCCAACATTTTTAAGTGATGAATGGAAGTCTATTGGTATTGGCTATTTAAAAAATATTATGGTCTATGCGGTACAAGGGGTTCTCATTTTTCTGATTGTTTCTCTTGTTCCTTTGTTTGAATCTGCTGGGAAAATAGCTGTTTCAAATGGTGCAGGAGTCCTGCAATCTCTTGCGATTATGTTTGGTAGTTTGGTACAAGCTATCTTACTGATTATTGCCCTCGTTGGTTCTCAACGTACGGCTCGCTCAATCTTAGGTATGTAATTAGATAAAGGCTAGGAAGTGATTGCTTCTTAGCCTTTTTAGAAAGGAAAGTCATGAATACACGTGTCTTTAAAGACATCTCAAAATACCAACACAGGGCTTGGTTAGGCTTCACCACAAGGCAAATCATCTTTGTTTTACCAGCCTTTATTGTCACAATTATTGTTTTGGGCTTGAATCTCTTTTTCTGGCAATTTGGAGATTGGTTTGTTTACGGTTTTGTGTTTGCTTTTACCATCCCCCTCATGCTTTTTGGAGTCTATAAACCCAATGATTTATATTTTGAACATTATTTGAAATACCGTCTTCATTTTGAATTAACGGTTCCCCTACGCACAATTACAGGAAAGAAAGGACCTGAACATGAAAAGAAAATCAAATACATTAAAGAAACAAAAAACTTCAATGACTAATAAAAAGGAAGTAACTAAAGGGAAAAAAGAGGAAGTGTTACCCTCTACGGCTAATACTCTTTCCTATCAAGCCCTGTATCAAAATGGTCTGATGCAGGTAAAAGAAGATTATTTCTCACAAAGCTATTTACTTGGAGATGTCAATTACCAGACCGTTGGTTTAGAAGATAAGGGGGCAATCATTGAGAAGTATTCTGATTTGATTAACTCCTTAGACGACCAAACCAACTTCCAATTGACTATCTTTAACAAAAGATTGAATTTAGAAAAATTCAGACAAAGTGTTTTGTATGAGGAAAAAGAAGATGGGTATGATACCTATCGTAAAGAATTGAATCGGATGATGAATCAGAATTTAGACAGTGGCGAAAATAACTTTTCGGCTGTTAAACTGATTAGCTTTGGTAGAAAGGATTCTAATCCCAAACAAGCCTATCGTTCCTTGTCCCAAATAGGAGAATATTTCAAGAGTGGTTTCTCAGAAATTGATGCTCGATTTGAATCCTTGGCTGGAGAAGACCGTGTCAACTTGTTGGCAGATATGCTTAGAGGAGAACACCATCTTCCTTTTTCTTACCGTGATTTAACGAGATCTGGTCAGACAACTCGTCACTTCATAGCACCTAATCTCTTAGATTTCAAAAACAAGAATTACCTACAAATCAATGATCGCTTATTGCAAATTGTCTATGTGAGAGACTACGGTATGGAATTAGGGGATCAGTTTATTCGAGACCTCATGCAAGGAGATTTGGAATTGATTGTGAGCCTCCATGCTCAAAGTTCGACCAAGGCAGATGCCATGAAGAAACTACGAACAAAGAAGACCTTGATGGAATCCCAAAAGATTGGGGAACAACAAAAACTAGCTCGTACAGGTATCTATTTGGAAAAAGTAGGTCATGTATTAGAAAGCAATATCGATGAAGCTGAGGAACTCTTAAAAACTATGACCGAGACAGGAGATAAACTATTTCAAACGGTCTTCTTGATTGGTGTTTTTGGTCAGGATGAAGAAGAACTCAAACAAGCCCTAGACACGATTCAACAAGTGGCCGGCTCAAATGACCTAATGATTGATAAACTTCCATATATGCAAGAAGCAGCCTTTAATAGTTTGCTGCCATTTGGTTGTGATTTTTTAGAGGGAGTATCACGGAGTTTATTAACGTCCAATGTAGCAGTGAACTCTCCATGGACTTCAGTAGACTTACAAGACCGCAGTGGGAAATATTACGGTATCAATCAAATATCAAGCAATATTATTACCATTGATCGAAGCCTATTAAATACACCGTCTGGTCTGATTTTAGGGACATCTGGAGCTGGGAAAGGGATGGCAACCAAGCATGAAATTATCACGACCAAAATCAAAGAATCTGGTGAAAATACTGAAATTATCATTGTGGATCCCGAAGCAGAGTACAGTGTCATTGGACGGGCTTTTGGTGGAGAAATGATTGATATTGCGCCCGATTCCCAAACTTATCTCAATGTCCTTGACTTGTCTGAAGAAAATATGGATGAAGATCCTGTAAAGGTAAAATCAGAATTTCTTTTATCCTTTATCGGCAAGTTATTGGATAGAAAAATGGATGGGAGAGAAAAATCGATTATCGACCGAGTTACCAGACTCACCTATCAGTCATTTAAAGAGCCTTCTTTGGAAGAATGGGTATTTGTCTTGAGTCAACAACCAGAAGAAGAAGCGCAGAATTTGGCACTTGATATGGAACTGTATGTCGAAGGTTCTCTTGATATTTTTTCACATAAGACCAATATTCAGACAGGATCTAATTTCTTAATCTATAACGTTAAAAAGTTAGGAGATGAGCTGAAACAAATCGCTCTTATGGTTGTTTTTGATCAGATATGGAATCGTGTCGTTCGGAATCAAAAATTAGGGAAGAAGACCTGGATTTATTTTGATGAAATGCAGCTTCTCTTACTAGATAAATATGCCAGTGATTTCTTCTTTAAATTGTGGAGTCGTGTCAGAAAATATGGAGCCAGTCCGACTGGAATAACTCAAAACGTCGAAACCTTATTGTTAGATCCAAATGGTAGACGAATTATTGCAAATAGTGAATTTATGATTCTCCTCAAGCAAGCAAAAAATGACAGAGAAGAACTGGTTCAACTCTTAGGCTTGTCAAAAGAACTCGAAAAATACTTAGTCAATCCAGAAAAAGGCGCAGGACTAATAAAAGCTGGTTCAGTTGTCGTTCCTTTTAAAAATAAGATTCCTCAAGGTACTCAATTGTTTGATATCATGAGTACGGATCCTGATAAAATGGCTTCTAATTAAGGGGAAGGTAAATGAAGGATAAAAGAGAAATTATACGTGCCCGAAAGGCATTTAGAAGAAGCCTAAAAGATGAGAAAAAATTCTTGAAAAAAGGAAAGAAGGAGGTGAAGAAACAGAAAAAAGATTCCGCTGTACTGGATAATAAAGCATGGAAAAAAGAGATAAAAGAAAAGCTAGAGGAGATGAGAGAAGCTTCAAAGGAGAGAGTAAAACAAGCAAATGAAGACTACAATCATATTCTTCAAAATAGTCCTCCATCTCTTTTGAATCGTAAAGAATTAAGAGACAGACGATTGCCTCATGCTAGGAAACGATTGAAAATAGCCAAGAAGCAATTTAGAGAAGCCAAGGTAGAAGCAAAAGAAGAAAGAAAAGAGAGTCGTAAAGAAAGAAAAACCAATCAAAAATTTCTCTACGGTCAGGAATCGAAACATAAATCTAATTTTTTCTTTCAAGGGAAGAGTTTAGAAGAATTAAAAGCTAAGAAAGAAGTCAAGGCCGCCAAAGAGAATCTAAAATCTACTAAACAAGCCTATAAGTCCAAAAAAGTCAGTAGGAAAGCCAAAACTTTTCTTTATGTCCTTGGACGTGAAGGTGGAGAGTTAGCTTCAGAAAATGAAGATTTAGAAGGCTATCGCACACTTCAAGAGACCATTAGAAAAGGGAAACGCTACAGTCGGCTTTCTTATAATCTTGGAAAAGCTAGTGTCAAAACAGGACAAGCAACAGGTCGTTTTACCAAGAAAAGACTGACCAACACAAAAGAGCGATACCATCATTTTAAGGCTGGAAAAGGATGGAAACTAGCGAAAGATAACCCAAGTTCCTTTAAAAATCGGTATCGAAAATTAAAGAAACAAGGTCTTACAAGTGTCCGAAATATCTATCAAAAACTAAAAGCAGCCTTTTCCTTCTTTACATTTGCGGCTGGAAATCCTGCAACCTGGATAGTTGGAGGATTAGTCTTTCTTCTTTTACTTATGATGAGCTTCTTTTTAGGATTTTCATCTGCTAGTTTGATTCAACAAGATGAATTTGAATTAACAAAAGCTTATACCCACCTAACTTGGGAAGACGCAGAACATACTCGAACAAATGATAAAGGCATTACTTATTACACAAAAGTTGATGATGTGATGGGGTATATGAACTTTAAATTCCATGACTATGAGTTACACAAACCAGTTTACTTATTTAGTTCAGAAACTTACAAGGATTATCTGTCTACTTTGTGGCATGATTTAAACGATGGGGAAGATTTGAAATCCATGCAAGACCTATATGAAACTCCTAAGTATAAACTATCGAAAGACGATCAAGAGGAAATGAAGGAACTAAAAGAAGAGGGTGTGTATGCTTCCATGCAGGAATTAGACAATCCATTTGAGGGGAAAAGCAACGAAGATAGTCTAACCATGACTTATCGTTATGGATACTATGATTTAGACGGAAAACCTACCCTTCAGGAGTACATTCTACTAGAAGCGAAGGCTCACCAAACGATTGTCGCACCAATGGATGGAGTTGTATCTCTAGATGGTGACAATGTTATTCTCACTAACGGAAAAGGAGAGAATGAGAGTCGTTTAACATTATATTCCATCCATAATGGCCGTGCGATTGAGGGGACAAGGGTCTTAACTGGTGATATTATTGGTGAAACACCAGATGATACAGGTTTGAAAGTTTCCTATCAAAAGTATAAGAACAAGAAAGAAAAATTGGTGTATGTCAATCCGCAATTTTATTTTCCAAAAGTCATTCAACTTCAGACCACTATCTTACCTGCCATTGGTCAGTTTGGTGGGGATGAGTTTGAACGAGCAAAACATATTTATGAGTTTTTGAAATCTCAAGGGGCAAGTCCCCAAGCCATTGCGGCAATTTTAGGAAATTGGTCTGTAGAGTCTTCTATCAATCCTAAACGAGCTGAAGGGGATTATTTATCTCCTCCAGTTGGCGCCACCGATTCTTCATGGGATGATGAAAGCTGGTTAGCGATAGGAGGGCCAGCCATTTATAGTGGTGCTTATCCTAATATCCTTCATAGAGGTTTGGGGTTAGGTCAATGGACGGATACCGCAGATGGTTCAACACGTCATACAGCTTTATTGAATTATGCACATATCAAAAATAAGAAGTGGTATGATTTAGACCTCCAACTTGATTTTATGCTTCACGGGGATAGTCCTTACTATCAAAGTTGGTTAAAGGATTTCTTTGGAAATACGGGCAGTGCAGCCAATCTCGCCCAACTCTTCCTCACCTATTGGGAGGGAAATTCTGGTGACAAACTACTGGAAAGACAAACCAGAGCAACGGAATGGTATTACCAAATTGAAAAAGGCTTTAGCCAAACAAACGGAGGACAGGCAAAAAGTGATCCACAATCCCTTGAAGGGGTTCGTGGGGACTTGTATGATCATTCTGTTCCTGGTGGTGGAGATGGTATGGCTTATGCCTATGGACAATGTACATGGGGTGTTGCGGCTCGTATGAATCAGTTAGGCTTAAAATTAAAAGGAAGTAATGGAGAGAAGATTTCAATCATTAATACCATGGGAAATGGTCAAGACTGGGTTGCGACAGCTTCAAGTCTTGGTGGAGAAACGGGTTCCACACCAAAAGCAGGTGCTATTGTTTCTTTTGTAGGAGGTACACATGGGACACCAGCAGACTATGGTCATGTGGCTTTTGTCGAGAAAGTATATGATGATGGTTCTTTCCTTGTGTCTGAAACTAACTATGGGGGTAATCCTAACTATACCTTTAGAAAAATCTCTCAAGCAGATAGTGCCATTAGTTTTGCCTATACAACGAAATAAAAAAATCATGTCATCAGTTTAGGTGACATGATTCTTATTTTTTATAGAGTGACATATTTAATGCCATAGGCTGATAACTTACTTGATGATCGTCTTTAATCAATTGACTGTAAGCAACAAATCCAAACTGTTCATAAAATTGAATGACTTTAGGATGATTGATACTATCTAAAAATACCATCTGAGTTCCTACAATTGCTCGAAATTCTTCAATTTTTTGAATTACAATTTCAAATAACTCTTGTCCTGATAGTTTATTTAGCTTTGTGTTTTTGCCGAATTGACCGATAAGTAACACAGGTAGATAATCAATATTTTTGGGACTTTTCCCTTTTAGGACGAGTTTCTTTTTTAAGGATTTCTCTAAATCAGAAATATCAACAACTTTGAGAGATAAACTAAAGAATCCTATGATGTTATTTGTTTCAGTTTCTTCAACGATAAAATTACGAGAACGATGTTGTTTTTCAAAATTGGGGGCTTTATCAGATAGATAAGTCAACATCTCTTCATTACCGTTGAAATCAACATTTTCTAAAATGATAGTTTTAAATAGATCCTGAACTTGTTTCTCAGTTTTATCAGGAGCTAGCACTTGAATATTTTCAAGATATTGCTTAAGTGGTGTTACTTGAATTGTCATCTTACAGATACTTTGAAATGAGTTTATTTTTCGTTGGAGCGGTAGCGTCCTGTGATTCAATAGATTTCAAGACTGCTTGTAGCTTTTTAGATGGTTTATGATTAAGAATTTTTAGAGCATCTTCATTTGTTAGTTTTATATCACGTGTTAAACTGATTGTAGCCATTTGTTCTACCTCCTGTTTCTACTTAAATTCATTATAGCTTATTTTGAACAAAAGTTCAATCTGAAGATAGTATATGTTTTCTATAGTGTATAAATCTAAAATAAGTTTTTCTCTTGCGTTTGTAGCTCATATTCGTTAGAATAATGGTGTAGATGAGTGGTTGGCTCATGGTCAATCTGATAGTAATCTTGGACATAAGGGCCAAGCGGTGGCGGACACCAGAACGAAATCCGATAGCAATCTTGGACGTAAGGGCCAAGCGGTGGCAGACACCAGAATAAACCGACTGACTAGGTGGCTTACAGGTTCTGTAAGTCATCTTTTTTACTTTTATAGTATATTTTTATCATTTTCAGGAGAACGCAGTTTTGGCTCGTTCTCTTTTTTTGTTGTGATACTTCTTTCAAGGAATATTTGGTAGGATTGGAGTGAAAAAAGATTAACTAGGAAAGAAGGAAGTATATGGAAGTCATTTATCAACGTGATTCGGATCAAGATGGACTAACTGATGCTCAAGAATTGGCGCTAGGAACCAATCCTCTTAGCGTAGATTCTGATGGTGATGGTCGTTCAGATTTAGTGGAAGTAGAAGAAGGAACCAATCCCTTAGAAAAGGATTTACAAGACATAGACCAAACAAGTATAACTGAACCGTCTTCAGTATTTATGGAAATGAAACAAAAGATTTCAGATATGATGGAGAGTCACTACAAGGAATTTATACAGGCTCTGATTAGTATTGAAACAGGGATTGAGAACCAACAAGACCTAGAAGACTTATATACTTACTACATGAGAACAGATGCCGTTTCTCTTTTGTCTAGTGATTTAGAAACCAGTCCTCAAGAGGTTGAAATGGAGATAGAGTTGTAGGGGAATCATGTGATTCTCCTATTTTCGTATAGATGAAAGGAGCGAGTATGGAAGTAATGCAATTATTGGCTATGTTTCGTGGAACAATTCCAAAAGATAGGGAGAAAATGGACCTATTTCTTCGTTATCAAGCGCAACATTTTGATGAGAAATGGCAGGATTTGGTAGAGAGTTTTTTGACTGAAGAGGGCAAGATAGAAGAGATACCTCATGTCTATTCGTTTCATCAAGACATTGTTTCTTTTCTAGAGGCCAGTTCTGAATATAATGACCAAGATCTAGAAAGTTACACAAGAAATTTTGGACAAGCAGGTCTAAGTAAATTATCTCAATTAAGTAATTTTGAGAAAAACTTGGTGCTAGAAGTCGCAACCTATAATCTTTCCACTCGATTTTACATCCAATCTGAAAAAGAGAAGCTAACACCATTAAGTGAGCTTATATTTCATCAGAATCAGGATGTCAATTTAGTCAATGTCTATCGGGTTGCGAATAATCTATCTGACCGTATTAGTAGAGATATAGAGGAATTTCTTCTAATGGTTGATTCCAAAGAGCTTAAAAAAGAAGTTCTTGAGATTCATTTTGAAGAAAAAGAGGGAGATGTTCTAGCCTATTTGGGTTCTGAATTAATGGCTACTTTAGATACCGTGACGGATCTTGTCCATCATGAAGAAAACTACCAACAACTCCCACTGACACAAAAGCTGAACATTATTACTCACTTTGATGATGTAAAAGCTAAAATCGAAAAGTCTAAGCAAGTAGAGGAAGCAGTCTTACCTGTAGATAATATTGACCAGGTAGAAGAAAATGTGGAAGTTCATTCCCTATCTAAAGTAGATAAAATTGTAGAAGAAGCTTTGAGAGAATATCCAATCGGTTCACAAGTAAGTTATAAAGGACAAGTATTTCAGTTGGTTTCGATTGAAAATGCACAGTTAAATGACTTAGTTCGCCTAGAGCTATTCAATGATTCCAACCAGTTATTTGAAGAGAATCCTATCTTATACTTGAACAGTTTGGAAGAGATTGAACAAGTATTGTCTCTCGTAGAACTTGAAAAAGAAGATTCAGAGATTGAGATTGATTCACCAAGTGAAAGCCAGGAAATAGATTTGTTTTCCTATCTGGAAGAAGATAATGAAAAGGATAAGGAAACAGAAACGCTTATTGTAGGCATTGAAGAGACGGATGTCCCTGTTCTAGATTTTGTTTTTCCAGATGATTTAGAGGATTTTTATCCTAAGACAAATCGAGAAAAGATTGAAACGAATATCGCCGCAATTGAACTTGGTAAAAGATTAGAAAAAGAGAGACGACAAGCAAGTCCAGAAGAACAAGAGCTACTAGCCAAGTATGTCGGCTGGGGTGGTCTTGCCAATGAGTTTTTCGATGAACTCAATCCAAAGTATGAAACAGAACGTTTAACTCTTAAGAGTTTAGTAAGTAAATCAGAGTACTCCACTATGAAACAAAGTTCTCTCACAGCCTATTATACAGACCCAATGATTATTCGCCAGATTTGGCAAAAATTACTGGATGATGGTTTTGAGGGAGGAAGGATATTAGATCCTTCTATGGGAACTGGGAACTTCTTTGCGGCTATGCCTAGAAGTATACGAGAGAAATCAGAACTCTATGGGGTTGAATTAGACAGTGTGACAGGCGCAATCGCAAAACAACTCCACCCCAATACCCATATTGAAGTGCGAGGATTTGAAGAAGTGCCCTATCAAAATAATAGTTTTGATTTAGTCTTAACGAATGTTCCATTTGGAAATTTTCGCATTGCCGATAAAAACTATGATAAACCTTATATGATTCATGATTACTTTGTCAAACACTCACTTGATTTAGTAAGAGACGGAGGACAAGTGTCGATTATCTCATCTATCGGGACAATGGATAAGCGGACAGATAATATCTTACAAGAGATTAAATCCAACACTCATTTTTTAGGGGGAGTTCGGTTGCCGGATACGGCTTTTAAAAAGATTGCAGGTACTCGAGTGACCACAGACCTCCTCTTCTTTCAAAAGGATCAAGCAAAGAATCTTAATGAAGATGAGCTTGTCTTTAGTGGCTCTATTCCCTTTGAAGAGGATAAGCGTGTCTGGATCAATCCATATTTTGATGGGAAATACAATACACAAGTTTTGGGTCAATATGAAGTACGTAATTTTAATGGAGGAACTCTCAATGTTAAGGGGGTATCAGAAACATTAGCTACTGATATTATGGAATCATTAGAGAATGTGGAAGCACCTAAACTAATTGACAATTCTTTGAAAGCACCTGTTTTTATCCAAGAAGAAGTGGATAATTCTGTCCCAAGTCGTATACGTGAGGACTTAGCGCTCTATTCTTTTGGATATGAGGGTAATCAAATTTATTACCGAGATACGCATGGTATTCGGAAAAGTTCAAAAGTAGACGAAATTAGTTATTATGTAGACGAGAAGGGAGATTTTAAAGTCTGGGACAGTTCTTTGTCTGAACATAAAATAGACCGATTCGTGCAACTTCATTTGACAGATGAGGAAGCACTAGATGTTTACAAGTCAGAAGAAGCGAGTAAAAGAGGGAAATATAAGGGACTGTTCAAAAAAACTGTCTTTTATGAAAGTCCCTTATCGGATAAGGACATTAGTCGTATTAAGGGCATGGTTGATTTGAGAGAGACCTATCAAGCCTTAATTGAAATTCAACGTCATTCAGATTATAGTCGGGCTGATTTTCAGGAATTGCTTAGTAAACTCAATCATGACTATGACCGCTTTGTAAGTCAATTTGGATACTTGAATGCCTCCGTTAATCGGAACTTATTTGATAGTGACGATAAGTATTCCTTACTAGCAAGTTTAGAAGATGAATACATTGATTCTAAAAGTCAGAAAGTAAAATATAAAAAATCTTTAGCCTTTGAGAAAGCATTGGTTAGGCCAGAGAGAGTGATTACAAGAGTTTCAACGGCTTTAGATGCCTTAAACTCCAGTTTATCGGATGGTAGAGGGGTTGATTTAGACTATATGGTATCAATTTATCCCGAACATAGCCAAGCTGCTATTTTAGATGAGTTAGGAGACCAGATTTTAATAGATCCAGAAAGCTATTTAAGAGGGGAAAGAAAATATCTTTCTAAGAACCAGTTTTTATCAGGAGACATTCTCAACAAGATAGAAGTAGTTCAACTATTAGTGGAGGAAAACAACCAAGAATATGATTGGAACCATGCTTTAGATTTGTTAGAATCTGTTCGCCCTCCAAGGATTCATCTGGCAGATATTGAGTTTAAAATAGGGTCACGTTGGATTCCTCAATCCGTTTATGGTAAATTTGCCTTTGAATGTTTTACCAATCGTGAATTTGAATTGTCTTCGCCTGATGTTGAACAAGTCATTGAAGTGAATCCTGTCGATGGCCAGGTTCATTTAAGGACATCATTTGCTTATCGCTATCCAAGTGCCAAAGATAGTAGTCTTGGAGTTAGTGGGTCACGTTATGATACAGGAAGAAAGATTTTTGAGAATTTACTTAATTCGAACCAACCGACGATTACTATGACTGTTACGGAAGGAGAAAAGAAAAAGACTATTACAGATTTGGAAAAAACCTCTGTTCTAAGAGCAAAAGAGCAGCATTTACAAGAGCTCTTTCAAGAATTTGTCTCACGGTATCCAGAAGTCCAACAAGTCATTGAGGAAAGCTATAATCGTCTTTATAATCGAACAGTTAGTCGAGAATATGACGGTAGCCATCTAGTCATTGATGGCTTGGCACAAAACATCAGCCTTCGCCCTCATCAAGAGAATGCCATTCAAAGAATCGTAGAAGAAAAAAGAGCCTTGTTAGCTCATGAGGTAGGTTCAGGAAAGACCTTGACCATGCTTGGTGCTGGGTTTAAATTAAAGGAGTTGGGGATGGTTCATAAGCCCTTGTACGTAGTACCTTCTAGTTTGTCTGCTCAATTTGGCCAAGAAATTATGAAATTTTTCCCTACTAAAAAGGTCTTTGTGACCACTAAGAAAGATTTTGTGAAAGCGAGAAGAAAACAATTTGTATCACGTATTATTACAGGAGATTACGATGCCATTGTCATTGGGGATTCTCAATTTGAAAAAATCCCTGTCAGTAAAGAAAGACAGATGAATTATATTGAGGATAAGCTCAATGAACTACGAGAGATTAAAACACATTCTGAAAATAAGTATACCGTTAAAGAAGCAGAACAATCAATAAGTGGTCTAGAGAAACAATTGGAAGAACTCCAACGTTTCAATCGTGATAGTTTTATTGACTTTGAGAACTTAGGAATTGATTTTCTCTTTGTGGATGAAGCACATCACTTTAAAAATATTCGTCCAATTACTGGACTTGGGAATGTAGCAGGTATTACCAATACAACCTCTAAGAAGAACGTGGATATGGAGATGAAGGTTCGACAGATTCAGGAAGAACATGATTTTAAAAATATTGTCTTTGCGACAGGAACACCTGTTTCCAATTCTATTAGTGAGTTGTATACTATGATGAACTATATTCAACCAGATATCTTAAAACGCTATCAAGTTGATTATTTTGACTCTTGGGTAGGTGCTTTTGGAGAAATTCAAAACTCTATGGAATTAGCTCCTACAGGGGATAAGTACCAACCTAAGAAACGATTTAAAAAGTTTGTCAATCTACCTGAGTTGATGAAAATCTATAAAGAAACAGCCGACATTCAAACACAAGATATGTTGGATTTACCTGTTCCAGAAGCTCATATTATCCCTATTGAGAGTGAGTTAACTGAAAACCAGAAACTCTATTTAGAAGAATTAGTTATGAGGTCAGATATGGTCAAATGTGGAACAGTTGATCCGAGCCAGGATAACATGTTAAAAATTACGGGTGAGGCACGAAAACTAGCTATTGATATGCGTTTATTGGACTCTAGTTATAGTCTAGCAGACAATCATAAACTGCTTCAGGTAGTGGATAATGTTGAAAGAATTTATCGTGAAGGAATGGAAAATAAGGCTACTCAGATGATTTTTTCAGATATTGGCACACCTAAGAAAAAGGACAATGGCTTTGATGTTTATTCTGAGATTAAGGCTTTATTAGTTGATAGAGGAATCCCTAGTAAGGAAATTGCCTTTGTACATGATGCCAATAGTGATGAAAAGAAGAATAGCTTGTCTCGAAAGGTCAATGCAGGAGAAGTGCGGATTCTCCTTGCCTCAACTGAAAAAGGAGGAACAGGTTTAAATGTTCAGAGCAAGATGAAAGCAGTTCATCACCTGGATGTCCCTTGGAGACCAAGTGACATTCAGCAACGCAATGGACGGATTATCCGACAAGGAAATGAAAATAAGGAAGTGGATATTTACCACTACATTACCAAAGGTTCGTTTGATAATTATCTATGGGCAACTCAGGAGAACAAACTCCGTTATATTAAGCAGATTATGACTTCTAAGGAGCCGATTCGTGCTGCAGAAGACATTGATGAGCAGACCATGACAGCTTCTGATTTTAAGGCACTAGCAACAGGTAATCCTTATCTCAAATATAAGATGGAACTAGAGAATGATCTAACTCTATTAGAAAATCAAAGACGCGCCTTTCAACGCAGCAAGGATCACTATCGTCATACAATCTCCTACTGTGAAGAAAATATGCCCATTCTTGAGAAACGATTAAGCAAGTATGAAGGCGACATTCAACAGTCTGAAATGTCGAAAGACCAGGCATTTTCTATGACAGTAGGCAAACAAGCTTTTGAGCAACGAGCTGAAGCAGGGGAATCCCTACACCGTCTTATCCGTCATAATCAATCTGACAGTAAAGAATTCCGTACCCTAGCCAGTTATCGAGGATTTGAAATAAAAATGCTTAGTCTTCCAACAAATCAACCTCTTCCTGAAACCTTCTCTGTTAAGATTGTGGGAGAAAATCAGTATTCTGTCAGTTTAGATTTGTATTCTCCTTTGGGGACAATTCAAAGGCTTCAGCATACGATTGATCACATTAAGGAGGACCAAGTGAAAACTCAGAACTTATTGGATGAATTACAGGATAAATTGACTACTGCTAAAGTTGAAATTGAGAAAAATTTTCCAAAGGAAGAGGATTATCAAACTAAAAAGGCCGAATACGATGTACTCTCGCCATTGATTGAAACAGAAACGGATTTAGATATTATTGATCAGGCCTTAAGACAATTCCACGAAAAAGGAAAAGAAAGGCAAGAACAACTTTCTTTTGAATTAGATTAAAAAATAGATACAAATAGCGGACAAGAAAAGAAAAGCGCGGTAAAATAAAGATAGAAAGAAACGAGGTAACGATTATGATGGAAGATACCTATTATCAATTAGAAGAGGCCTTGGTACAGGGATTTCAAACGCCTGAAGAATACCAAGCCTACAAGGAGCTAAAGGAACATTATGAGGAAGTTACTGGGGATTACAGTTTTTCTAAACGAGAACTCACTAGTCAATTGGAAATAGCTCTTCAAAATCATCGAGGTGTGGACTTTGAAGAATATGAAAAAGAGGAGTATTTGGACTTAGTTCAAAAATTAGAAGAGTTTGATTCCTCTCTTGCCACCCATTATCGTCAATTGATTGACTAGAAAGGAGAAAGTCATGAATGATTTACTCCTTATCCCAGTAATTTTTTTAGCAGTAGGAGGAATTCTCATTCTTTTATGGAGACTCTTTCTTATTGCCAGTGGACTTTTCCTTATTGGTTTTATTAGTTTTCTTATTTTCGTGGAGGTCTATGGAATTTATTTGTTCTTTACTGAACCTAGTTTATATTTTGATGATATCAGACAACATGGTTTAACTAGTTTTACGGCTGTGTACCTTTTCATCAATCTGATGTTGGTTCTAGGATTCAGTTGGCACTTCATTAACTCCATAAATAAGGAAAAAATATGAACTTTTTAGATAATCAAAAGACTTTATCTGAATCTAAATTCGGATAAGGTTTTTTATTTGCCTTGATTCTTTCATATACTTCATAGCTAAATTGGAGTAATAATTTATGAAAATCATTATCCTCACTATTATTACTTGTATTTATAGCTTGTTTATGTCGTTCAATATGAGAAAGAGCTCTTCTCAAATTTTCTTCTTTTAATTTGTTCATATTTATATTATAAGCTGAAGACAGCTAATTTTGATATTTTTCTCTGAACTGTACGATTTGGCGCCTGAAATGTAGGAATTACCTTTCGTTGTGATGTGATAAAACTTACAAGTTCTTTTTGTTATTCTTGACCTAGTTTTTATAGAAAGAAGGTCTAAGATGTTAAATAAAGTCAAAACTAAAGCCTTAATTAGTGTTGGAGCAGTAGCCGCAACTAGCTTTATTCTCATGATGGGATATACTGCTGGTCAACATTCTACTGCTAAACAAAGTCGCAAAGAAATCGAATTGGCTGCAGCTAAACTTGTAGAGGACAAACAAGCAGAAGATAAAGCCAGCATTTTGTCATCGGATACTGTAAAAGAATTTTTGACGCAGTACTATACGAAAGAAAAGCTCGGAGAAAATAATACACGTATTCAACCTTATATGACTGAATCGGCTTATTCTCAAGAATTGTCAAGTCAAAATGATGCTATGAACCAAGTGTATAAGGATTATATTTTGGATTATCATTTTGAAAAAGCAGATATCTTTGTCAATCAGACTACGAATCAAGCCATTGCCATGGTCTCTTATAATGTAATCTATGTATCTGATTTAAAGAATGCCAACCAATCAAAGACTAATCAGACAGAAACAAGAACAGTTAAGTTGTCTTATTCGAAACTACCAGGTAAGTTATTGGTCAATCAAGTACAGGTTTGGAAATCTGGGTTAGATGATTTAGATAAGGCAACTCCTAAAACTTTAGAAGAATCATCATCAATACCATCACTGCCAAATACTACGACAAAATGATGATGTTTTATGAATATAGAGGAATGTAAGCAAATTTCAATTCTTGATGTAGCCAATCGTTTAGGTATTTCCTTTAAACAAGTTTCTAGCCGTGTCTATGAACATCCTGAACACGATTCATTCCGAATTTTTTCAACTACCAATACTTTTAAATGGTTTTCAAGAGATATTCAAGGTGATGTTATTGATTTTGTTCGACTTGTTAAGGGAATTTCCTTTAAAGAAGCTCTAGCTTTTCTTTCTGAAGAACCTTTTCAAAAAGAAGCTGTTCAAGAAAAAAGAGAGAGACCATTTTATTATCCTTTAAAGAGAGTAGAAGATTCTAACTGCAGTCTGGCCAGATATTACTTAACAAAATGTAGAGGAATCTCAGAAGAAATCATAGAAAAGATGATTCAACAAGGTTTGATAGCACAAGCTAGTTGGAAAACAAATGAAACTGTTGAACCTGTTATTGTTTTTAAAAGCTTTGATCATCGTCACAAACTGCAGGCAGCAAGTATACAAGGGATTTATAAGAATCACTCTCTTCCTAGAGAGAGGTTAAAAACGATTCTAAAAGGAAGCCATGGACATGTTGGAATATCCTTTGATATTGGTAAACCAAATAGACTGGTCTTTTGTGAATCGTTTATCGACTTGATGAGCTATTACGAACTTCATCAACAAAGCCTATCAGATGTTCGTTTGGTATCTATGGAGGGATTAAAAAGGTCTGTTGTTGCTTATCAAACTTTACGACTGATAGCTGAAGAAAATCAGAAGTTGGAATTTTTAGATACAGTAATACCTTCAAAGTTATTGCCTTTGTTCAATACAATTCGTGATACCACCAGCTATTTTGATAATCATTCTGATTTATTGACACTGGCAGTAGATTGTGATGATGCAGGTAAAGATTTTTCTGATAAGTTATCTAAATCAGGATTTCCTGTTTTACTGGATTTACCTGATAATGAATATGGGAAAGAAAAAAGAGACTGGAACGATATTCTTCGAGAAAAGAAATCAGATTTACAATTGATGTTCGAGAATGCAAAAGAGACATTGAGGAATCAACCAGTAAGACAAACCTCTCAATGTTTAGAATTGTGATAACAAAATCAAGATGTTTTAGCTAATATTAGAATGAAGGAGGATAGTATATGACCATTATTGAACGCTTAGAAGAAAAGGTCACTAGGCAAGAAAGTAAGGTAGCAAGAGAGACAGAAAAACTAGCTGCTTACAAAGAGCAACTGGAGACAGCGATGTTTGCGACGTTCAAAAGGCGTCAAAGCATCAGTCACATGAGTTTTGAAGAAGCTCTTGATCATGCCTTTGGTAAAGAAAGACAATTCGATGATTCTGAATTTAGAAAGGATGAAATGAGTGAATGACAAAAGATTGGAATTTTAATCAACCATTAGAAAGTAAATCAGAAAATCAAGAAGATCCAGATAAAATTGCGGCCTTATTTGGAAATCATCAAGGAGGTAATGATGTAAATTATGAAGCAGCTTTTCAAAAGCGCAAACAAGCACCTGTGACGGAATCAAATTCTAGTTCTAAACCCAAAGTTACAGAGGTTAGAACAGGAAAAGAGACAGATATCACTACAAGTTATCAGCAACATCTTAAAAGACTTATTGCGGATAACAATAGCGATATTCAAAGTAGTCAAAAGAAAATTGAAGAGCTACATACGTTGATTGACACAAAGAATAAAGAAAATAAGAAATTGCAGTCCATTTATGATGCGATTTCCGAATTACACTAAGCAGTCCTGATAGGCTGCTTTTTTTTGAGAGGTTATAGATGTTTACAACATTTTTTAAGAAAAATCACGACAATAGTGATGTATTTAAAAAGCTAATTCATAGACTATCTGATATGTCTGTCCAAGATCTTGAAAAAATAGACCGACTGCTAGATATTATTTTCACTCCAGATCAAGAAACCGATCAGCTAAAAACAGAAGCAACTTACAGAGAAGAAACTTTGGACGACACATTAAAGGAAGCTAAGAACCAACTTCATAAAGAACAATTGGAGAAGAATTTAGAGAGATTTAGGAAAAATGGAATGAAATAAATGGTTTTATAAAATTTTCTTTTACTTGCATAAAGTCTTGTGTTATACTTTTAGTATAGACTAGAGAAGGAAGTAAATATTTTGGAGTTGACTACCAAGCAGGAAAAGCAACTAGGTCAGACGCAGTGGTTTCATGCTACATTATTGAGACATTTAGAATCCTTAAAAAAAGGAATCGATGTTAAATTTAATTTAGGAAGTGAGCTAGACTTTGGACCTGGTTTCTATATCACACCTGACTTTGAACAAGCTAGAAAATTTATTAACAAGCAAGTTGAAGTATTAAATCGAAGCACTTCTAATAATAATATTTTTGACTCAGAAGAAGAAGTAGGAATTATAGTAGAATTTCGTATTTCAAATTTTATAGAAATTTTTAAGAACCCTGACTATCATTGTCACTATTTTGCAAAACATAAAAAGTCAGAGTCAGATTTAGATTTTGCGGAATTTGTCGTTCAAAATCGGGAAAATCCAGATGAATTACAACACCATTTTGATTTTATCTATGGTGTTCAGACTGATGACAATCCAACCCAAGCTTTAGCTCGTTTTCGTCAGAATGAAATTACAAAAGAAGAAATGCTTGCTGAGTTTAGAAAACCCTATTCTTTTAAACAATTATCCATTCACAACCAATCTTTTTGTGATATAATGAAAATAGAGAAAGTTTATCAATCAAAGACAGGAGAGGAGTTACAAAAATGGCAGTAGTATCGTTGGAAAATAATATTAAACTATATAGTTCAGAATTATTTCAAGCACTATTAAAAGCCTCTAATTATAAATTGGATGAGCGTATTGCTCAGACTGTTGCAGAAGGCTATGCTCGTAATCTAGATTATTCTGATCCTGAACTGATGCATGTTGGTGTAACTTCGGTTGCTAACAACCTGCTTACAAAAATTAAACAAGAGTATTTTATTGTATAGTATTTTGAAAAGCCACCGAAAAAGGAATTACTCTTTAAGGTGGCTTTTTTAGAAGTAAAGTTTAGGCTAGAAAAACAACAAACAACGCACCAATTTTGGTGCGTTCTGCTTTTTTATGCTATAATGGATTTAGAAAAATAAAGGAGTTTGCCATGATTGGAAAGAACATAAAATCCTTACGTAAAACACATGACTTAACACAACCCGAATTTGCACGGATTGTAGGTATTTCACGAAATAGTCTGAGTCGTTATGAAAATGGAACGAGTTCAGTCTCTACCGAATTAATAGACATCATTTGTCAGAAGTTTAATGTATCTTATGTCGATATTGTAGGAGAAGATAAAATGCTGAATCCTGTTGAAGATTATGAATTGACTTTAAAAATTGAAATAGTGAAAGAAAGAGGTGCTAATCTATTATCTCGAATCTATCGTTATCAAGATAGACAGGGAATTAGCATTGATGATGAATCTAATCCTTGGATTTTAATGAGTGATGATCTATCTGACTTGATTCATACGAATATCTATTTAGTAGAGAATTTTGATGAAATAGAGAGGTATAGCGGCTATTTGGATGGAATTGAACGTATGTTAGAGATATCTGAAAAACGGATGGTAGCCTAATGGAAATCCAAGATTATACCGATAGTGAATTCAAACATGCTTTAGAGAGGAACCTTCGCTCTCTGACAAGAGGAAAAAAGTCCAGTAAGCAACCTATAGCGATTTTGCTTGGAGGGCAAAGTGGTGCTGGTAAGACTACAATTCATCGAATTAAACAGAAAGAATTTCAAGGAAATATTGTTATCATAGATGGCGATAGTTTTCGTTCTCAGCATCCACACTATTTAGAACTGCAGCAAGTATATGGTAAAGATAGTGTTGAATACACTAAAGATTTTGCAGGCAAAATGGTGGAGTCTTTAGTAACAGAATTAAGCAATTTGGGATACAATCTTTTGATAGAGGGAACTTTACGAACAGTTGATGTTCCAAAGAAAACAGCACAACTCTTGAAAAATAAGGGATATGAAGTACAATTAGCCTTAATTGCAACAAAGCCTGAGCTGTCCTATATAAGTACTCTTATCCGTTATGAAGAACTGTACGCCATCAATCCAAATCAAGCACGCGCAACTCCAAAAGAACATCATGATTTCATTGTAAATCATCTAGTTGATAATACCCGACAGTTGGAAGAACTAGCTATCTTTGAAAGAATTCAAATTTATCAACGAGATAGAAGTTGTGTACATGATTCAAGAGAAGATAAAATTTCAGCAGCAGATATTCTTCAAGAGTTACTGTTTGGGGAGTGGAGTCAGGTAGAGAAAGAGATGCTTAAATCTGGAGAAGAAAGATTTAAAGATTTAACTAATTGAAATAGTTGTTAGAACACAAATTTTAAAATATAGTCTACTTATAACTTTTGTTAGTTGTTTAATTAAGGTGGGCGAAAATTTTTTAGAACCAAAAAACGCATAATCTCAGGTGTTGAAAAACTTGAAATTATGCGTTTTCTTGTGGGAAGATTTACTCCATTTTCTTCAGGAATTGAGATTTTGCCCATCTCTTTTTATTATATTTAAGGATATTTGAAAGATATATTTTAGAAAAACAATTATGGAGTTCTTAAATACAGAATATATTATAAATGCTGATTCAAAGTGAAGTTTTATATGTTTTTTGATTTTGTTGAGCATAAAATCTATTAACTAAATTCGAACTACAAAAATTAATTTTAGATGAACTAAACTGTAGGCTTTGGAAAGTTCTCTTATTCGATTTCAGAATGAATCGCTGATACAGGATTAAAAGAACTAAGTATTTCTTTTTGTTTTGAATGAGATACGTGAGTATAGATTTGTGTGATTGATATGGAACTGTGTCCAAGAATTTGTTGAATATATCGAATATCTACATCACTATCTAGAAGCATTGTCGCAAAGCTATGTCTAAACATATGCGGTGTAATAGTTCTAGAAAAGTTATTTTGTTCAACGATTCTTTTTATAACTAAACGTACACTTTGCTCTGACAATGGTTTAAGTGAATATTTCCCTGGAAACAAGAAATCATTGGATTCATTTCTTGTTTTATTTATATATGTTTCTAATAAATTGAATGTTTTTTGATCTCCTAAAAATAGGATACGTTCTTTCTTACCCTTTCCTATAATATGGAGTGTCTTACTGGAAAGATTGATATCTTTGAGATGAATGTGGCAAAGTTCAGAAATTCTGATGCCTGTTGAAAGTAAAAGTGAAATAATTAGTAGATTTCTTTCAGCGTGTTGTTTTTGATAGTCAGTTTTAGATACAATTACTTTCCGTTCTAAATATATAAAAATGCTTTTCAGAATGTCATACGGAATCGTTTTAGGCAATACTTTTTCAGTTCTAAATTGAAAGCGCAATTGATTGAAGGGATTCTCTTCAATTATGTTCTGGTATTTTAGATAGTTATAAAACACCTTCATACAAGCAATTTTTCTTCTTAATGTATTCGTTTTTATGTTAGATCGTGTCAACTGTTCTATATAGGATTCGACATTATCATAGTCTGAGTTATAAAATTGCATAAGATCATTCTTATAAGCGCGAATCGTGTGCGAACTCAAACGCTTATGAGTTTTGCAATAATCTAAGTAAGTAGAAATAAGTTTATAATCCATAAAAATCTCCTTTATCAATAATCATGCTATTATAAACCTATTTAGGTGCTTTGTATAGCGATAATAAATTGTTATCGATAGGAGAAGTCAGTGTATAAAATTAATAAATTTGAAGGTGAAATCTATCAGAAGTTAAATAAAATTCTTGATTCATATAACCAAGAACAGAATAGCGTAATAAATCTTGCTGCATGTATTAGCTATCCATTCACCGAAGTATTAGAGATTCAAAGTTTCCCTCTCGCTACTCTGCCAACAGAGGGAGCTGTTGAAAAACGCTTTTTTCCTCATTGTACTTCATTGGATAATATTGAAATATATTCAGAAGAATTGTGTCTTCAACTTTTTGATTTAAATCCTGGTGATTATAGAGTTAATGTGCAACCACATTCAGGAACTCAGGCTAACCAAATAGTCTATAATTGTGTTTTAGAAAGTGACGATTATATTTTATCGTTATCTCCAAAAGACGGAGGACATATTTCACACACTTATACAGGCAAAGGTACTGTAAAATATTATCACTTAGATCATGATTTAAATATTGATTATATCGAATTAAAGGAATTATTAGATAAATATAAACCTAAATTGATTATTATTGGTGCTTCATCGTATGGAAATGAATTTAATTATCAACAAATTTATGAAATTATAAAAGAGGTTAGCCCCAATACCCTTATTTTAGCGGATATTTGCCATAGTGTTTTATATATTATGGCAAAGCTACATAAGTCGATTTTTCCATATGTCGATTTCGTTACTTTTACAATGGATAAATGTTTACGTGGGCCTCAAGGAGGAGTACTAATGTATCGTTCTATATTTGAAGAAAAAATAACTAATTCAATTTTTCCTAGAACACAGGGAGGTCCTACACAAAATGCATTATTTGCGAAATGTATCTGTTTAATCAAATTATTATCAATAGATATTCAAGATTATGCACAACAGGTTATAAAAAATACTTTATTGTTTATAAAACAATTAAGTAAAGAAGGGGTTGATGTTGTTTATAAAAACTCAAAGACTCATATAATTTTAGTTAATCTACTGAATCTAAACTTGAGTGGTAAGGATGCAGAGAATCTACTTTTTCAACATAAAATATTAGTTAACCGAAATCAAATTCCAAATGATACACACGGACCAATGACGACTTCAGGAATAAGATTAGGAACAATCGGAATTACAAATTTATCCTATACTGATGATGATATTAAAAAATTAGCTAAACTAGTAGCTAATTTATTAAAATATAAACAATATGATTATTCCATATATTTAGATCTCATTCGCAAGTACCATGAACAAATTAATATCTCCAATTAGGAGAAAGACCTATACAGAAATTATATTTTTTGTAAGGAATCAACAGATAGTATTTAGTGAGTCCGTCTTGATAATCATCAATATAAGTTTTTTCACAAACAAAAGGAATATCATCAAATTGTTGTAAATTGTATACTATTTGAAATTTATACCAAGGATCGTCTATGAGTGGAATTTCTTCCTCAAAGTTTCTTAGTGAATTTTGAAATTCTGTAAAAGAGATTCTTTCAGAAATCAATTCAATAATTAATTTGTTTAACTTGAGCATCCTAATATCTAAGGTCAAAGCTTTAGGACATTCTTGAAGTGATTTATTTATAAACTTCAGAGATTGTTGATAATTTTTATTCATCAAAAAAATAATTGATTTATTACAATATGGTTCAAAAATTTCATTTGAATCATATTTTTTTAGTATTTTTATGGCCTTATTTAGATTCTCTAAAGCTATATCATATTCTCCGTCCCAGATATTAACAACACCTAAATTATTATATACTGTTGCAACAGGTATTTGATATTCATTACGTTGAAAATAGTCCAATGCTAGTTTGAGATTTTCGGTAGCTTCTTTAGTTGGGAAATAATGAGCAGAATTTCGTAAAATAATATAATAGAAGTCGTCTTTTTCTACAGAATTCATGCTTTCATTAAGGAGTTTAATTGCCTCTCGATCTTTACCTAAATGACCATAAGCATTTAGCTTGTAGAGTAATGTTCCAGAGCAATTTTCTAACTTTTCCAGTGATTTTAGCGCCTCCTCAAATTCATATTTTTGAATTTGAAATCTAGGATAGTATAGCTGTAAATCTTTTGAATAATTATCTTTTTGAAGACTGTTTAAAATAGCTAAACCTCCATTAAAATCAGAAATCCACTGGTACGAGTTCAACATATAATGTAAGTATTTTTCGGGTAATAATTCTATTAAATGAAGTATCTTCTTACTCAAAGATACAATGTAAAAATATGAATTTTTCCTGTATTCGATTTCAAGTAACTGTTTGATATATTCTACATTTTGCCGCAACTCTTCAATATTACATATATTTATTAAGCAGTGAATTAAATAAGCTAACTCGCCACCAACTCCTATAGATAGGATAGTTTGCTCTAAATATATTTTTAGATTGTTGGTTACTAATTGAAGATCAGAAGCATTTGTGTGATTTAAAATACCATTTACAATTGATTCGTGTGAAATTTTGATTTTATCATTTGTATCACCATTAATATAGACAAAACCTGCATCAATAAGGGATTTTAGAGAATCAGCTACTTCAGTATTTTCGTCTAATATAGATTTAATGTAGTTAAAAACTATATCTTTTTTCATACCAGCAGGAAAAATTGATGATATGATAAGTATATTTTTTTGAATATCTGGAAGTTTGTCATATATATCAGAAATATTAAATAATTCTGAATTTGGATTATCAATAAGTCTGTTAATAATTAATTCAATATCTTTATAATTACCTTGTGTTATCTGCCAGATTTGATTCAATTTGACATTATCAAGTAAAGCAATTTTATTTCTTATTAGTAATTTACACTCATCCTCAGTAAGATACGATAAATTTAATACAGTAGGAGTATAATTGTCCAATGTATCTAGTTTATCAATCGATTTTAACTTATCATTTGTTCGGTTTATAATTGTTAAAGAGATTCCGCTTTGAAGTGTATTAAAGTCATCTTCAAATTTTATTTTTATATCTTCAGATAAAAATTGATAATTATCAATAATAATATTAAGACGGATTTTTTTTGAAACATGACTGAAATATCTTAAATATAAATCATTTTCAAATATTCCCTCCTTTATTTCAGTAATAACTTCTTCCCAAGGATAATCAATTACTTTTTTGTAAGTTGTATCGAACGCAATAAACGATCTGATTAACCTAAGACTATGTTTCAGAGTTAGATTTGTTAGTTTTTGTTTTCTTAAATAATTTGAAAACGAATATTTTTGAGGTATTGATAAGCATAGATTTCTTCTGAATTGTGTTGGGACATACGCTCCTTTTAGTAGATTTTCAAAAAATTTATTACTTTCAAACCCATCATTTATAACATCAATGTAGAGAATAAAGGCTTCTTTATCATGGCTGTAAACTCGTTGACAAACCTCTTTGATTAGCTCGGTTTTACCACTACCACTTAAACCATTAATAATATATAAACTATTTTTATCATTACTAGAAAATTTAAAATGCTGTTTTAATTCTTCTATTTCAGTATCTCGACCGTAATACATAAAACATCTCCTACCGATAACAATTTATTATCACCAGTATACCATAAATTCATCTTTAGTAGCTTGATTTGTATAATGATTTTTTTAGTTAAAAATAGTATGAAAATCTAGTTATCCGTATAAACACTGGACTTATCACACTTTATCAAGGTCGAAACCAATCAATTTACTACTAATTTACTACTTATGAATGAGCTTTGATACGACGATTTACCCTTGAAAAGTGAAGAAACAAAGATACTTCCAATAAAAATTGAATAGGCAAAAGGTGGACACTTCAAAAATGAGGTGTCTATTTTTTTACCCGATTTGAAAGGACGTGATACTACGAAAATAGAAAAACAAGAGAATAAAGGTCGCTCCCCACCGTGAAAGACCATCAAACAAACGAGATTCATTCAACCATAAAAAAGAAAGGATAGGTAAAAATATGGAACTTAAATTTGTGATTCCCAAGATGGAAAAAACATTCGGCAATTTAGAATTTGCTGGCGAGGATAAAGTCGTACAGCGAAGAATCAACGGACATCTAACCGTCTTATCTCGAAGCTATAATCTCTATTCAGACGTTCAAAGAGCAGATGATATTGTGGTCGTACTTCCTGCTGAAGCTGGCGAAAAACATTTCGGCTTTGAGGAACGTGTTAAGTTAGTCAATCCACGTATTACCGCAGAGGGCTACAAAATCGGCACTCGTGGTT
>ERZ773075.122-NODE-122-length-67442-cov-58.0724_pt1 | contig 67442 bp, 58 predicted proteins | sample MGYA00580614_ERZ773075 | MGnify/ENA primary metagenome ERZ773075 (study PRJEB29015, sample SAMEA2738021) | human oral metagenome | biome: human oral; feature: human-associated habitat; material: dental | place: China | collected 2043 ...
CCTGGGCCGCGCGCCGCGAGCCCATCCCCTGCGCCCTGACCATGATGGGCGACGAGTTCGGCGGCCCCATCCCCGTGGGCCCCTTCGCCCTCATCGGCGACGACTCCATCGGGCGCGGCATCGTCGAGACCCTGGCGGACTCGAAGTCGCCGGCCGTGCTCATGGCCAACCACGGCCCCTTCACCATCGGGAAGGACGCGCGCGCCGCCGTCAAGGCCGCCGCTATGTGCGAGGAGGTCGCCCGCACCGTCCACATCGCCCGTGCCGGCGGCGAGATCACGCTCATCGACCAGGATCTGATCGACCGGCTCAACGAGCGCTACCAGAACGTCTACGGGCAGCACTGACAGCACAGACAGCACCGACAGCACCGAGCGGCCCCGCCGAGATCGGTTCAGTTCCGCACCGAGATCGGTTCAGTTCCGGCCCGAGATCGGTTCGGAGCGGAACCGGTGAGCCGACTGACCGCAGGCCCGGCCCCGTCCGTCCTCCGCCCTCGCAGCCGCCGCCCCTCGGCTTCCGGTCTCGCAGGTGAAGGGCTCGATGTCGGCCTCGCGGGTTCCATCGGCCGTGCCACGCCGCCGGGAATGGTGGCGAAGGACGACGTCGGCCTCCACGGGTCACGGCCCCGAGGACGTCCGGCCGCCGCCATGCTGCGGATCGCCGCAGCCCCTATCGGCGACGGCGGTTCGTCACATGAACGGAGGCTTCTCCCGGACGGCTGAGGGTGAGCATCGGTCGTCCGGGAGAAGCCTCCGTTCGAGTTGCAAAGGTACGTTCGCGCGCTGAGTCCTCGGGCGGACGGCAGCTCAGGGCTCGGCCGCCGCACGACCCCGCGACGGCGCGGCGGGTCCCACGACCCCGGACGCCGCGGCTCTGCGTGACCGCGGACCGCACGAGCCGCGGTCACCTTGCACGGGAAGCTCCCCTACTGCGCGATGACATCCATCCGGGGCATCGTCCGCCACCGGACCTGAGCAGCACCGGCCCCGACGTGGGCGAGGACGAGATATCTCACCCTCTACGCGCCGGAACCGGGCCACTCGACCGATCTCGAGCCGGAACTGAACCGATCTCGGCGCAGGCCCGGCCGACCCGCGCCGGCGCGGAGTGCGGGCGCCGACGACGCCGGCGCCCCAGGACACCCAGTCCCTCCGCCCCGACACATATGTACATGTGCACCAGGTCAGGTCTCGGCGATCTCAGACTTTTCCCCGGTTATCACAGATTGTCCAGAGGCGACTCCTCCGAGTCGGGTACATATGTACATGGAGGGTCTATCGCCTCGCCTTCCTCCCGCCTATGGTCGAGGCCGTGCTCGAGGAGGAGCCCCGGCCGGAGCGAGGCGCACTGCGGCGCACCGATCCCCCGGCACGATCGAGGAGGGAACCATGCAGCGCGATCTTCTGAAACGCGATCTCGTCCAGCTGGACTGGGAGGTCGCCGATCAGGACGAGTTCTTCAATCGGATGAGCGACAGGCTCCTGGGACTCGGCTACGTCGAGGAGTCGTTCCCGGCAGCCGTCAAGGCGCGCGAGCGGGCCTATCCGACAGCGCTTCCGACGCAGCCGGAGGCCATCGCCATCCCGCACTCCGATGCCGAGCACATCATCGAGCCGTTCATCGCCTCGACGAGGCTCGCGTCCCCCGTGACCTGGCACGAGATGGCGAACAACGACGAGACCCACGCGGTCCGCTTCATCTTCATGCTCGGCTTCACCAAGGAGGACGGGCACGTGGAGGTCCTCCAGATCCTTCTCGAGAACTTCCAGGACCCCGGCTTCATGCAGAGGCTGGACCGAGCGCGCACCGAGGACGAGTACGTCGCCGCGCTGGCCACCATGTCAGGCCTCGACGCCTGATCGGCTCCATCGCACCCGCTTCGACCGCGCCCGCCACGACCTCGACCACACCCATTGCAAAACCCCAACCCCACCCCACCATTCGGCAAAGGAGCCTCACGATGAGCGCCAAAGTCATCGTCGCCTGCGGAAGCGGCGTCGCCACCTCCCAGACCGTCGCCAGCAAGGTCGACCGCCTCCTCAAGGAGGCGCGCATCAACGCGGACGTCCAGGCGGTCGATCTGAAGTCCGTCGATCGCCACCTCGAGGGGGCGGCCGCCTATATCACCATCGTCCGCGAGACCAAGCAGCGCGACATCCCGGTCATCAACGGCATCGCCTTCCTGACGGGGATGGGGCAGGACCGGGAGCTGTCCAAACTGATCGACGCCATCAGGGCGAACGGCGACCGCTGAGTCGCGAGCCGCGCCACCGCACGACCTCGGAAGGAGAACATCATGCAGATTCTTCAGGGCTCGGTGAACTTCCTGCTCTCACTGGGAGCGGCGATCTTCGTCCCATTCATCATCATCGTCGCGGGTCTGCTCGTGCGCATGAGGGTCAAGGACGCCGTCTCGGCGGGCATCACCCTCGGTGTCGCATTCTCCGGGATGACGATGCTCATCAGCTACATGACCGCCGCCATCACCCCCGCCGCCCAGGCGATGTCGGAGACCGTCGGCGTCGATCTGCCCATCACCGACGGCGGCTGGACGACCATGTCCACCATCTCCTGGTCATGGCCCTACGCCTTCCTCATGTTCCCCCTGGTGATCGGCATCAATATCGCTCTCATCCTGCTGAGGCAGACCGAGACCTTCAACGCCGATCTGTGGAACGTCTGGGGGAAGATCTTCACGGCGGTGGCCGTCTACTACATCACGGGCTCGGTCGTGCTCGCCTTCGTGATCGCAGCCGTTCAGACCGTCTTCGAGCTCAAGACCGCGGACTTCCACCAGTACCGCGTCGAGACGATGTCGGGGATCCCCGGCGTCACGATCACGCACCGCATGGTCTTCCTCGCCGCGCCGATGTATCCGGTCGACTGGCTGCTGCGCAGGATCCCCGCGCTCAACCGCTCGTTCAATGCGAATGACCTGCGCGACAAGGTGGGGATCTTCGCCGAGAACCACATCCTCGGCTTCATCCTGGGCATCCTGTTCGGAGTCCTGGCGCGATTCGATGTGGCCGCCACGCTGACGCTCGGCATCCAGGCGGCAACCGCCCTCACGCTCTTCCCGGTGATCTCGAAGTACTTCATGCAGGCTCTTGAGCCCATCTCGAACGCCATCTCCGAGTTCATGCAGAAGCGATTCAACGACCGTCAGCTCTTCGTCGGGCTCGACTGGCCCTTCCTCGGCGGGGCGAACGAGATCTGGCTCGCCGTCATCTGGACGATCCCGGTGACCCTGCTCTACTCCTTCTTCCTGCCCGGGAACAAGATCCTCCCGTTCGCGGGCATCATCAACGTCTGCATCGCGGTGGCCGCCTACTTCGTCTCCAAGGGGAACATCATCCGGATGCTCATCCAGTGCACCATCTTCGCCCCGGTGTTCCTGTGGGTCGGCACCGCCTTCGCCCCGTTCATGACCGAGCTGGCCAACTCCACCAAGGCCGTCGATCTGGCCGACGGCCAGCTCATCTCTAACTCGTCGATCGATGCGCCGGTCTTCACCTACGCCATCTCCCACCTCATGCAGGCGGTCGAGGGCAACGTCCTGCCGCTGATCGTCCTCGCCGTCTGGCTCGTCTGCTTCGTCCTGTACTCGCGCGAGCTCGTCGTCGAGCGCAACGCGGCGCGCCGAGCCGAGGCCGATACCGGCACCGCCACCGTGTCCGCGTAGCGCTCTCATCGCTCATCCGCGGAAATCATCACCGGCAGAAATCTCGCAGCAACCTCATCGAATTCCTCAAAGGAGCACGTCATGCTGGAACCCTTCAAGAAGGACCTGTGCACCATCGCCAAGCGCGCCCAGCGCGACGGCCTGTGCAAGCACAAGTCCGGAAACTTCTCCATCCGCGATGCGGAGAGCGGGCTGCTCGTCGTGTCACCCACGGGCCTCGACCGCGAGGAGATGAGCCCGCGCGACGTCGTCGTCATGGACCTCGACGCGCAGGTCGTCGAGAACGACTCGGGGCTGCGCCCCACCTCCGAGGTGCTCATGCACATCGAGATCTACAAGGCCCGCCCCGAGGCGCGCGCGATCGTCCACACCCACTCGCCCTACGCCACGTCCTTCGCCGTCCTGGCCAGGCCGATCCCGGCGATCGTCTACGAGGTGGCCAATCTGGGTCTGAGCCGGGGCCGGATCCCCGTGGCCCCCTACGGGCGCCCGGGAACCCCCGAGCTCGCGCGCCACGTCCGCGAGGCCGCCGCCGAGGCCGACTGCATCCTGCTGGAGAAGCACGGCACCGTCGCCATCGACGATCGCACCATCTACGAGGCCTTCCTGAAGGCCGCCTATATCGAGGAGCTCGCCGAGCTCTACCACCACGCCCTGACCGCGGGCGGCGGCGCGGAGCCCGACTGCTTCGATCAGGCCGAGCTGCGCAAGTGGGAGTACCCCGCGCAGATCGGCCTCCCCCGCGGCTGAGCCCGGCCCCGGGGCCGCGCGGATCGGCCCCGGGACTGCGGGGAGAAGACGAGACGACGCAGAGAATGAGGACAGGAAGAATGAAGAAGATACTGAACAGCGCGGACACGTTCGTGCGCGACACCATGGAGGGCATCGAGGCGGCCTACGGCGATCGCGTCGAGCTGCTGGGAGGCGACTTCCGGGTGCTCGTCTCGACGCACCCGAAGAAGGAGGGGAAGGTCGGCATCGTCACGGCCGGGGGCTCGGGGCACCTGCCGCTGTTCCTCGGCTACGTCGGCCAGGGCATGATCGACGGCTGCGCTGTGGGGGAGGTGTTCGCCTCCCCCTCGGCGGAGAAGATGGCCGACATGATCCGGGCGTGCGACAGCGGCGCCGGGGTCCTGTGCCTCTACGGGAACTACAACGGCGACATCTTCAACTTCCGCATGGCTTGCGAGGACGTCGAGTTCGACGACATCGAGACCAGGCAGCTCCTCGGACGCGACGACGTCGCCTCCTCCCCCGCCGAGAGGGCGGACAAGCGCCGTGGCGTCGCCGGGATCGTCTACGCCTACAAGATCGCGGGCGCGGCCGCCGATGAGATGCGGAGCCTGGACGAGGTCGTCGGGGTCACCGAGCGGGCCCTGCGAATATCCGCACCATGGGGGTGGCGCTCTCCCCCTGCATCGTCCCGAAGGCCGGGGAGCCCACCTTCACCATCGGCGACGACGAGATCGAGATCGGCATGGGGATCCACGGCGAGGCGGGAATCGCCGTCGAGCCCATGATGACCGCCGAGGAGATCGCCACGCGCATGATCCGAACCATCGAGGCGGACATGCCGCTCGCCGACGGCGACGAGGTCTCCGTCATGGTCAACGGCCTGGGCGGCACCCCGCTGGAGGAGCAGCTCATCGTCTACCGGTCGGTCTCCTCCCTCCTGAGGCAGCGCGGCGTGACCGTCGTCATGCCGCACATCGGCGAGTTCGCGACCTCCATGGAGATGGCGGGGCTGTCCGTCACGGTCTTCAAACTCGACGAGGAGCTCAAGCGACTCCTGCGGGCCCCCGCCTCCACCCCGTTCTACACGAACGCCAACAAGTGACGACGAGGGAGGACATGATGCTCAACGCACGGACTCTGAGCCGGATCTTCTCGTCGATCAGCGAGCTGATGGAGCAGAACCGGGACTATCTGGTCCGTCTCGACCAGGTCAACGGGGACGGCGACCTGGGGATCTCGATGGACGACGGCTTCAGGGCCGCCGCCGCCTTCTTCGCCGAGTCCCTGGAGTCGGGCGAGGAGACCGATCTCGGGCGGCTCCTGCGTCGGGGCGGCAAGGTGCTCAACGAGGCGGCCCCCTCGTCGCTCGGCACGATTCTCGCCTTCGGGCTCATGGGCATGGCCAAGCGCCTGCGTGGAAACCAGGAGGTCGACGTCATCGCCGCCGTCGGCGCCCTGGATGCGGGCGTGCAGAACATGATGGACAAGGCGGAGTCGAAGCCCGGGGAGAAGACGATCATCGACGCCCTGGTGCCCGGCGTCGAAGTGCTGCGCGGCGGGGCGGCTCGGGTCGCCGGCGACGCCGAGGCCGAGAGGGCCCTGCTGCGCGACGCCGCGGCTGCCGCTGCCGCCGGATCGGAGGCGACCCGGCAGATGGAGGCCGTCCACGGACGGGCCGCCTACTCGGCCGAGCGCAGTATCGGGGTGCTCGACGGCGGCTCCGTCGTCGGGCGCCTCATCTTCGCCGGCATCGCCTCCGCTCCGGCCGAGACGCGGCCGGAGCGCTGATCCGGCACCGGCTCTGGCCAGGGCGAGGAGCCGCTCGCCGGCCCGGCGCTCCGGGCCGGCGGGCGACGTCCGGCCGAAGCGCTGGCCCGAAGGCGCTGCGTCCGGCCGGGGCGCCGGGCCGGCCCGACCCCGACCGACCGACTCCCCGCAGCAGGCCGCTCGTGATGGAGCGACCGGCTACAGGGCCGCGAGGATCACCGCGGCCGTCTCGTAGTCCGTGACGAGCGAACTGATGATCCTGCCCCGGACGGCCCCGATGATGGCATCCGCCTTCTCGGCTCCGGCGGCCACACCCACGACCGTGGGGATCCGCTTGAGGTCCTCCAGCGGGAGCGCGAGCGTGCGCCTCGACAGGGGCGTCACCACGTGATCCCCCTTCATGTCGTAGTGATGGTCGAGGATGTGCCCGACGGCGCTCCCCCGCTGAATCGCCTGCACCACATCGGGCGTGAGGTACTCGGCGAGGATATTGCCCGGACCGCGCGCCTCGATGCCGGCGACGCCGACCATGGCCATATCAGCGCGGGCGCCCAGGGCGAGGGTCGTGGCGACCTTCTCCTCCCGCATGAGAGAGGGCAGGAGGGCGGGGTTATCGACGATCAGGGGCATGGACATCCGCGACATCTTCGCCCCGAGCCTCTCCGCGATCCTGCTGCACACGGTCGGGGCGTCCCGCCCCCACTCCGGGAGCCCTCCCGGGATCGATCCGAGCAGCTGCACGACGGTGCAGTTGACCCGGGTGAGCGGCTGGAGGTGGCGCGCCACCGCGGCGATCGAGCGCCCGTTGCCCACCGCGAGGACCTGCCCGTCCAGCAGGGTGTCGGCCAGCAGCTCCGCGGCCGCCCGACCGATCGCCCCCATCGTGTCGGAGTCCGGCACCTCGGCGACGCGGATGCTCGCGATGGGCAGACGACGTCGCAGGTCCGCCTCGATCGCGAGGATCCGCTCCAGGGGATGGGAGATCGAGACGCGGACGATGCCCCGCTCGCGCGCCTGGGCGAGCAGGCGCGACACGTGGGGGCGGGAGTACCCGATGCGCGCTGCGATCTCGGACTGCATCAGGCCCTGCTCGTAGTACATCCTGGAGACCCGCAGCAGGATCTCGACATCCGCGCGCCGGCTCCCCGCGACCATGGAGCCATCCTAATGGGCCATCGCCCTCCCCCGGCCCGAGTTCGGGCAGCCTCGGGAGCCGGCGTCCGGGCGTCCAGGCCAGCCTCGCGCCGCGGCGATGCGTTCCAGCCGCGCGCCCATGCGCAGGCGACGGAGCGGCCCCTCACCCCGGCGGCCAGGACGCGTTCCAGCCGCGCGCCCATGCGCGGGCGACGGAGCAATTTGTTCAGAGTGTTGTGTATGTGCATAACGCACGTGTCGCTCAAGCCTTGGCCGACGAAGGGCCATCCGCGGACATCGGCAGGGAGCGATCGCTTGACGCAAGGGTGCATAGAGCCTCGAGCGGGCACTGCGCGAGATCCGCGAGAGCAACCTCGCGACCGAAGCCGGTCCGAGTGGTAACATCGACGTTTGTTCAGGATGCGTTGTAACTTGTTGCGCCCATGCTGCTGCAACGGGAGGTCGTCGGATGTCGGATCGGCTGGCGTAGAACGGTGAGCAGGTGTCGCAGGCCGTGAAGGACCTGGACGCCGCGAGTGGCGAGATCAGCGGTAAGACGGTGGAGTCGCCGTCGGGGTGCGGGTGGTCGGCGTCGTCGGCGGCGACGGTGGTCTCGAATCTGCAGTCGGGGCTCTCGTCGCTGCAGACCAACATACCGCTCAATTCGAGCAACCTGTCGACCGCCAACACCACGATGCGGGACACCGATGAAGCCGTCGCCAGCAGCGTCCCGTCGGCGGACAGGGGCTGACCGGAACCGCACCGGCGCCCGCGAGGAGGGCGCGCCGAGGACGACCTGATCAGCGCCCGTAAGGACCTGGCCGGGGAGAGCGGCGAAACGATCACGACCGCCACATCCTCGATCAGCGCGATGGCCACCAGCTGCGAGGAACCGATCGGGGATATGGACAGCTACAGGACCGCGCTGAACAATCTGGCATGCGCGCTGAGCAGTATCAAGACGGAGCTGGAGGGGATCCGTGAACAGGCCACCACTGGCGGACTGACGGTCTCCTGGGAGACCGCCCTCGAACCGATGTCCTTTTTCCCTCTCATGCCCGATCCGAGCAGTTCCGCAGCAATGAAGATATATTCCGACGAGCAGGACAAGAAGTCCCTGTACGATACGCTGTCGACTCAGACCAGCGAGATCCGCGATCGGGAGACCGAGGCGCGTCAGGCCTTCACGAATGCATGCTCTGCGCTCACGAATGATCGCGACACGAAGGATCCCGTGACGAAAGCAGCGGAGGAATTCTTCTCTCCCCCGACACCAAGAACGGCGGCACCATCGGCGCGATGAGCGTCACGACGTGGGACGTCAGCCGCGCTAAGGATATCAATAAGCTCGCGGAGAGGATCGGCCTGCATCACGCCGACCCGCGCCTGTCGACCAAGCTCAAAGACGACACGGCGATCGGGGCCGTTCACAAGTCCAACAAGGGGAGGGCCGTCGGCTAATGGAGGCACGCGATACGCGACGGCAAGCTCTCGAACTAGGATCCCGCCAAGTCCGCCGAGGGATCCGTGGGAGCCAAGGCCGTCAATGCGGCACGGAGAGCCGCCCCCGCCCTGAAGTGGGCGGGACGCGCCAGCAATGCGCTCTCCTTCGCGGTCAGCGCCCACGAGCAGCGGGAGAAGGACTCGCACAATCCGTCCATCGGCGAGGGGGAGAAGGTCACTCGGGCGGGGCTGTAGGCTCCACCGCAGGAAAATCGCTTGCCGATGCAACCAATAAAGGAATCCATAATTTGTTTCACCGACAGAAATAGATCTAGGGACCGCATATGACTGAGAGCATGTGGGCCGGCATCGGCTGTCTGGCGATGGGCGTGATGACGCCGGTGAACTGGTGGTTCGAAATGTTCTCGGACTGCGACTACGCCGACCTGCACCATTCCATAATGAAGGACTCTTTCGACCTGGGCCAAAACACCATCGCGCTCATCGAACCTGCCGGAGGCATGATGTTCATATTCAGTGGGGAATACTGTTGATGAACCCAGAAGGTCTTACGGAAGAACCCTGGTAACTATTTCTCCTTTTTGGCACGGTTTCGTCGATGGCACTGTTCTTGCTGGGTCTGATCCCGTTCCGGATACCGAGGTGGATGTATCCCGACTGGCAGGCCGACAAGTGCTGGTGGCGCGCCGAACGAGCCAGACTGGAACGCAAAGCGGAACAGGCCAGACAAGCCGAACGAGCCCAACAATCCCAGCAGCCCCAGCAGGCCCACACGCCCGACGCGGCAGAACAGGCAGAACAACCCACGTGACCCGAGACGGCAGGCCTCCCCCACCCGACCGAACAACCCCGACCGCCCACGAACCGCCTCGCCCCCCCACCCCCGATCTCCCAGAAGACGACCCACCACCCCAGACCCGCCACAGCGGACGCACCGAATCACCGGCGCCCACTCGCCGGCACCCGCCCACCTCGACCACGCCCCCGCACGAGGAACCACTTCGCGCACGGCCCCGCGTCTTAACCTCCCCTGCGCATGCCGCATATTCAGCTCGTTCCCCGCACTCCACGACATGCTATGCATGGCCCCGCCGAGGGTATGTCCAGATGGGCGTTCCGGGGCGAGTCCGACGACAGCGGCGTCGTCGGACTCGCCCCGGAATGCCCGACTCGTCGGGAACGGGCGCCGCCGAACCGATCTCGGTGCGGAACTGAACCGATCTCGGCACGGAGTTCGACCGATCTCGGTGCGGAACCGGACCGATCTCGGGGTTGCTCAGATGTCCTCCAGGGAGGTCCCCTTCGTCTCGCGGGCGAAGAGGTAGATGATGCCCCCGAGGAAGAGCAGCACCGCGAAGACGATGAAGGGCAGGAAGACCACCTCGGCGGTCAGCGCGCTGCCCCCGATGAGGGCCCCCACGAAGTAGGGCCCGACGACCTTGGCGATGGCGCCGATGCCGTACCCCAGTCCCAGGCCGGTGGAGCGGGCCTCGGTCGGGAACTGCTCGCCGCCGAAGGCATTGAGGATGCCGAAGGCGCCGTCGCCGAACATCATGACGATGAAGATGCCCGCGAAGAACACATAACCGGCGCTGCCGATCTCGTCCCCGTGGACCATGCGGGTGGAGAAGGCCGCTATCAGGGACCCGACGGCGCCGATCAGGCCGCATCCGAACATCGTCCAGCGCCGTCCGATCCGGTCCGAGATCCAGGCCGAGCCCAGGCGTCCCAGCAGGTCTCCCAAAGATACGAGCATGAACAGGGTCGCAACCGTGCCGGCCTCGAACTTGAAGGACTGCCCCAGCAGCGTCTGCCCCCAGGACTGGACGGTGAAGGAGCCCAGGATGAAGGAGAAGGAGCCCAGCGCCACGACGAGCAGCTGGCGGGGGTATCTGGTGAAGACGACCGCGTAGGAGGCCGAGGCCTCCTTCGGCGGCTCCGGGAGGTCCGCCACCTGCTCCACGGGAATCTCCATGGCCCAGGCGTAGGCCGCCTTGGCCTCCTCATCGCGCCCCTTGGAGCGCAGGAAGCGCGGGGACTCGGGGATGATGCGCGCCCAGGCCAGCAGGATGATGGGGATGCAGCCGACGGCGATGAGGCCGCGCCAGCCCAGGGCGGCGCCCAAGTACTTGGTGACCAGGCCGCCGAGGAAGATGCCCGCCGGGATGAAGACGCTCGTCAGGCCCGACAGGAGGCCGCGCTGCTTGGCGGGCACGAACTCCTGGACGAAGGGCACGGAGGTGATGTTGAGGCCCCCGACGCCGAACCCGACGCCGGTGCGCAGGATGGCCAGCAGGACCCAGCCGTTGACCGGGGTGAAGGCGGAGGCGGCGGTGAAGACGACGAGGACGACGATGCACCAGATGAAGGCGTGCTTGCGCCCCCACACGTCGGCCAGCCGGCCCCAGGTGATGGATCCGAGGACCGTGCCCAGGCCCGCGCCCGCGAGGATGACGCCGGAGTGGAAGCCGGTGAGGTTCCAGCCCGGGGCCTCGATCAGCAGGTTGACGATGAAGCCGATGAGGAACAGGTCGAAGAACTCCGACACGTTGCCCACGATGGCCATCCCGATGAGGGACTTCTGGTGCCCGGTGAGGCGATGGTTGTCGATCTGCTCGGGAGCGGTGCGCCCAATCGGCGCCGCGCCGCTCTCCGCACGTGTCTGCATGCTCATGGTGTGAACCAATCTCGTTGTAGGGGCGGCGCCGTCTCAGCGCACGATATCCGAGCCGTGGAGAGCCAGGAGCTCGCCGGGGCGCACGTGCGTGAGGTCGCCGTGGTGGGTGAGGGCGAGCTGGGCCACCTTGGTGCCCATCTCGATGCCGCGCTCGACGTCGCCGTCGAGCCAGCCGTGGATCGTGCCCGCCACGAAGGAGTCGCCGGCACCGGGCCGGTCGATGACCGGGACGGACTTGATCTCGAAGACGCGCTCCGTGCGCGCCGTGGACAGGTAGGTGCCCGCGCGCCCGTCGGTGGACACGACTGTCGGCACCCCCATCTCCTCGCGCAGGGCGTGGCACACGTCCGCGCCCTCGCCCTCGATGCCGAAGACGATGCCGGCGTCCGAGCGCGAGCAGAACAGGATCGCCGCCCTCCGGGCGATGGGCCCGAGCACGTCGCGCGCCTGCTCACCGCTCCACAGCAGGGAGCGGAAGTTGACGTCGAGGGCGACGTCGACGCCCCTGTCGTGGGCGGCGTCGGCGGCGTAGCGCACCACCGCGGCGGTCTGCGGGGTGAGCGCCGCCGTGATGCCGGTGAGGAACACGACCCGGGTGTCGAGCAGGGCGTCCCAGTCGAAGTCGTCGGGCGTGATGGACCGGAAGGGGGTGTACTGGCGGTCGTACGTGACCTTGCCGGGCAGTGGGAACTCGCCCGGCTCCAGGAAGTAGAGGGCCACGCGGCCCTCGTCCGCGAGCACGACGTGGCTCATGTCCACGCCGACGGCGGAGTACTCCAGCGCGATGCGGTCGGCCAGCTCGCCCCTGGGGAGCTTGGTCGCCCAGGCGGTGGAACGGCCGAGCTCGGACAGGAGGCCCGAGACATTCGCCTCGGAGCCCGCAGCGGTCATGCGCAGGGAGCGGGCGGTGGCCAGCCGATCACCGCGCTCGCACGTCAGTCGGATCTGTCCCTCGCCGATGGTTGTCAGGTCGTACGTCATTGTTCGATTCCTTCTCCGACGGCCGTCGCCGGTCCGTCCGCGGCGGGCCCGGGGACCGCGCCGCGATGTTGTGGTGGGGTTTGTGCTGGAGCTGTGCCGGGGCCGTGCACGGCTCAGGGCGCCAGGACCGGAATCCCGGCGGAAGCCGCCCTGTCCTCGATGAACTCGCGGGCGTCGATGCATCTGGCGACCGAGTCGGGAGCGTCGTCGTTCCACATCTCGATCATGAGGCGACCCGCCCAGTGCTGGGCTCTCAGCAGCTCGAAGGAGCGACTCCAGTCGACAGTGCCCACGCCCATCTCGACGCGTCGGGGCTCGCCGGGGCGGACGTCCTTGGCGTGCATGGCGACCATGTGCCCCTCCCCGGCCGTCAGCTCGACGGCCGGGTCGAGCTGCTGCTCGGCGATGTTGCCGAGGTCGGGGTAGACCTGGAGGTACGGGGAGCCGACGGCGTCGACGAACTCCATGGCCTTGCGGATCGAGGTGACGTCGGTGCCGTCGACGTTCTCGATGCCCATGACCACGCCCAGGCGAGCGGCCATGGGGACCGCGTCGGCGAGAAGCTCGCCGTACCAGCGCTCCGCATCGGGGCCCGGGTCCTCGTAGTAGCAGTAGTACCCGGCGATCTGGATGACCGGGACGCCGAGGTCGTGGCACACCTGAAGTCCGCGGGCCATGACCTCGCGCGCCCGACGGCGCACGGCGGGATCGGCCGATCCCGGCCCGATCCTGCGGTGAATGGACAAGCAGATCCCGCCGATGTCGGTGCCGACCGCGTCGGCGGCGTCGCGCACCCGGCGGCAGGCGGCGGCGTCCCACTCCAGGCGGGCCTCCCGCTCGGGGGACTCGTCGATGGACAGGTCGAGGAAGGAGAAGCCCGCCGTCGGCACCTGGGCGAGGAGGGCCCGCCAGTCGTCGGCCGTCCTGAGGGAGCTCGAGGCGAGAGCCTTCTCGTAGATGCCCAGGGCGAGGCCGTCGACCAGGTCGTCGTGGGCGGGCGGCTCGGCCCTCGCGGTGGGAGCGGCGCTCATGACCAGACCTCGTGCAGGGTCTCGCGCAGTCGCGCGGCCGCCGCCGCCGGGTCGTCGGCTCCCACGATGGCGCGTCCCGCGATGACGATGCCGACGCTGCGCCCGGCGAAGGCCGGGAGGTCCTCGGCACTGACCCCGCCGGTGATGGTGACGGTGAGCCCCATGGCCGCGAGCTCATCGACGCGGTCCATGTCCTCGTCCTTCCAGGACAGGTCGCCGGCGGCCTCGCGGTCACGGGACCGCTTGACGATGACGTGGCGCACGCCGGCCTCGCGCCAGGCGCGGGCCCGGTCGGCGTCGTACCACTCGTCGGCCAGCTCGACCTGGACCTCGCCGTCGAACTCGGCGGCGACGTCGCAGACCTGCTCGATGGTGGTCAGGGAGGCCCCGGCGACGCAGGAGACGAGGTCGGCGCCGGCCTCGAAGGCGAGCCGGGCGATCTTGGAGCCGGCCTCGGCGATGCGCACGTCGGCGAGGATCCGCTTGTCCGGGAAGAGGGCCCGGATGGCGCGCACGGCGTGGTAGCCCTCGCACAGCACGAGGATGGTGCCGCACTCGATGATGTCGACGTGCGGGGCGGCCTTCTGGAGGGGGCCGAGCGCACCGGGCAGGTCGACGGTGTCCAGGGCGATCTGGAGGTCGGGTGTCATCTCGATGCGCCCCCGTTCAGCCGGCCAGGGGCTCGAAGGCGAAGAAGGCGGCGGCGTTGTTCACCAGGAGGTCCTGGACGTAGTCCGGGTCGAATCCCTCGTCGTCGATCAGGCGCGGGCAGAAGACGGCCGGGTCGTAGTCGATGCCGGAGACCGAGCCGTAGACCTTCTGGTAGGAGGCCTTGCCCGAGTCCGTGCCCAGGAGGATCTGCCTGCCGTAGCCCTTCTCGCCCAGGACCTTGAGGAGGTTGACGCGCGCGTTGTCGGGCACGTACTTGGTGCGGTTGGTGCCGTCGAGCTCGACGTAGGCGCCGAGCCCGACGATCTGCTCCTGGATCCACGGGTCCCAGTTGCGCTGGATGTGGCCGATGGCGATCTTCTCCGGCGCCACGCCCCGCTCGATGAGGAAACGGGCCTGCTCGGGGCCGCAGGTGCCGGCGGTGACGTGGGTGTTGATCGGGGCACCGGTCTCCTTCGACGCGATGGCGACCGCCTCGCCGGTCTTGACCTCCCAGTCGGTGATCCGGCCGTAGGCGGTGGCCCACTTGATGCAGCCGGCCCTGATGTCGGTGCGCTTGACCAGGGGGCCCATGTAGTCGTTGGCGTCGACGCCCTCGACGATGTCGGCGATGAGCAGGTCGGCGATCTCGGCGACGGTGTACTGGTTGACCCAGGACTGGCGCCACTCCAGGTAGACCTTCTGCTGGTGGAAGCCCGTGGTCTGGACGACCTGGAGGTCGGGGACGCGGTCGACGACCCTGCGGAGCTTGAGGACGCCGCGCCCCGAGGAGGCGGGGCACATATCGACGATAGTGGCCCCCGGCGCGAAGCGCTTGGAGGCCTCGACGAAGTAGGTGGCCTCCTGAACGGCCTTGTCCTCGTCGATGAGGAGGTGGTCGGGGTCGATGTAGACCTCGCCCGCGCCGACGCGGATGAGGTGGTCGTGGGCGTTGACGACGCCCAGTGTCGAGGGGTCGACGTCGCCGTGGATGGTGCGGACGATGCCCATGGTGCTCTCCTTCGAACAACTGATCGGTAAACGGTGCGGGCACGACGGCCGAGCTCCGAGGACCAGGTCCCGAGCCAGGTCCCGAGACCGCTGCCCGACGAGACCAACGTATGGACCCGTCGTCGAGACCTGGAGCCTCTCTGCGCACATCTGTGCACGTGTGATCTCGGCGCGATCAAGGAAGAACCAGAATGACGAGCCTAGAACTGGAGCGGAGACCATCACGATCCCCCTACAATGAACGCATGTGCGGTAACCTGACTCGCAATCGCGCATCGTTGCTGCTCGAGGTCGCCCGCATGTACTGGGATGAGGGCCTCGGTCAAACGGAGATCGCCCGCCGTACGGGCTACTCCCGCCCGACGATCTCCCGCATGCTCGCCGAGGCGCGCCGGGTCGGCGTCGTCACCGTCACCGTGGCGCACCCCATCGAGCGCCTCATGGCTCTGGAGAAGCGACTCGTGGACGCCTTCGGGCTCAAGACCGCCCGCGTGAGCGAGGCGACGCCCGGCAACGGATCCGACGTCGGGCCCGATGTCGCCCGCACCGCCGCCGATCTGCTCCTGGAGAGCTGCGGGCCGCACAGCGTCATCGCGGTGTCCAACGGGCGGGCCGTGGCCGCCGTCGTGCATCACACGCCCGAGCGCAGCTGGCCCTCCTCGACCGCCGTGGCCATGCTCGGAAGCGTCGGGGAGTCCTTCAACACGGAGGACGGACCGGACGTGTGCCGCAACCTGTCCCTGCGGCTCGGCGGCCGCTTCCGCTCCCTGACCGTGCCGCTCGTCTTCGACTCCCTGGCCCTGGCCCGAGCCGTGCGCGAGGAGGACCAGGTCGCCACGACGCTGGAGCTCGCGGCGCGCAGCGACATCGCCCTGACCGGTGTGGGCACCGTCGGGACCTCCGTCAGTCCCCTGCTGCGCCGCTGGATGACCCCCGAGGTCGTGCGCGAGTGCCGCAAGCGGAATGTGGTGGCGCACGTGTGCGGCCACCACCTCGATGCGAGCGGCCGCCATGTGCACACCGCCCTGTGCGACCGCACCCTGTGCCTCGACCCCGAGCGGCTCAGGGAGATCCCGCTCGTCGTCGGCGTGGCCGCGGGTCCCGACAAGATCGTGGCCATCCGAGCCGCACTGCGCGGCGGCTACCTGTCCGCCCTGGTCACCGACGAGGCGACCGCGCGCGCCGTCCTGAAGGACGCGTGAGCCGCGCCCGAACGGGGTTCAACCGGTTCCTCCCGGCTCCGCGCGCCGTTAAGATGACGGGCGCCCATCCCATCGGCACCCCGGTATCGTCCCCGTGCTCCGCCGCGTGCCGCCGCATCCGGTCCACCCGACCGGCCGATGGCGAACTCCAGGGAAACGAGCAGTCATGACAGCCCAACCGCCTCAGAGCATTCAGAACCCTCAGAACCCTCAGAACAAGACCCATTCCGCCGCGTACTACCCGCTGCTGGTGGTCGCGATCATCCTCGGCATCGCACTGACCATCGGCATCCTCGTCTGGATCACCACCAATGCCACCGGTCGCGTGAGGATCCCCTACATCGTGCTGATCTTCCCCACACTCGTCCTGGTGGGCCTGGTCAAGCTGATCGATGAGGCACTCCTGAAGCGTCAGTCGCGCCCGGATCCGAACGCCCCGGGGCGGGGTGCGATGCCGGTGACGAATCCGTCCGGCCAATCGGGCCCTTCCTCGTACGGCGGCCCGGCCGGTCCAGCGGAATCCGCTCCAGCGGGATACGGCCAGCAGATGTCCCGCTCGGAGGAGGCGGCGTCCTACGGCCAGTCCCAGCAGGCTCAGGCTTCTGGGTACGGGCAGGCCCAGGCCCCGGCCTCCGGGTACGGGCAGGCCCAGGCCCCGGCCTCCGGGTACGGACAGGCCCAGGCTCAGGCTTCTGGGTACGGGCAGGCCCAGGCTCAGGCTTCTGGGTACGGGCAGGCCCAGGCCCCGGCCTCCGGGTACGGACAGGCCCAGGCCCCGGCCTCCGGATACGGACAGGCCCAGCAGCCTCGGACCCCCGAGCGCGGCTCGGGCGATTCGGGCTACGGGTGGCGGCCGGCCTCTGGTTACGGTCAGACGCCTCCGATGGAGGTCCGGCCCCCGTACGGCCAGGACGGATCGCGAAGGAGCTGAGCCCGGCCGCCGGCGTGCCGATCGGACCAGTATCACCAAGACCGGAGGCACGAGGAAGAGCCGAGCCGGCCGCCGGCGTGCCGACCGGGGTCTCGCGAGCCCGGCGACCGTTCCCCTCCACGGCCGATTCATGTCGGTGGCGCTCGCTAGCCTGACACCATGGCTTCGACCAAGAGCACCAGGACACGCACCTCCTACGTGTGCACGGAGTGCGGCTGGACGAGCCCCAAGTGGCTCGGCCAGTGCCGCGAGTGCAGGGCCTGGGGCACGCTCGAGGAGTTCATCGAGGCTCCCGGGTCCGATGCCCCGATCGCGAGCGGAGTCGCCCCGGTCCGCACTCTGGTCGTGTCCCCCGCCGTCGAGGCCCGTCCCATCGGCGAGGTCAGCGCCGAGGAGGCCCGCGCCCGTCCCACAGGCGTCGGCGAGCTCGACCGGGTTCTGGGCGGTGGGATCATCCCCGGTGCCGTCGTGCTGCTGGCGGGCGAGCCTGGGGTGGGCAAGTCCACCCTGCTTCTCGACGTCGCCGCCAAGGCCGCGGCGGCGGCCCGTCGGCGGAGCGAGGGACCCGTCCTCTACGTCACCGGCGAGGAGTCCGCGAGCCAGGTCAGCCTGCGGGCGGAGCGCATCGGTGGCATCGACCCGGCGCTCCTGCTCGCGGCGGAGACCGAGCTGGGGGCGCTGCTCGGCCAGGTGGAGGCGACCGGCCCCTCGCTCCTCGTGGTCGATTCGGTGCAGACTATCGCCTCGGCGCAGATCGAAGGCTCGGCGGGCGGTGTCGCCCAGGTGCGAGCGGTCGCCGGGGCCCTGATCGCCGTGGCCAAGGAGCGTGGAATACCGGTCCTCCTGGTCGGTCACGTCACCAAGGACGGCGGGATCGCCGGTCCACGTGTGCTCGAGCACCTGGTCGATGTCGTCTGCCAGTTCGAGGGGGACCGCCACGCCCGCCTGCGCCTGCTGCGCGCGGTGAAGAACCGCTACGGGCCAACGGACGAGGTCGGCTGCTTCGACCTGGGCGAACGCGGCATCATCGGCCTGGCCGACCCCTCGGGCCTGTTCCTGTCCGCAGCGCGCTCGGAGGTGCCGGGCACCTGCGCGACCGTCACCCTGGAGGGGCGCCGCCCCATGCCGGTCGAGGTTCAGGCGCTCGTGGCGGGCGGCACCGCCGGTTCGCCGCGGCGCACGACCTCGGGGGTGGATCACTCGCGCGTGGCCATGTCGCTGGCGGTGCTCACGGCCCGCATGCGCGTGGACACCTCCGGCTCGGACGTGTACGTCTCCACGGTGGGAGGCGCCCGCGCGGTCGAGCCCGCCGCAGACCTGGCGGTGGCCCTCGCCGTGGTCAGCGCAGCGCGCGACCTTCCCACGCCCGCGGGACTGGTCGCCTTCGGGGAGGTCGGCCTGACCGGGGAGGTCCGCGCAACGGTCGGTATCCAGCGGCGCCTGGCGGAGGCCGCGCGACTGGGCTTCGATCGGGCGATCGTGCCCCTGGCGGGCTCGGAGGAGCTGCGCGCCGTCACCGGCATGCGGGTGCTGCCGGTGGGGCACGTGGGCGAGGCGGTCGGAGCGGCCCTGCCCCGCAGTTGAGGCGCTGAGATGACGGGGCCCGGAGACCGAGGCCGGAATGACGAGGCGAAGCCGGGACCGGGATGCCGGGGGACGGCCGTGGCGGAGCAGTGGCGGGCACTCGGAGACCACTGCACGAGTCCTGCACGGGCGCGGGGGACGTGCGTCGGGCACGCAGCCGTGCGCGATGCGCCTCACAGCGGGACGACGGGGACCCAGATACGATGACGCCACCTGGCCCTCGGGGCGCCGATCGGTGCCCCAGCCCCATTGTCCCCGCCTGGAGATGTGCATGACTGAACCGACCGGCAAGCCCGGCAACCTGGTGCGCGAGACCCTGACGCTCGTCGCACCCGGAACCGTCTTGCGCGACGGCTTGGAGCGCATCCTGCGGGGTCGCACCGGGGCGATCATCGTGCTGGGCTACGACGAGATGGTGGAGTCGATCTCGTCGGGGGGATTCAACCTCGATGTCGAGCTCTCCGCCGCGCGGCTGCGCGAGCTGGCCAAGATGGACGGCGCCGTCGTCGTGGACCGCACCGCGGGACGCATCCGGCGCGCCAACGTCCAGCTCCTCCCCCATGCATCCATCGAGACCGCCGAGGCCGGGATGCGTCATCGCACGGCCGAGCGCGTCGCTCGCCAGACCGGTTACCCGGTCATCTCCGTGAGCCAGTCCATGCGGATCATCTCCCTGTACGTCGACGGCAGGCGTCACGTCATCGAGCCCAGTGAGGCGATCCTCGCCCGGGCCAACCAGGCGCTGGCCACCCTGGAGCGGTACAAAGCGCGTCTCGACGAGACCTCGGCGGGCCTGGACGCCCTTGAGATCGAGGATCTCGTCACCGTCCGCGAAGTCACCTCGGTCCTCCAGCTGCTGGAGATGGTGCGTCGCATCGCCTCGGACATCGACGGCTACGTCGTCGAGCTCGGCACCGACGGGCGTCTGCTCGCCCTCCAGCTCGAAGAGCTCACACGCGGTCTCATGGCGGAGCGGGACTTCCTCCTGTCCGACTACCTGCCGGTGGGGCTGGACACGGCCGCCGTCGACGCCCGACTCAAGTGGGTGGGCTCCCCCGCACTGCTCGACATGGCCATGGTCGCCCGCTCCATGGGCATCGGCGGCGACGACGGCCAGGAGCTCGATGCCTCGATCTCGCCGCGGGGACTGCGGATCCTCGCGAAGATCCCGCGTCTGCCGTTGTCGACGGCACGCACGATCGTGCGCACCTGGGACTCGCTCCAGGCGATCCTCGGCGCGACGGTCGAGGAGCTCCAAGCCGCGGACGGCGTGGACGCGGGGCAGGCGCGCACCCTGCGCGACGGGCTCTCGCGCCTGGCCGAGGTCTCCATCGTCGACCGCTACGCGTGAGGGCGGGGCGCGCGGGCCCACTGCGCCCTCTCGATCTCACCCGGCCTCAACCCGCCCCGTCTCACTTGATGACGAAAACCTGCTCACCGGTGACGTCGGTGCCGCCGAGCCGCAGGTGGATCCGGTAGGTGCCCGCGGCGGCCACGCTCGGATCAACCGGTGACGGAGTCGCCGTGGCGCCGGCCTCGGGGCTCGCCGAGGCCTCCGGCGTCGAGCCGGGAGTCGGGCTCTGCTCCGGATTCTGAGTCGGGGAGGGGGACGGGCTCGAGGACGGAGGAGAGCAACTGGCCTCCGCGGAGGCGCCTCTCCACCTCAAGGAGGCGTCGGCGGACTCCCCGGCATCGACGAGCAGAGGACGCTCAGTGGGGTCGGCCGGACAGGCGGTGGAGTCCCACACGGTCTGGTCGCCCGAGCTGATGACCGCGCCCAGGGAGGCGCCGCCGATATCGAGGAGGCAGGCGTCGTCCCCCTCATTGGTGAGCGTGACGTCGATGCTCACGCCGGCGCCGACGGCGGTCTCCTTGGGGGCGTCCATGGCGATGCGGAGATGGGCGTCATCGCAGGCGACGGGAGCGGGGTAGACGGTGCGGATCTGGCTGGCGGCCTCGGCGTCGTCCTGGCTGCGAATGGTGCCGCGGACCCACCCGGCACCGGCGATCATCGTGTAGGCGAGAGCACCGATGACCGCCAGAGCGATGGCGATGACCAGAAGCCAGCGAAGCCAGTACCGCGGTCGGGGCGGGATGCCGGCGGCCGCGCGTCGCAGCCGGGAACCGGAGGGACGACCCGGTCCCCCGGCGGCGGAGCCCGCAGTCGTCCCGCGACCGCGGCCAGCGGCCGCCGGGCGTCGACGCGCGCCGGAGCGCGACGGATGCCCCTCCTGGGTCGTCACGGTGCGCGCACTGCGGGCCGTCCCCCGCGCGGCCTGCCTGGAACCGGAGGAGGAACGGGGCCGGCCGGTGCCCGCGGCGGGCCGGCCAGAGGCGGTCCGGCGGGCTTCCCCGGCCGGCCGACGGCCCTCGCTCGAACGACCACTGGCCGCGGAGCGGGCTTCCCCGGCCGATCGCCGCGCCTTGCCCGAACGCCCCCCGGCCGCAGGGCGCAAGGGCTTATTCGTACGACTCGTACGGCCGCCACGCGCGGGACGCGGGGTTCCGGGAACGCGAGAGCCCGAGGTGGAACGACGCACGTGACCGGAGCCCGCGCCGGACGAGGAACGAGCACCGCCCGTCCGACGCCTCCTCCTGCGCGGCGGAGTGCCGCCTCCCTTTCGACCCTTTGCCATGCGCACGACTGTACCGGCGCCCCCGCCCCGCACTGCGGTGGCGCGCGAGGGCGGACCGCCTCGCCGAGGCGAGCGCCCCCGGTCGGGGCCCGAGGCCGACGGCGTCGAGCGGTGCCACCGGGACGGTTACCGGGTGGGAGGCGCCCAGGCGAGCTGGAGCGACTGGACCCCGTGGTCGCGGCTGATGAGGCGCGCTCGTCCCGGAGGCTCAGGAATGGGCTTCTGCCGCCCGAGCAGCGGCCCCTCGTCGGGACTTCCGGGCAGCATGATGCCGAGTGTCGACAAGTCGTTCAGCGTCTGGGTGATCGGTTCGAACATGGCGCGACTGGCGCCTCCGACCGGTCTTGGCATGCCCAGGACGATGAAGTGCGGGTCGTGGCTCATGTCGAGGCGCACGGGCTCCAGGCGCGCCTCGTTGATCCCGATGACCGGGGCGCCGCCCGGCGGCACCTGCTCCTGAAGCGTCGCCAGGTCGATGCGCGTGGGCAGCAGACGCAGCTTGGGCCCCTGCGGACCGGTCCACGCCTCCGCGATCGCACGACAGGCGTCGTTGGCGCCGTGGGCCAGGGCGCGCGCCGCGATCGTCCAGCAGCGCCGACACCTCGGCCATGATCCGGGCGACGACGTCGGGCTCGCCACGGGTGGCGACGCCGGCCAGGTGCGGCAGGTCGAGCATGGTCCAGAACGTCCCGCCCCCAGGTCGATGACGTAGACCTGCACCTCCACCGGGGTGCGCGTCAGTGCCAGACCCATGACCAGGGAGCGCAGCGCCGTCGATTTTCCGCTGAGCGGACCGCCGATGACGGCGACGTGCCCGCCGGTCCCCGACAGGTCGACGCTGTAGTACTCACGGCGCTGCTCCAGGGGACGTCGGTGATGCCCAGGGGCACCTCCAGGTCGCCGCGGGCGCGCCAGGACGGCGACACCAGGCCCAGCGCTGGATCCACCACGAGATCGCCCAGCAGCGAGTCGAAGGTCTCACTGACGTTCATGGGAGGCAGCCGGATCTGATGCGCGGGCGTGCCGTGCCCGGCCATCCGCGCCACGACGATGTCCATCGTCGTCATCTCGGCGTACTGGATGTCCTGAGCCGGAGGAGGCGCGCTCGGCTCCGGCTCCGCCGCCCGGGCATCGACGGCGTCGCCGGTGTCGCCGACATCGACATCCTCCTCGACGGGTGGCGGCGCCGTCCGGTCGTGGACCGGGCGCGCCGAGAACGGAACGACCCGGGGGGACGATTCGCTCGCGGGGCTCCCCGGTGGACGCCGGCGCGAGCGCCGCGTTGACGCGCTCCGGCGGCTGGCCGGCGACGTAGCAGGCCCACAAGCGGGTCATCTCGCGCGTACCGCTCTTGAGGTAGCCGCTGCCCGGGTAGGGCGGCAGGTCGTAGGCGTCCGCGGCCCCCGGGACGATGCGCGACTCGGCGGCGGAGAAGGTGCGCAGACCGATCCGGTAGGACAGATGGGACTCCAGGCCGTGGAGCCGGCACTCCTCCAGGCGCTGAGAGGACAGCAGCAGGTGGATCTGCATCGAGCGCCCCAGGCGCCCGATGGCGACGAACACCTCGATGAAGTCCGGCTTGTCCGACAGCAGCTCCGAGAACTCGTCGAGGATGACGAACAGGGCGGGCAGCGGCTCTCCGTCGTGCTTGCCCGCGCGCCGCGCCTCCTCGCGGAGCCGGGCAAGTTCCAGGAGTCGTCCCTCAAGAACTCGGTCCTGGACGGGATCGAGCGCGGCTCCCAGGTAGGCATCGAGGACACGCCCGAGCAGCTGCCCCGGGCCGGCTCCCTGGTGGCCCATGGATGGACCGCCTGCTCGACCTCCTCGGGCTCGACGGCCACCGGCGTGGGCGACTCGCCGCAGGGCCTGAGCACCATCCAGCACACCCTGGTGTCGGTCGCCGGGACGACCTACCTGGTGGCGGACGGGATCAGCCACGAACTGCCCGCGGAGAATCTCGGCTCGGTCCTGCACGCGCTCGGCGTCGATTCTGAGCCCGTCACCGAGGTCGACGCCGCGTGGCTCTCGCTATTCACCCCGGGCAGCGCGATGCAGAGCTTCTCCGTGCCCGATGCCGGGGTGCCGGTGACCGGCCTGTCCTCGACGATCAGGAACCCGGTCGCCGGAATGCTGCTGTCGGTGACGGACGACGCAAGCGGTGGTCAGAGGTACTACGTCGTCCAGTCCGACTCGAGCCTGGGGCCCTCAATGACGTCTCCCTGACGCTGTACAAGTTGGGCGGGGGCGCCACGGCGCCCGTCCAGGACGTCAGCGTCTCCGACCTCACCCAGGTCAACACGACGACCGCGGCCCCGGAGGACTGGCCCGCGACCCTGGACGAGGACGCCGCGGCGGACTCGAGCGTGTGCGCCGTGCTCGGTGAGTCCTCCTCGTCCGGGATGGCCAGAACCACCCTGGCCTCGGCCGACCAGATCGAGTCGGGAGGAGTGAAGGTGACCGGTGGCACCGGCGCGCTCGTCCGGGCCTCCGCCGGAGGCGGCATCGGCCCCGTGTTCCTCATCACCGACGCCGGTCGGGCCCGGGGTCTCAGCGGCACGCTGTCCGACACGCTGGCGAGACTCGGCTACGAGGAGGGCAGCGTCGTCGCGGTGCCGGCGGCCTGGCTCGCGCTCTTCCCCACGGGGGTCGAGCTGTCCACGGAGGCGGTCTGGGACGGGGTCAGCGAGACCGGGCAGCCCACGCCGGAGCCGACGCCCGAGCCCACCCCCAGAAGCCGACTCACGACAACGCGATCGCGAGCTGCGAGGAGGGGCGGGAGGCGCTCATCCCCACGGCCCCCCGATCGTCTCCCAGATCGGGATGGAACGGGCGTGGTCGCTCACCAGGGGCGGCGACGTGACCGTCGCCGTCGTCGACTCCGGCATCGCGGAGGCCAACCCGCACTTCGACGGGGCGCTCGCCGCGGGCGTCGACCTGACCAGAGCCGGTGGGGCCACCGAGGACGCCAGCGGCCAGGGCACGGCCGTCGCCGGAGCCATCGGGGCGCGCAGCGTGTCGGGCTCCGGCCTGGTCGGCCTGGCCAGCGAGGCCACGCCCTCCTCCGCCCTGGCGACCGGGTACGCGGGGGCGTCGCGGCCCTGGTCGCAGCGGCCCATCCGGACGAGACCCCGGCGGACTGGACCTACCGGCTGACGGTGACGGCGCTGCGCACGACGCCGGCGGAGTGAAGTTCGTCAGTGGGATTAAGACACGATCGCGCCCTACTCCGCGCTCACGTTCATCAATGACGGCGCCGCCCTGGGACCCGCGAACCCGCGCGGCTCCCGCACGCTCGAGACCGCCGCCCCGGTGATGGCGGCGCCGCAGCCGGACCTCGGTCCGCAACGGCGCCAGCACCTGGCGGGTACAGTCGGCCTCAGCGGCGCAACGGCCCTGACCTTGGCGCTGATCGCATCGCAGCCGCCTCGTGGCACGGATGCCCGCACGAAGGAGGGAGAACCCCACGCCCGATAGGTTCGAGCTCGCCGCGCAGCGCGCGTAGGAGTAAATGGACAGCTGGCTACGGCAGTCGCAGGAGCAGGCGGAGACGGTGAGCGACCGCATGGTCACCGTGACCGTCGACGCCCGGGGCAGACTCGTGGACCTCAAGCTCACGAGGGAGGCGACGGACCTGTTCCCCTCCGACCTGGCGACGACTATTCTGGACTGCGTCGACAAGGCGCGCTCGAGGGCTGGCGCGAAGGCGTCGAAGATCGCCTCGGACGCCTGGGGCGCGGAGTCGGATCTGGCCCAGCGGATGCGAAAGGCCTACAGTCCCCGGACGGAGGGCGCGTCGGACGCTCCGGATCCCGGCAGCGGCCGGGATCCGCACAGCCAGGGCCCGCGGGGTCCCGGCGTGGGACCGGATGGCATGATCGTTTTCAATCGCGGAGGTCGGTAATGGCGGACCTTGAGGTGTCTCCCGAGGTGTGGCGCACGCATGCCTCGCACGTGGACCAGGTCAAGGACGGTCTCGGCAAGGCGTCGTCGGCATCGCAGGCGGCGATGGCGGGGCTGCCCTTCGGACTCCTGTGCACCCCCCTGTTCCCGCCGCCCTACGAGGTCGCCAAGATCGCGTTCGACCAGGGCCTGTCCTCGACGTCCAAGCAGATCGGAACGGGCGCCTCGACGCTGCGCCAGGTGGCCTCGAACTTCGAGACGACCGACGCCGATGTGGCGAACCGGGGGCAGCGGTACTACCTCTGAGGATGCGGCGGCCTCTCCTGCTCGGTCCCGCCCGCGTCGGCGCCCCGACGGAGGATGGGCAGGGGCGGGAGGCGTCGCCGGTCAGCGCCGGCGAGTCGCAGCGCCGCAGTCAGCGCAGGCCGAAGCGCCGCTCCTGGCTCTCGCGCACCGCCTGGTGAACGCCCAGCGCCCCGGACAGCGGCACGTACTCGTGGGTCTCGCGGGTGTAGCCACGGGCGACGGCCCACTGCCAGATACGGTTGCACTCGGCCACGCCCTTGGCCTCGATCGCGGGGACCCAGGGCCCCGTCCACGACAGGCCCATCAGCTCCAGGTCGCTGCCATCGGGCAGGACGACGCAGGCGAAGGCGCGGTTGGCGCCGCTGCCGCTTCCCAGGGCGATCCGGACGTACAGTCCGGTGCGCGAGGCGGGCCAGGGGTAGCCTCGTTCCCTGCCGATGGCGCGCACATGGATGCCCGTGGGATCCAGCACAGTGCGTATCGAGAACATGAAGGCGGCGCCCGGCAGGGCGAAGGCTGCGACGATTCCCAGGATGACGGCATTGCCGATGGTCCCCTCGTCGCTCAGGAGGTTCACCACGACGCCGTAGAGGCTCACGAGTCCGAAGCCTCCGCCGACCAGCGGCAGGAACGCCGAGGAGAGGGTCGAGAAGGCGCGCAGTGTGATGCGCTCCCGGTTCGGGGGGATCGGCGCTCCGGGCGCATAGGCCGCGGGGCCGGGAGAGCCCTGCCCATCGGTCGTCGGCCCCGCCGCGGCTCCCTCGACGGCGCCGGGACCGGATCGCGTCGCGGCCGACGGCGCGGTCCCGGATCCGTCCCCACGCCCGGCCCCCTGCTCGACGTCGTGCGGCCGGATCCCGCCAGCCGCCCGGGGATGGTGGGCCGGGTTCAGTCGAGGCTGTTGAGGCTGTTGCGTCATTGGACCTCCCGGTGATTCACGGAACAGGCTAGATGATCGGCTCCACGACTCGGAAAGAGCTCGACGGCCCGTCCCCCAACGCCCCGAGGCCTCAGAACGGGGCCACCGCCGGTACCGCGATGGTGCTCCCGGGGCCTTCTCCCCATCTTCATGTCGTACTGCACGTTCTCCTCACCACCGCATGTCCTTCGGAGGTTGTTTGGGAACTGGGGGCTGGGGTGTGTTGGTCGGGGAGGGGGTGAAGGGCTCCTGGTAGTCATACTGCCTGGAAGCCGGGGGAGCCCTTCGGATGTCATCGTGCCCTACCTGCTCGTGCTTGTCATGCCCGGATCACTCTCGGGTGCTTCAAGGACCTGGCCACCCGCACCTGCCCCTCGTCGCTGAGCGACGCCCAGTGGGAGCTGATCGCCCCGCTGCTGCCGGCACCGGCCAGCAGCGCCGGCAGGGGCGGAAGACCCGAGAAGTGGCCCCGCCGCCTGGTGCTGGACGCCGTCTTCTACGTCGTACGCGGCGGTATCCCCTGGCGCGCGCTCCCGGCCGGCTTCCCGCCGGGTGGGCACCGTCTACGGCTTCTTCGTGCGCTTCAGCCGCGCCGGGTGTGGAGGCGGGTGCACGACGCCCTGCGCGAGCAGGAAAGAGCGGGCCGCGGGCGCGACCCCGTCCCCACGGCCGCGGTCACAGGCTCCCAGTCCGTACAGGGATCACACACCGTCCCCCGCGCCTGCCGGGGCTACGACGCCGGCAAGCGGACCAACGGGCTGGTGCTGACCGTGCTGGTCACCGCCGCCGGCGTGCAGGACCGTGACGGCGCCATCCGGCTCCTGACCGACCTGAAGGACAGGTTCTCCCGGGTCCGGGGCGTGGGCCGACGGCGGCTACGCCGGCCGCCTGGTGGCCCCGGCCGAGCGGGCGCTCGGGCTGGGCGTCGAGATCGTCAAGCGCTCCCAGGACACCAAAGGGTTCCAGGTCCTGAACAGGAATGGGGACGATGACACATTTACGCCGCAGAAGGAGATGGGTAAGCATGATCCGAACGTCAACCACGGAACCTATGTGGACGACGATGGCGCACCCCGTATCAGCCCGGACGACGATCGTCCTTACCTAGACCCAGATAATCGGCCTAGTTTCCGACAGTGAGTTCCCGAAGACACCTGGAACCTCGCAGCCGCCCACCACGGAGGCCACGTGTACGATCCTTTAACCGGAGAAGAGATCCAGTGGACAGCTGGCGATCCCCGCTGAGGCGTTTGGAACACGGGCCACAAGCCGGAGCATCAGTACCGCGATATTTGGCGAAACTATGTTGACGGGCAGTTGACGCCTCAGGAGTTTCGCGACTGGGATAATAATCCATTACACTACCGTCCTGAGTTTCCATCATCCAATCGCAGTCACAAAGCCGAGGGTATCGGTTAACCACCGTCTCCCTTCACTTGCATCGATGACTTGAGTTTTAGAGAGGTCCATCATGGATGTTTCGATGAGCGCGGGCATGAAGAAGTCGCCGGAGCCGTTCTTCGCCGCGTACAAGCCCGGGGACGAGCAGCGCCGCTTCTACGGCAGGTCGCTGCTCATGTGCGCCATCGCCAACACCGACATGACCACGCGGTACACGATCGCGGACTTCCTCATCGAGCGCGACGCCCTCATCGGGCCGCCCGGGCCCGAGGGGCACACGCCCCTGCACGTGCTGTTCAGCCACACCCACCGGGAGGTCGCCCGCGACCTGACCATCGCACGATGGCTGATCGACAACGGCGTGGATATCAACGCCACGGACCGGCGCGGTACCGTGGCCATGTGCGAGCTCATCACCGGGGGCATGTCCGACCAGGAGCTCGCACCGCTGTACGACCTCATGCTCGCCCAGCCCGACCTGGACCTCACCATCGCCAACACCGTGGGTCGCACGCCGATCGACATCGCCGACCGACTGCCGCACCGCACCGCCATCGCCGACCGCATGAAGGAGTATGTCCGTGAGCACGCCTGAGTTCACCGAGTTCATCAAGGACTCCGGGGGCTGCCTGGTCTCCCGCAACATCATCGACGGCCGGGGCCACGTCACGTGGGCCCGCCGGGAGAAGTCCGTCAACCCCGTCGACAACGGATGGCGGATCCTGTCCGACGCCGACACCGACGACTTCCTCAACACGCCCGGCAACCTCGTCGTGGCCAGCTTCAACTCCATCGCCAACATCGAGCCCGCCCTGATCGGCATCGACACCCTGCCCGTGGGCACCGACCTCCAGCTCGTCGTCCACAACGGACACCGCCGCTGGTACGACAACACCACCGGCCAGGACATCACCGACCAACTCCTGTAGAACACCACACACCCCGCCCCGGCACGCACCCCGCCAGAACATGACCACCAACATCAAGACTGGCCTGCGGGGCGTCGAACCGGTCGACCCCAACGGCCAGTTCAAGAGCCACTACGCCTTCGAGTCGGACGCCGCCAGGAACCCGGGGAAGTACACCGATATCGACATCAACATCGAATACGACCCCCACCCGACGGGCACAGACGCCGACAAAGTACCCACGAAACTGACACCATTGACGCCAATGAGGGCGGCTCGGCAATGGACCCGTTGGAATATGAGAACAGATAATGGTGATCCCCGGTGAGTATGCGGATGGGCGCGGACGAGGTCCTCGACACCCAGCAGGCGGCCCTGGCCGAGTGGCTCCCGACATCAGGCGGCGTGCGCCTGGACATCACAGCCAACACCGTCGGACACGTTGGACAGACGAGAATGGTTCTTACCATGGCCGATGGGACCACTGCACGCGTGCACCTGCCCCTCAAGGCACGGCTGGATGTCACCAGGCTGCGTCGGGCGACGGCCGAGCCGGGTCGTGGGGCCTGGACGTGGGCCCGCCAGTGGATGAGCGCCGACGAGCCCACCTTGCACACCGACTACGACTGGACGCGCCAGCCACGGTTCACCAACAGCAACGACCCCGACGGCTACAGCCCTCCCAACGACTTCGGCTGCGCCGATGAGCTCAAGCGCTTCCCCCGCGATGCCCGGCACACCCCGGCCTGGCTCGCCCAGGGCGCCGAACGCGCCCACCACCAACCCAACACCTGAACCCACCCCACAGCGGCCTCGCAGCAGGATTTTGAACTGCTGGGGCGGGGCGCAGCACGCCAGTGCCCACTCCGAGGGCACGCCCACCACCGGCGGCGGGGGGGTCCCCCCCGCCGACATGCGAGCCTCAGGGCAGGCGGAAGGTCGTACCGCCGTCGTCGGTGGCGATGAGCCCATCGGCAAGGAGAGAGGCCAGTGCGCGCCCCGGCTGCTCGCGGTCCGCCGCCCGACCCGCACGGGCCCCGGCACCGGCTCCCGCCGTCAGGAGCGCCTCGGCACTCAACGTCGCGCCCGTGTCGGCCCCGCGCAGCCGGGCCATGATCAGGCCCCGCGCCTGGCGGTCCGTCCCCCGCCACGCCTGTCGGCGTCGCCGTCGGGCGTGCTCATCCGGGGGCGAGCCCGCTGCCAGCCACGCGCACTCCTCGCGCCACGGGCAGTCGTCGCAGCGCGGCTCGCGGGCGGTGCACACCAGTGCCCCCAGCTCCATGACCGCCACCGACCAGGCGGCCGCCTCGTCGTCGGCCTCGGGTAGAAGAGCCTCGGCCCGCTCGCGCTCGGCCCGCACCAGCGCCGGTGGGGGCAGGGCCCGGCCACCGACCGCGCGAGCGAGCACGCGCCGCACGTTGGTGTCCAGCGCGAGGGCCCGGCGCCCGAAGGCGAAGGCCAGGACGGCGCCGGCCGTGTACTCGCCGATCCCCGGCAGCGCCCGCAGCGCCTCGAGGTCGCAGGGCAGTCGGCCGCCGTGGCGCTCGACGACGGCGCGGGCGCACTCAATGAGTCGCAGCGCCCGACGGGGATACCCCAGCGCGCCCCACATCCTCAGAACCTCGGCGGTCCCGGCCTCCGCCAGGGCGGCCGGATCCGGCCAGCGATCCATCCACCGCCGCCACGCGGGCACCACCCGGGCGACCGGGGTCTGCTGGCTCATGACCTCCGAGACCAGCACGCCGTAGGGCGTCGTCCCCGGCGCGCGCCACGGAAGATCCCGGGCGTGCCCGCGGTACCACTCGATGACCGCCCACGGGGGCGGCGCGCCCCGGGCGTCGCACGACGCCATCGCATCCACTCCGCCCGCGGTCCCCGTGGAGACCGCGGGCCCCGCCGAGCCCACGGGACCTCCCATGGTCGCGGGGCTCATGGGTCTGCCCGTGCTCACAGCTCGATGAGCATGCGCGTGTTCCCCAGGGTGTTGGGCTTGACCCGCGCCAGGTCGAGGAACTCGGCGACCCCGTCGTCATGACTGCGCACCATCTCGGCGAAGGTGTCCATGCCCACCGGCGTGCCCCAGATCGGGTGGAAGCCGTGGGCGATGAAGAAGTCGACCTCGAAGGTCAGGCAGAAGACGCGCCGCAGGCCCAGGACGCGAGCGCGTTCGAGCAGCTCGCCCAGAATGGCGCCGCCGACCCCCCGATTCAGGCAGTCCTTGCGCACGGCGAGCGTGCGGACCTCGGCGATGTCGTCCCACATGACGTGCAGGGCCCCGCAGCCGATGATGCCGTCGGGCTTCTCCCAAGTGCCGTCGAGCGACCCCGCGCCCTCGGCCACGGTGAACTCCTGGATGTCCTCGAAGTAGGTGATGAGGTCCTTGGCGATGAGGATGCGACGATTGGAATAGGGCCGGACGAGCTCGGCGATGGCGCGGGCGTCCGCGGGGCGAGCGGCGCGCAGGACCGTGCGCCAGGGTCTCGACGACGCAGCGGTGGCCGCGTCCCCGGCGCCGCTCGGGCGGCTCGTATCGCTCATGGGGTCTCCTTCCGCTGATACAGGGCCAGCACCGCACGGGCGGTGGCATCGTCGATGACGAGGTCGGTGGCCACGTGCGCGCGCAGCGCCGCGAGACAGGCCCGGACCTTGCCGGTGCCCGCCACGACGCACAGTCTGTGCGGAATGCGCGCCAGCCGGACAGGCGTGGGACCGGTGGCGCGGGCATTGAGGTCGATGTCACCCCAGGTGCCGTCGGCCCGCAGCAGGACGGTGCACACGTCCCCGACGACGCCCTCGCGCCGGGCGACGGCGAGATCGGCCCGGCTGAGGTGCCCGCCGGCGTAGACCTGACTGGGCAGGGCGCCCGAGCCGGTCTCCAGGGTGCCCACGCCGAAGACGGCGAGGCGCGCGGCGGCCGCCACCGCCAGGACCCGCTTGATCGAACGCTCCGACCACATGGCCCGACGGGTGCCGGCCCGGTCGAAGAAGGCCGGCACCGGGAAGCCGATCGTGCGCGCCCCCAGGGAGGACCCCATCCGCGACAGCATCCGACCGGCCGAGGGCCCCTCGTGCACGGGGTCCGAGGAGCCGTTGAGCTGAACGATGGTCAGCCCCGGGATGCGCCTGGTCGGCAGCGCCGCCGCCACCTCGCTCATGGTCGTCCCCCAGGCCGAGCCGACGACGAGCCCCGCGTCATCGTCCTCATCACGCCCGTCAGAACCGACGGCGCCGTTGGTACTGCCAGGGCCACCAGCACCGTCGGAGTCGCCGGCGCCGTCAGGGCCACGGGCCTCCGCGAGCCCGCCGGCCAGCTCGACGAAACGGGAGGCGGCGACAGCGGCCACCTGCTGGAGGCGATGGATCTCCGTGGTGCCCTCGCGCACGGGCACGATATGCGCGCGCACTCCGAACTCGGCCTCGAAACGCGCCTCCGGACCGCCCGCTCCCCCGGGATGGACCAGCTCGATGCGCACGATCCCCTTCCGTCGGGCCCGGGCGAGCAGGCGCGAGACCGTCGAGCGCGAGCAGCGCAGATGATGGGCGATGACCTCCATGGTCTCGGCCTGGACGTAGTACATGGAGGCGGCCTCGAAGACCCGCTGATCCTCGGTGGCCGCGCCCGCCCGCGGGGGCTCGGACCCGGACGATCCGCCAGAGGATAACCGCGCTTCGTTGACCGCGCGCGCCCGCGGGGGCTCGCCATCAGGGCCCGCCTGTTCGTGCCGGCGGTCATGGGCCGCGCGCGCCCGCGGGGGCTCGTTCCCGTCCCGCCGCGCGCCCGCGAGGGCGTCGACACGGGCCGCGCCCGCACGCACGGACTCGTCCGCCGACGTCCCGGCCCTCGGCGGCCGGGGCCGGGCCCCCTGCGACGACTGCGACTCGCCCATCATCTCCCCTCCCCTCGTCGGGATGTGCACATTCGTGCACCCGTCTTGCTCATCATCTCATCAATCGATGATCCTGAACCCGGGAGTCCGTCGTCGGACGAGTGCAGGCGCATGCAGACGTGACGGACGCAGACGAATGACAGCCGAATACAGACGAAGGAGTCCGCATATGAGCGCGTCCACCGCCCCGGAGACCGCCGCCCTCACAGCGCTCACGCGCGAGCAGCGCGCCACCGCCCTGGAGGCCATGAGCGGGCGGGACGGCGGAGACGATCTCGACGTCCTCGTCGTCGGCGGCGGCATCACCGGGGCCGGCATCGCCCTGGACGCCGCGGCGCGCGGTCTGCGCACCGGCGTGGTCGAGATGGGCGACTGGGCCTCGGGAACCTCCGCATGGTCGTCCAAGCTCGTTCACGGCGGTCTGCGCTACCTCTACCAGCTCGACGTCGCCCTGGTCCGCGAGGCCCTGGCCGAACGCGGCCGCCTGCTGGAGACCACCGCCCCGCACCTGGTCAAGACCCAGCCCTTCCTGTGGCCTCTCAAGCATCACTACGAGCGCTCCTACTCGGCAGTGGGCGTGGGCATGTACGACGCCCTGGCCCTCGCCGGCGCCCGGGGTCACCGGAGCGTCCCGTTCCAGAGGCACCTGGGACGTCGGGGCGCGCACGCACTCGCCCCGGCTCTCGAGCCCTCGAAGATGGTCGGCGCGATCCGCTTCTACGACGCCCGCGTCGATGACGCGCGCCTCGTCATCGACCTCATCCGCACCGCGGTCGGCCTGGGGGCGCTCGCCGCCTGCCGCACCAAGGTGACCGGCTTCCTCAGGAGCGCCCACGGCGCCGTCACCGGCGCGACCGTCATCGATATCGAGACCGGCACCACCCACGAGATCCGTGCCGCCCGCACGATCAACGCCACCGGCGTGTGGACCGAGGCCACCCAAGACCTGGCCGCCGACGCGGGGGGCCTCGAGGTGCTCGCCTCCAAGGGCATCCACATCGTCGTCCCGAAGGACGCCATCGACGCCGAGGCCGGGATCTTCCTGCGCACCGAGAAGTCCGTCCTGTTCATCATCCCGTGGCCGCGCTACTGGGTCATCGGCACCACCGACACCCCGTGGTCCCAGGACTCCGCCAAGCCGGTGGCCACGGCCGCCGACATCGACTACGTCCTGGACCACGCCAACGAGGTGCTGTCCCGACCCCTGAGCCGCGACGACATCATCGGCGTCTACGCGGGCCTGCGCCCCCTGATCCAGCCCCGGCTCAAGCCCGGCGCCGACCGCCGGCAGACCGCCAGCACGAAGGTCTCCCGCGAGCACACGGTCACGCGCGTGGCACCCGGGCTGACGGCGATCGCCGGAGGCAAGCTGACCACCTACCGCGTCATGGCCCGCGACGCCGTCGACCACGCCCTGGGCGAGGCCCTGGCCCACGCCCACCCCTGCGCGACGGACGACCTGCCGCTGGTGGGCGCCGCCGGCTATCGCGCCCTGGCGGCACGAGCGGGCGACATCGCCCGCGAGCGCGGATGGACCCTGGCGCGGGTCACCCACCTGCTGGACCGCTACGGGGACGAGCTCCCGGCGCTGCTGGCCTCCATCGACGCCGATCCCTCCCTGGCCCGGCCCCTGGACGGGGCGCCCGCCTTCCTGCGCGCCGAGGTCGCCTGGGCCGTCACCCACGAGGGCGCGGCCCACCTCGACGACGTCCTGCTGCGACGCGTGCGCCTGGACATCGAGCGCCGGGACCACGGGCTGGCCCCCGCCACCGAGGTCCTGGAGGTGATGGCGCCGCTGCTGGGATGGTCCGACGCCGACGTCGAGGCCGAGCGGGCGGCCTACGCCGAGCGGGTCGCCGAGATCGCGGCGGCCGAGGAGGAAATCGACGACGACGCCGCGGTCTCCCACCTGACCCGTGCGATCTGAAACCGGTTCCTCGTGTCCGGGATGCGGTGGGTGGGGTGTATGCGGCTGCTCGGGCCTTTTCTCGTCGGGGCCGTCGGGGTGCTGGTCGACGGTCCCGGGTCGGGCGCGGGCGCCGGCACCCGCATGAGTCCTGCTGCGTCCCATAGGCCCCGCAGCCCCGTGCCGCGGCCTCGGAGCCCGGAGCGCCGGGGAGCGCGCACCGCTTCGTCGCCCTGCGCCACCGGCCCCGCGCGGTCGTACGCGGTCCCACTCGGTCGTACGTAAAGCCGCGTGGTCGTACTCTCGGTGCACGCGGTCGTACGCAACTCCGCGTGGTCGTACTCTCGGTGCACTCGGTCGTACGTAAAGCCGCGTGGTCGTACCTTAGAGGGGCTCTAAGGTACGACCACGTGCCCCCGAGTACGACCACGCGCCCCCGAGTACGACCGCGCAGGACCTTGAGACGCCGAACCACCGGCACCCGCCCACCCCGACCGCGCCCTCGCACACGAAGAACCCTGAAACTCACCGATACTTGACACGGGTCCACGGGCACGAGGCCGCGACCGCCCCTGCCTCCGCCCCACATCTCACAGCGCCGCTCAGAAAGGGCTCCCCATGACCGAGAAGACCCACGTCCTGGCCATCGACCAGGGCACGACCTCCTCTCGCGCCATCTTGTTCGATCACGACGGCCGGATCGCCGCCGTCGATCAGAAGGAGCACGCCCAGATCCTCCCGCGCGCCGGATGGGTCGAGCACGACGCCATGGAGATCTGGCGCAACGTGCGCTCGGTCGTGGCCGGAGTCCTGTCGAAGGCCGAGATCAATCGTCACGAGATCGCCTCTGTGGGCATCACCAACCAGCGGGAGAGCGTCGTCGTATGGGACAGGGCCACCGGCGAGCCCGTCCACAACGTGATCGTGTGGCAGGACACCCGCACCCGGAGGATCTGCGACCGGCTGGCGGCCGCCGCCCCCGACGCCGCCAGCACCCCCGGATCGTCTGCCCCCTTCCGGGCAGGCCACCGCACCGCCCCCGACGCCGCCAGCACCCCCGGCGCCGCGAGCGCACCGGGCAGCGCCGACTACGACCGCTACAGGGACCGCGTGGGCCTGGGGCTGACCACCTACTTCGCCGGCCCGAAGGTCGTGTGGGTGCTGGAGAACGTCGAGGGCGCCCGCGAGCGCGCCGAGGCCGGAGAGCTCCTCATGGGCACGATGGACACCTGGGTGTTGTGGAACCTGACCGGCGGCGTCGACGGCGGCGTGCACGCCACGGATGTCACCAACGCCTCACGCACCATGCTCATGAACATCGACACCCTGGACTGGAACGAGGGGATCTGCGCCGACATGGGGATCCCCGCCTCCATGCTCCCCGAGATCCGCCCCTCCTCGGGCGTCTTCGGCTACGGCCGCAAGAACGGACTGCTCATCGACACACCGGTCGCCGGGATCCTGGGGGACCAGCAGGCGGCGACCTTCGGGCAGGCCTGCTTCGAGGTGGGCCAGGTCAAGAACACCTACGGCACCGGTTGCTTCATGCTCATGAACACCGGCGCGACCCCGGTGCGGAGCCGCAACGGCCTGCTGACGACCGTGTGCTACCAGATCGAGGGCAGGGCCCCCGTCTACGCCCTGGAGGGCTCGATCGCGGTGGCCGGCTCGCTGGTGCAGTGGCTGCGGGACAACCTCGGCATCATCACCGAGTCCCGGGAGATCGAGACGCTGGCCCGCTCCGTGGACGACAACGGCGGCGCCTACTTCGTGCCCGCCTTCTCCGGGCTCTTCGCCCCGCACTGGCGACCTGACGCGCGCGGCGCCCTGGTGGGGCTGACGCGCTACGTCAACAAGGGCCACATCGCCCGCGCCGTGGAGGAGGCGACGGCCTTCCAGACCCGCGAGGTGCTGGAGGCCATGAACCGGGACGCCGGGCCGTCCGGCGCGCCCCTCCGGGAGCTCAAGGTCGATGGCGGCATGACCCGCGACGAGCTGCTCATGCAGTTCCAGGCCGATCAGATCGGCGTCCCGGTGGTGCGCCCGCGGGTAACTGAGACCACAGCGCTCGGCGCCGCCTATGCCGCCGGCATCGCGGTCGGCTTCTGGTCGGGCACGCACGACGTCGTCGAGAACTGGGCGGAGGGCCGCCGCTGGGAGCCCGCCATGAACGGCGCCGAGCGCGAGCGCCTATTCCGCAACTGGAGGAAGGCCGTAACGCGTACCCTGGAGTGGGTCGACGACGACGTCGTCGAGTAGCCTCTAGTCGTCCCCGCACGACTTGTCACCAGCGAGTCGGCACGATCCGCACTCCGGTGCCGGTCCGCGGGGCGCAAGCTGCCGAAGGCGAGGAGAAACAATGGAGCCGGTACAGATCGTGAGCGCGCTGCGCAAGCACGCACCGCTCGCACTGGCGCACATCATCCTGGGCGCCATCATCGGGCTCACCATCGCGCTGCTCAGCCCACCGGTCTACTCCTCCCAGGCCAAGGCGCTCGTGGCGGCCGAAGGCGGTGACGGGACCCGCTCGGTGTCCTCGGCGTCGTCGGTGATCACGACCATCATGCCCACTCTGGTGGAGATCGGGACGTCCCAGTCGGTCGTGGACCAGGTCGCCGCCTCCACCGGGATCGAGCGGAGCAAGGTGGCCGGCGCGGTCACGCTATCGACCCCGACGAGCAGTCTCATCATCGATGTCACGGCGCGGGCGTCCTCGCCGCAGGAGGCACAGGCCATCGCCCAGGGGGAGGTCAACGCCCTGCGCGACGCCGTCAGTGAGATGTCGATCCAGAAGGAGGAGGTCACTCTGACGCTGAGCGACCTCGACCGCGCCTCGCTGCCGACCTCGCCGTCGGGCCCCTCGCGCACCCGCTACGCCCTCGTCGGGGCGGTCGCCGGGGCGATTCTCGGTGTGGTGACCGCCCTGCTCATGAGCAAGCTGAATCCGGCCGCCGCGCAGGAGAATGCACGAGGTGTGACCGACGACACCAATGATCTGGGTCTCGCCGTGGTCACCGACATCGGTGGCGTGTCGGGCGCCGCGGGAGTCGGCCGGGCCGGCGTCGTAGGCCCGGCCAGGGCCGGCCGCCGCGCGAGCGGCGCACCACCGACCATGCCGTTGAGCTATCACCCGACCGGATCCGGGGGCTCACCGTCCGCGCCGTTGACGTGAGGGACGGAGTCCCCTTCCCCTCGCCTCCCTCCGAGGGCATCACGGCCGCCGCCGCCGCGTCGGCGATCAGCGCCGCGCCCGCCGCAGGTCCCGCGGATGCCGGCGAGCGCATGGGCGCTGCGGGATCCGCCCCCGCAATGGGCCCGCCCGGTACCGCGGGATCACCGACCGCCTCCCGGTGGGCCTGGGAGCCGCCGTTGGCCGCGGTCCTGCTCGTACTAGTGGGCTGGCGTACCGAGGTCGCCGGCGGACTGCTCATCAGCGATTGCGTGGCACTGGCAGCCCTGCCCGTGACGTGGTCCGCCGTGCGCCGTTCACGGCGCTTCGCGCTCCTGCTCATGCTCGCCCTGCTGGCAGCCGCTACCGGGTGGGCGCTCTCGCTGGCGGCCTACGAGCACTTCATCGTCGTCTCCTCCATCCAGCGCTCGCAGCTGCTCCTGGCCGTGGGCCTGCCCGCCGCCGTCGCGGCCTTCGCCTGGGGACGCGAGCGGCTCGGTCTTGAGGGCGCTGCGATCGCCCTGGGCATCGGCATGATTCTGAGCAACCTCCACTTCCTGCGGTCTTCGGACAACCCGTGGAAGTTCGGACTGGGCGCCCCCGTGAGCATCGTGACGCTGGCCATCGCCTGCCGATTCGGACGCGGCGCGCAGCTCGTCACCGCGGCGGTCCTGGGCGGCCTCTACCTGGTCCACGACTCCCGCGCCGCCACCGGCATGCTCATGCTCATCGTCGCCCTGCTGATTCTGCAGATCGTCTCGGCCAAGCTCACCATCACCGCGCCGTCGCCGGCTCGCATGCGCGCCCGCCAGATCCTGCTGCTGGTCGGCCTGACGTGCGCGGCAACACTGGCGGTCGTCGCCGCCTCCCTCGCGGGATACCTGGGGAAGGAGGTCCAGCAGCGCACCATGCTCCAGTCCCACGGGACCAACAACCTGATTCTCGCGGCGCGCCCCGAGCTGGGCGCCTCGTGGGAGCTGCTGACACATCGGCCATGGGGGTACGGGGCCGGGGTCCAGCCCCGCTACGAGGACGTGCGCACCGCCATGCAGGGCATGGCCTCCTTGAACTACAACCCCGACAACGGCTATGTCCGCAACTACATGTTCGGGCACGGCTTCGAGCTGCACTCGGGACTCGTGGACGCCTGGATCGCCCTGTCACTGCCCGGAGCCGCGCTCGTCGCGTTCGCGGTCTGGCTGGGGCTGCGCGCCCTGTGGGACAACCTGGGGACCGCGCATCTGAAATCCTGGTTGCTCTTCGCGATGCTCTTCGTGCTCCTGAACACCGCGGTGGGCCCGCTGTCGGTCCTGCCGGCCTACTTCGTCCTCGGCGCGGGAGCGGCCCTGCACGCGGGCAAGGCCCCGCCCCCTCATCAGCCCTCCCGCCAGCGCATGTCGGCCTAGGTCCGTCCCGGGCTCACCGCAATCGGCCGCCCCGTCTCCTCGCCCGCGCGAGGCGGTCCCCCTCCCGGTACCGGCGTGGCGGCCTTGCGACCCCGTCCCCTCGCCCGCGCGCGCCAGTCCTCCACACCCGGCGGCCCCGAATAGTCCTGCGACCCCGTCCCCTCGCCCGCGCGCGCCGGTCATGAGTCAGTCCGGCCTGCCGTACTCCCGGTGGATCCCGCGCCCGACGGAGGCGGCCGCCATGCCCCGTCCACGAGCCACCAGACGCGCCCCGCGCGCCCGATGCACCAGCGACCCGCCGAGCAGTCCGACGCCCGCGCGCGCCGACCCGGCCACGAGCCGTATGAGACCACCGCCCAGGGCCCGCGCACGGTCGACGGCGTGCAGACCCGGCCCCGCCAGGGCGAGCTCGACGCGCACCGCGGTGGCCGCATGGGTGCGCTGGCGGCGCAGAATCCAGTCCCGCCGCAGGCGGGCGGCCGGCACATGATCGCGTACGCGGGCGTCGTCGCACCACCGGATCTCCCCTCCCGCCGCCACGAGCCGCCGGGTGAACAGGGTGTCCTCCCCGCCCGTGGCGCCGAAGGCCTCGTCGAACCGCAGGTCGTGCCCCCTCACGACGTCGAGGTCGAGCAGGAGGTTGTTGGTCGCGGCGACGGGCCGCACGGTGCCCGTCGGCCAGGTGCGCCGCTCGAAGAAGGCGCCCGCGCGCACCCACGCATCGGGTTCGATGTCATAGGCCGGCACGACGAGCCCGGCCACGGCAGCGGGCGTCGTGGCGTCGAAGACGGCCAGCAGCGCTGCGAGCCAGCCCGGCTCGGGCTCCTCGTCGTCGTCGATGAAGATCAGCAGCCTGCGGCCAGCGGCCTCATCCAGAGCCCGGTTGCGCACCGCGGCGACGCCGGGGCGCGTCTCGACCTCGTACCGCAGGCCCACCCCGTCGGGAGCCTCTGCGCACAGCGCGGTCACGACCGAGCGCGCCGAGGCCGAGGGATCGTTGTCGATCACGAGCACCTCGACGGCGTCGAGGGCCTCCGAGGCGATCTCCGCGGTCTGAGCCAGCACCCCGCGCACGGCGCGCGCCACGGCATCGGGCCTGCGGTAGGTCGGAATGGCGATCGTCAGGCCCCCCGAGAGGACCGAGCGACCGGAACCCGGCCCGCCGGATCCACCGGTGCCACCGGATCCGCCGGTGCCGGGAGACCCGCCGGAGCCGCTGGAACCGTCGTGCGCGTGAGGGATGCCGGAACCGCTCGCCGCGGTCATGAGGCATCCTTCGCGCGGCCGTACTCCAGCACGCGACCCCCGAAGGCGCCCACGACCATGCCCAGACCGCCTCGGCACGACACCTCGTGCACGGCGCGAGCGGCGTCATCGCCCCGCCCGCGGGCGACCACCGCGCGCGCACCATCGCGCCCCGCCCGAGCCAGCCCCTTGAGGGCGTAACCCAGGCGCCGGGGCAGGCGCGCCCCGGTAGCGGTGTCGATCCGCACACGCGCCCATGAGGAGCCCGAGCGGAAGGATCGGCGCAGCACCCAGGCGCGGGTGGCGCGCGTCGGCGGCACCCGCTTATCGACGACGGCGCCGGCCGCGAAGCGAATGGTCGCACCTGCCAGGGTCAGGCTGCGGGTGAACAGGGAGTCCTCGCCCCCGCTCAGCCCGTATCGAGGATCGAATCGCAGCGCCAGATCGCGCACGACGGCCAGATCCAGCAGCAGATTGCCGGTATCCGCGCTGGGCACACGGGCGCCGTCGGCGGCGCGCCAGGAGTCGAAGGCGCCACTGGCCACGACCCACGCATCCGGAGCCTCCTCGTAGACCGGCGGGGTGGGACCGGTCACCGCCGCGCATCCGTACTCGCGCCAGGCGGCCAGCAGCGCGCGCAACCAGCCCTCGCGCGGCAGCTCGTCGTCGTCGAGGAAGACCAGCAGGTCCCGATCGTCGCACTCGGTCAGTGCGCGGTTGCGGCCCGCGACGATGCCCGGCACCGGCTCATGGACGTGACTGAGCCGGGGCGCCCCGCCGGCCGGGGACCCGGCGGCCCCGGCCACGACAGCGGCGGCGCCCGCCAGCGGATCGTTGTCGACGACGAGGACGCGCGCCTCGGCCTCCCGACCGATCTGCTCGACCTGATCCAGCAGCAGCGGCAGAAGCTCGGCGAGATAGTCGTTCCGCCGATATGTGAGAATCGCCACGGTCAAACTCGGGCGGGTCGGCACGTCCCGCCGGGAGCGCCCGTCGGGCGCACGACGGCGCGAGGCGCGTGCACCCCTGACCTCCTCGTCTCGAGCGTTCACCGCGCTCCCCTCTCCGCTGCGTGGTCGGCCTCGACGGTACTATTCCAGGGCGCCGCGGTCCCGGCCACCTCACGGACCGCACTTCAGGAAGAGGCCACCATGGGCACCGATCACACGAGCACCGCATCGACGACGGAGGAGACGTCGGAGGAGACGACCTCCCATCTGCTCGCCCGCACCGCCGTCGTCGTCGTCAGCTACGCCGCGCCCGAACTCCTGGAGAGCAATCTGACTCAGGTCTGCCGGGATGTCCCGGAGGCCCGGTTCGTCGTCGTCGACAGCTTCTCGACCCCCGAGGCGCGCGAGGCGACACTCGCGCTGGCGCGCGAGCACGACTGGACCGTCGAGACGCCCGACACCAACACCGGCTTCGGCGGCGGTGTGAACCTCGGCGCCGCTCGCGCCCGCGCCGAGGGCGCCGAGATCCTCCTTCTGCTCAATCCCGATGCGACGATCTCCCGGGAGAACCTCATCCGGCTCGTCAGCCGCGTGCGGGCCGAGCCGCTGACGCTGGTGGCTCCCGTACTGACCAACTCCGAGGGACGGGTCGTGGCGGATCGGACGGTGGTGTGCCTGGCGGACGGATCCATGCGCTCACCGCGCTCGACCAAGCCCATTCCCCCGGGCGGAACCCGCCCGTGGCTCAGCGGAGCCTGCCTGGCGCTGTCCACGCGTCTGTTCGAGGTCACCGGAGGCTTCGACGAGCGCTACTTCCTGTACTGGGAGGACGTCGATTTCTGCGCACGAGTGCTCGACGTCGGCGGCGCCCTCATGCTCGCCCGAGGCGCGGCGGCCGTCCACGACGAGGGCGGCACCCAGGCGGACCAGACCGCTTCCGACGGGAGACGCGCGAAGTCCGACACCTATTACTACTACAACGCGCGCAATCGTCTGCTCTACGCGGCCCTTCAGCTGGACCGTGCCGAGCAGCGCCGTTGGGCCGCCACCTCGGCGGCGGCCGCGCGGGAGATCGTCCTACGGGGAGGGCGGCGCCAGCTGCTCAGCTCACGCTCCTCGCTGCGGGCCGCCTGGGCGGGCACTCGCGACGGACTGCGGCTCCTGCGCCGGATTCAGCGCGGCGAGCCGCCGGCCGAGGGCGTACCGCTCACCCGCTGAGAATTGCCGCACAGCCACCGGCGCGGGGTGGTGCAGCGGCGGCCGCGGGCACGGCTCACCACGAGACGACTACGAGGCCCTGCATCCGCCCGCGCGCGAGAAGGCTGCGAGTCCTTCCCGACGACCGGCGTGGACTCCGCCCGCATCCGCCCGCGCGAGAAAACTGCGCACCCATCCACGGCCCGAGTCCGGACGCCTTCCGGACAGCACCGGTGCGCGCCGGGGGCCCTTGAGGGTCCTCGGCGCGCACCGGGTTACTCATCGTCCCAGCGCGGGACGGAACGCGGAATCAGCGCAGGCGCGTGACCTTCACCGAGTCGACCGCGAGGTTGATCGTCTCGGGGCCGGCAGACCCCGACACGTAGGTTCCGAAGCCGATCGAACCCGGCGCGGCCAGGGCGGCGTCGTCATCGGTCTTGTCCACCTGCCACTGATCGGGCTCGGAGTCGCCGATCCAGGCGCGAGCGCGCACGGCGGTGGACTCGGCGCCGTCGAGAGCGAAACGCAGGTGGAGAGGCTGCCCCGCCGTGTACGTTCCCACGTTGGCGGTGCCGATCACCGTATCGGTGTCGCCGACCTTCTTCCCGACCGTCATCGTCACAGCGCCGTCGGCCCCGATGCGGAACTCCGCGTGGTAGCGGCCGGCCTCCGTCTGGCGACCGATGTAGGTGATGTACGTGCCGTTACCGCTCGCCAGAGCGTCCAGGGACATGTCGACCTGCGACTCCGTGGAGGTGGAGTCGATCACCTGGGAGTGGACCGAGGAGGAGGAGCGCGCCCCCTTCATGGCGATCATGCCCTTGGAGTCGGCGGTGGAGTAGCCGCTCCGGCCCCAGTCGATCGTCCAGTCGCCGCCCTTGGCCGCGGAGCCCCAACCGCCCTGGGTGGTCCGGTCGAAGGAGTCCTCGAAGAAGGCCTGGCCGACGCCGACGTCGCCGCCCGGATCCGGCTGGTCGGGCTGATCCGGCTCGTCATCCCCCGGCTGTCCGGCCGCCGTGACGTCCACCCAGTCGGAGTAGGCGGAGGCGCCCCACGGGTCCTCCACGACGACGCGGTAGCGGTGAGAACTGCCGGGCTTGACGGTGTCGCTGGCGCTGAGCTGAGGCAGGTCCCAGAAGCTGGCCGAGACCGTCTGAGTCGACACCGGCTTGGAGTCGGCGGTGTCGCGGTAGACCTTGTAGGTCAGCTCCTGATCGTCACGATCCCAGTTGGCCGGGAAGGAGAGGTTGACGACACCGGAGTCGGTCGAGTCCGCCGTCACCTTGTAGGCGCTGCCCTTGTTCTCCGGCCCCATCTTGTTGGGGGCCAGGTCGCGGCGGGCGAAGCGCACCAGGCCCTGCTGGCCGGTGCCGTTGACGGCGGTGAACTCGCCGCCGTAGACGATGTAGTCCTTGTTGCCCTCGACCGTCCAGGTCGCCTGGCTCAGACCGGTGAAGGAGCCCGTCGTGAACGTGGGGTAGAAGTTGAGGTTGGTGGGCGCCGGCTGGCCGCGGTGATCGGCGTACCACCGCGCCGTGTTCGGCAGGACCTTACCGGTGGCGCGATTCGTGAAAGCCACGGCGTGGTGGTACTCCCTGGCGTTGGGCAGCCCGCCGATGTTCGAGCAGTCGTGGGTGTGGCTGGAGGCGTAGACGACGTCGCCCATGGGCTGGACGTCGTAGGTGTCCCCGTGGCAGTCCGCCAGGTACGCCAGCTCACCGGTGGTCCAGTCGGCGCGGAACAGGCCCTCGATGTTGGCCTGGCTGCTGTTCATGGAGTAACCCGTGCCGTAGAGCCCCTGGTCGTCGGCCTTCAGACTCATGATGGCCCCGGAGTCGCCGGCATTGCTCACGACCGAGTTGAGACTGTTCATGCGCACACTGCCGTCGTTCTCCAGGATCGCCATTCCGTAGCCGGGATCCGCCGAGGAATTGACGGAGGTGAAGCTGCCCCCGATGGCCAGGCCGTTGCCGTCCGGAGCGACTGCGATCGTCATCACCACGCGGTTATCGACCTGAGGGGCGAAGTCCGTCAGCTTACGCGACCCCAGGTCGAAGGCGGCGACCCGCTGCCGGGTCTGGGAGTTGACATCGGTGAAGGCGCCCCCGATGTAGAGGGTCGAGCCGTCCTTCGAGAGCTCCACGGCCTTGACCGTGGCGTTGGCCGCCAGGCCCAGGTGCCGACGGGAGCCGTCGGCGGCCGAGACCGCGCCGACGCGATAGGTGCCGACGTCGTTGATCTTGGTGAAGCTGCCCCCGAGGTAGAGCGTGGAGCCGTCGGGGGAGGCCTTGATGGAGCGCACCTCGCCGTTGGTCGTCGGCGCCCAGCCCAGCAGCTCGCCGGTGTTGATGTCGTAGGCCATGAGGTTGGAGCGGGACTGCTCGTTCTCACCGACGGCCGAGCCCGCGGGGCGGGCCGAGTCGAACTTCCCGGCGACGTAGACGGTGTTGCCGACGACCTCCTGGTCCCACACCACGCCGTTCCCGATCTGGGCGGTGGGCAGGGCGTCGGCGGAGACGGTCTGGTCCGCCTTCTGGGCGGCGTCCTTCTGATCGGCGGGAGTCTGCTCGCCGTCGGCGGCCCGCTCCCGGTCGGCGCCGTCCTGACCGGCGGCGCCCTTATCGCCGTTGTCGGCGCCGTTCTGGTCGGCGCCCTTCTGATCGCCCGCCTTCTGGGCGGCGTCCTTCTGATCGGCCTGATCGGCGGGCACCTGCTGATCAGCGGGCGTCTGACTCATCGACTCGTCGGCACGGGCGCTCGTCACCGGCAGCAGGCCGGTGACGAGCAGGAGAATACTCAAGGTGAACGCTGGTAGCGAAATTCGCAAGTGGCGAGGCACGAGGCGGCTCCGTCCAAAGATTGGTTCGACGCCCACTGGGGTGCGGCGGGCGCCTTGGCTGTGCTGGGAAGCGCCGCCCTCCGCCAGGCAGGGGGAGCGACGCGGGATTAATGGGAAACGTTACCCCATTGAGACGCGTATGGGGAATAGGTCGGGAGGGGCGACTCGCGAGTCTCCCGCACGGGGCATCGGCAGGGCGCCCACGGGCGCCGCTGACTCCCTCGCGCCGTCACGACGTCGGAGCCTCCCCCTGGAAGACGGCCGCGCGCGACTCCGCGCCCGAATCGACGACCACGCTGACGGATCCGCGCTCCTCAACGGGGACGACGAACCCGTACTCGACGACGATGCCCTGCCCGGGCGCCAGCGAGGCGGGAACCACGTCGGACGCCCCCTCGACCGCGTCCGCGGGCACGGCATCCGCACCATATGTGACCGTAACCACAAGACCGCTCAGTGATATGTCCTGTCCTGTGGAGTTTCCCACAGTCACGGGAACGATGATGCCCGCGCCGCCGATCTCGCCGGGGGCGGCTGCGATATCGGCCGCCCTCAGAGCGCCGATCTGCACGTTCAGGCCGTTGTCGAGAGCCGCGGCCTGGTCGAGGCCCTGGGCCGGGAGCTCGCCGGGAGCCGAATCGCCGGAGTCGTCGCCGTCGGCGGAGTCAGTCGCGGGCGCGGACTCCGTCGCCGTCGGCGAGGGCGGGGCCGTCGTCGCGACGGTCGGCACGGCGGCCGGATCGGGGGTGCCGGTCGAGGTCTCGGGCGCGTCGGACGGCTCCGCGGAGGCGCTGGCGTCGGCCGCCGGGGATTCGGAGCGGGAGCAGCCGGTCAGCACGGCGCCCGCCATGGTGAGCGGAAGGAGGACGAGGGCGGTGATGCGCAAGGGTCTGTTCATTGGCGCAGGATAGGCGCATTCTCCCATCACGCGCATCGTCGCCACCCGGCGCGATAGCCTGGCCGTGTCATCCCGCTCCCGCCCCCATGGAAGGCCACCGTGACCGTCTCCTCCCCCCAGAGCCTGAGAATCGCGATGATCGGGACGCGTGGTGTGCCCGCGCGCTACGGCGGCTTCGAGACCGCGATCGAGGAAGTCGGCCGCCGCCTGGCCGACCGGGGCCACCGCGTCCTGGTCTACTCCCGCAACCCCGACTCCTCGGCGCCTCTGCCGCGCACCTACAGGGGCATGCGCGTGATCGAGCTGCCCGCCATGCGACGCCGCAGCCTGGAGACCCTCTCCCACACCGGAGCCTCGATCACGCACCTGCTGCCGCGGGTCCACCCGGACGTCGCCTTCGTCTTCAACGCCGCCAACTCCCCCTTCCTGCCGGCGCTGCGCGCCGCGCGGATCCCCGTGGCCACGCACGTGGACGGCCTGGAGTGGAAGCGCGGCAAGTGGGGACCGACCGGCCGGCGCTACTACCGTGCGGCGGAGACCCTCGCGGTCCGCTACTCCGACGCCCTGATCGCCGACGCCCGGGGCATCGCCGACTACTACGCCCGGGAGTTCTCCGCCCCCACCGAGCTCATCGCCTACGGCGCCCCGCAGGTGCCCACGCGCACCGACCGGCTGCCCGAGCTGGACCTGGAGGCGGGCGAGTACCACCTGGTGGTGGCGCGCTTCGAGGTCGAGAACCACGTCGATGTCGTCGTCGATGGCTACACCCGCTCGTCGGCCCGCCGGCCGCTCGTCGTCGTCGGCTCGGCCCCCTACTCCGACGACTACACCCGCCGGGTGGAGGGACTGGCCGACTCCCGCACGCGGCTCCTGGGCGGCGTGTGGGACCAGGAGCTGCTCGACCAGCTCTACACCGGGGCGCTCGTCTACCACCACGGTCACTCCGTGGGCGGCACCAACCCGTCCCTGCTGCGAGCCATCGGCGCGGGGACCGCCGTGAACGCCTTCGACGTGTCCTTCAACCGCGAGGTCCTGGGCGAGGCCGGGCGGTACTGGTCGGATGCCGACGACGTCGCCGCCCTGATCGCCTCCGCGGAGGCCGATCCCGCCGCCCAGCTGGAGCGCGGCGCCCTGTCCCTGGAGCGCGCCCGCCTCTACGACTGGGACGAGGTCGCGGACCGCTACGAGGCGCTGGCCCGGCGCCTGGCCGCCGCCGGCCCCTCCTCGCACCGCCCCAGCGGCAGGCGCGCGGGGGTGGACGGATGAGCACCGTCCTGGTCGCCCACCCCTCGCCCGACCTCTACGGCTCCGATCGCCAGCTGCTGGAGACGATCCGGGCCCTGACCGACGCGGGTCACCGCGTCAACGCCGCGCTGCCCGACGACGGGCCGCTCCTGGCGGAGCTGGAGGCGCTCGGGGCACGGGCGGCGATCGTGCCCTTCACGGTGCTGCGCAAGTCCCTGCTGAGCCCTCGCGGGCTCCTCGGGCTGGCGGCCCGCTCCGGCGGGGAGATCTCCCGGTTGCGGGCCCTGATCAAGGCGAACGACGCCGATCTCGTCCTGGTCAACACCGTCACCCTGCCATGGTGGGCCCCGGCCGGTCGCGCCGCCGGCGTGCCGGTCCTGGCGCACGTCCACGAGGCGGAGGACACCCAGAACCTGCTGGTGCGCGCCGGGCTCAACGCCCCGTTGCTGGCGGCCTCCCGCGTGGTGGTCAACTCGCAGGCGGCCCACGACACCCTCGTACGGGCGCAACCGCTGCTGGCACGGCGCACGCAGGTGGTCCACAACGGCGTTCCCGCGCCGGAGACCCCTCCGCGCCCGCTGCGCGAGCGCCTGCCGCAGGCGAGCTTCCGGATCGCCATGGTGGCCAGGCTCTCCCCGCGCAAGGGCGTCGATGTCGCCCTGGATGCACTGGGGCACCTGCGCGCCGATGGGCTGAACGCCACCCTGCAGGTGTGCGGATCGGTATTCCCCGGCTATGAGTGGTACGAGGCGGAACTGCGCGAGCGCGCGGCGCAACCCGACCTGGCCGGTCACGTGGAACTACTCGGCTACGTGCATCCGACCTGGCCGGTGCTCTACGACGCCGATGCCGTCATCGTGCCCTCGCGGGTCGAGCCCTTCGGCAACACGGCGGTCGAGGCCATGCACGCCGAGCGACCCCTGGCGGCCTCCCGAGTGCAGGGACTGGCCGAGGTCGTCACGGATGGCGTCACCGGGCTGCTGGTCGAGCCCGGATCGCCGCGAGCGCTCGCGGACGCGCTGCTCAGCCTGGCGGCCGACCCCGGGCGGGCCCGCGCGCTGGCTCGGACCGCCAGGCGGGAGGCCGCCGAGCGCTTCGGGGTCGAGCGCTACCGCAGGGCGATGGCCGAGGTCGTCGACGACCTGCTGGTGGGGAGCGCGAGCACGCCGTCCTGAGGCGCGGAGCGGGAGAGATGGGAGGGCCTCCCCCGCCGTCGGACCGATCTCGACGCGGAACTGAACCGATCTCGACGCGGAACTGAACCGATCTCGACGCGGAACCGAACCGATCTCGCGGGGCGGGACGAGGCGGCCGCTCAGGCGCTGCGGCGCAGCTCGAGGTACCACCTGGGCAGGGCCAGGGCGACGTAGAGCGTGTAGCCGACCAGCATGAGGCCGTACACCCACATGAACACCACGGGCGCGGAGCGCAGCATGAGCACGAAGCACATGAGCCCGTAGTCGGTCGGCGCCGAGAGCACCGCCTTGGTGAGCCCGGGCCTGCCCTCGCCGCTCGCCAGCGGCGTGCCCCCGTGGTAGCGCAGCTGGTAGGTGAGGATGTAGCTGAAGAAGTGGATGTTCTGCACCGCCCCGAAGGCCAGCGGCACGAGCAGCACCGCCGGCCCCGCCAGATCATCCAGGCTGAAGCGGAACAGGCTGATGGCGATCGCCGCATGGATCGTGGACAGCTTGATGACATCGGCCACATGATCGAGCCACTCCCCGGCCCTGGAGCCGCCGTGCCGCAGGCGCGCGAGCTGGCCGTCGGCCGAGTCGAGCGCGTAGCCCACCATGAGCAGCAGGGATGTGAGCACCGCGGCCACCACCGACGGCGCCCAGACGGCGATGAGCACGACGGCCAGGTAGGTGCAGCAGGCCGACAGCAACGTCACCTGGTCGGGCGTCATGCCGACGCGATGGGCGACGGCGGCGAGCACACGGCCCGCCGGACGGTTGATGACGCGCGAGTAGAGCGGGGCACCCGCGTTGGACTTCTGGGCCGCCGACAGCGCGCGGATGGACTCCGAGACGCGGGGTCGGGCGACGGGCGCGGATGTGGTTGCGGACATCATCTCTCCGGTTGGGTCGGGAAGGGTGGATCGGGGCTCTCAGTATCGTCGGAGGCGGCACGCGGATCGGACGCCCTCGGACCGGCGCCGCCCGGACCGACGGCGGGCTCGCCGTCCAGGACGACAGTACGCCCGTTCCCGCCCGCGGGCGTGGAGGTCGGGCCGCCGGCGCCCGTCCGAGCGGCCGCGAGGACGGCCTCTCCGGGATCCTCGTCGAGCGACTCGTGGGACTCGCGGGGGGCGGCCTCGGGGTGCTCGAGACCGTCGCCGGCCTCCTTCGCGCGCCGACGCCGCAGGTCGTGGGCCACCCACAGGGCGTAGGGCACGAGCTGGCACACGATCACCGTGATGACCGAGCCGGCCAGCGGCCCCGCCGCCCCCAGGGGGGCGATGAGCACCCAGGACAGCGCCAGGTTCGCCGGCACCACGATGAGCACGGGCAGCATCTGGGCGCGCAGCCCCCGCGGATCGGTCATGTACATGCCCAGGGGCTGCTTGGCGGCCTCGACGACGACGTTGGCCACGTTGGCCACCAGCAGCGCCGTCGGCAGGACGATCTGCCCCTTGGACAGCAGCGGGGCGGCCCACGGCGCCACCGCCGCCAGGCAGACGCCCAGCGCGCCCCCCGACGCCGCGAAGGCGGCGGCCGCCCCGAAGGGGGACTCGACGCGGCCGTCGGCGCGCGCCTTGGCGAAGTGCGGCCACATGGCCATGCCCGTGGCCGTCACCGTCTGCGTGAGCATGTTGAAGAGCTGGAAGGCGAGGTTGTACTGGGCCAGGGTCTGCCCGCCCCCCAGGTGGGACAGCAGCAGGCGATCGGTCTGGAAGGCGATCGGGATGACGAGGGCCTGGACGAGCGAGGGGCCCGCGGTGTCGATGATCTTCACCCCGCGCACCCGGTGCAGTCGGGGCACGTCGCGCAGCGCCCCCGCCAGCAGGGGCCGGGTGGCCCGCCAGGCCACGACCACGCAGATGATCGACACGAGGGTGTTGGCCACGTAGGACAGCCCCGACACGGCATTGCCCGCGTCGATGCGGGCAATGACGACGACCAGCAGCATGCAGGTCAGGGCCGGGGAGACGACCCCCTGGCTGATCACCTGGGTGGCGGTGCGCCCCATGCCCACGACGACCCGCTGGCCGACGCTCAGCGGCAGGGCCGCGGCGTACACCAGCAGGCAGAAGGAGGCGGTGGCCCCGCCGCCATCCATCAGCTTGGCGCCCAGGAGGGTCGGCCACGCGCCCAGCAGCCCGAGCACGATGCCGGTGGTGGCGATGACGAGCGCGGACCCGAGGAGCACGCGGATCGCGGTGGTCAGAGTCCGTCGCACGATCATGTCGTGACGAAGATCGCTCGACCCGGCCACCGTGTTGAGGATCACCGCGCCGATGCCCAGGTCGGTGAACGGCATGAGGTTCGGGAAGGACGCCAGCAGCCCGTACTGGGCGTAGGCGTCGGCGCCGAAGTGGCTGGTGATGAGCCGGGTGTTGATCAGGCCGAAGATCCCGGCCGCCCCCATGACGACGATCTTGGCCAGCGCGGTGCGGCGCACCGGCCCCCAGGCGCCGGACCGAGGCGCCGAACGAGTCCAAGTCATGGGACGATCTCCTCACCAAAAGCTGGTCAAGGGTGGATAATATGGGAGATGCGCGCGTAGGGTGACTCCTCTCACGCGCGTTCCGCCAGGGGTCGTCGTCACGGTAGCATCATCGGACGACCGCCCCGACGGCGGTCGCGACAATCGGACACGTTCAGACAAGTTCAGAGACAGTAGAGACAGTTCACAGACATCGCCTCGAAGAACTCCAGAGACGTTCTGGAGCCGGAGGCCTCAGAAGACATTCCACACCCGACCCCTGATATCCCGGACCTAACGCCATTCACGGAGACACCTTGCAGCCCACAATCCCGCTCCAGTCCCCACAGCGCTCCGCCTCGAGGCGCTCGCTGCGGGCGGGCGCGCGCGGCTACCTCCCCCCGCTGGACTCGCCCGGCTTCACCTCCTGGCCCGTCATGCGCCGCGACCTGCTCACCTGGCTCCTCCTGGGCGACCTCGCCGCCATCGCGGCGCCCACGCTGCTGCGCGCCCTGCTCAGCTCGACCGACGTCCTCGCGACGCTCATGACCCTCGCCACCGGCACAGCCACGATGCTGCTGGCCTGGGCCCTCGGATCGCTGCGGGTCGATGTCGTCGACCAGGCCCGTTCCGGGTGGGGCCGTCTGCTGACCGCGGCGGCGGTGATCGCGCCGGTCGCCATCATCGTCAACCAGGCCCCCCCGCTGTCGTCCTCCACCATCGTCCTCCTCGTCCTGCTCGCCGTCCAGACCGCACTGGCCATCGTCAACAGGAGCATCGAGAGCGCCTGGCTGCGCCGCTGCCGCATGGACGGCCACGGCCTGCGCCGCACGCTCATCGTCATGGGCACGGGCGCGGAGGTCATCCTGCGTCAGCTGCACCGCCACCCGGGCGACGGCTTCCTGGTCGTCGGCTACCTGTCGGCCACCACCAGCCGCTCCCCCTCGGCCGCTCCCCTGGGCGACGCCGACTCGATCAGGCACACGGTCAACTCCGAGCACATCGACGTCGTCATGACCCTCGGCGGCGTGACGCCGGACTCGCTGGTCTCCATCATGCGGGCCCTGGAGACGACCTCCGCCCGCCTCGTCGTCGCCCCCGGTCTCCAGGACGTCGTTCCCGGACGCATGCGCGGCCTGCCGGTCACGCACGGCTGGAGCGGTCTCATCGACGTGCGCCTGCGCCGGGTGCGGCTGGTGACGAAGGACCTCATCGACCGCCTCGCCGCCATCGCGCTTCTCCTCGTCGCCGGACCGGTCCTCCTCACCGCCGCCGCGGCGATCCGCCTGGACTCCCCCGGTCCCGCCTTCTACACCCAGACCCGCGTGGGGGAACGGGGCCGGCACTTCACCATGTTCAAGCTCCGCTCGATGTACATCGACGCGGACGCGCGCCGTGCGGCCGTCGTCGCCGCCGGCGGAGACGCGGGCAACAAGGTGCTCTTCAAGGACCGCCAGGATCCTCGCATCACCCGAGTGGGGCGCATCCTGCGCCGCACCTCCCTGGACGAGCTGCCCCAGCTCCTCAATGTGCTGCGCGGGGACATGAGCCTGGTCGGTCCCCGGCCGGCGCTGCCCCAGGAGGTCGCCGAGTACGACGCCGAGGCCCGTCGCCGTCTCCTCGTCAAACCGGGGCTGACCGGCCTGTGGCAGGTCTCGGGACGCTCGGATCTGTCCTGGGACTCCACGGTCGCCCTGGATCGGCACTACGTCGAGAATCGCGGCGCACAGCTCGACGTGGAGATCCTGGCCAACACTCTGAAGGCGGTCGTCGGCGGACGGGGAGCCTACTGATGCTCACCGGCTACGTACCCGGTGGCTTCGACATGCTCCACATCGGTCATCTCAACATCCTCACCTCCGCCGCCGCGCGGTGCGACCGCCTTGTCGTGGGGGTGGCCACCGACGACTCCCTGGAGCGCATGAAGGGGCGCCCGCCCATCGTGCCCCAAGCCGAGAGAATGGCCCTGGTCAGCGCCCTGCGAATGGTCGACGCGGTCGTGCCGGACCTCGATCAGGACAAGCGCCTCGCCTGGGAGCGCTCCCCCTTCGATATCCTGTTCAAGGGCACCGACTGGAAGGGAACCGAGAAGGGCGACGCCCTCGAGGCGCAGATCATGGAGGTGGGCGCACGGGTGGTCTATCTGCCCTACACCCCCACCACCTCCTCGACCATGCTGCGTCGTGTGCTCGCTCAGGAGGTTGCTGCGCGCACCCCCGTGCCGGACGGGAGGTGACTACGAGTGCGCATTCACGTGCCGCGACGCCCACGCCTGCGTCGCGGTTCCCCGTTGGTGCGCCGCAGGCTGTCCACCGTGCTCGTGTTCCTGGCGTTCGCCGCGCTGGCGGCCGCGGCCTGGTTCCACAAGGGGGCCTCGCAGGCCGACGTCGAGCTCAACGACGGCGGGGTATGGGTCACCAGCACCACCCAGCACCTCGTGGCGCGGTTGAACTACCCCTCCCGTCAGGTCGATGGCGCCATCCGCACGGCCTCGGACAGCTTCGACGTCACCCAGAGCGCCGACCACGTCCTGGTCCCGGACACGGCCGCCTCCTCCGTCTCCACCGTGGACCCCACGACCGTCTCGCTGTCCGCGGGGACGCCGCTGACCAGTGGCGTCACCGTCTCCCAGGGCGCCGACCGGGTCATCTCCGTCAACTCCGTCGAGGGCACCGTGCGCGCCACCACGGTCAGCACCGTCGGCTCGCTATCGACGTCCCCGGCGCTCATCGAGAACACGCCGGACGTCGTGGCGGTGGCCGGCACCGACGGCTCCGTCCATGCCGTGTCCGCCAAGACCGGCACGATCACGACGGTCCCCGTGCGCTCCACCGGCTGGGACAAGCCCAGGACCGAGTCGGTGTCGCTCACGGCGGGCACGGACGTCGCCGTGACCGCCGTCGGGAAGCAGACCGTCGTCCTGGAGCGAGGCACGGGCGTGCTCCACCTGCCCGACGGCAAGACCATCGACCTGGGCGAGTCGGGGCTGTCCCTTCAGCAGCCGGGCCCCGACTCCGACACCGTCCTGGTCGCCTCCCGCACCTCTCTGCTGAGCGTGCGCATGGACGGCTCGGGCTCCACGACGCTGCCCTCGGCCGACGAGGGGGAGGCCCCCGTCGGCGTGGCCGCCGCTCCGGTGCGCCTGGGCGGCTGCGTCTACGCCGCCTGGTCCGGATCCGGCCAGTTCGTGCGCCGGTGCTCGGGGACCACCGAGACCCGGCACGACGAGAAGCTCGCCTCCTCCACCACCCCCGTCTTCCGCGTCAACAGGGACGCCATCGTCCTCAACGACGTGGCCGAGGGCACCGTGTGGCTCCCGGACGAGGAGCTCGTGCTGGTCGAGAACTGGACGGACGTCACCTCGCAGACGGATGAGGACGCCACCCACAAGGACGACTCGGCCCAGACCAGCGAGTCCCAGTCCCTGCCCGAGCGCACCGAGGAGAACCATGCGCCCGAGGCGGTCGATGACTCCTTCGGCGCGCGTCCGGGCCGCTCCACCATTCTGCCGGTGCTGGCCAACGACTCCGACCAGGACGGCGACGTGCTCACCGCGACCCCCGGTGAGGGCGCGGCCGGCAGCGTGGTGACGCAGGCGCAGGACGGCCTGGCCCTGCGCCTGAACACGGCCGAGGACGCCACGGGCACCCTCACGATCCCCTACACGGCCGACGACGGGAGGGGCCTGTCCGACTCCGCCGTGGCCACCGTCGAGGTGCACCCCTGGGACGTCAACGGAGCCCCCGAGCAGAACACGACGCCGAAGATCGTGGTCTCGGGCACGGCCTCCGCCTCCGCCAGCGTGCTGGGCACCTGGCAGGACCCCGACGGGGACACCCTCTACCTGGTCTCCGCCCAGGGCGAGGGCCTGGACGTGCGCACGACGAACGAGGGCACGGTCACGGTACGGGATCTGACGGGGACTCCGGGCACCCGCCCATTGACGGTGGTCGTCTCCGACGGCCGCGAGACGACCTCGGGGACGGTCGATGTGGACGTGCAGTCCGCCGACGCGGCGGTGCCGATCGCCAACGCCGATCACGTCCACGTCGTCGCCGGCTCCCAGGCTGTCTTCTCACCGCTCGACAACGACTCCTCCCCGACCGGGGAGCCGCTGAGCCTGGCGGGCCTGGAGGAGGCCCCCGCGGGGACCACCGCCGAGATCAACCGGCAGGCGGGCACCGTCACGTTCAAGGCGGAGGCCGCGGGAACCTACTACCTCACCTACGACGTCTCGGCCGGCGCGGCGGTGGCCCAGGGCGTGGTGCGCGTCGATGTCGCGGCCGCCTCCGACTCCTCCGTGCCGCCCGTGCCGGAGAACGACACCGCCCTGCTGCGCGAGGGCGGCGCGGCGACGATCTCCCCCCTGGACAACGACTTCGATCCCTCCGGCGGGATCCTCGTGCTCCAGTCGGCCTCGGCGCCCCCGGAGTCAGGGGTGGCGGTCACCGTGGTCAACCACTCGCTGCTGCAGATCACCGCGGCGGGCGGTGTGCCCGAGCAGGTGGAGCTGGAGTACGTCGTCTCCAACGGCGCCTCGACGGCGACCGGGCACGTGACGGTCGTCCCCATCTCCTCCAGCGAGGCGCAGGTCCCGGTCACGGCCTCCGACACCGCGGTGGTGCGGGTGGGCGACGTCGTCACCGTACCGGTGCTCGACAACGACACCTCGCCGTCGGGGCTGGCCCTGTCGCTATCCGACGAGCTGGGAACCGTCGGGGACTCGCTGGGCAGCGCCTGGGTCTCCGAGGACTCCGTGCGCATGAAGGCCGGCGATATCCCGGGGCGCACGACCCTGACCTACACGGCCACCGACACGCTGGGCCAGACCGCCACCGGCCGGCTGGACATCGAGGTGCGCGACCGCGACGACGCCTCCAACGCCGCCCCCAGCCCGCAGAACCTGGAGGCGAGCACGGTGGCGGGGGCGCCCGTCGATATCACCGTGCCGCTGGACAACATCGACGCCGACGGCGACTCGGTGAGCCTGGTGGGACTGAACCAGCCCCCGACCGGCGGCACGGTCCAGGTCGATAGCACCTGGCTGACCTACACCCCCACCGACGGCACGACGGGCACGGACACCTTCACCTACACCGTTCAGGACCGCTTCGGCGCCCAGGCGAGCGCCACGGTGCGCGTCGGGGTGGCGCCGACCTCGGCGACGAACACGGCGCCGGTCGCCACCGACGACATGGTGATGGCCAAGCCGGGGCGCACCGTGGCCGTGGACGTGGTCGACAACGACCTCGACGCCGACGGCGACAATCTCGTCCTGGAGGGCACGCCCGTTCCGGACGACGACGCCCTGGGCGTGTCCGTGCGCTCCAACCGCATCGTGCTGAACCTCCCGGCCACCGAGGGCGTCCGCACGGTGCACTACACCGTCTCCGACTCCCGAGGCGGCACCGACGTGGGCACCCTGACCGTGCAGGTGGCCGCCGACGCGCCCTCGGCCAGTCCCGTGGGCGTGGACGACTACGTGACCGTGGACAAGGTGGACGCCGACGGCTCGGTGACCGTACCGGTGCTGGACAACGACTCCGACGCGGACGGCTCCCCCTGGGATCTGACCCTGACCACCGACGACCCGACCGCGCAGGTGGTCGACGGCGAGTCGATCCAGGTGACGGTCGGCGACGAACGGCGCTTCGTGCTCTACACGGTCACCGACGTCGACGGCCTCACGGGCAACGCCGTGGTCGTCGTGCCCGCCCGCTCCGAGCTGCGGCCGCGCCTGAACTCCACCGCGGTTCCGGTGCGCATCCCCGCGGGCCGGAGCATGGACGTGAACCTGTCGTCCTACATCGCCTCGCGCGCCGGGACCTCGCCGACGGTCACCGACACCTCCACCCTGCGCACGGGCAACGGCCTGGACTCGGCGACGGTCGGCTCGAGCGGCGGCACCGTGTCGCTGACGCCGACGGCGGGCTTCCTCGGGCAGACCTCGGTAACGATGACGGTGGCCGACGGAACAGGCGAGGACGCCCTGAGCTCGACCCTGACGCTGCCGGTCGTCGTGGAATCGACGACGAACTCCGCCCCCGTGCTCACCCCGACGCAGATCGTGGTGGCGCCCGGCGAGGGGACCACCACCGCGGACCTGGCCGCCATGACCAAGGACCCCGACGGCGACCGCCTCTCCTTCACCGCCGGATCGGCGTCCGACGGCTTCGAGGCGAGCCTGTCCGGCTCGACGCTGTCGGTCAGCGCGGCCGCGAACGCCTCCATCGGCACCACCGGCAGTATCACCATCACGGTGAGCGACGGGACGAATCCGTCGGTGAGCGCCGAACTGCCGCTGAGGATCGTCGAGTCCACCAAGCCCCTCATGACCACGGCGCCGGCCACGCTGACCTCGGACGGCTCGCCGGTGACGGTGGACGTGGCGTCGCTGGTCACCAACCCCTTCCCCGGCAAGCCCATCACGCTCGCGGAGACCCCGGCGGTCACCTCCGGGCAGGGCAGTGTGTCGGCATCCGGAACGACCCTGACCATCAGCCCCGCCGGTGGCTTCACCGGGCGCCTCGTCGTGGGCTACCGGGTGCTGGACGCCACCGGCTCCGCGACGCGCGCGGTCAGCGGAACGGTGACCGTGACGGTCTCGGGCGTCCCGGATCCCCCAACCGGGGTGAGCGCGGAGCCCCGGGGCGCCTCCTCCATGTCGGTGAGCTGGACGCCCGGGGCGGACCACGGATCGACGATCACCTCCTACACCCTCACCGAGGTCGGCGGCGCCGGCACGTGGCGCTGCACGGGCTCGCCCTGCGAGGCCTCCGGCCTGCGGACGGGCGGCACCTACTCCTTCCGGGTCGTGGCCACCAACGCCTCGGGCTCCTCGGAGCCCTCGGCCGCCTCGGCGCCCACGGCGCTGTCGGCCACCCCGGAGCGGCCGACGGGCGTGACCCTCACAGGGGGCCAGGGCGAGGTCACCGCCTCGTGGGCCCCCGTGGACGCGGACGGCTGGGCCGTCTCCTACGAGGTGCAGCTCGACGATGGCCAGACGCAGACGACCAGGGGAACATCGACGACCTTCTCCGTGGACTCCGGCAGCTACGTGGCCAAGGTCCGCGCCGTCATCCCCGGCGGCGGCGCCTCGGAGTGGGCGACGTCGAACGTCGCCGGGCCGTGGAGCGCCCCGGGCAAGCCCGAGGTGCGGAAGACGGACGGCGGGGTCAACGTCTCCTGGAAACCCGTGGGACAGGCCGCGGGGGTCACCTACACCGTCAATATCTCGGGCGACGCCTCGTCGTCGGTCAGCGCCGGCAGCAGCACCAGCGCGTACGTCGCCCTGTCCCCCGGCAGCTACAGCGTCACCGTGACCGCCTCCCAGGGCGGTAGCTCCGCGGAGTCGCCGTCCACGGACTTCCAGGTCACAGGCGCTCCGAGCCCGCCATCGGCGCCGGTCATCGAGGCGCGGGGCGACTCGGGCACGCTCAACGTGGTCACCCCCGCCTACGCGAGCGCGGGCAACGGCTGGACCGCCGGCGAGCTCCGCGTGGAGTACTCCGCGGACGGCCGCCGCTGGACGGAGGGCCCGAATATCTCCGGGCTGCAGAACGGCACGGCCTACACCGTGCAGGCCCGCGTCGTCGCCCCCGACGGCTCGGTCTCCTCCTCGACGACCGGCAACTCGGCCACGCCCTACGGCCCCCCCACCTCGCCCACGATGCACTGCGAGGCCGGTGACACCACCGTGACCTGCAGCTGGTCCGGCGGCAGCGACGGCGGCATGGCGACGACCTACGAGCTCTCCGGCCAGAAGTCCGGCACGGTGGCGGCCTCGGGCAGCGAAACGTTCACCGTCGGCCACGGCGCCAAGGCCGAGCTGTGCGTGACCGCGAAGCAGGGCGCGAACCACGGAGCGACCAACTGCGACAGCGCGACCACCGCCGAGGAGTACTCCCGCGACTACGAGGGCGGCGCCGAGTGGGACGCATGGGGCGTCTGGACCAAGAGGCTCACGGTCTCGCTGAGGGGCTGGCCGCCCAACAGCCAGGTCACGTGCCGCGGGACCACGTGGTGGTACTTCGAGGACTCCACGTACTCCACGACGGTCACCACCGACAGCCGCGGGAACTACAGCGACTCCCCGGTGTGGACGGGCGGCGGGTACACCGGCAGGCTCTACACGCGCGACTACAACCCGGGAACCTGGTTCAGATGCGAGTAGTCCCTCCGCCCGCACCGGATCCGCGCCGCGGAGGCGAGCATGACGCGGACGGCGGCGACGGCCCCTCCCCGCCCGCACCGGATCCGCGCGGTCGGGGCCCGCGGTGCGCGACGGTAACCTACTGCGTGCGGCACCGCATCCCCCTCACACGTTCAGCTTTCTAGGAGGCACGCCCGTCCATGGCCCTCTCTCAGGACAATGCGGCATGGTTCGCCGACACCTTCACGCGCATCGTCGACAACGTCGGCCAGGCCCTCCTGGGCAAGGAGGACGTGGTGCGCCTGGCGCTGACGACCATGCTCGCCGAGGGGCACCTCCTGCTGGAGGACGCCCCCGGCACGGGCAAGACCGCCCTGGCCCGCGCGCTGGCCGCCACCGTGCAGGGCACCCACTCGCGCATCCAGTTCACCCCCGACCTGCTGCCGAGCGACATCACGGGCGTGACCATCTTCGATCAGAAGAGCCGCGAGTGGGAGTTCCACGCGGGCCCCGTCTTCGCCTCCGTCGTCCTGGCCGACGAGATCAACCGCGCCTCGCCCAAGACCCAGTCCGCCCTGCTGGAGGTCATGGAGGAGTCCACGGTCACCGTGGACGGCGACCGCCACGAGACCGGCCGCCCCTTCATGGTCATCGCCACCCAGAACCCCATCGAGCAGGCGGGCACCTATCGCCTGCCCGAGGCCCAGCTCGACCGCTTCCTGGTGAAGACCACCATCGGCTACCCCGACCGCGGGGCCCTGACCCGGATCCTCGCCGACTCCGCCAACCCGGACCGCTCCAAGTCCCTGAACACCGTCATCACCGCCCCGGCGGTCGCCCAGATGGCCGACCTGGCCGCGGGCAACCACGTCGAGGACTCGGTCCTGGACTACATCGGCGCGCTCGTGGAGGCCACCCGGGAGTCCCCGGACACGCGCCTGGGCGTGTCCACCCGCGGCGCCATCGCCATGACGCGCGTCGCCCGCGTGTGGGCGGCCTCCCGCGGGCGCCCCTACGTCCTGCCCGACGACATCAAGGAGCTCGCCGAGGTCGTCTGGGCCCACCGACTGGTCATGGACCCCGACGCCGAGTTCTCCGGCGCCACCGCCCGCGGCGTCATCACCCGTGCCCTGGAGGAGACGCCGGCGCCCACCACCCGACTCCAGGCCTGACGGCGGCAGCAGCATGCCCACGCCCCAGCCCCCACCCGCGCGCCCGAGGACGGGACGCGACGGCGCCCGCCCGCGCGACGCCGTAACCTCGGCGTCCCCGGCGCTCTCGGGGTCCTCAACACCCCCAGCGCACACGTGGCACGAGTCGATCCCGCTGCGCCGCATCATCGACGGCGTCTCCACTCGGAACTGGACGCTGGGCCTGGTCACTCCCACCGGCTGGGCGTGCCTGGCGCTCCTGCTCGTCACCGGTCTGGCCGCTCTCCGCCTGGGCTGGCAGGAGGCGTGGAGCGCGGCCGCGGTCCTGGCCGTCGTCGTGGGCACCTCCTGGTTGTGGCTCCTGCCGCGCGGCGCGCACCACGTCTCCCACGAGCTCCTCGAACCACGAGTCACGGTCGGCGACGAGGCGATCATCCACCTCACGGTCCTCAATCCCACCGGCCGTCCGCTGCTGCCCGCGCGCATGGAGATGCCCGTGGGCCCGGGCACCGCCGTCTTCGCCGTTCCCACTCTGCGCCCCGCCGCCATCCACGAGCGCGGCTTCGTGCTGCCCACCGCGCGGCGCGGCATCGTCACCGTCGGTCCCGTGGTCTCGGTGTCCGCCGACCCCATCGGCCTGCTGCGCCACGAGCGCACCCGCACCCGGGCGCAGCTCGTCCACATCCACCCGCGCACCGTCCGCGTGGGCTCCTCCCTGCACGGCCTCATGCGCGACGTCGAGGGGGCCATCACCCAAGAGCTGTCCAGCTCCGATGTCTCCTTCCACGCCCTGCGCGAGTACGTGCCCGGCGATGACCGCCGCAACGTGCACTGGCGCACCACCGCCCACACCGGGCGTCTCATGGTCCGCCAGTTCGAGGAGACGCACCGCTCCAGCCTGCTGATCCTCCTGGACTGCCTCATCGAGGACTACGAGGTGGAGGAGGACTTCGAGACGGCCGTGTCAGTCGCCTGCTCCCTGGCCCTGGACGCGATCTCCGACGGCCGCGAGGCGACGCTGGCGACCCAGGAGGAGGAGCTGCCCACGGCCACCGGACTGCGCCTGCTCGACGCCTCCTGCTCAGTGACCCCGACCGCCCGGCAGGGCTGCGACGACCTGGCCCGCCAGGCCTCCTCCCGGCACCCCGAGGCCTCCGTCATCATCCTGGTCACCGGGCAGCACTGCGCGGAGCGGACGCTGGCGCACGTGCGCACCCTGACCCCGCTGGACGCGGTCGTGCTGGCACTGCGCTGCGGCTCGAACGCCATGGGACGCCACTCCGCGGGCGGGCTGACCGCCTACGACCTGGACAGGATCGAGTCCCTCCCCCGCATCATGAGGAAGGCCTCGTGAGCGCCCCGGCGCCCCTGGGCGGTCGTCGCGGTCGCGGCGGCCGCGCCACCGGGAACGGCCTGCGGGGCCTGCCGCCGGCGCGGTGGACCGACCTGGGGCTCGTCGTCGTCCTGGCGCTGATCGCCTCCGTCCTGTTCGTGCCGCCCTTCGGCTCGTTCGTCGGCACCGCGGCGGCGGCCGGTGGAGTCGGAGCCGGAGCGGTCGTCGCCCTGGTGTGCACCGGCGCCCGCCTGGGGCCCGCCCCCACACTGGCGCTGGCCGCACTCGTCCATGTGGGCGTGGCCCCGTGGGTCCTTCCCGACGCCGGCAGCGGGTGGAAGGCGGCGCGCGCGGTCCTGGCCGCCACGGTCACGGTGTGGCGCGACTCCCTGACCCTGCCGGTACCGCTGACCGCCTTCCCGGCTATGACGGTGCTGCCGTGGCTGGCGGGCCTGATGACCGGCGTGGTCGCCACGCGGGCGGTCCTGTCGGGTCGCGTGCTCATCGCCGGCATGGCCGTCGTGGCCCAGGCGGGCCTGGCCATCGCCTGGGGGGACCGCACGGTCCTGGCCCCCACCGAGCTGGGCGTCGTCCTGGTCACGGGCGTCCTCCTGCTGTGGGCCATCACGGCGCAGCGCGGCAGACGCGAGCGCGTCGTCGAAGTGCTCGAGTCCACGGACTCGGGCGTGGGCCGGGGGTCGCGACGGGGACTCGCCCGGACCCTCGGCCTGCTGGTGGTCACCGGCACGGTGGTGGCGCTGGCCCTCCCCGCGGTTCCCCACCACCGGATGGTGCTGCGCGACCTCTTCGAGCCGCCGCTGGACCTCAACGAGTACGCCACGCCGCTGTCCCTGGTGCGAACCCTGGAGACGGACATGGCCTCGACCACTCTCATGACCGCATCCGATGCGAACGAGTCCACTCGTATCAGGGTGGCGGCACTGGACTCGTACGACGGGCTGTCGGCTCGCATCGGCGCATCCGCGAACGGCGCGGCACGCTTCCAGCGCATCGGCCAGGACACCCCGCTGACCGCCGGCGGCGCGGTCGCCTCGCAGGACTCCCGCGAGGTGACCGTGCGCATCGACGACTACAACTTCCCGTGGGTGCCCACCGTCGCGAACACCCTCGGGCTGACGGTCTCGGGCCCCCGCGCGGATCTGGTCTCCCAGAGCATGTACTACGACGTCTTCTCGACCACCGGCATCGCCACTGCGAGTCTGACCAGCGGCGACGTGCTGACCGAGCAGGTCGAGGACCCCTCGACGGCCACGGACGCCCAGCTGACCGAGCTCGGTGTCGAGGACGTCCCCCTGGGGCCCGTCAAGGATGTGCCCCCCTCCGTGCAGACCCTGGCCACGACGCTGGTCGGCTCGACGTCCGAGCCGCTGGCCCAGATCCGTCTGCTGCAGCAGGCCCTGCGCACCGGCTACTACTCGGACGGCACGAAGAGCCCCTCCCCGCCCGGACACGGCGCCGCGCGCATCGCCTCCATGGTGGACGCCGGGACGCTGGTGGGCGACGACGAGCAGTACTCGGTTCTCATGATGCTCATGTGCCGCTCCCTGGGGATCCCGGCACGGGTCGTCATGGGCTTCAAGCCCGCGATGGACGGCAATGCCGCGAACGTCACCGGGCAGGACATCAGCACCTGGGTGGAGATCCCCTTCCACACCATGGGGTGGGTCACCGTCGACGTGGTCCCCGACCGCGACCAGGTGCCGCAGCAGCAGACGACCGAGAAGGTCTCCAATCCCGAGCCCCAGGTGCTTCAGCCCCCTCTGCCCCTGCAGGACCCGGCCCACCTGCCGCCGTCCTACGAGGACGAGGAGCGCGACGACTCCAATGACGAGGACGGTCGCGGGGTGGGCAGGATCGTGGCCCTGGTCACCGGCGGGCTGGGGATCGTGCTGCTGCCGATCGCGACGATCCTGGCGGCCAAGGCCCTGAGACGACGACGACGCCGGCACCGCGACGGTGTCGAAGGCGTCCTCGGCGCATGGGACGAGGTCGTGGACCGGGCGCGCGACTTCGGGCGCGGAACGCCTCCACGGGCCACACGCCGCGAGGCCGCGTCGGCGCTCGCGCCGGCCTTCCCGACCGCCGAGCTGAACCGCTTCGCGGCGGCTGTGGATGCGCAAGTCTTCGGGAAGGGTATACCGTCGTCGTACGCTGTGGGCACAATCTGGGAGTCGGCCGACGCCATGGTTCCGGCCATGGGATCGGACCGCTCCCGGTTACGGCGTCTCGCCGCTCGCCTGTCACCGCGCTCCTTGGGGCGCTCACGCAGGTCCCGCCCCCGCACGCCCCGACGATCCGCGGATCGTCTCGCATCCAGGAGGAGGAAACGCCAGTGACCTCGACGCCGTCGTACAGCCGGGTCACCGCTCCGCCCGCCGCGGTGAGATACCGGGTTATCGCCGGAACGATCGACCTCGTCGGCTGCGGCGCGCTGTGGGTGGGACTGAGCCTGCTCCTCACCCTGGTGATCCCCAAGAACTTCATCGCGTGGGCCGCAGCGGCCGTGATCATCGTGGTGCCCCGCGAGCTGGTCCTCGCCATCACCGGCTGGAGCCCCGGCGGACGGATCATGGGCGTGCAACTGGTGGACGCGACCACGGGCGGCGCACCAACGACGCGTCTGTTCATCCACGCCGATCTGCTGTGCGTGACCCTGGGTGCGGGGGCGATCGTGTTCATGCGCTCGGCCGCCGCCGACCCACGAGGGCAGGGTCAGCACGATCGCATGGCCGGGACGATGGCCGTGGACACGCGCTCGCGCTCCGCCGGAGAGTCCGGGCGACAGGTCCCCGGGCGACAGGACTCCGGGCGACAGGCGCCCGAGCAGCGACTTCCGAAGCGGCAGACGCCCAGGCGGCAGTCCATCCGGCACCAGCAGCAAGCGGCCGTCCCTCCCCAGCACGCGGCCCCGAGAACCTCGGCGCGCGCCCACGTGTTCCCCGACAATGCGTTCTTCCTCAGCCCCGACGGCTCCACGACGGACATCGGCAGCACGGTCGATACGACGAGCGCCGTGGTCCTTCCGCCGAGCGCCGACCGCGCCATCATCGACTCCGTGCCCTGGGCCGCGGTACCGACTCAGGTCGACTCCCCCACCGGAGAGGACTCGCCCCTCACGCCCTCCGGCACGGTGAGCTCGCCTCCCGCGGCCGCTGCGACCACAGCCATGCCGACGCCCGCGTCCGACGTCGTGTCGCCACCGGCCCAGTACGAGCCCGTGGCCGTCTCCCCCGTGGCCGCTCCCGCATCGGCTCCTCGCTCGCCATCGCCGCAGGAGCCCGTCATCGTGCCGTCGGCCGAGTCCCCGTTCTCCTCCCGGCCGACCCCGCCCACCCGGTCCCGCATGGCGACCCGGTCCGCGGCCGAGCCCATCATCAGCACAGAGTCAATCCCGATCTCGACCCCGGACCCGACGCCGCCGTCGAGCCCGGCGGTGGCCTCCGGCCCGCTGGCCTCGGTCCCCTCCGCAGACCCCACCCCGCCGTCGAGCCCGGCGGTGGCCTCCGGCCCGCTGGCCTCGGTCCCCTCCGCAGACCCCACCCCGCTGTCCAGCGCGGCGGTGGCCTCCGGCCCGCTGGCCTCGGTCCCCTCCGCAGACCCCACCCCGCTGTCCAGCGCGGCGGTGGCCTCCGGCCCGCTGGCCTCGGTCCCCTCCGCAGACCCCACCCCGCTGTCCAGCGCGGCGATGGCCTCCGGCCCGCTGGCCTCGGTCCCCTCCGCAGACCCCACCCCGCTGTCCAGCGCGGCGGTGGCCTCCGGCCCGGGAACGGATCCGGGCCCTGCGGCGCACCCCGTGGTCTCGGCCTCTTCGCCGTCCGCCGCCCGGGGCAGGCACCGTCACACCGAGGATCCGCGCGCCAACCGTCTGGTCCCGCTGACCGGCGGCGCCCCCATCAAGCTGGAGAGCACCACTGTCGTGGGCCGTGACCCGGACAACATCTCCGACTACCCCGGCGCCGCCTGCGTCTCCTTGAACGACGTGACCCGCTCCATCTCCAAGACGCATGCGGCGCTCGCCCTGGCTCCGGGCGGCCTGTGGATCACCGACCTGCACTCGACCAACGGCACCCGCATCGAGGAGGAGGGCCATGTGACTGTGGCGAGGCCCGGCGAGTCGATCCCCGTGCCCACCGGAGCCACGATCGTGCTGGGCAGCGCCGCATACCGCGTGGAGGACTGACACGTCCGCGCGGGGAGCTTTCAGGGCTGGCTCTCAGGGCGTGGGCACGCAGGCGCGGGTCGCATCGGAGGTCCTGCCGTCCTGCCGCCTGCTGAAGACCTCGATGCAGGTCGTTCCCTCCTGCGCGGGCAGCGATGCGCTCGTGCCCCCGGTCGGCTCGAACGACTTGTTCTCCTTGCCGGCGACGTCGCTGCGGTAGAGGTAGTCGCCGGCCCAGTCGTCCTCGGGGGCCTCCCAGGTGAAGTCGACCTGCCCGTTCGCGCGAGCGACCCCCTGAAGGTTGCGCGGAGCCGGCACGGCGGCGCCCAGAGGATCCGAGCGCCCCGGCGCCAGGGTGGCGAAGGTCGGTGAGGGCCGGTTCTCCTGCGCGATGTGGGAGGCGTAGACGGCGCCCGCGACCACGGAGACGAGGACCACCACAGCCGCACCTCCGAGCACGCGGGTCAACGTGCTGGGGCGGTCGCCCCCCTCCGGCTCGGCGGCAGACGCCGGTGGGGGCTCGGTCGGAACGACCACGGGCTCCTCGACGCGGGAGAACACCCCCAAGCGGGTGGCCTCGGGATCATCGACGTCGAGCAGCGCCCGGTCGGGGTTCTGGTCCTCCCCGTCGTCGTAGAGGTCGACCGCGGTGGTGGGCAGCTCGAGCTCGCCCTGAATCTGCTGGAGGGCCCTTGCGAAGGAGAGCATCGTGGGATAGCGGCTGGCCGGATCCTTCTCCAGGGCGACCGTGAGCACCCGCACGAGCGAGGCGGGGACGTCGGGGCGCCCCAGCGGGGGCACCGCGTCCTTGACGATGCGACGCGCCAGCTCGTAGACGCCCTCGGACGACCCCGGCGTCTCGAAGGGACTGTGGCCGGTGAGCATCGCATAGATGGTCGCCGCCAAGGAGTAGACGTCGGTGGCGGGCTCGGCGTTGCGCGAACCGACGAGCTGCTCCGGCGGGGCCCAGGGCACGCTCATGCCACGCAGCTCGTTGGGGGCGTCGCCCGCGTCGCGCGGCCCGCTCATGGCCGAGATCCCGAAGTCGGCCAGGACGGGGCGGCGGTAGACGGTGAACAGGATGTTCGCGGGCTTGATATCGCGATGGATGATGCCCGCGCGGTGCGCCGTCTCGACGGCCCCGGCGATGCGGATCGCCGTGTCCAGCGTCTCGGGGATGGTCATGATCTTCTGCCGCAGACGCATCCCCAGCTGCGGCGGCGGGCAGTACTCCATGACGATGAAGGGGCGCCCATCGGAGGAGACGCCCGCGCCGAAGACGGACAGGATCGCCGGGTGCGAGGAGACCTTCGCCATGA
>ERZ773075.124-NODE-124-length-67023-cov-81.6986_pt1 | contig 67023 bp, 42 predicted proteins | sample MGYA00580614_ERZ773075 | MGnify/ENA primary metagenome ERZ773075 (study PRJEB29015, sample SAMEA2738021) | human oral metagenome | biome: human oral; feature: human-associated habitat; material: dental | place: China | collected 2043 ...
GCAAGACCACCCTGCTGCGCCTGCTCGAAGGCGTCCAGGAGCCCACCGGCGGCCGCGTCGTACGCGGCAAGACCGTCCAAGTGGCCACCCTGTCCCAGTCCACCCATGAGCTCGACGCGCTCGCGGATCTACGCGTCGTCGAGGCCGTGGCCATGGTGGGGGAGCGCGTTGTGGTCGGTGACAAGGAGATGACCGCCGCCCAGCTCGTCGAACGCCTCGGCTTCACCCGCCAGCGCGCCTGGACCCGGGTCGGGGAGGTCAGCGGCGGGGAGCGCCGCCGTCTCCAGCTGCTGCGCCTGCTCATGACCGAGCCGAACGTGCTCCTGCTCGATGAGCCCACCAACGACCTGGACACCGACACCCTGGCCGCTGTCGAGGACATCCTCGACTCCTTCCCGGGCACGCTCGTCGTCGTCTCTCACGACCGCTACCTCCTGGAGCGGGTCACCGACCACCAGGTCGCCCTGCTGGGCGACGGGAGTGTGCGCGACCTGCCCGGAGGGGTCGAGCAGTACCTCCGACTGCGCCGCGAGGCCGCGGGCCCGGCCCGGGGCGCAGCCGCATCGGCGAGCTCCCCGACGACGTCGATCGCGGGCGGGTCCCGGGTGGAACGCGGCGCCACGAGCGGGGCCAAGCGCCACGAGGCGAGGAAGGCCCTGGCGCGCATCGAGCGGAGGATGGAGCGCTCGTCCCAGGCCGTCGCCGCTCTGCACGTGCGCATGGAGGAGATTTCGGCCGATCCTGCCCGGGTGGGGGAGCTGGCCGAGCTCGGCCGGGAGCTCGTGGCCGCTCAGGCGGCCTATGCGGAGCTGGAGGAGCAGTGGCTCGAGGTGGCGGAGGCGCTGGAGGCGTGAGGTGGCGCGGTCGTGCGCCCTGACGGCAGGGGAGGGGGACATGGGTGGAGGCGGGGGAGAGACGGGAAGGGTTTGAAGAGGCGGGTATGAAGCGGGGGAGGGGCGGGACGGGGGAGACGGGAGCGGCCGGTGGCAACCTTGCCGACGACCTCGGTGACGGTCGGTTCGGTCCGAAGACCGTTCAGACGACGGGGGCGACTTGACGGGCCAGCTCGACGAGGTGGTCCAGGTTGGGGGCGATGTCCTCGGCGGCGGCGCCCCACAAGCGCATCACCAGGTCCACCGGGACGGTGGGCAGCCCGGCCAGGCGCAGGACGACGACGCCCTGCGTGGGACCGTTCGACTCGTAGAAGGCGGAGAAGCCCACCATGTCCGGTCCCGGCCGCAGCCGCACCAGCTCGGCCTCGGGCAGGAGCGCGGCGATGATCTGACGCTGGGTGGCGCGGCGTCCCTCCTTGGAGCCGTCATCCTTGGCGATCTCCAGGCTGAGGTCGATGACGAAGGGCGGGTGGGCGACGTCGTCGATATGCATGAGACGGGCGAAGCGGCCCTGGCGCTCCATGGCCTGCAGCTCGTTGAGCAGGGACTCCAGCTCGGAGCGCCACTGCGGGCCGGTCACTCCCAGGTGGGCGCTGCGGTGCCTCGCCTCCTCCCGCGCCCAGCCCGGTGGTGGGAAGGGCGGGATGATCACCCATCGCTGGGGATCAGGCGTGACCGCGATCTGCACTGTGTGCTCCTTCCGAGACCTCGTCCGACTGCGAGGCAGTGGGCTGGGCGCCTACCATGTCTGTCCTATGAGGACCCGAGAGCGACATACGACAATTATGCCTGCATCCGCACGCCGCCGTGTGGTCCGCGTGCTGGTAGATGCCGGGCTCATCATCGCACTCTGTGCCGTCACGGAGCGCTGCTGTGGAATCTTATTCGCTGTTGGGGTGGTTGTGCTGCTTATTGCTGTGATGACTGCCATGATGGCGATAACCGGTGCCACACTCGGGGGGCTGGTGACGGGGGTCCGACTTCGGAGGGTGACGGACCCGAATGGCCCGCCCGGCCGTTCGGCGGTGATTTACGTCGCATTTTTGTGCTTTTCTTTGGTGGCAACCGCAGGGCTCGCCCCCTTGGTTTTGTGGATCCTCTCACTGTGGCGTGCTGAACAGCGCACCTGGTTCGACCGGTTGGCCGGGACGGTCCTTCTCAGCGCCAGGCCGACCTCGGTGTGGACCTGCTCCCTGGTGGTTGAGGGGTCAGTAATCCCCGTTCTGGGGCCGATTGTCCTCGGGCGAAGGCCCGCCCCGATCGAGTCTCACCCGGACGCTCAGCTCGTTGCGGTGCTCCGCTCGGAGGACTCCGTGTCCAAGACGCATGCACTGTTCGTGCCCGCCTCCGATGGGGTGCTTGTCACAGATCTGGGCTCCACCAACGGTACCCATATCGAGGACGAGGAGGGGGTCCACCGACTCTCGCCGGGCCGACCGGAGTACGTGCACCGGGGACGGCAGGCATACTTGGGTGACGGTGTCTGTATCGTCCGTTGAGGAGAAATATGATGACAAACAGCCCGAACAGCAGCGCGAACAACGAGGTCTGGTGGACCGAGGGTTCGTGGACAGGCGTGGTCACGCCACGTGCTGTGATGATCCTGCCCCCGTCGGTCCCGCAGGACCTCACCGAGCGCCTGTGGCGGCTGCTGCGTAGTGAGGAGGCCTCGCTGACGCGGGCCCTGGATGAGCTGGTGATGGGGATGGGTGGACGTCTGGGTGCGATCCCGGACTTCGTGCTCGCCGTCTCGGCGCCCGAGGACGTCTTCCACGTGGCGCTGCGCGGTGCCCCGCAGATGGAGGTCGACGGCAAGGCGCTGGACGCCTCCGCGGTCACCACCTGGTTCGAGACGACGGTGACCGGCCCCAACTCGGTCATCGTCAGTGCGCCCGACGGCGCCGGCCAGGTGCGTCGCCCGGCGGTCGACGCCGTTGTGAGCACCGGCCACCTGGTGCTGCGCGGATCCGAGAAGTCGGGTGGGGCCCCGTCCCCCAGCCACGCATCGTCGAAGGGGTCCGGCGACTCCGACGACGATGACCCTGACCCGGCCGGTCCTGACTACTCCACCATTTCCGCCGGTTCCCCCGGCTCTGCCGGCTCCCCCGCCGCAGCGGTGAGGCCCTCTCGGACTTCTCGCCGGGCGTCGCGCCGTTCCTCGCGCCGGCAGTCCGCCTCGTCGGACCACTCGGAGCAGGACGACTCGTCTGAAGGGGCGCCTGCCGAAACCGCCGGTTCTCCCGACGTCGTCGACGACCTCATCGAGATTGCCCAGAACAACGCCGAGCAGCAGGCCCTCGATGGTGCCGAGATCGCTGCGTCGTTCGAGGCCGGCGCGACCGGGCAGTCCGCCGCCTCTGCCGAGGTCTCGGGTGCTCCCGAGGATGTCGCCCAGGTCGCCGAGTCCGACGGGCCCGCCGATTTGTTGGCCGTTGTCGCCGGAATCACCGAGGCGGCTGAGACCGTCGAGGCAGATGAGCCCGCCGACGCGGCTGAGGAGGCGAGTCTGAGCGCTGGCTCGGCCTCCAGCGCCCGCAGTGCCGAGCCCTTCGGGGCTCCCGATGCGATCGAGGACTTCCAGTCTCCTGAGACTGCCGAGGTCGCCACCCCGTCCTCGCCGGAGGCCTCCGACCAGGACATGATGATCGCCCCCGTCTTCGATATCCCGGCCCTGCCGATCCCCTCCGCTCCGGAGGCAGAGGCCATGATCCCGCCCCCGCCACCCCCGTCGAGTGAGGATCTTGAGGCTGCTGGTATCAAGGACGCTGCCACCGAGGTCACCGAGGTCGTCCAGACCCCGACCGACTTCGTGCCCGCCGAGGCCGCCGAGGCCGCTGTGGTCGCGGAGGCCACCGCTGTCGCCGAGGCCGCCGCGCAGGCGCACGCCGAGGACGAGCCCGTACGCTCCGGGGACCATGACGGGCAGACCATCAACGGCCTGCCCGAGGACCTTTCCCAGGAGCTGCGTGCCGAGCTTCTCAACCAGGGGCTCGGCCCTCTGGAGCCGAGTCGCTCGGCGCAGTCCGCTGAGACGGTGGTCGAGTTCGTGCAGTCCTCCGCCGACGAGCCCTCCACCGGGGAGCTCGGTCGCGGGGACCATGACGGGCAGACCATCAACGGCCTGCCCGAGGACCTGGTGGGCGAGCTCGTCTCCCTTGTGGGCTCTGGGCCCTCCAGCCCGGCGTCTCCGGACTCGGCGAGTTCTCCCGGTGAGCCCGACGCCATACGGATCGTGCTGTCGGCGGTGTGCCCCCAGGGCCACCCCAACCCCACGAACTACACCGTGTGCCGCGTCTGCGGAGCCGAGCTCAATCGTCCGGCCAAGTCGGTGGCCTGCCCCCCTCTGGGACGCGTGGTCACCTCCGGCGGCGAGAGCATCGAGCTCAACCGTCCCCTCCTGGTGGGTCGCAACCCTGTGGCCGACGACATCACCAGCGTCGCGGAGGTCCCCCTCCGCCCGCTGACCGTCGCCAGCCCCAACCAGCTCGTCTCACGCAACCACATCCTCATCGATCTGGATGCGTGGAGCGTGCTGGCCCAGGACCTGGGTAACTGCAATGGCACCGTTCTCAACCGCCAGAACGAGGCGCCTGTGCGCCTGTCCTCGGCAACCCCGGTGCTCCTGCGCAGCGGAGACGTCCTCGACCTCGGCGACGGCCAGACCCTCGCCTTTGAGAACCTCCCCTGATGCTGGATCACAAGGGACCGCCTCCGGTTATCTCTGGGTTCACCTACCTGGAGAGACTCGGAGCGGGAGGCTACTCCACGGTCTACCTCTTCGAGCAGCACATGCCCCGCCGCGAGGTCGCGGTCAAGGTCATGAACGCCGACGTCGAGGACAAGACCGCCTCCCGCTTCGAGTCGGAGGCGAACCTCATGGCCCGGGTCTCCTCCCACCCGGCCATCCTGTCCATCTACGGCGCGGGCGTCTCCGCCGATGGCCACCCCTTCCTGGTCATGGAGTACTGCCCGCCGCCGCAGCTGGGCGCCATCTTGCGCCAGGGTCCCCTCAATGTCGCTGAGACCCTGTCCACGGCGATTCAGATCGCCGGAGCGGTGGAGACCGCTCACCGGGCCGGCATCGTCCACCGGGACATCAAGCCCGCGAACATCCTGTTCACCACCTACCGCCGCCCTGTGCTCTCGGACTTCGGCATCTCCGCTATGAGCGGCCCGGAGGCCTCCGAGGAGCTGCGGGGGATGAGCGTGCCCTGGGCGCCTCCCGAACAGCTGGTCGGGATGCGTTCGGCCAACCCCGCCTCCGACATCTACTCCCTGGGTGCGACGACCTTCGCGATGCTCACGGGGCGCAGCCCCTTCGAGACCGACGGGATTCCGGACATCTACGAGCTCTCCCGGCGCATCGTCAAGGACCCCCTGCCGCCGCTGGGACGCCAGGACGCTCCGCCGTCACTGCACCGCGTGCTGTCGGTGGCCATGGACAAGAATCCGGGCTCGCGTTACCCGACCGCCCTGGCCTTCGCCCGGGCGCTCCAACAGGTCCAGGCCGAGCTCGACCTGCCGATCACCACCGTCGATCTGTTCCAGGAGCCGGACAAGGCGGCGAAATCCGCGCGGCGTCCCAGCTCCGACGAGAACGACACCGCCACCAAGATGGGGGTGTTCAACCAGGTCGACGTCACCAGTGAACACATCGCCATGCGGGTGGAGCCCGACGGCGACGACAAGCGCTCGCCGTCGGGCTCGGAGACCAGCGAGTCGAGCCGCCAGAGCCGAATGATGGCCGTTCTGACGGCTCTGTTGGTCGTGGCCATGGTCGCGGCCGTCATAGGTGCGATCATCTTCTCCCAGAACCGGGACACGCGGAAGAAGCCGGATAACCCCATCGCCACCATCGCTCCTCAGCCCGGTGCCAATCCGTTGCAGGCCTCGGTGCCGATGGTGGGCGATATCGAGGGCGAACCACTCGATGACGGTACGGTGAAGTTCACCTGGGGCGAGCCGGAGACCGGCTGGACCGGCAGCTACCTCTACCGGATCAAACTGCCCGATGAGGACACCCAGGTCGACTCCATCCGTACCAACGAGGTCGTCGTCGAGGCGCAAGAGGGGCGAACCTGCCTGGAGGTCACCGCGGTGCGCTCCGACGGCAAGGCATCCCAGGCCAAGACCGCCTGCGTCGACACACCCTGAGACTGGCTACCGGCCGGACCGCAAAGCGTGAAGTAAAGCGTCGGGGCCCGCACTCTCGCAGAGTGCGGGCCCCGACGCTGAAGGAACTGTGCCGGGCTCAGACGACCTCCACTTTGAAGGCGATGCGACCGAAGTAGATCGTGCTGCCTTCCAGCGCCGAGAGAGCCTTGTCCGGTACGGCCTCGACGTTGCGCCCGTCGCGGTACTCCACCCGGGTGCCGTTGGTGGAGTGCAGATCGGTGACCCACACTCCGTCCAGCAGCGGGAAGATCGCCGCGTGCGTCTTGGACACCGAGCGCGTGGGGTCGTCGAGGGCGACTCGTTCCGCGCCGGGGTAGGCGGAGATGTTGTCGGGATCGCGGCCCACGACCGTGGGCTCGTGGATGAGGATCGGGTTGCCGCCCAGCAGCGGGACAAGGCGCACCGACAGGGCGGGGGCGGCCGAGGAGGCCGACGGCAGCGAAGGCGTGGCCGTCTGAGCGCTTGCGGCGGGCACCGGGGTCGGGACGGAGGTCCGAGAGGCGGGGGCCTCGGCGGGTGCTGCGGCACCCGCACTGCCGGCGCTGTGCCCGGTACGGGCCGCGCCGCGTCCCGATGCGCTGGCGGCGGTCGGACTCGGCCAGGCGTGCTCCGGGGTGGCGGGGGTGCGGCTCTCACGACGCGAGGCCGGGGCCTGCGCGGCACTTTCGCCGTTGCGGGAGTCGCTGTGCGCCGTCCGTTCCTCTGCGGGCTCGGGGATCCCCGGTCCCTGGAAGCGGTGTGAAGCGTGAGTGCGCCGCGACGGCGTCCCCTCCGATGCGGCCGGGCCCGCGGAGCCGCTGGTGCCGGAGGTCTGGGCGTGGCTGCGGTGACTGCGCACGGTGGGGTGGGCATTGCCCGCCGACGTTGCCGGTACGCCGCCGGGCACAGTGGCGGGGTCAGTCAGGTCCAGCTGGGAGGAGGCCGGAGAGGCCTGCAGGGGCGAGTCGTCGTCGGAGACAATGACTCCCTCCGGGAGGGAGTCCACCGTGGCCGCGTCCACCGAGGTGGGAACCGATGACCAGGGCACCGAATCGATGAGCGCCTGTGTGTTGCGGTCCTCCGAGGGCAGGATGCTGGAGGTATCGAAGGTGTGCGCGACCTCCGGGGCCGAGCTCGCCCCGGAGGCGAAACGGTGCCGCTCGGAGGTGAAGAGGCTCTCGCGGCGAGGAACACCGGGCTGTGACGCCGGCTCTCGCTGATCCTCGGCAGGGGCAGCAGACGAACCGGAGGACTTCTTACCGGAGCTACCGGGTTGAATCCTCCAGCGCTGGGCGTGGGCGTGTCGTGGTTCCATCGTCTGTGATGTTACGGCCTTTGTGGCTTTCGAGCGCGGGACTTGTGTCGATGGTGTCGTATCTTGCGAAGTTGAGGCCTGGTAGGTCTCGGAATCGGTCGCTGTTTTGGAGGATTCCGCTGAGGGCGTCGTCGCTTCCGGGGACTGATGGACGGCTGGGTGCCGCGATGAGGAGGGAGCGCGGGTCGACGGCGCCTCGGCCTTGTCAAGGGCATCGGAGTGCTCCGGCGCGTCCTCCACTGCTTCGAGGGTCGCGGTTTCGGCGTCCATCTGCGAGGACTGCTTCGAGGAGAGGCGGTCCGACCCGGAGGGGGCGCCGGCTGGCTTCACGGGGGTCTGCGTACCCGTGGCCGTCCTGGTCGTTGCCGACTCCTCCGCAGCGTTCTGGGCGGGCGCTGCGGCCGAGACGGCGGACGGTGCGGCGCCGCCGGCCGAACGGTCGGTTGACGGCGCGGACTGCGCCGATCGTGTCGACTGCCTCTGCTCGGCCGACATGGCGGAGGCCTCGGTGGCGGCCAGCGCCGCGGAGGCCTGAGGGTCCATGGGGGTGGCGGAGGCCACGGCGACGGCCGCCGCGTCGACGTCGGAGACGGCAGGACTAGCGGAGGACGCCGATGCCGCCGAGGAGGACGATACAGTCGCCGCCTTGGTGGCCCTGGCCGTGGTCCTGGATATGGTTCCGGTTGTCCTGGGCGCTTGAATGACGCCATAGCCGTCGGCTGAGATCTTGCCTCTCGAGGCCGCCGAGGAGTCGTCATGTGAGCCGGCGGCCATGGCGCGGCCGGCGTGCCGGGCGGGCTGACCGGGACGGGCGGGGCGGGGCCGGCGGATCGAGGAGGAGACCGGGTCCGAGGTCGTCGGGTGCGCGGTCCCACCGCGAGATGCGACGATTCCGGCCTCGGTGGCGCTCTGGGCGCCCACAGTGGCCGTGGTGGAGTCCGCAGCCTTCCGCGTGCGTGCGGAAGCCGTCCGGGAGGTGCGTTTCGAGGCCCTTCCCGCCCTCTTATCCGCTCTCCTGTCGGCTTTCTCGGAGCGTCGGCGACGGGGCCGGGGATCGCCTTCAGAGCCGGTCTCGGGGGAGGACTGTTGAGTGGGCTCCGCCCCGGCGGCCTTCTCGGTGGGCTTGATGTAGAGGGCCGCGCGCTCGGCGGCGTCCCGGGCGTCGTCGGAGGCCGGACCGCTTTGCGAGCCCGATGCGGGGCCCGCCTTGGAACCGGTCAGCGCACCGGCGGCGGACTCGGACGTGGGGGCGGCGCCCCGATCGGGCCGGTTCGCCGCCCTGGTGCGCAGCAGCGCCATCCCGGAGAGCTTGTCGTGCCAGCCGCGCCCCTCGGGGTCTGCGGCCGCTGTGCGCATGAGCGCGATAGTGCCCAGGCCGAGCGTGGTGACGCTGATGGCCAGGATGAGGTCCGCGTGGATGAAGGAGCCCAGTGGTGAGGGGGCCTGGTTGCGGGCCCCCAGCATGCGGACCTTGAGCAGCAGTCCCCCCAGGGACCAGCCGGTGGCGGCGATGGCAAGCCATCGCAGAGCGACGACCACTCCGAAGGCGATCAGTCCACTGGTCAGGACCGGGCGGCCCCCCACCTGCCAGATGAGGGTGGTCAGACCTCCGGTCAGGAGCGACCCGACGGCGAGGTCGATGACCCCGGCAACGACACGAGCCCTGATCGGGGCCGGGGCGAGCCGACGACGGGGCGGGTGCGGCTTGTCCGCAGAGGACACCGAAGGCTCCGCGCCCCGTGTTCGGGGATCGTCCTGCGGGCCGGTCTGGACGTCGTCGGGACCGGCGGGGGTGACCGGCATCATGCCGTACGGGCTTATGATCGCGGCCTGCGAGGCGTCATCGGATGAGTGAGAGGACGTCGGTGGTCCCGCAGCGGTCGGGGCGCCGCTACGGGCGTCAAGCGTGATCGTCATGACCGCAACCTCCTGGGTCGACGTGGCCGCCTCCCGGCGGGATGGACAAGAGAGCGCGGGGACAGGCGGGCCATGACCCGCCCCAGGCGCGAGCGCTGCGCACCCATGGAGCGGACGATTGCGTCTGAGGATTCCCACAACTCACCTAGAGCGTACGTTGCGGGCTCCCCAGAGCTGAAGACCTGGGTGTCAACTGCTCCGGCGAAGCGGGGCAGATCGACCTGCGGGAAGTGCGGGGACAGCTGTGCGGCGGCCTCTCGTCGGGTGGCGCCCCATCCGGGGACCCGCCCCAGGTCACGGGCGCGGTCGAGGATTTCCTCCCAGGCCCCCAGGGCCTTGCCGACGCCTGTGCGTCCGCGCCGTCGGCTGCGTCTCCAGGCCTTCCATCCCAGGATGGAGCCCACGATCGCCGCGACGGCGAGGATGGAACCGCCGGCGACGATGACCGCGGTCGGTAGACCTCCCTTGTCGTCGTCCTGGGGATCGTCGCGCTGGGGGTCCTCGTAGTTGGGGGGCAGCTGGGCCGGGTCCTCGTTGGGCAGTGGGGGCTGGAGGACATTGGGCTCGGGGTTGGAGACCTTCTGGGTGGTCTGCTGCTGGGGCACCTGATCGCGGTCCGGGGTCACGTCGAAGGACACCCAGCCCAGGCCCTCGAAGGGTATCTCCACCCAGGCCTTGACGTCCTCACCGGTGACGGTCTTGGCGTCACCGTCGGTGGCCGGGTCGAAGCCCATGACGATGCGGGCCGGGATGTTGAGCGAACGGCACATGAGCATCATGAGAACCGAGTACTGCTCGTCGTCGCCGATGAGGGAGTCCGCCTCCACCATCGAGGCGATGCGGGCGGCCCCGTGCCCCGGCTGTGAGGGGCTCTGGGTGCCATCGGAGTAGTAGCTCGTGCGCAGGCGCTGCTGGAGCGCCCGGATCTGGGCGATGGGGTTGGACTCCGCTCCGACGATCTCCTTGGCCAGAGAGGCCACCGACGGCGGTACCTGCTCGATCGGGCCCAACGAGGTCTGTGCCATGGAGGCCTTGTTGAGCGCCGCTTCGGAAGGCGGCGTATAGGGGGCCACCCGCTCAGTGAGGACATCGCCCTCGGCCAGGCCGCTGGTGGCGATACCGGTGGAGGAGAACTTGTCGTAGTACATGCCCTCGCGCAAGGCCGACTGGCGCTGGCCGGAGGACTCGATGCGGATCGTCTCGGGCATGGTGGGGACCCAAGGGAAGCTGTAGTTCTCGATCGTCAGGGACGAGGTCTGCTTACGCCCGTCGATGCGGTTCGCCGTCAGCTGGGTCTTGTCGCCGATGCGCTCGAAGCGCGACTGGCCGTTCGCATTCTGCCCGATATGGGCCGACAGGCCGTCGTAGGAGTCCAGGGCGGCGATGCGGATGCGCCCGCCCTTGGGTAGGTTGGAGGGCTTCATGAGCCGGGTGTGGGCCTTGTCGGTCTCCAGGGTGCGCACCAGGGACAGCGGACTGGCGTACTCGGTCAGGTCAAGGGGCGGCTGGAACAGATCGCGCACCACCGTCCGGGAGGCGGGGGCGGTGGGGGTAAGGACCAGGGCGGTCAGGGAGGTGACCAGGAGCAGAACTGCCGCGATGACCGCCCCGCGCAGGGCCGCCCGGCCGAGGTCTCCGGTGGAGCGGGCGCTGGTCGCCCCCGAGGTCGTGGAGAAGGAGCTCAGGTCCAGGGCCTCGATGACGTAGCTGCGCCGCTGCCGCAGAGAGCCGCAGGTCCACAGGGCCAGGATGCCGACGACGAACAGCGTGCCCAGCGCGGTGGGGCGCACGGCCTCTTGCCCGCCCCAGCCGATGCCGACGGCGGGCAGCAGGACCAGGCTTAGCCCCGCCAGGACCTCGCGGCCGGCCAGAATGAGGCGGGTCGCCAGCGCCGAGACTATCAGCCCGCTCAGCCACGGCAGCACCGTCATGCCGCTGAAGGAGCTCAGCGGCATCGGCACGGTCAGGGCGTCGCGCCACACGGTGACCGTGGAGGCCAGAACGGTCTTGATGGCCGTGAGCCCGGAGCCGACGTCGGTCAGCAGCCAGGGGGCCACCAGGACGTGCACCAGGGCCAGGGCGGCCATGCTCGGCAGCACCGACAGGCGCAGACGCGAGCAGACCATCGCAGTCAGGGCTCCGACGAGTGCTCCGTAGCCGACGGCCAGGCAGCCGGCGAGGGATGCGAAGACCGGCAGGAAGGGGACCGTGCCGATGGCTAGGATCCCGGCCATCAGGGTCAGCTCGAGGGCGGCGACCGCCGGTGCGGGCGGCTTGGCGCCGCGCCTGGGGGGCAGGAAGCGCCGGGCCGAGAGCGCCGGCCGGGATGGGCGCGACAGGAGCGGACCGGCCCCGGTGATCGACCGGGCCGGTCGGGTCGTCTCGGTGCTGTAGAGGCTGCGAGTACGCGACGACGTCGCCGTCGACCAGGAGGAGGCGGACTCGGGCGAGCGCGCGGAGGGCCGCTCCGCACCCCGCAAGGGGGCCTCGGCGGGGGACGGCGCCCCGGCGGGGGAGCTGGAGAGCGGAGAGTCCGCGGTGCGCGGCGGCAAGGTGGTCGAGGTCGTCGTGGGGGTCATAGTGCTCGCCTCAGGGCGGTGGGAAGCTGCTCAAGACGGTCCATGTCCACAACCGGCATCGTTCCGGCGTGGTGACGCGACAGGCCGTGCTGGCCTGCACGCAGAGTGACGGCCACCATGGACAGGGGGGCGAAGCCGCGGGCCCGGGCCAGGGTGGCGCGGTCGACCTGCTGACCGGTGACAAGGACGACGATAGAGGCCTCGGGGTGCGCCGTACAGGCGTGTCGCACCAGCAGGTCGCAGCTGACGTCGTCCTCACCGGTGCTCAGCAGGCAGGACGTGTCCAGCATCCGCAGGGCGGAGGAGGTGGGCAGGGCGCCGATCTGGGTGATGAAGCGGACCTCGCGCCCGTCCTGGATCGCGTCCATGGCCAGTGAGCAGGCGATGGACACCGCGGTCTCGAAGTCCTCCTCACCGGCGTAGTCGTCCTGGCGGGTGGACAGCAGGACCAGCAGGCTGGAGCGGCGCGTCTCCTCGAACTGACGCACCATGAGCCGGCCGGTGCGCGCGGTGGTGCGCCAGTGGACGTTGCGCCGGTCGTCGCCGGGGACGTAGTCGCGCAGGGCGTGGAAGGCGACGTCGGAGCTGGACAGGTCCTGGGTGACGGCGCCCTCGATGTCGCGCAGGACGCCGTGCAGCACCGTGCCCAGGCGCAGGGTGCGCGGGTGGATGTGGATGTGCTGCGGCGTGGTCAGGGAGCGCTCGTGCTGGAGCAGCCCCACCGGGTCGCGCTGAACCGCCAGGACCGGGCCCACGGTGACGATGCCGCGGCGCTGGGTGGGCAGAACGAATCCGCGCTCGTGGATGGCCCGGGGAGTCAGGGTGGGGACGACGAAGACGGCGCGTCCGGGCCCCACAGGCATCTCCATGCGCGAGGGCAGCAGTGGCCGGGTGCGGGGGTTGGTGACGGTCAGCCGGATGAGGGCGTGGTCGCCCACAGTGACACGGGACTCGAGCAGGTTGTGGTTGACCGAGTACCCGCCGCGGGGAATGAGCCACAGCCAGGCGCTCGCCACGACGATGCCGACGACGATGGCGGCGCTCCAGGCCTCCTGCCAGCCCATGACGGCACCGGTCAGTCCACAGGCCGTCAGTAGTGCCGCACTGCCCCATCCGATCGGGGTGATGGTGTGCAGCAGCCAGCGCAGTGGCCGCAGCAGTACTGCGACGGCGTCGATCAGCCGGGACCGCGCCGGCCTGGCGGACAGGGCGGCGCTCGCCGATGCAGATGACGCAGCGGATGCCGGGGACGCTGACGCTCCCGGGGACTTCGGTGAGGCTGCGGCGGAGGCGGCGGATGCGCCGGCCCTGCCCGCGGACCCCGGGCGGGCCTGGCGGGCAGAGGTCTGCGACGTCGTCTGAGTCGGCATGCGGCTCAATCGCGGGTCGTGGGCGCGGGGACCTGGCCCAGGGCGGCGGTGATGACGCCGGAGGCGGTGGCTCCGGTGAACTCGGCATCGGGGTCCATGACCAGACGGTGGGCCCACACGACCTCGGCGAGGTCCTTGACGTCGTCGGGCAGGACGAAGTTGCGGCCCTGAGCGGCGGCCCAGACACGGGCGGCCCGAGCCATGCCGATGGCGCCGCGCGTGGACACCCCCATGCGGGTCTCCTCGGCGTCCCGCGTGGCCTCGACCAGGGCGCCGATGTAGTCCAGCACCGAGTTCTCGATGTGGTTGGTGGCGGCCAGGTCCGCCATGGAGGCCACCACGGATGAGGCCACCACCGCGGACAGGTTCTTGGAACGGTCCGGGTGGGCCGAGCTGGACAGGATCTGGGTGAGTGCCTCTCTGCCCGGGTAGCCCACGGAGGCCTTGATGAGGAAGCGGTCGAGCTGGGCCTCGGGCAGGCGGTAGGTGCCGGCCTGCTCGATGGGGTTCTGGGTGGCGATGACCATGAAGGGACGCTCGGTCGTGTGGCGCACGCCGTCGACCGTCACCTGGGACTCCTCCATAACCTCCAGGAGGGCCGACTGGGTCTTGGGGCTGGCCCGGTTGATCTCGTCGGCCAGGACGATCGAGGAGAAGATCGGGCCGGCGTGGAAGTCCCATGAGCCGGTCTTCTGGTCGTAGATCGTCACACCCGTGATGTCGCTGGGCAGCAGATCGGGGGTGAACTGGATGCGCGAGTGCGTCCCCTGCACCGAGGCGGCCAGGGCCCGGGCCAGGGCCGTCTTACCGGTGCCGGGGGCGTCCTCGAGCAGGAGGTGCCCCTCGGAGAGCATGGTGGTCAGGGCCAGCTTGATCACGTCGTCCTTGTCGAGCAGCGCCTGACCGACGTTGTTGACAATGGTGGAGAAGGCGTCAGCGAACCATGTCGCGTTCTCGGGGGTCATCGGCATGGAATCAATGATCCTTCGGGTGGAGGGGGGTGAGTGTGTGAGTTGTTGCGTAGCGAGCATCGATCCGGTCACTGATCCGGTCACTGCTGGGTGCAGGTCACGGACTCGTTCCAGTTGGGTGTCCGGTGGGGGAACTTGTGCCGGGCGTACCCGTTCTTATCGAGAGTGATCTCCTCCTCGTTCCAGGCGGGCTGCCAGTCCCAAGTGTCCCAGTACCAGTATCCACAGGACAGGGTGCTCTTGGGGTTGCCGTACAGGTCGACAACCATCTCGTAGCAGCGGCCCCAGGGGCCAAATCCCCGTGGTGAGCAGGTCTGGGTGTAGTCGATGGTGAAGGTCTGCTTGGTGCCGACCGGGACGTTGCCCCTGTCGTCGTCATCATCATCGTCGCCGTCGTCCTGCTTGGGCGGCCTGGTCACGGTGTCGCAGCCCCACTCCGAGGTACCGGCGTTGTTCTTGGCGCGTACGCACCAGGTGCGTGACTCGCCGCGCTTGAGCTTGCTTCCGTAGGTTTCGCCGACTTCGATGCTATCGACGGTTTTGCCGCCGTTCTCGGTCTGCTCATAGCTGGTGCCCGCCCCGTTGTTGGCCCCGGGCGTCCAGGAGCACTCGACCTTCTTCTGCTTCTTGCCGGTGAGCTCGCAGCTGACCGAGGGCGCCGACGGCGGGCCGTAGGGCGCCACCGGTGAGGAGGCGACGACGTCGGAGTACTGTCCGCCGCCGTTGGCCCGGGCGTAGACCGTGTAGGCCTGCCCGTCTGTCAGGCCCCGGATGGTCGAGGAGCTGGTCCAGTTGACCTGGTCGACCGAGTACTCCACCGACAGATCGCCCACGCTCCAGCCGTTGCCGGCTCGGGGCGAGGCGTTCACGGACAGCTCGCCGCTGTTGCCGGTGGCCTTGACGACGGGGGTCGAGGGGGCCAGCGGGGTCGACTTGTAGGTGTAGCTGGCCTGGGCCGAGGTCCTGGACCCGTGGCCGTTGTCCGCCACGACCCAGAAGGTCCAGGTGCCGGGAGACAGCGAGACGCTGGTGGAGGTGGCGCCCCCGACGCTCTTGGAATCGCTCGTGTTGCCGTTGGAGTAGTGGAGCGTGTAGCTGACGGAACTGCCGTTGCCGTTGGCCGCCTGCCAGCTGACGGCGACGGTCTCCCCGTTGGGGGTGATGACGGGCGTTCCGGGCGTTCCGGGCTCGCCATAGGGCGTCACCGAGTTGGACGGGGAGGACCAGTCCGAAACGGTCCCCTGGCTCGACTTGGCGCGCACCTGGGCGGTGTAGGCCCGTCCCGGGGCGACGTCGATGGACGTCGATCCCCCAGTCAGGCCCGTGAGCACCGTCCCATCCGACAGGCGCACGTCATAGCTCAACGCGCCCCCGAAGGGGTCGTCCACCTCGGACCAGCGCACGATGAGGCTCCCCGCGCCGGCTGTCAGCATGGGCGCGGCCGGCGTCTTGGCCGTGGCATTGTGCTGGTAGGACATCGATGCGGCACTGGAGTCGCCGTACTTGTTGGTGGCCACCACCTGGATGTTGTAGGTCTGACCGGGCACCAGGTTGTTGATGAGGCAGTTCGAAGTCGTGCAGGTCTGCTCGACGCCGTCGACACTCACCTTGTAACCGGTGATGGGGGAGCCGTTGGCGGAGCCATCGGTCCAGGACACGCGCGCCGAGGTGGCCCCCGCCGGCGCCACGGTCAGCCCGGAGGGGGCTGTGGGCGCCACGCCGCCGACCTGCACCGTGATCGTACCGGTGACGGCCCGCGACTCGGAGCCAGTGGAGTCCAGCACCTTGTACTGGGCAGTGATAGTGCCGTGGAAGCCGGCGTTCGGGGTGATGGTGACCGTGGTGCCGGAAGCGCTCACCGTTCCCTCACCGGAGGTGATCGTCGGGGTACCGGACAGGGTGATCGGCTTGTCCGGGAAGGGATTGCTCACCGCCGCGGATACGTCGGTGCTCACCGCCTCGCCGTTGCGGGACTCCAGGTTGATCGGAGCCGTGGTCATGAGCGGCTTGGTGGAGGCACTGACCCGTACGGGCAGGGAGGCGCTGACCGGCGGGTTGACGCCGTCGGAGACGGTGATCGGAACTGAGCCGGTGGTGCCCTCGGTGGCCTTGTCGGCGGCCTTGACGGACAGCGTCGAGCCGCTCAGGGAGATATCAAAGCCCTTCGGGGCGGGGCCGGCCTGGAAAGAGAGCTTATCGCTCGGGTCCGGGTCGGTGGTCATGGCCGCCAGATTGGCCGTGACGGCCCCTTCTCCGGGCGCCACCGTCACCTCGGTGGGGGTGAATGTCGGCGGCTTGTTCGTCGAGGAATCCACAACGATCGGCAGCGTGAGCGTGGCGCTCAGCGCGTCCGAGCCGGTGCCGTCGGCCACGGTGAAGGTCACCGAGGTCTGACCGGTGAAGCCCGACTCAGGCGTGAAGGACAGCCCCGTCCCGCTCGAGGTGATTTTGGCGTCCTTGGTGCCTTTGGCCATGTGGATGGACGAGGCATCCGGGATGACGGGCTTGGTTCCCTCACGGGTGAGGATGTAGGAGGACAGGTTGATGTCCGTGGTCTTGTCCGCCAGAACGTGGGCGGGCACGGCCGAGGGGTTAATGCGGGGCCGCAGGGCGGACCGGGCGGGAACCACGACGACGGCGTGACCGGTCAGTCCGTCGGCATCGGTGATCGTGTAGAGCACGAGCCGCTGGGTCTCGCCCACCGTGAGGCTGATGGAGTCCTTGCCCACCTCGACGTCGGGGTCGGAGGAGGAGAGCTTGAGGTCCCACGGCGAGCCGTCGGTGTCCTTGTCGTTGTCCAGGACCGGGATGGTCACCTTGCCGTTGGCGTCGACCTGGTCGACGGTGACGTAGTCGTCCACGCCCACCGGGTTGGCCAGGGGGGCGTTGCTGGAGACCTGGACAGTGACGGTGCCCGTGTCGGTGCCGCCGCGCCCGTCGGAGACGGTGTAAGTGACCGAGTGATTGCCCTCTTTGTCCGGCAGGTTGAGCACCAGGCGTCCGGCACGGGTGGATACGCCCAACGACGGGTCGCTGGAGACCGGGTCGCCCTCCAGGGACAGGGTGTCGCCGTCGGTGTCCAAGTCGTTGGACAGGACGTCCACGGCCACGGTGCGTCCCGGTTTGGCCACGACCAGGTCGTCTGTGGCCACCGGGGCCACGTTGACCGGGGAGGCCTGGGCGACGCCCACGCGGACCGTACCGGTGGACTGGGTCCCGAAGCGGTCCTCGACGACGTAGGTGAAGGTGTCGGTGCCGGTGGCGCCCTCGGCGGGCTTGTAGGTCAGCCACGAGGAGTTGACCTCCACCGAGCCCAGGGAGGGGGCCTGGTTGAGGCCCACGAGACTCACCGAGTCGCCGTCGGGATCGATGCCGTCCAGTGGCACGGTGATGTTTGTGGCCGAGCCCGACAGGGTGCGGGCCTCCAGGTTGCGCGGGGACGGGGCGGAGTTGTGGTCGGCGTCCTGCGCGCGCACCTCCACGGTGAGGACCCCCGAGGCGGTCTGCCCCTGATCGTCCTTGGCCGTGTAGGCGTAGGAGGTGCGTCCGGGCTGGTCGCCGGCGCGGAAGCGAACGGTGTTCTCGCTGACCCAGGCGGTGCCCAGCTCGTCGCCGACGAGGCTGACCTGAGAGTCCACCGACAGGTTGAGCCCCGAGGGGGAGGTGTCGTTATCCAGAACCTTGGCGGTGACGACGTCGCCGGCTCGCACGACGGCGGTGTCGTTGGTGACCACCGGCGGCTGGGGCTGGGACTGCGTCACGGGGACGATCGCGACCTTCCCGGTGGTGGAGGAGGTGCCGTTGGTGACGGTGTAGTCGACTGTCAGATTGGCCGGGACCGTACTGGCCGCGGTGATCTGCAGCAGGGAGTGGTCCACGACCGTGACGGTGACCCCGGAGTCCGGCGGAGTGCTCACCGACTGCAGGACCAGGATCCCTCCGGAGGGGTCGAAGTCGTTGTTGAGCGGGGCGATGGTCGTCGAGCCGCCGTTGCGCAGCAGGGCGGTGTCGTTCTCGGCCTCGGGCGGCACCGTGGCGTCGGCCTTGGGGGTGACGTCCACGCGCACGATCCCCTGAGCCGTATTGGCCCCGTCCATGACGTCGTAAGTGAGGTAGTAGGTCTGGGCCTGGGCGTTCGCTTCGGTGGAGAAGGTGAAGACGCCCGCCTGCTGGTCGATATCGATCGAGGTCCCGGCCGGGGCGTCCTGGACCGCGGCCAGGCGCAGGGTCCCCCCGGAGGGGGAGGTGTCGTTGTCCAGAGGCGAGACGACGGCCTTGGTGCCGGCGACGACGCGCACGTGGTCGGCGTTGGCGATCGGCTTGGCCGACTGGGCCGGCTGCACATCGACCTTGACCACGCCGGAGGTGGTCTCCCGGCCGTCGGAGACGGTGACGGTCAGGTCCCGGGTGCCGGTGCCGGCTCCCAGCTCGCGTACGGTGACGGTGCCCTCGTTGGAGACCTTGACGTCCATCCCCTCGCCCTGGGCGGAGACCAGGTAGAGGTCGTCCCCGTCGGGGTCGAGCCAATGGCCCAGCACGTCCAGGGAACCGGAGGCGCCCTCGGCGACGGTGAGGGTCGGCGTGGTGATCTGGTTGGGGGCGGCGTTGACCTCCCAGCCGTGGACGTCCACGGTGGCAACGGCGGAGTCGCTCATGCCACGGCCATCGTCGGCCGTGTAGGGCACGGAGTAGCTGCCGGTGGCGTTGTCAGGGATGTCCATGCGCAGGGCCAGCCCTCCCTGGGCCTTGGTGGCGGCCAGCGAACCGCCGTTGTCCTGCGGAGTCGCCGTGAGGACGTCCCCGTCGGGGTCGGAGTCGTTGGCCAGGACGGGCAGGAGCGCCGAGCGGCCCGGGCGCACACCGAAGCTGTCGTCGACAGCCTTGGGAGCGTGGTTCTCCTCGGTGCGCTCCGGAGGCGTCTGGGACTCCGAGGTGTTGGCGGAGTCGTCCTTCTGATTGGCGTTGTCATCGGTCTGGGCGGTCTTGTCCGTCCAGTCGTCGATGAGGACGAGGTCGTTGTTGGGCAGCCACACCGAGCCCGACTCCAGGTCGTTGAGCACGATGGCATCGCGGTTGACCCGGAAGATCGGGGCGGAGGAGGAGGCGAGTTTGTCGTCGTGGATGGTGTCGGTCCCGCCGAACAGGCCCGAGCAGCTGCGCACGAACTGGCCCGAACCGGACCAGGCGGCGTAGACGCACTTGCCCAGGCGCACCGGCTGGGCCGCGACGCCCTCGGGTGCCGGATCCTCCTTGGCTGACGGCGTTTTGGTGACCTTGCCGCCGTCGAGGGGGACGGAGATGAGCTCGTTGCGGGAGGCGACTAGGACCGAGTCGGCCTCGGGGCCGGGCTGCTGGAGGGCCAGCCCGGCGGCGCCCAGGTTGACGGTCTTGCCCTCGGGCAGGTGGAGGATTCCGGTGGAGCGCTCGAGGACCACGGGCTTGTCGCCGACGGCGGTGATGGCCAGGTCGGTGCCGGAGGTCAGTGTCAGGGAGGTGTTGGTGGCCTCCTTCCAGCCCTTGTCGTCGGCCTCCAGGGAGACCAGGGATTTGCTGGTGGCCGAGGCCGCGTGGATCGCGCCGTCCTTGCCGACGACGGCCACGACGTCGGGCATGCCGGTGACCACCGGGGCGGCGGAGGCCAGGGAACCGGCCGCCTTGGCCTTGGAGGCCCGGATGGTGCCTTGGACCTTGTCGACGGCGATGGCCCGGTCGCCGCCCTGGGCGACCGTCACGCCCTTGGTGAGCTGGGTGCGTCCGGAGAAGGAGACCTGGGAGGGGTCGACTGAGGAGACCGAGGCGTCGCCGGAGTCGGGGACCAGGATGTCCTCGGCGTTCTGGGTGACGTCGAAGGAGGATGAGGAGGTGCGGATCGTGCCGTCGACCTCGCGGGAGGGGTAGTTGAGGCGGGCCACGAGGTGGTTGGTGGTGGAGGTGACCCACACGCCGCCGTCGTTGAGGTGCAGATCGGCCTGAGCCACGCCCTCGTGAAGCCAGGCGGCCGTTCCCAGGGCGGTCACGCATAGGACCGCCGCCAGGGAGGACAGGCGCTTGCGCAGCCGCTGACGCTGCGCGCGCGACTGGGGGATGCGGAAGGTCGCAGCCAGGCGGGAGGTGGTGGTTCCGGAGGTGAGTCCCGACCCCGTGTCCTGTCCGTCGCCGGCCGATGCGGAGCCCTTGGCGTTCCGGGTGCTCGTGACCCGTCGCCGGGGGCGCAGGGCACTCGCGGCGCGGGCGAGGAGACTGGGACGGTCCGTGGCGGACTGAGCGGGCTGATCGGTGCTGGAGTCGGATCGGTTGCCTCCGCCGTCGCCGGCACCGGGGGCGGCGGAGGCGGAGTCGATGCTGCTCGACGGGTTGTCGGGCGCTTCGAAGTCATTACGTGAAGTGGTCACTTGGCCCCTTGGGGACTGCGGGAGGCGACCTCCTGGACGAGGGTGCGTCGCAGCATCGTCGAGGAGGTGGTGGGTGTGTAGGGCAGGTAGATCACGGAGGCACCGACCTCCGCCATCTCGGCCTCGAGGCGGCGGCCCTTGTCCGTGCCCTCCCAGTCGGTGCCCTTGAACAGCACGTCGAAGGGAGAGCGCTTCCAGGCCAGGCGCTTGTCCTGGTCATAGTCGGGGACCACGGAGTCCACCATGCGTAGGGCGGCCACCATGGCCATGCGCTCGGCCAGGGGCACGATGGGGCCGCGCCCCTTCATCCGCTCCAGCGACTCGTCGGTGGCGACCCCCGCGATGAGGTGGTCGCAGCGCTTGGCCGCCTCGGTGAGGATGTTGAGGTGCCCCACGTGCAGCATGTCGAAGCCGCCGGGGACGTAGCCGGTGATCATCAGTAGGCTCCCTTTCCGCCGATAACCGCGCGCAGCGTTCCGGCGAAGATCTTCGCGTCCAGGGCTCCGCCCCGGTTCTCCACGTAGTGACGGTCCAGGGCCACGGTCGAGGCCCAGGACAGGTCCGAGCGTCCGGAGATCTGCCACAGGCCGGTCAGCCCGGGCTTGACCAGGAGACGACGCAGTGCCTCGGCGTCGTACTTGGCGACCTCGACGGGAAGTGCGGGGCGGGGCCCCACCAGGCTCATGTCCCCGCGCACGACATTGATGAGCTGGGGCAGCTCGTCGATCGACAGGCGGCGGATCCAGCGGCCCACGTGGGTGATGCGCGGGTCCTGGCGGTCCTTGAACATGACCTCGTTGCCGGCGTCGCCGCCGGCCTTGACCACCGATGCGCGGCGGGCGTCGGAGTCGATGTACATGGAGCGGAACTTCCACATGGTGAAGGGCTTGCCGTTCTGACCCACGCGGGTCTGGGTGTAGAAGACCGGTCCGGGGGAGTCGATGCGGATCGCGACCGCGGTGGCCGCCAGCAGCGGCGAGATGAGTGCCAGCCCGATGGCGCCCGCCAGACGGTCGAACAGGGCCTTGCCCAGGGCGCGGGTGCGGCGGGTCTTGATGGCGATGAGGCCGGTCCAACCATGGGTGACGGTCAAGGCCCGCATGCGCCCGGGCACGACGTCCTGCAGACCGGGGGCGACGACGAGGCGCACCTGGGTGTTCTCCAGCCCTCGCATGAGGGTGACCAGATCCTCCGGGGTCACCGATCCGATCGTCATGACGGCGTCGATGCGCTCGGCGTGCAGGGTCTGGGCGATGTGGTGGGGGCTGCGCACCGGCTCGGCCGAGTGGAAGGCCCGGTCCTGCCCGGAGGACAGGTAGCCCACGATGAGGAAGCCGTCCATAGGGTGGCGGCGGAGCTGAGTGAGCATGGGCTGGGCGCCCGAGCCCATGACGATGAGGGTGCGGCGCAGCGCGTGGCCCTCGAGGCGACGGCGCCGCAGCCAACCGGACTCGATGGAGCGTCCGGTGATGGCCAGGAGGAGCTGGACCGCCAGGGCGGTCAACAGGGTGGTCCGGGCGACACCGGAGAGGTCGGCCAGCAGCAGGGTGACCGGGAGGCTCACGGCAGCAGCGGCGACGAAACGGCCCGTGCCGGGACCGGCCTGCTCGACGGCGTCGATACCGAGAGCGCCCAAGAACCAGGCGATGAGCACCATCGTGGTGCCCACGGTGGCCGCGGACCAGACCAGTGACAGGTGGCCGCCCAGGAGAGCGGCCCAGGTGGGGGCAGCGATGGCGAAGAGGTCGGACAGGACGAGCCAGATGATGAGGTCGCGGCGCGTGCGCGCCCAGGGACTGCGCGGAGCGGTGGAGGTGGCGTCGGCTGCTGCTGTCGAGGGACGCCGGTGCTGCTCGCGCTGGGGCAGTGTCAGGGTCGAACTAGACAAGGTGGACTCCGCAGGGATGATCGAGGGTGGGCAATAACTGGTCGGCTAGTGCTGACGGGATGTCGTGAACAGCAGCAGTTTTAGAATGCTACTAACTCTTGCGGGCGTTATTTGTGGGAAGTGGCCAAGATCGCAGGGTTGAAGTGAGGAGTCGAGGTGAGTTTGGGTCGAGTGTATGTTACAGGTGCGCAACGATACAGGGATGCCAATGCACTTATGAGGGACCTTTCAGGGTTCTTCCAGCAGGGGGCATTTGGCCTGCTCAGGCCAGGTTTGCTGGGGTTGTGCCAAGGGGGGTGGGTGGGGGTCGGTCAATGTCACAAGTCGATAAACAAAAGATAGCAGGTTGCTGATGATTATGCGTCTACTCTCGTGCCTGTCTTTCGGACCTTCCCCGATACCGGTTTGTGACCTTCCTACAACATCAGGAGTGCGATGTGACCCAGTCGAGTTCATCGGCGCCCGTGCCGTCCTCTCCGGCGTGCGCCGCCCCCGCAGATGCTGCCGCCAGCGGGCTACCTGCGGATATGGCTGACACCGCAAGCCGTTCTGCGGCTGAGGGGGGCGCGGCGCCGGCGTCCGCGCCGGCCTCTCGGCGCTCGCCGCTGCGGCGACTCGTCGGGACTCTGCGGCGGGGATCGTCGTCGGGGGCCAGCTGGTCGTCTGTGGGAACCACAGCCATCGCCAAGGTCGTGGTCATGGGGATCTCCGGCGTCTTCGGCCTGGTCAACACCAGTCTCATCATCAGGCACTTCGGGGCCGACGCCTTCGCCCAGTACGGCTTGCTGGCCACCTTCCCCACCCTCATGCCCTTCACCGACCTGGGGATCGGAGCCGTCATCCTCAACACGGTGGCCGGCTCGGCCGACCCGGCCCATGACTCGACCGTGCGGCGCACGATCACCACCGCCATCCGGGTGCTGCTCGGCTCCGCCCTGGTCATCAGCACGGTCGGCATCGTCCTCATGCTGCTGGGGGCCTGGCCATGGTTGCTGGGCGGCAAGCTCATGGAGGGGGGCGGGCTCACCGCCACCGTCTGCCTCATCATCTACGCCGCGGCCCTGCCGCTGTCCGTGGGGCAGCGCGTCATCATCGGCCTGGGGCGCTCGGCCACGCAGGTCATCAGCCAGGGCGTCGTCTCCCCGGCCATGTCCTGCTTCCTGCTGCTGGCCATCGTCACCGGCCTGGGGCGCGGTAATGCCGTGTCCATCTACTCCTACATCGCCAACGCGCTGGTCTCGGTCATCTGCATCGTCGTCGCCTGGCGCGCCACCCGGCCCCTGTTCGCGGGGGCTCTCCAGGACGTGCCCCGTCTGCGCAGCGTACGAGGCGTTCGCATCGTCAACACCGCGGGCCCCCAGCTCCTCCAGTCCCTGGCCATCCCGATCGCCTTCCAGACCGACCGGCTCCTCCTGTCCCACCTGGGCCAGTCGCAGGCCCTGGCCGAGTACAACCTGGCCAACAACCTGTTCAACATGCTGACCCAGACCGTCATGGCGGCAGGAGTGGCCATGTGGCCAATGTTCGCCCGAGCCCGGGCCGACAAGCGCATCGAGAGCCCCTTCAAACCGGCGATGCTCTTTAGCGGAGGAGGCTTCCTTCTGGCTCTCGCCCTGGTGGCCGTCACCCCCTGGGCCGCCCGGATCATGTCCCATGGCAAGATTGTCCTGCCCACGGTCCTCGTGTGGGCCTTCGCCGTCTATGTCGCCGTCGAGGCTGCCAAGCAGCCGCTGGGCATGTACATGACCGACCCCCGCGGGCTGCAGTTTCAGGTGATCCCGGTGCTCGTCCTGGTGCCGATGAACTTCGCCATCTCCTGGGCTCTCATTGGGCGCTTTGATGCGGCAGGCCCTATTCTGGGGTCGGTGATCTCGGTGATCCTGTGCCAGATCATCCCGTACGCCTGGTGGGTTCGCCGGGACGTCGCCCGACGGCGTCGCGAGCCGGCCGAGCAGCGGGCGCAGGAGGCAAGGCGGTGACCCCGTGCCCGCCGACCGGCGGCTCCGAGCTGCTCCCGCGGTCCGCGCGCCGGTGCCATCCCGAGTCTCCTCGACCGCTCCCCGACCTCCCTTGACTCCCCTCCCCGCCGTTCCTCACCGTTCACCATCCCGGCCTGGTTCCACGGGCCCCATCCGAGGAGATGCCTCATGAGCTCCCCTGTCAGTTCCCCCACCATCGCCGAGAACATCAGGGCCCTGTCCCGCGCCCAGAAGTCCAAGGCCGGCGCCCCCCTCTATTCCCGCGTCATCAACCGCCCCGCAGGGCGGGTCCTGGCCGCGATCGCCCACCGGCTGGGCGCGACCCCGGACCAGGTCACGGTGCTCTCGGCGCTGTGCACCTACACCGGCATCGCCCTCATCGCCCTGTGGCGTCCCGCAGTCGTGTCCACTGTGGCGACCGCCCTTCTGCTCATGCTCGGATATGCTCTCGACGCCGCCGATGGCCAGTTGGCAAGATTGCGCAACGGGGGTTCAAAAGCCGGCGAATGGCTTGACCATGTTGCCGATGTCATCAAGTTATCGACAATTCACGGAGCCATTGCGATCTCTCTTTTCCGGTTTACGGATCTGCCTCCCTCGATCCTGCTTATTCCTCTTGCCTTCGGGGCGGTCCAAAATATCCATTTCTTCAGTTACATCCTGACCTATCAACTGCGTTATCATGGCGGTATTCCCATGGCCAAGGATGAGGCTCGACCGGGCATCATCAAGTCGGTCCTGTCCGCCCCCACGGATTACGGCCTCATGTGCTTCGTGCTCATGACCCGCTTCGCCCCGACGGTCTTCCTGTGGATCTACGGCGTCATGCTCATGGGGTACGCGGGCTACGTGGTCTTGGCACTGCCCAAGTGGTACCGCGACCTGCGGCGCGACGCCCGGTAGCCCGCCGACGCCCGCCGTCGAGCCTCGGGAATCCTCTGCGGCCGGCCGGCGGGGCCTTCAATGTGACGGCCGTTTCAGTAACTCCCCTCCAACAACCTTCGCTTAAGGAATCTTATGGCTCTGATTACTGGTCGCAAGGCGCTACTGGTCTATACCGGGCGCAGGGACGGTCTGGGCAACCGTGTGCGCGCGCTGCTGTCCGCCCAGGAGCTCGCCCGGGTCGAAAATCGAGACCTCTACTACGTGTGGAGCACCGATGAGTACTTCGGCCCCCGCATGGATGAGCTGTGGCACTTCCAAGGGGGCACCTCGGTTTCGCGCCTGGTCTCCAGAGCGCTCATTCCCCTAGCCCGATACCGCCCGCCCAAGGGCGTCCAGGTGACGCCCGCGCTGCGCCGTGCTCACCTGTGGCAGATCCACTCCCATGGCCTGCCCATCACCTGGCAGGACCCGGCATGGACGCAGGACGGGGTGGACGCCGGGCCGCGTCCCTGGACCGAGCTGCTGCGCGAGCTCACCCCCGTCGACGAGATCGCCGATCAGGTGCGCTCCATCTACGACACCCACCTGCGCGGCCGCCCCTATGTGGGCGTCCAAGTGCGTACCCACGCGGTCTCCCACGCCAAGACCATCGAGTCCTCGCCGGTGGAGTGGTTCGCGAACCGGATGCGCCAGATCCGCGCCGACCACCCCGACGTCCCCTTCTTCCTGTCCTGCGACACCCCCGAGGCCCAGGAGCAACTGGCTGGCGAGTTCGACGGCTGCGTCTTCCTGACCGACAAGGGCGGCTACAACACCACCACCGGCGTGCGCTCGGGACTGGCCGACCTCTACCTGCTGGCCAGCTCCCAGCATCTCATCGGGGCCTCCTTCTCCAGCTTCGTGGAGATGGCCGTTTTCCTGTGCGACGGCGTTGTGCCCTTCGAGAGGCCCGATCAGCCCCTCGAGGGCGACTTCAGCCTGTCCCTGGGGCTGGCCGAGGACCCCCTGCGCCCCGCCCGGCGCTAGTACCCGGCCGAGCCGGGCATCTTTCGCGCAGCCCTACGGTTTTTCTGTAGGGCTACGCGAAATCTGTCGGTCTCGGTGGAACCGGCTGGGGTCTCAGCGCTCGAGGAGCTCGTCCACGATCCGGGTCATGGCGGCGCGGTAGCCGGCCACGGAGAACCGCTCGGCCGCCTCACGCGCGCCCTGCTCGGCCAGCCGGGCCGCCAGGGTCGGGTCCGCCGCCAGGGTCCCCAGTGCCTCGGCCAGTGCCTCGGCGTCGTCGGCGGGTACGAGCAGACCGGTGACCGTGTCGGTGACGACTTCGGCCAGGCCCTGGACCCGGGAGGCCACGAGCGGTCGGGCGGCGTGCATCGCCTCGACCGCCGTATTGCCGAAGGGCTCGGCCCGTGAGGGCACGACGACGGCGTCGGCGCCCTCCAGGACGGGCCAGGTGGGGCGCACGTAACCCAGCAGCTCGACGTGCCCGTCCAGGTCCGGTCGGGCGGCGCGCTCGCGCAGCTCCTCCTCATACCACTCATAGCCGGGGAAGACCGATCCGCACACGCTCAAGGAGGCCTCCACCCCTGAATCGCGCAGCAGCCCGGTGGCGTCCAGAGCCACGTCCACGCCCTTGCGCGGGGAAAGGCGCCCCACCATGGCGATCCGGAACGGATCGCCGGGCCTGCGACGATGCAGGGGCTTCAGGGGCTGGTCCGGACCAGCGACCCCGTTGTGGACCACCTCTGTGCGCGAGGCCAGGCGGGGCTGGGCGTCCAGGAGGGCGTCGCGGGCGGCCCCGGAATTCACCACGATCCGGGACGCGGCCAGGAGCGGGGCGTTGAGCCCGGCCCGGAGGATCCTGCGCTGGGTGTCCTCGGCCTCGTGGACGTGCGCCAGGACCGGGATGCCGGCGGCGCTCGCGGCCACCGGCCACCACGGGATCGTCACCGTGTTGGTAAGGACCGCCTCGGCCCGGCTAGCGCGGATGACTGCGCGCAGGCGCGCAACCTCCGGAGCCGCCTGCGCCGACAGTCTCATCAGGCCCTTGGGGCTCAGCAGAGCCTTACGCAGGACCGTGAACGGCATGACGGCCACGCGGGCACCGGCCTCGCGCAGCACCCCCACCAGGGGACCGTCCAGGGGCAGGGCCACGAGGACCTCGTGGCCGGCATCGATGAGCCCATGGATGGTTTCGACCAGCTGCCAGTCCGAGCCGTAAAGGTCGGGGGAAGGATGGGCCACGAGGATCCGGGCGGTATTGGCGCGGTCGCCTCCCGCCTCGCCCCGGCTCACAGACTCACCTTCCCGGTGCGGCGTCCGGAGGGACGGTGGCGAGTCGGGCCCTCGAGCGCCAGGCGTCGGGCCAGGGCCTCGTAACCGGAGGCCACCTCGTCCCAGTCGTAGAGTGCAGCGCGTTCACGAGACTCCTCGCCGCGCGCGGCCTGGGCCCCGGCGTCGGACTCGGCGGAGGCGACCAAGGCGGCCACGTCGTCGGGCGAGGTCCAGTAGCGGCCGGCCTCGCTCAGGACTTCGCGGTTGAAGGAGACGTCGAAGGCGTCCACCGCGGCCCCGGCGCCGATGGCGCGCAGGAGGGAGGGATTGGTACCGCCCACGGAATGGCCGTGGTAGTACACCAGGGCGCCGGCGTAGAGGGCGTCCAGCAACTCTTGGTCCCATAGACCGCCGAGGAGACGAACCCGGTCGTCGGCCAGGGACTCGATGCGGGCGGTGTACTCGTCGGCGTAGGGGGCCGATCCGACGACGACCAGCGGCAGCGCGGCATCGGAGCGCACGTAGCCCTCGACGATGACGTCGACGTGGTTCTCGACCTCGAAGCGGGCTACGACCAGGTGGAAGCCCTTGGGGGACAGGTCCAACTCGGCCAGGCGCGAGGTGTCCGCCTTGATGCGGGGTGCGCCGTAGGAGATGAGGTCGGTGGGGGCGTCGAACTCGTCGGCGTAGTAGTCGGCGATGCCCTGGGCGTCGGCGATGAGGGCGTCGGAGTAGCGCACGGCCAGGGCCTCGGCCGCGCGGTAATAGCGCTTGCCGGTGGGGCCCCACTTGCCTCGGCGCCACTCCAGACCGTCGACATGGGTGGCCACCGGGACGCGGGCGGCCCGCAGCGCGGGCAGGAAGGGGGAGTTGGCGGCGTTGAAGACGAAGGCTGCGTCCGGATGGGTACGGCGCAGCAGGTGGGCCACCGACAGGGCAGTGTGCGACAGGGTCTCCAGACTGCGGTTCTTGACCGAGGGCAGCTCGACCAGCCGCATCCCCAGGTAGATGTTGGGCAGGGGCGTGTCCGGCTCGGGGTTGCGGCAGTAGACGAGGACCTGGTGGCCGCGGTCGGCCAGGCGCCGGCCCACCTCCTCGATGGCGGTTTCAAACCCCCCGTACCGGGCGGGGACGCCTCGCGTCCCGATCATGGCGATGCGGAGCCTGTCCGGGTTCACAGCAGTCAACGGAGTCCTTTCGAAGGGCGGCGGAGCCGGTAAGGGATGGGAACTGGCGATCCCGGTCGAATGCGATCGTCGAGTACGGCATCGGTTGAAGGATCGCCGAGGAGGGGGGACCGGGGAGCGGTGACAACGACGAGTCGGGGCTCTCTCCCGCGGGCTCACGGCACCCGCTGGGCTGATCGCACCGCCTGCGCCCGGTACACCTGGTCAGCAGTGTAGAGCTGGTGGGGCTGCGCTCGCGCGACATAAGCGATGGTGAACGGAATCGCTCAGATGCGGAACCGTGCCGGCGCGCCGTTGCAACGGCGGACGGAGTGCTCTGTCCGGTTCCGGTGCGAGTGGTCTACTCCACCTGAGTGGGGGCTGGACATTCCAGGCGAGAATCAGGTGTGGAAGATGGCGTGAGTTGATGAGAGGCTGTCTGTGGAAAAAGCAACCAGAGGGGTGGAACCGTTCGATTGGTGATTGATTCCACAACAAGTGGCGGGATGAACTTCTCTCGAACTGTTACCAAAGCGTTACCGCTGTAATAACCTCGTGACTGGCGCCGGTCTCGCCATTCGCCGCTTAGGTCGAAGGCGGGGTCGCCCCGTCGCACTGCGCCGCTTACCCAAGTTCCCTCACGTCTTTAAGAACGGAGCACTCGTGCATCCTTTCCGTGCTGTCTCCAGTGTGGGGGCGGTTCTCACTGCCCTCCCTCTCGCTCTTGGCGCACTCGCCGCTCCCGCTGCTGCGCCGCCGGCCGCCGCTGCCCCGGGGCAGACGGCTCTCGCCTCCCCGCAGGCCCTTCCCACCGCTCAGATCGACGGCGTCGTCTGGGATCAGGCGGTTGTGGGCAACACGGTCTACGTCGTCGGGGAGTTCCATAACGCTCGCCCTGCCGGTGCCGCTGCCGGTGAGAACGAGTCCCCCCGTTATAACGCCATGGCCTATGACATCACCACGGGTGCGCTGCTCGACTGGGCTCCGAAGGTCAACGGCAAGATCAGCTCGGTCGAGGCCTCGGCCGACGGATCCACCATCTATCTCGGCGGCAACTTCACCTCCGTCAACGACGAGACCGTCTACCGCGTCGCCGCGGTGGATGCTGCCGGTAAGCGCAAGCCGCTGGGGGCATCGGCCAACGGAGCGGTCATGGACATGGAGCTCTCGCCCGACGGATCCACCCTCTACATGTCCGGCTCCTTCACCCAGATCAACTCCTCGTCGCGCCAGCGCGCCGGTGCTGTGGATTTGAAGACGAACAAGGTGACCAGCTTCGCCCCCCAGGTCGATGACTTCATGGTGCGCTCCATCACAGTGGCCGCCGACAACTCCGCAGTGGCGATCGGCGGCTCCTTCACCTCGGTGGGGGGCTCCTCCGACGGTTACGGCGTCGCCATCCTGGAGAAGGACGGGTCCCTGCGGCATACCAATATCGCCAGCGTTGTCCGCAACGCCGGGAGGGACTCCGGATTCATGAGTCTGAAGTCCGACTCCCGGGGCGTCTACGCTGTCGCCTACTCCCAGGAGGGAGCCTTCGAGGGGATGTTCCGGGCCAGTTGGACCGGCGGGGACATCGATCTCATGGCCGACTGCCACGGAGACACCTACGACGTGCTGCCCACCAGTGACGTCATCTACATTGCCAGCCATTCCCACGACTGCAGCAATATCGGCGGCTTCTCCGACGGGGAGCAGAGTGGTACCTACCACCACGCTGTCGGCTTCTCCAGCACGGCTACCGGAACCGTGAAGCGCAACAGTGTCTGGGGATACACCAACTTTGAGGGGCAGCCCGCGCCCACCCAGTACAACGGCTTCCTGCCCGGTTTCGCGACCGGTAGCTACACCGGACTGACCCAGGCCGTCTGGACTGTTGAGGGCAATGGCCAGTACATCGTCTACGGCGGTGAGTTCCTGGCCGTCAACGGCACTCCCCAGCAGGGGCTCGTCCGCTTCTCCGCGAGCGGGGGCGATGCCAACGACCAGGGAGACAACGGCGACAACGGTGACAACGGTAAGGACAAGGACAAGAAGAAGAACAAGAAGGATAAGAAGAACAAGAAGAAGAACAAGAAGAACCAGGACGACTGGGACAACCAGGAGGGCGACTGGGACCAGGATGACTGGGACAACAACCAGAACGACGGCTGGTGGTGGTGGTGACCATGAGGTCCTCCGGAGTGACTGATGGCCGCAAGTTTTCCGCCGGATCTTCCGGTTCTATAGGTGGCTGTGGTGTGCTTCCGGACTCAGTGGTCGCCGGGGGCGGCGCCCGCCGCGATGGAGGTCGTACGCTTCGGCACGTGTCACGAACTCGAATGCTGATCCTGCCCGCCGTTCTGGTGCTGGGGGTGGGGCTGGCCGCCTGCGGAGGCGGGAAGTCCCACAGCGCCGCCAGCTCCTCCGCCCCGTCCGCGTCCGCCAGTGGCTCGGCCTCGGCGCCCGCTGCGTCGTCGGCCGCCGCCACTCCAACAGTCCAGACCGCACAGCCCACGCAGGCGCCCGCGTCACCGTCGGACGGCTCCGTCACCACCCCGGACCCCTCCGCGATCGATCCCAAGGCCGTCGAGAATGGCGACCTGTCCAAGGACGAGTACCCCGAGGTACCGCTGGACAAGTCCGTCAGCATTGACGGGGGCGTGGTTATCTCCTTGGGGCAGCTGCAGGCGCAGGACTTCGCCAGCGGCCCGGGCGAGATTGGAGGCTCCGGCGTCCTGGTACCGGTGACGGTGACGAACAATTCCGGCAAGGACCTACCGTTGGCCAGCGTGCTGTCTACGACGGTGAACTACGGCGAGGGGAGCGGAACGCCCGCCAGTGAGATCGTATCGGCCTCCGATGCGGTGCCCGCTACGCTCGCCGCCGGTCAGACGGTGACCGTCAACCGCGCCTTCGTCGTCCCGGCCGACGGACGCGGGAACGTCAAGGTCTCCGTTGATCTGGGAGCCGACCACGGTGCCGCCACCTTCCGGGGGTCGGCGGGCTGACCCGGATCAGCCCCGGTCGGTGCGACCCCGCGCGGTGCACCCGGCATCATTGTGTCGAGGCGCCACCTACAGCTCGTCAAGGCGAGCGTGGGTGGCGCCTCGATGCGTGAGGCGGACCGACGCGGTCGGGCGGATGTTGCCTCATCGTGACATCGCCTGAGAATGCTCTGAGGTCGACCTGAACGATGTCTAGGTGTGTTGAGTGGATTCGGTGACTACGGCGGCCAGTGGCGACGTAGGTCTTGGGACGACTAGAAATCCGCGTGATCTGACCGAAAGGTCGATCTAGTTCGAGGGCGTCCCCGTATTGTGGTATGTGCTAAATGCTCGGCAATCGTGTTGTGCTCGGTGTACTATGAGCCAGCCCGGCGACCCTGGCCGGGCGCGGAGTACCAGCCATTCGTAAGGTTGTGTGTCCGTGATCTGCGTATGTTCTGAATGGAATACCTGTGAAGCTCCCCCGCCGACTCCTGAGCGGCCTTTTGGCTGCGGCTCTTGTTCCCCTCGGTGCCGTCACACTAGCCCCGGCGGCGCCAGCCGCCGCGGACCCGGCCCCTGCCGGTGCTGCCGGTACCCCCAACACCGTCTCCGCTGACGCCCTGCCCACCGCCCAGATCAACGGCATTGTCTGGGATCAGGTTGTGGTGGGCGACATCGTCTACGCCGTTGGCTACTTCTCCTCGGTCCGTCCGGCGGGCTCGCCGGCAGGCCAGAACGAGTCGCCGCGCCGCAACGCGATGGCCTACAACATCAACACTGGTGAGATCCTCGACTGGGCTCCCACCACCAACGCCACGATCAACACGATCGCCGCCTCCGCCGACGGCCAGACCCTCTACCTCGGCGGCGAGTTCACGGAGCTCAATAACCAGACGGCGTGGCGCATCGGTGCAGTCGGGGCCGCCGACGGCCAGCGTGTCCCGCTGAACGCCTCCGCCAACGGCAGTGTTAAGACCCTGAGCGTCTCCGCCAACGGCTCAACCCTTTACATGGGTGGCGCCTTCACCCAGATCAACTCCTCGGCCCGCCAGCGCGCCGCCGCGCTCAGCCTCAGCACCCAGCAGCTGACGAGCTTCGCGCCGAAGGTCGACAACTACTACGTCCGCAGCATCGTGGAGGCCTCTGACGGCTCGGCCGTGGCTATCGGCGGCGCTTTCGAGTCCGTCGCGGGCAGCGACAAGCCCGGTTACGGCCTCGCCATCCTCGAGAGCGACGGCAGCCTGCGCAAGAACAATGCCACCTCTGTGGTCCGCGGAGCCGGCGCCTGGGCCTCGGTCATGAGCGTCAAGGCCGACGAGCAGGGCCTGTACGCCGCGAGCTACTCCCAGACCGGTTCCTTCGAGGGCGTCATGCGCCTGAACTGGAAGACTGGGGACATCGACTACATGGCCGACTGCCATGGCGACTCCTACGATGTGCTGCCTGCCGGCGACGTCGTCTACGCCGCCAGCCACTCCCACGACTGCTCCAACATCGGTGGCTTCCCCGACGTCGCCAACCACTATCACAATGCGGTGGCCTACACGAACGCCTCCACCGGGACGGTCCAGGCGACCCACAACGGCAGCTATCAGGACTACGAGGGCCAGAACGCCACTACCAACCTCAACTTCTACCCCGACTTCACGCCGGGGAAGATCTCCGGTGCCAACCAGGCCACCTGGACTGTCGAGGGCAATGACAAGTACGTCGTCTACGGCGGCGAGTTCCTGGCCGTCAACGGCACCGCCCAGCAGGGGCTGGTGCGCTTCGCTCGTCGCGACATCGCCCCCAACAAGCAGGGCCCCATGGACAAGGGTGGCGCTTTCAAAGTCACCGGCTCCTCTCCGCGCGCCGGTGTCGTGTCCCTGTCCTTCAAGGCCAACTGGGACCGTGATGACAAGACGCTGACGTACAACGTCTACCGCGATTCCATGAACGGCCAGCCGGTCTCCAGCCAATCGGTGACCGCCGGCTTCTGGGAGCGCTCCGAGCTCAGTGCCACCGACGTCGTCGACCCCGGAAGCACTCACCGCTACCGGGTGCAGGTGACCGACCAGTGGGGCGCCTCCACGGTCTCGGACTGGGTGACGGTCAAGGCCGGTGAGGGCCAGGGCCTGAGCAAGTACGGCTCCCGCGTCCTGGCCGACGGCGCCGCCCACTACTGGTCCTTCGATGAGACCGAGGGCGACAAGGCCGAGGACTTCGTGGCCCAGCGCAACATGACGATCCGCGGCAAAGCCTACAAGCGCGGCGGTGAGTCCGTCCTGGGCTCCGGCGCCTCGCTGGCCATGACCTCGGACTCCAAGAACAAGTCGCATGCCGCGACCCGGGTGGCCTCCCAGGCCCCCACCGCCTTCTCCATGGAGGCATGGGTTCGCACCACCTCGACCTCTGGCGGGCAGATCATGGGCTACGGCTCCTCGGCGACCAACCAGTCATGGAGCCGTGACCGTCTGGTGTACATGCGCAACGACGGCGCGCTCAGCTTCATGCTCTACCCGGGCAGGCTGACCACCATCACCACGCCCAAGAGCTACAACGACGGGCAGTGGCACCACATCGTGGCCTCCATGAGTCCGACCTCCGGCGCCATGCTCTACGTGGACGGCAATCTCGCCGCCTTCGATGCCACCATGACCGCCGGTCAGAGCTACTCCGGGTACTGGCGCATCGGCGGGGACACGCTCAACGGTGTCAACGGCCAGCCCTCCAACACCAACATCCAGGCCGACATCGACGAGGCCGCCGTCTACAGCACGCCGCTGTCCGCCCGCCAGATCGCCGAGCACTACACCGCCGCCACCGGTAAGCAGGTCGAGCCGGACAAGGGCGATGGCAACGGCAAGGGTAACGGCGGCAAGGATAAGGATAAGGACAAGGACAAGCAGCCCGAGGGCAGTGCCCTGCTGGACGACTCCTTCGAGCGCAGCGTGAACGGCGGCTGGGGCAAGGCCAACACCGGCGGCTCCTGGAAGACCTCCTGGAACGCCGCGGCCTTCTCCGTCGACGGCACCAGTGGCCGCATCGCCATGGCCGGTCCGCGTTCCTCGGCCGCGATCATCTCCGAGGAGATCAAGTCGACGTCTACCGACGCCGTCGTGGACTTCTCCCTGGACTCGGTTCCCTCCGGGAACGGTGCCTTCATCTCCTACGCAGCCCGCACGACCAAGGCCGGTCAGTACCAGGCCACGGTTCGTATCGGCAGCGCCGGTAACCCGGTCGTGACGGTCTCGCGCGTGGTCAAGGGACGGGAGACGGCCCTGGGCACCTACGTCCTGCCGCAGGCCTACACGGCCGGTCAGCCCCTTCACCTGCGCATGGTGGTTGACGGTGCCGAGTCCACCAGCATCCAGACCAAGTTCTGGGCTGGAGACGCCGAGCCCGCCGAGTGGGGCATCGAGACCGTCGACAACGACAAGACCCTCAACGGGGCCGGCACTGTGGGTCTGACCACCTACATGTCCAGCTCGGCTGGTCCCGAGACCGTCACCCTGTCGGTCGACAAGGTCACCGTCAAGCAGCACTGACGCCGTCAGGCGCAGCGCCGATACGGGCCGGGCCGGGAAGAACCTGCTTCTTCCCGGCCCGGCCCGTATCAGTGCGCACGGTGAACAGCTGTCCGCGGACCGGGGGCGCTTCGGCGTCGATGTGATCCGTATCCTCCGCTAGCGCACGGACCTTGCCAGGCGCCTGCAGCCCTACCGCTCACGGCTTGGTCACTCCCCGATACGTCACACGGCGGCAACATGGACCGTCCCTAGGATCGTCCTGTAGCAAAAACCCACCAGGAGGAACCATGATCAGGGTAGCGATTAACGGATACGGCAACCTTGGCCGCGGCGCCGAGCAGGCCATCACCAAGAACAAGGACATGGAGCTCGTCGTCGTCTTCACCCGGCGCGACCCGGCCTCGGTCACCACTCAGGGCGCCCCCGTCGCCCACGTGGACGACATGGCCGCCTGGGCCGACAAGGTCGACGTATGCCTGAACTGCGGAGGCTCCGCCACCGACCTGATCGAGCAGACCCCGGCCGCCGCAGCCCTGTTCAACACGGTCGACTCCTTCGACACCCACGCCCGCATCCCCGAGCACTTCGCCGCCGTCGACGCCGCCGCCAAGGCCTCCGGGCGCGTCGCCCTGATCTCCACCGGCTGGGACCCGGGCCTGTTCTCCATGCTGCGGGTCCTGGGCGAGGCCGTCCTGCCCGAGGGCGCCACCACCACGTTCTGGGGGCCCGGCGTCTCCCAGGGACACTCCGACGCCCTGCGCCGCATCGACGGCGTCGTGGACGCCAAGCAGTACACCCGCCCGGTGGAGGCGACCGTCGCTGCGGTCAAGGCCGGCGACGACGTCGAGCTGACCACCCGCTCCATGCACACGCGCGACTGCTACGTGGTGGCCGAGGAGGGTGCCGACCTGGCCCGCATCGAGCGGGAGATCGTGGAGATGCCCAACTACTTCGCCGACTACGACACCACCGTCACCTTCATCACCGCCGAGGAGCTGGCCGCCGAGCACGCCGGGATCCCGCACGGCGGCTCCGTCATCCGCCGCGGGCACACCTCCGACGGCGTGGCCGAGACCGTGAGCTTCGAGCTGCAGCTCGGCTCCAACCCGGAGTTCACCGGCTCGGTCCTGGTCGCCATGGCGCGCGCGGTGGCGAGGCTGGCCGCTCGAGGCGAGTCCGGTGCGCGCACCGTCTTCGACGTGACACTCGCCGACCTGTCCGCCACGACTCCCGAGGATCTGCGAGCCCACTACCTGTGAGGTGCGCGGATAGCGAGAGGTGTCCCGCCGCCGACGCCGAGCCGGCGGCGGGACGGCGGAAGAACAGCGCAGTCAGCCGCGGATGAGGGGCCGGTCGATGTCGGGCAGTTCCCCACGACGGGCGGCCCGGAGGAGCCTGAGACCGTCGCGGGTCGCCTGCGCCGCCGTGATGAGCGGGCGCCGAGTGCGCAGGAGTTGGCGCCTGCCTCCGCGCAGGACGATTTCCCGGGCGGCCCGGCCGGCGGTGGCCACCCACCGGCGCTGTGCGGACCGGTCCAGGTGCAGGCCCGCGTACAGCAGCCGATTGCGCACGTTGTAGTAGTAGTAGATGTCCGACTTGGCGCGGCCCTCCTGCTCGCCGTCCCCGGACTCGGAGGATCCGGCGGACTCGGCGGACCCGGAGTGGGTACCGCCCTCGTCATGGACGGCGACGGCGTCCCGCGCCAGGTCCAGGCTGCCGCCGACCGCCAGTACCCGGGCCGAGAAATCCACGTCCTCCCAGTACAGGAAGTAGCGGGCGTCGAAGCCCCCGGTCGCCTCGAAGAGATCCGTCGACAGGGCCAGGCAGGCGCCCGAGAGCCACGGCTGGGTGCCGCCCGGGGGGATCGGGCGCGGCGAGCGGCGCGAGCGCATCGAGCCGTCGGCCAGGCACACGACGATCCCGTCGGAGACGATGCGGCCGCTGGAGTCCTTGAGCACCGGCGCCACCAGGGCCAGCCGGTCCCCGTGAGCCCGGGCCGCGAGCCGGATGAGGTCGGCCCGACCGATGACGGCGTCGGGATTGAGCAGGACCAGCAGGTCAGCGCCGAGCTCGCGGGCTCGGGCCGCCCCCAGGTTCATGCCGCCCCCGAAACCCGTGTTCGTCTCCGGCAGGACCGCCTCCCAACCATGCGAGGAGGCCAGCGCCACCAGCTCCTCGCGGGCGGTGGGCGTGGAATAGTTGTCGACGACGACGATATGGGCTTCGGGGGAGTCCTCGGCCACGAGCGCCAGTGTGCGCTTCAGCAGTGCCGCCGAGTCGTAGCTGACAACGACGACCGCCGTGCGGGAGAGCAGCTCGTGGCCGGACCGGTCGCGGGCGCCGTCGGTCGCGCCGTCGACGGTCTCCTCGTCTCCTGCGGTCCCGACGGCCCCGACAGGATCGGGGCCGGCTGGTTCGGCGGTTGCGGCGTCGGCGCGCTGGGCTGGCTCAGGGGTGGCGGTCATGGGGGCAGGAGCCTTCCGGGTGCGGGGCGGGTGCTTGGACCGTGGGGGTGTTCCCGGCCTGTGATAGTACCGTTAGGCGCTGATATCAAGTCGTGAGCCGCCGGCGGGCGGGAGGAAGAACGGGGCTGAACGTGCACGTGACCATTGCGATGCTCACCTACCGGCGCAATGAGTACCTGGCGCAGGTCATTCCGCATCTGCTGGAACAGGTTGCGGAGTTCTCCGGGCCGAACAAGTCAGCGGGCATTCTCATCATCGACAATGACCCGCAGGGCGGTGCGCGCGCCGTCGTCGAATCCGCTCAGGAGGTCGAAGCGGCGCAGATGGCCGAGCGGGCGAAGTCGACCGGGGTCGCTGAACTGCCCGAGGTGTCGAGGCTGGCCTACGTCCACGAGCCGGAGCCCGGGATCGTTGCCGGACGCAACCGCGCCCTGGACAGGGCCCACGGCGCCAATGCCCTCGTCTTCATCGACGACGACGAGATCCCCGCTCCGGGCTGGCTGACCGCCCTGGTGAGTACCTGGCGCTCCCAGGGCAGTGCCGCTGTCACCGGCCCCACGCCGCCGGCCTTCGAGGCCGACCCCTCGCCGTGGGTCAGTGCCTCGGGCGCCTTCGACTCCTGGGAGGCGGCCGACGGCGCCCAGGTGCCCAGCGCCGATACCGGCAACCTGCTCCTGGACCTGCGGCTCATCGAGCGTCTGGAGCTGCGATTCGACCCGCGCTACGGGCTCACCGGAGGCGAGGACTCCCTCTTCACCCGCCAGCTCACCCGGGCCGGAGGCGTCATTCGCTTCGCGGCCGGGGCGGTCGTCACCAAGCGCGTGCCCGCGGCCCGAGCCACGCGCGCCTGGGTACTCGAGCGCTCGCTGCGCTCGGGCTCCTCCTGGGCGCGGGTGCGTATCGACACGGTCGAACCCGCCGACGGCAGCGCCGCCGGAGTGCTGGCGCGTCTGTGGCTGCGCCTGGGCTACGGCGTCAAGGGACTGGCTAAGGCCGGTGTTGATGGACTGCGCGCCGGCGTGGCCCGCCTACGCGGCGATGTGTCCGCGCAGGCCCGCTATGAGGTCTCCTCGCGCGGGGGGCTGGGCATGGTCATGGGCGCGCTGGGAATGCACGTGCGCGAGTACGGCCGCCCGCGCAACCGGCGGGGCGGGCGGCAGACCGGAAGGAAAGCCGCATGAGCCGGTTGACGATCGCCATCCCCACCTTCCGACGCCCCGAGGACCTCAAGCGGGCCATCAGCGGGGTTCTGGGGCAGGCCGTGGAGCAGGCCGGTGGCGAGATCGTCTCCGAAGTCGAGGTCCTCGTCATCGACAACGACGCGCCGGGCTCGGCGCGCGAGGCCGCCCTCGCCGCGGCTGCCGATGCCGCAGTGGTGGTACGCACCTCGTCGGACGAGCCGATGGAGCCGGGGAGCGTGAGTGTGCGCTACGTCGTCGAGGAGCGCCCCGGTGTGGCGGCGGTGCGCAACCGCGCCCTCGATGAGGCCCCCGAGCGCGACCTGCTGATCTTCATCGACGACGATGAGGAACCCGAACCCGGCTGGCTCGCTGCCCTCGTGGGGATGCGAGCCTCGACCGGTTGCCAGGCGGTGGCCGGGCCCGTCATCCCGGTCTACGAGGTCGAGCCGGAGGAGTGGGTGCGCCAGGGGGAGTTCTTCGTGCGCAAGACCTGGCCCACTGGCACGATCCGTCCGGTGGCGGCCTCCAACTGCCTGCTGCTGGACCTGGGTTTTGTGCGCCGGAAGGGGCTGCGCTTCGACGAGGCCTTCGGCGCCACCGGGGGAGAGGACACGCTCTTCACCCGCCGGTTGAGTGCCGCCGGGGGCGTCATCCGCTGGTGCGACGAGGCGCGCGTGCGAGACCACGTCCCGGCCTCCCGACTCGCCCGCCCCTGGATCCTGCGCAGGCAGCGCTCCCACGCCGCCACCTCGGTGCGCGTCGAACTGGCCCTGGCGGGAGGCGGGGTCCAGCCGGCCATCCGGGCCCGGGCCGCGGTCGGCGGTCTGGTGCGCATCGTCGTGGGCGCTCTGAGGACGGCTGGCGGCACGCTGATCGGCGATCCGAGGCACGCCGCCAAGGGCGCCCGGCTGCTGGCGCGCGGTCGCGGCATTCTGGCGGCCAGTACCGGTGGCGGCGTCCACCGCGAGTACGACCACTGAGACGGCCCGACGTTCAGGCCGGGGCGGGCTCTGCCTCGGTACGGGGCTCGGGTGCGGGTCGGGTGCCGGGCTCCGAGGCGGTCTCTCTCTGAACGCCGGAGACTGATGAGGGAGTCGCAGCGTCGTCGGTGGGCTCAACGCCCGGCTCGTCGTCGGTGCCCAATGGGACGGCGTCGCGCAGAGCGGGTTGCAGCACCGCGGCCCCCAGAACAATCGGCAGATAGGCCGGCAGCACCGTCCACGGTCCCACGAACACGTTCTGCACCACAGTCAGGGCCGCGAAGAACAGCCACGGCGTGGCCTTGAGCCGCCCCAGGTCTCGCATCATCGCGGCCAGCGCCATCCCGGCGATGAGCAGCAGCAGAAGCGCTCCGGGGATCGACGCCGCCGCCCACATGTCCATGAGCCCCGAGTGCAGCTCGATACGGCCCCCGAACATGAAGTTCTCGACGTATCCGTTGTCCGGGTCGTAGCCCAGGGCCGCCATGCCCTGCTTGGCGACCCACAGGTCATCGAAGCGGGGCTTGACGCCGGCGCCGTACCCCCACGGGCGGTTGCGGAACAGGGCCCAGGAGGCGCCCAGCTCGGGCCGGGCGGACAAGAGCAGGCCCGCGGAGCTCGAGGATTGGGCGATGGTCCGGTTCTGGGCGTCCTCACCCAGGGTCCCGGACTCCGAGGCCGCAACGACCCCGGCCATCGCCACGGCCCCCACGACCCCTAGGACGGCGATCTGCGAGACCGCCAGGCGGCGCGGGGTGGGCACGCGCCAGCGCGCCCAGGACGCCAGGGCCTGCCAGACGACCGTGCCCAGGATGATGGCGAGGAAGGCCAAGGCGGAGCGCGAGTCGGAGACGAGGAAGACGCCGCTCAGCCCCAGGAGGGCCACGATCTGCACCAGTCGGCGCCGGTTCGCCACGAAGCTGAGCACCATGATCGACACCGCCGCGCCGACTCCGAACTTCCACGGGTTGGGATTGGTCTGAAACAGCGACAGCGAGTCCAGAAACATGCCGAAGCCGACCGCCAGCGCCGCGCGGCGCACGCCCAGCCGACGCGCCCCCCACACGAAGACGGCCACGGCGCAGGGCACCGCCAGCAGGCTCAGGGTGGTAACGCGGCGGGCCCAGGCCTCGACGGCGAAGCTGCTCTCCGCCAGCAGGGACATGATGTAGGCGGTACCGGCCGCCAGGATGGACAGCATGAGCATCAGGGAGAACCGGCGCGCGTTGCGCACGGCCGTCCAGGTGATGGGAATCGAGACGAGCGCGACGCAGTCCCCGACGCTTAAGGCAGCGGCCAGTTCGCGGCGCACCCCCACGCAGATCAGGAGGACGACGGCGATCGTCATCTCCAGCCTCCGCCGGGGCCTCGGTTCAGGGCTCACCTGGGAATCAGCCTCCGACGACATTCGCGATCCGCCGTGGGAGGGAGCCTGCGACCAAGATTGGGCCACGGCCGGTCAGGATTCTTTCCGGGAACGGCGGCGCCCGATGATGAGCAGCGGATCCTCGACCTTGTCCTGCGGGTTCTTCTTGCTCAGGAAGTACAGCAGGATCGCCATGATGGCTCCGGCGGCAAGACCGATAGCGGCTCCGATGAGTGCGGTGGACACGGCCGACAGGCTGGACGGGGATGTCGGGGTCGTCGGCGGATTGTCCACCGCGAGGGTCAGGTCACCACTGCCCGGCACCAGGTATGACTGCTCCCGGGCCACCGAATCCAGTGTCCCGATCTCCGCCTGGGCGATCGCATGGGCCCGCTCGGGGTCGGTGCTGGTGGCCTTGATCTCGATGATGAAGGTTCCGGTCTTAGCGCTCACCGAGATCGACTTGCCCAGCTCGGCCTGGCTGATCCCCGTGGACTTGGAAACCTCCGAAAGAGTGCTCTCCGAAGTCCCGAGCGCCACGAGCGTCGGGATGATCTTGTCGAAGCTGCTGATCGGAGAAGGGGCGTTGGGATCATCGGGCCGGTTCTCGACAGCGAGCTTCGCGCTTGTGGTCGAGGTGTACTGCGCCGGCGTCAGCAGGCCGAAGACGAGGCCGATGATGGTGCCCAGCACGACGTGCATGACCACGAGGACTGCGTTCTTGCGCAGCGCGACGATGAGGGTTTCCGGGTCCATGGGTTCCGTTTCGGTGATTGCGGGAACAACAGAATAGCGTGCCGCTTAGGGCGTGGGCCGGGCGCAGGAGGTGAATCACCTCGTTCCTGGGCACTTCTCAGCACCCGCTCGTGCCCGATTGGCCGGGCTTGTAGGGCGGCCGACGAGTGGGGACGTGATGAACCTGACGGGAGCCGGGTCGAGCCGGAGCGAGGGCCGCGGCCCCGAGTGGTTCTGAGCGGCCCCGGTCAGGTCTGGTCAGAGGTGCGTTCGGCGGCGGGTTCCTCAGTGTTGAGGCCGCTGGTTCGGCCGGGGGAGCCGGAGTGGAGCCTGGGCCTGGCCTTCATACCGCGCAGGCCATTCCAGGCGAGGTTGACCATGTGGGCGGCCACCTCCTCCTTGCTCATCGAGCGGTTCTCCAACCACCACTGGGCCGGCATGGCCACGATCCCCACGAGCATCTGGGCGTACAGCGGCGCCGTGCGCGGGTCGAGGTCGTGGGCGGCGAACTGCGAGGCGAGAATTCCGGAGACCTCGATGGCAACGTCGGCTAGCAGCGTGGAGTAGGTGCCGGCGGCGCGGTCCGAGCCCGACGAGAGGATGCGGAACCCGTCGGGGGAGTCCTCGATATAGGTCAGCAGGGCCAGTGCCGCCCGCTCGGCGATCCGTGAGGCTGAGCCGGAGGCGTCAGGTGCGCCCGATCCGTCGGTGGTGGCGTCCGGGTCCGCTGCAGGGCCAGCGGACGGGTCGGTGATCGCCGAGGAGATCGCAGCGGAGATCGTGGTGATCTCCCGGTCGACGACGACGGCGTACAGGCCCTCCTTGCCTCCGAAGTGCTCGTAGACCACCGGCTTGGAGACCTGGGCGCGGGCGGCCACCTCCTCGACGCTGGTGGCGTCGAAGCCGCGCTCGGCAAACAGCCCGCGGGCCACGGCGATGAGCTGCTCGCGCCGTTCACTGGCGCTCATACGGGTGCGCTTGGCGGCCATGGCGTCACACCCCGCCAACCCGGCTGGCCTGATGGACGGCTCGACGACGCTCGGACCGCTGGGCGAAGCGCGCCGAGGCTAGGGCGCCGGTGCGGCGTGCCAGTCGGTGGCTGGGCGCCTCGATGTAGCGCTGGAACAGCCAGGTCAGTGGCGCCGAGGCCGCCGGGGCCAGGATGAGCAGCCACCACGGCGAGGTCGACTGCGTCAGCAGCCGCAGGGAGACCACGACCGGCTCGTGCACGAGGTAGAGGGAGAAGGACATGAGTCCCAGGTACTGCACTGTGCGTGAGCGCAGCAGACCGCGCAGGGCCCCGGCGCGCACCACGAGGTGGACCAGGTAGGCGGCCGCCGCCAGGGTGACCGCATTGGTGATGCGCTGAGCCGCGTGGCTCTCCATCCCCGGCCACCAGGCCAGGGTGATGAGCAGCAGGCAGATCAGGGCCTGCGCCGTCGCCCAGGGACGGGGGCGTTCCGGGACGACGACGGGATCGTGCCCCCAGGCCCAGCCCATGACCGCGCCGACGGTGAAGACCGGCAGGTAGCTGCCCGAGCCGGGGCTGGCGGTGATGACCGGGACGGCCAGGGCGGCCGCCACCGGCAGCCAGGAGAGCCGCCACCGGGCGCACAGGGCCACCCCGAAGATCATCAGGGGAAGCACGAAGGAAAAAATCGCCTCGGCGTGCAGCGACCACAGGACCGTGTTGCGATAGGCGTGCTTGGGGATGAGCAGGTACTCCATGAGCATCTGGCGCGCATCGAGGCCCGTGGGGTGGATCGCCGTCATCCAGTGCCCCAGCGCCGGGTTCTCCGAGCGCGGCACGAGCAGCATCGCGATGACCGCGAAGGTGGTGGAGGCCGCCGCCGGCAACCACAGGCGCACAAACCGCCTCGGGGCGTAGTCGATCCAATCGAAGCGCCGCCCCTGGGCATGGCGGCGGGCCACCGGATAGGTGAGGGCAACGCCGGACAGGATGAAGAAGATGAGGACGGCCTCGTGGCCGGCCCACAGCAGGTGGAGGGGGCTCTGGGTCAGGAGCCGGTGGAACGCGCCGGTGGGCACGACTCCGGGGCGGGCGCCGACCTCGGCCAGCGCCGGTACGGTCTCCAGGCTGTGGTAGATGAGGACGACGGCGGCGGCAAGTCCGCGCAGGCCGTCGAGCTCGACGAGCCGCACCGCCGCCGGCTTGCGAGAGGATGAGGGAGGAGGGGAGGCGGTGGGACTGGAAGGGGAACTGGACATGGGACCATCCTGCCCTGCCTGCCCGGTCGACTGAGAAGTCCTGTGAGTGTGGCATCGGTCCGCCTGCGCTCGGAACGCGCGTAGAGCGGGTGCGCAGCACGCTGAGCTGCGTCGAAGGTGCCGAGGACGACCGGGACGTGAGAGACTGTCCCGGCGTCGCGCCCCTCGACACTCGGCTGGGGGCTGGGACGCACCTTTCCGCCCTGGTGTAGCGGCAGCACGCAGGCCTTTGGAGCCTTGAGGCCCGGGTTCGAATCCTGGGGGCGGAGCGGCGTAGCATGAGGGTGTTGGGTTCCTTCGCTCTCACGTCCGCCGTCGGCCTTCCGGCTGCCTGCGGGCCGTGCGCCAGCCGTCCGTCCATCCGTACCTGATCAGAAACTGTTGGAGTCCGTCCCCGTCTCCGTCCGGAGATGTCGGGAGCCAGGGCGCGAACCTGTGAGAAGAGGACACGTGACCCCCACTGCACCAGCCGCCGTCATCGTCATGGCCGCAGGCAAGGGAACCCGTATGCGATCGGTCACCCCCAAGGTCCTGCACCGGATTGGTGGTCGCAGCCTTGTGGACCACGCCGTCACCGCCGCCAGGGGGCTCGCGCCCCGTCACCTCGTCGTGGTCGTGCGCCACGAGCGCGACGCCGTCGTCGCCCACCTCGCCGAGGTCGCCCCCGACGCCGTCCCGGCCGACCAGGACGAGGTCCCCGGCACCGGGCGGGCCGTGGCCTGCGGGCTGGCCCATCTGCCCGAGGACCTGACCGGGCCCGTCGTCGTTACCAGCGGGGACGTCCCCCTCCTGGACACCGCCACCCTCCAGGCCCTGCTGGCCCAGCACGCCGAGCGCGGCGACGCCGTCACCCTGCTGACCACCGAGCTCGACGACCCCAGCGGCTACGGGCGCATCGTGCGCGAGGCCGACGGCACCGTCTCGGCCATCGTCGAGCAGCGCGACGCCACCGAGGCCCAGCGCGCCATCCGGGAGATCAACGCCGGCGTCTACGTCTTCGACGCCGCCCACCTGCGAACCGCCCTGGCGGCCCTGGGCACGGACAATGACCAGGGCGAGGTCTACCTCACCGATGTCGTCGCCCACGCCCACGGCTCGGGTCGACCCATCAGCGCGCTCGTCGCCACTGACCACTGGCTCGTCGAGGGCTGCAACGACCGCGCCCAGCTCGCCGAGCTCGGCGCCGAGCTCAACCGGCGCGTCCTGCGCGACTGGATGGCCCGGGGCGTCGGCGTCGTCGACCCGTCCTCCACCTGGGTGGACGTCACCGCCGAGCTCGCCCAGGACGTCACCCTCGAACAGGGCGTCCTCGTGCGCGGCACCACCCGGATCGGCCAGGGCGCCCGCGTGGGCGCGTACGCGATCCTCACCGACGCCGTCATTCCGGCCGGCTGTGTGGTCGCCCCCTTCAGCCAGTTCGACGCCGACGGCGTCCAGGGCTGAATCGTGAGCGCACCGGCCCGCCGGCCCCGGCCGAGTCGGCCACCCGCCTCCACCTCCGTCTCCAACAGTCACACCGAGGGCCGTACCGGCCGTGAGAAGGGAACCACGTCATGACGGGCATCATCACCAAGGGCGAGAAACGGCTGGTCGTCGTCTCCGGACGGGCCCATCCCGAGCTCGCCCAGGATGTGGCCAGCGAGCTCGGCACCGAGGTGCTGTCCTCCACGGCCTACGACTTCGCCAACGGGGAGACCTACGTCCGCTTCAACGAGTCGGTGCGCGGCTGCGATGTGTTCGTCGTCCAGTCCCACGGCGACCGCATCAACGACTGGCTCATGGAGCAGCTCATCATGGTCGATGCCCTCAAGCGCGCCTCCGCCAAACGCATCACCGTGGTGGCCCCCTTCTTCCCCTACGCTCGCCAGGACAAGAAGCACCTGGGGCGCGAGCCCATCAGCGCCCGCCTCGTGGCGGACCTGTACAAGACCGCCGGTGCCGACCGCCTCATGAGCGTGGACCTGCACACCTCTCAGGAGCAGGGCTTCTTCGACGGCCCCTGGGACCACCTGTGGGCCCAGCCGGTGCTCGTCGACTACGTGCGCACCAGGGTCGACCCCGCCAACACCGCGGTCGTCTCCCCTGACGCCGGCCGCATCCGGGTGGCCGAGCGCTGGGCCAACCAGCTCGGCGGCACGCCACTGGCCTTCGTTCACAAGACCCGTGATGTCTCCCGCCCCAACGAGTCCGTGGCCAATCGCGTCGTCGGTGACGTCGAGGGGCGCTCCTGCGTCCTGGTCGACGACATGATCGACACCGGCGGCACCATCGCCAAGGCCGTCCAGGTGCTCCTGGACTCCGGGGCCAAGGACGTCATCGTCGCCGCGACCCACGGGGTGCTCTCCGGGCCGGCCGTGGACCGCCTGTCCACCTGCGGGGCCCGCGAGGTCATCGTCACCGACACCCTGCCGATCCCCGCCGGCAAGCGTTTCGAGCAGCTCACGATTCTGCCGATTGCACCGCTGCTGGCCCGGGCCATCAAGGCCGTCTTCGACGACGGCTCGGTCGCCTCGCTCTTCGACACGGTCGGCGTCCCGGGCGCCTGAGGCGGGAGACCGGCGGGCCGATCCGGCTCAGGGGCCCTGCGCCGGGGCTGATTCCACGCTCGCCGGTTCTCGCACCGTTGCGTACCGCCGTGCGCCGCCCTCGCCGGGTCCCGCCACCGGGCCCGGCGAGGGCTTCGTCATGAACCCGGTGGGCAGCGCTGCCGATGAGGATCAGTCGCGGCCGGGGGATCTAGGGGATACAGTCGCTTTCAGGTAACGATTTCATTGCTATTCAACCTAGCGGTTGCGTAGTGTGGAGTCGTCACCAAATCGTGTCCCGTTCGTACGGGACGCGCTACCTGGAATAACGCGCTCTACCAGTTAAATTATTTTTGTCGTAGATGTTCCGACTGGTGGTGCTCGTCGTGTGAAATCCCTGTGGTGTCAGCGATATGTCTCCACCCCACGTGCACAGTCGTAGCCATATCTCCCGGAGGTTCCCGTGCAAGGTCGCTCCAGCACTCCCCGTGTCCTTATCATCCTGTCCCTTCTCCCGCTCCTCCTCGCCTTCACGGTTGTCCTCACCCCCGCCGTACCGGTGTCGGCGGCGGAGGACCGCGGCGAGGTCAACTCCGATGACGGCTCTGGAAACGCGAACGATCAAGGTAAGGGCGGAGACGGCGCAGACGCCGCCGGGCGGTCCTCCGACCCGACCGGCCAGTCGTCCAAGGAGCCCCCGTACACGGCCTCGCCCCTGCCCACGGCGCAGATCGACGGTGTCGCCTGGGGCCAGCTCGTCGTCGGCGACGTGGTCTACGTCGTCGGTGACTTCAAGACCGCCCGTCCGGCCGAAGCCCCCAAGGGGCAGCAAGAGGTTCCGCGCTCCAACATCCTGGCCTACGACATCAACACCGGGCAGCTCATCGAGGACTTCGCCCCCACCCTCAACGGCGCGGGAAGAAGCCTGGCTCTCTCCGAGGACGGCAAGACCCTCTACGTCGCCGGGGAGTTCGACAAGGTCAACGACGAGTGGCACAGCCGCCTGGCCGCCTTCGACATCTCCCAGGGGCACGGAACCCTCATCTCCTCCTTCCGTCCCATGTTCAGCACGACCGTCAAGGACATCGCGGTGGCCGGTGACACCCTCTACGCCGGGGGCTACTTCACCAAGGTGAACGGCAGGCCGCGGGTCCGGCTGGCGGCCCTCAAGGCCTCCACCGGCGAGCTCCTGAACTGGACTGCCTCTGCGGAGGGTCCCAACGCGCAGGTCTATGCGATCGAGGTCTCGCCGGACCACTCCAAGGTCGTCATCGGCGGCTCCTTCTCCTCGGTCAACGGCTCGAGCCAACCCGGCTACGGGATGGCGCTCCTGAGTGCCTCCACCGGTGAGATGCTGCCCATGCCCGTCAACGACACCGTGCGCACGGCCGGGGAGAAGGCTGCCATCTTCGATATCGCCGTCGACGACGCCGGTTTCTACGCCACCGCCTACTCCGCCGTCGGACGCCTGGATGAGGCCAACCTCGAAGGGAGCTTCAAGGCCGATTGGGATGGCAACCTCATCTGGCTCGAGCCTTGCCACGGCGACACCTACGGGATCGCGCCCACCAAGGAGATGGTCTACACGGTTGGCCACGCCCACTCATGCGAGACCATCTACGGCTTCCCCAACATGCCCGAGGTGCGCAAGGACGGCCCCCACCCCCTGTATGTGCGGGCGATGGCCTTCACCAACAGCCCCGACATCACCATTCGCCACCAGGGGGTGGTCGATGGCTACCAGGACTGGTCGACCTCGGGCTACAAGAGCCCCATGATCGTCGGCTGGTACCCGGACCTGCAGGCCGGTACCAAGACGGGGATGTCCCAGGCCGCCTACAAGGTGGACGTCACCGACAAGTACGTCCTCATGGTGGGCGAGTTCATCGAAGCCGACGGCAAGGTCCAACAGGGAATCGTGCGCTATCCCAGACGTGCGGGCCAACCCACGCTGCCGCCCGAGGGCAAGGCCGAGACCCTGGGCGCCAAGGCCGAGGTCACGACGTCGGGCTCGGTCAAGGTCTCCTTCACTGCCACTTGGGACCGCGACGACCCTACCCTGACTTACAGCCTCTACCGGGACAAGGGGACGACACCGGTGGCCACCGAGAAGATCGGCGACACCCGCTGGGCGCTGACATCCCACACCATGGAGGACAAGGCATGCCCGGCGGGCGACCACACCTATCGCCTCGTGGTCTCCGACCCCAGCGGCAATACGATCACCGCCCAGATTTCGAGCGTCACGGTCTCTCAGAATACGAAGGACGCCGATAAGGATGCGGAGCGGGCCGACGACTCCGAGGACGACGAGGACGGCTGAATCGGCGCCGGCAGGCCATGACCCTCGGCCGGTGGTGCGCAGGACGAATGGGCGGGTCCGATGCGTTAGATCGGACCCGCCCATGACGTGTGTCGCTACTCGGCGAGGGTCTCTACCAGGAGCGGCGCGGCGACTGCGTGCTGCGCCGAGCAGAGGCGGCGGAGGCGGCCGACGCCGTCGGGCCGGAGGCCGCGTGTCGGGCTGAAGCCGCTGAGGAGGCCGAGGCCATCCGCTGGTTGGGCTGGATCGATGGAGGCGGAGGCGGCGGCGGAGCGTCCGGCGGGTCGGGGCTGCGATGACGACCGCCGACCGAGGCCGGAACCGGCGTGAGGTGGCGGGTCTGATCGGTGGAGGACTCCTCGGCCAGTGGCGCCACAAGTGTGAGACGCGGCTTGGACATCCGCCGACGCCGGGCGAGGGTCTGCCGGCGCGAGGGCGCCTGCTGACGCGCCGATGTCGAACGGGGAGCCGGGGGCTCCTCCGCCTCGAGCAACGACTCCGGGCTGCGAACCGTGGAGCGTGCGGCCCTGGTGGCCGCAGCGGCATCGGGCGCCGAGGCCGAAGACTGGGATCGGCGGCGACTCGTCGCGGGAAGGGAGGTCGCGTCCTGCCGGCCGCTCGGCGATGACGGACGGTCCGCCGACGGCGACGTGATCCGACGTCGGGTGGGCACACTCGGTGCCGAGGTCGACGTCGGAGCCGAGGCGCGCCTCCGGCCGGGTGCTGGGGCCGGAGAGGACGAGACGGACGCGGACGTCGTCGTGGCGGGCGGGTACTGGTAGGAGGTCCCGGTCGAGGAAGCCGATGAGGCCGAGGATGCCGGAACCGTCTGCCCGGTGGGTAGAGCGGTCCTGCGCCGAGTGGGGGCGTCCGGCGCGCCCGGCGAGCGGTGGCTCCCGGAGACCGGGGCGGACGTGTACGGCTGCACTGCGATCGAGGGGGAGGCCGGCACCGTCAGGTCCGCCGGGGTGGGAAGCGGCGGCGGCAGAGGCGCGTGCGTGTAGGTCGGGGCGGTCTCGGGCGACGACTCCGGCGAGGCGGTCCCGGTCGAGGCCGCCGGCGTGTGCTCGCGGTCCTGCTGAAGGTGCATGGCCGACGTGATGCCCGAGGTGAAGGAGTCTCGTGCCGAGGCCGATGCCGCCGATGCCGACGACAGCGAAGCCGCCGAGGGAATCGACGCGGCCGAGCCCGTGGAGGCCGCCGACCCCGTCGACGACACGGACGATGTGGAGGGCACTGAGGAGGTCGAGGACGGCGTCGGCAGAGGGGCGTGGGGCGGCTCCTGAGCGGAGGACTGCGCCGGTGCGGGGGAGTACAGGGGATCTGGGACCGCGGGCATCGCGGTCGTCTGCTCGGGTGCCTGCTGTGCGGAGAAGGCCGGGGCGGATGACGCCGTCGGCTGAGATGCGGGGACCGGGGCCGAGACAGATGAGGGGCCCGGCAGCGCGGGCGCCGGGGCAGGTGCTGAGAGAGGCGAGAACGGGGGCGCGCCGAGTTCCTGGGACGAGGCCATCGAGGCCATCGAGGCCGTCGAGTCAGCCATCGGGGCGGATACCGGCTGGGACTCGACGGCGCCGGATACCGCGCCGCCTGCCCGGGCGGGCTCAGGGCCCTGGGTGAAGGAAGCCTCCGGTGAGGTGGGAACCGGCGACTGGGCCTGGGCCTGAAGCTGCTGGTACTGGGAGGGATCCTGCATCTGCGCCTGGGTCGGTGGGGCAGGGGACGGCCGCAGCAGGTCCGCGGTCTTCTGCCTCAGCGACCGCAGGGAGGCCGCCACTCGCCCGCCGCCGGGCTCGCCGCTGCGCTCACTGCCGTGGCCGCTGTCGCGGCGGTGGCGGAACATGGCGTAGGAGACGGAGGCCAGCAGGCCCAGCAGCAGGCCGGAGAGCGCCGAGGCGCGGGCGCCGGGGCGCTCCATGACAGTGTTGCCCAGGGAGGCCGGCGAGGTCGTGCTCGTCGTCATCCCCAGGCTCTCCTTGCCCAGCAGATCGCCGGAGGAAATCTCCTTGTTGAGGGAGACCGCCGTCGCCTGGGCCATGTTGACCGCCTTCTGCCTGTTGTCGGCCTTGGCGGTGATGGTCAGGACCAGGGTCTCGGGCGGGTTGGTGACCGTCAGGGCGTCCGACAGATCGGTGGTCTTCATCTTCAGGGAGCTCGCCGCGGGATCCAGGACCTTCGGGCTCTTGGAGAGCTCCACCACGGTGGGCATGAGGTCCTTGGCCTGGGTCGAGAAGGAGGGGGTCTCCTTGGACTTGGGCTGGATCCCCAGGGTGGTGGTCGCCACCGCGACCGGCTTCGTCGACAGGGCTACTCCGAGCCCGGCCAGGATGCATACGAGCAGGATGACGAGGCAGGCTATGAGATTCCTGCGGATGGCGTGAAGGATCTGCGAAGGCTGCACGCTGCTCCTCATCTGGACTGGAACTGGTCGATTCGGGTGGCCCGTCGGCCCTTTGAGGACTCGGCGGATGCTGAAAGGCTACGGCCCAACCCTAACTGTAAGATCACGCTCAGGTCTCGATGACTGTAGTAACCTTCGCTGCGCCCTCGGCCATGCCGGGGTTCTCCGGTTGCATAGGACCGAATGATGTGGTGAGTCTTTCACCGGAGCCGTGCGACGGGCGAGGGTCCTTGGGACTCCCGCCACGGCGCTGAAGAAGACCCCGGAGTCGGCCGAGTGCGGCCGACGCCGTCGGACTTCTTACGGCTCCACCTGACCTTGGTCAGGGCCTCGGAGGTGCTCTCAGTATCTTCCCGGGCAGTTCCCACGACGTCCTACCTGTCCTCATGCACCCCTGCGCCCAGCGTCAGCCGACGACCAGCAGCCCGCCCACCGATCAGCCACCATTACGAGGGAGGAACGATGTCCTTCGCCAGGACCCTGTTCATCGTCCTCCCCATGGCGGCCGCCGCCCTGGCGGTCCTCGTCTTCGTGGCCGACCGCATCCACCGCCGTCCCATCGTCGGGGCAGGGCTGGTCATGTGCGCCATCGGGTTCGTACCGGTGTGGGTGATGATCCCCTTCGAGCCCAACGTGCCTCCGGCCACGCTGGCCTGCTTCCTGGTGATCGTCGCCCTCCTCCCCGGTTTCTCGTGGCGGTTGACCAGCGGGGACCTCATGGTCGCCACCGCCTGGGTCCTGGTGGGCATGTCCGCCGCCATGGGCTCCCCGCTCAACTACGTCCTGTCCGACGTTGTCTTTGGGGCTCTGCCCGCCTACCTCGCCGGGCGGCTGCTCGTGGAGCGCCTCGGGCTGCGGCGCATGGCCGAGGTCCTGGCGATCGTCTGGATCGTGGTGTCCGTGCTGGCGCTGTTCGAGGCCGTCACCACCATCAATCCCTTCAGCCGCATCCTCATTATTCACAACAACCTCTACGAGGAGTGGGCCCCATCCCTGGCCCGGGGGAGCTTCACCCGCGTCGAGGGGGCCTTCGGGCACCCCATCGCCCTGGGAGTGTGCCTGGCCGCGGGGATTCCACTGATTCTGGCGACGAGGTGGAAGCCGGGCTACCGGATTGCGGCCGGCGCCCTCGTCCTGGGAGCGACCGTCCCGACCTTCTCCCGCGCGGCGATCGCCTGCGCCGTCATCGCCGTCATTCTCAGCCTCATGCAGGTGCACACCAACATCCCCGCCCTGTGGCGGATGGGTTTCCTCACGGTGCTGGTCGGTGTGGGCAGCGTCCTGCTGCCCCACATTCTGGGTGTCTTCGACTCAGCCGGCCGCGAGCAGGAGGATTCGGCCGGCTACCGTGGGGACATCCTGATCCTGGTGCGCCAGCTCAAGCCGCTGGGGCTGTCCTCGGCCTACCAGAAATCGGGAGACTCCGTCGCCTGGGGCGGCTATACCTCCATCGACAACGACCTGCTCCTGACCGCGCTGCGCTTCGGCTGGCTCCCCGTGGTGCTCATCATGGCCGGGCTGCTGGTCTACCTGGCTCGGGCGCTCGTCCAGCGATCCAACCCCGCTCAGATCGCCCTGCTCAGCCTCATTCCGGCCTATGGGACGGTTGCCTTCATCACCCAGATCGGCACCGTCGTGTGGCTCATCGCCGGAATGGCGGCCTCGGCGCAGGTCTCGGTCCTGCTGGAGAGCCGTAACAACACCGCGGGAGGGGGCGTGGGCGTCGTCGCCGGGCGGGACAACCCCTGGAATCGGATCCGCAGCAGGGACTGGTCCCGCAGCGCCTTCACCGGCCGGCCGGTCCGCTCCGCCATCCACGCTGCCGGTGATGCCGAGGCGGGGAGTCACTAGACTCGCCGCCGTGCTCCTGACCGCGCTCCTGCCTCCGCTGCTCGCCGACGCCGACATCGCCCGCACCGTTCGCGCCGCCTCCTCCCGCTCGCGCACCGACCGCAGCCTCGTCGTGGCCCCCGGCGCCCGGCCCGCCGTCCTGGCCGCCATGACCCTGGGTGAGGAGGGCGTCGACCGGGTCGCCGGGGGAGAAGGCGGGGCAGCCGCCGTCGGGCGGGAGGGAACCGACAGTGACGCCGACGCCGCCTCCGGCACGCCCCTGCTGGTCGTCACTGCCACGGGTCGTGAGGCCGAGGAGACGGCCCTGGCCCTGCGCAGCTACTTGCCGGCCGACGACGTCGCCGTCATGCCCGCCTGGGAGACCCTGCCCCACGAGCGCCTCTCGCCGCGCGCCGACACCGTCGCCCAGCGCCTGTCCGTCCTGCGCCGCCTGGCCCACCCCGAGGAGGGCGGGGCGATCCGCGTCCTCGTCGTCCCCGTGCGCGCCCTGCTGGCGCCCGTCATCGCCGGGCTCGGCGAGCTCGAGCCCGTCCAGCTGGCCCCCGGTCTGACCGTGGGCCTGGAGGAGACCGCCCGCCGTCTGGAGGCCGCCGCCTACACGCGCGTCGACATGGTCGAGTCCCGCGGCGAGTACGCCGTGCGCGGCGGCATCCTCGACGTCTTCCCGCCCTCCGAGCCCAGGCCGGTGCGCGTGGACTTCTTCGGCGACGAGATCGACGAGGTCTCCTCCTTCGCCGTCGCCGACCAGCGCACCATCGAGGCGCTGGGCGCCGTGACCGCCACCGCCTGCCGCGAGCTGGTCCTCACCGACGCGGTGCGCGAGCGCGCCGCCGCCCTGGCCGACGCCGTCCCCGGCGCCGCCGACATGCTGGAGAAGATCAGCCAGGGCATCGCCGTCGAGGGCATGGAGTCCCTCGCCCCGGTCCTGGTCGACAAGATGATCCCGCTGCTCGACCTCGTCGGCGACCGGCTCACGGTGCTCCTGGAGCCCGAGCGGGTGCGCAAGCGCGCCGAGGATCTGACGGCCACCACCGCCGAGTTCCTCGCGGCCGCCTGGACCTCGGCGGCCTCCGGCGGTACGGTCCCGGTCGACCTGTCCGCCGCCGCCTTCGCCCACCTGGCCGAGGCCCGGGCCCTGGCCCTGTCCACCAATCGCGGCTGGTGGTCCTTCACCGCCCTGGCCTCCGGCCCCGAGGCCACCCGCCTGGACCTCAGCGACCCGCGCACCTACCGCGGCGAACTCGAGCGGGCGGTGTCCGACCTGGGCCAGTGGGCCCGTCAGGGCTGGACCGTTGTTGTGGCCACCGACGGGCCCGGGCCCGGCCGGCGCATGGCCCAGCTCCTGGGCGACGGCGGTGTGCCCGCCCGTATCGTCGACCAGCTCTCCGAGGCGGCCGAGCTCGGCCGCGAGGTCGACTGGGTCCCCGCCCCGGCCGCCTCCGCCGAGGACGAGGCCGATGAGACGGTGAACCCGGTCGACGGCGCTGCGGCTGGTGATCCGGCGTCCGGCCCCGGCGACGGCGTCGTGCGCGTCACCCGGGCCAGCGCCGGTCACGGCTTCCTCGCCGAGGGGCTGCGTCTGGCCCTCATCGCCGAGTCCGACCTCACCGGGCGGGCCTCGGCCGGGCCCCGCGAGCGCCGCAGCCTGCCGGCCCGCCGTGCCCGCCGCTCCGTGGACCCCTTGTCCCTGCACGCCGGTGACCTGGTGGTCCATGCCCAGCATGGGGTGGGGCGCTTCATCGAGCTGAGCCGGCGCACTGTGGGCGGGGCCCGCTCGTCGGCCACCCGCGAGTACCTCGTCATCGAGTACGCTCCCTCCAAGCGCGGCCAGCCCGGCGACCGCCTCCTGGTGCCCACCGACGCCCTGGACCAGGTCACCAAGTACGTCGGCGGCGACAGCCCCGCCCTGAGCAAGATGGGCGGCGCCGACTGGGCCAAGACCAAGTCCAAGGCCCGCAAGGCCGTGCGCGAGATCGCCGGCGAGCTCGTGCGCCTCTACGCCGCCCGCGCCGCCACCACCGGCCACGCCTTCAGCCCCGACACCCCCTGGCAGACCGAGCTGGAGGAGGCCTTCCCCTACACCGAGACCCCCGACCAGCTCTCCACCATCGACGAGGTCAAGGCCGACATGGAGAAGGCCCAGCCGATGGACCGCCTGGTATGCGGCGACGTCGGCTACGGCAAGACCGAGATCGCCGTGCGTGCCGCCTTCAAGGCCGTTCAGGACGGCAAGCAGGTGGCGGTCCTGGTGCCCACGACCCTGCTGGTGAGCCAGCACGCCGAGACCTTCGCCGAGCGCTACGCCGGCTTCCCGGTGACCGTGAGGGCCCTATCCCGCTTCCAGGACGCCGCCGAGTCCGCCGAGGTGCTCCAGGGCCTGGAGAAGGGGACAGTGGACGTCGTCGTGGGAACCCACCGCCTCATCACCGGCCAGGTGAGGTTCAAGGACCTGGGCCTGGTCATCATCGACGAGGAGCAGCGCTTCGGGGTGGAGCACAAGGAGACCCTCAAGGCGCTGCGCACCAACGTGGACGTCCTGTCGATGTCGGCCACCCCGATCCCGCGGACCCTGGAGATGGCGGTCACCGGCCTGCGTGAGATGTCCACCCTGGCAACCCCGCCCGAGGACCGCCACCCGATCCTCACCTACGTGGGCGCCTACGAGACCAAGCAGGTCTCCGCCGCGATCCGCCGCGAGCTGCTGCGCGAGGGGCAGGTGTTCTTCGTCCACAACCGGGTCGAGGACATCGACGCCACCGCCGCGCGCCTGGCCGAGCTGGTCCCCGAGGCGCGCGTGGCCACCGCCCACGGGCAGATGAACGAGCACCAGCTGGAGGCGGTCATCGACTCCTTCTGGCGCAAGGAGACCGACGTGCTCGTGTGCACCACGATCGTGGAGACCGGGCTGGATGTCTCCAACGCCAACACCCTCATCGTCGACCGCGCCGACCGCATGGGCCTGTCCCAGCTCCACCAACTGCGCGGGCGCGTGGGACGCGGCCGGGAGCGGGCCTACGCCTACTTCCTCTACCCTTCGGACAGGCCCCTAACCGAGACGGCCCTGGAGCGGCTGCGCACCATCGCCTCCAACACCGACCTGGGGGCCGGGATGCAGGTGGCCATGAAGGATCTGGAGATCCGCGGCTCGGGCAACCTGCTGGGCGGCGAGCAATCCGGACACATCGCCGGGGTCGGCTTCGACCTGTACGTGCGCATGGTCTCCGAGGCCGTGTCCGCCTACAAGAAGGCCCTGGCCCGCTCCGGGAAGGCCGGGGCCGACGCCGTCGGCTTCGAGGAGGGCGACGACGAGGACGTCGAGCTGCGCATCGAGCTGCCCGTGGACGCCACCGTCCCCGAGGACTACATCCCCCACGAGCGCCTGCGCCTGGAGGCGTACACGAAGTTCGCGGCGGCGCGCTCGGGGGAGCAGGTCGACGACGTCCTGGAGGAGCTGGCCGACCGCTACGGGCCGGTGCCCGAGGCGACCGCCCGTCTGGCGGCGCTGGCGCGGCTGCGGGCCCTGGCCGCCGAGCTGGGGGTGCGTGAGATCGTCGCCCAGGGCAAGTCGGTGCGCTTCGCGCCGGTGGACCTGCCCGAGTCGGCGCGTATGAAGGTCACCCGCCTCTACCCGGGCACGGTCCTCAAGCCGGCCACGCGCACCATCGTGGTGCCCGCGCCGGGCACCAACCGCATGGGCGGGGCGGCACTGTCCGGCGAGGAGGTCGTGCGGTGGGCCGAGGTGCTTCTGCACGCCGTCGTCGAGGGCGATGCCGCCTACGAGACCGAGGCCACCACCTACCGCAAACGCCGCTGACGGCCGGGTCCTATTCGGTTCCCATCTACTGGACAGGGCGTTGACCCACCATGAGGTCGGATTTAGGTTAGCCATACTTAAAGTGCGATTGTGAAGGAGGTCGCAGATCTCCTCTGGTCGTGAGGCCATCCACGGGAAGGACCGCGATGAATACGTTCCCACGTCTCGTCATCGGACGGCGGCGGCTCCTGGCTGCGACCCTGACCGGGGTCGTGTCTCTGGGCCTGGCCGCGTGCGGACGCTCCGGCGGCAGAGGCTCGGCCGGCTCCAGCGGCTCGGCGTCGTCGGGATCCCAGGGATGGCCCCGCACCGTCAAGACCGACGACGGCGACCTCGCCCTTTCCTCGAAGCCCCAGCGCATCGTGTCCACCTCCATAGCCCTGACCGGCTCGCTGCTGGCGGTGGGAGCTCCAGTGGTGGCCTCGGCCGTGACGGCTCCTAACACCGACGGCCTGAGTGACGATTCCGGCTTCTTCGTCCAGTGGTCTGATGCGGCTAAGAAGCAGAAGGTGGAGAAGCTCTACGAGATCAAGTCGGTCGACGTCACCAAGGTGGCCGGCTACGAGCCGGACCTCATCGTCGTGGCCAAGAGCGGTGGCGACTCGGCGGCCGATCAGGTCGAGCAGCTGCGTGACATCGCGCCGGTCCTGGTCGTCGACTACACCGGGCGCTCCTGGCAGGACGTCACCCGCACCATCGGTCAGGCCACAGGGAACGAGCAGCAGGCGGACACGGTGATCGCCGACTACGACGCGCACGTCTCTGCGACCAAGGAGGCCATCACTGTTCCCGAGGGGACGACATCGGCCTTCATCGTCTACGGCGGTGGTGGCGGCGGCGCCGCGGCCCTGACCGCGGAGTCTCCCCAGGTTCAGATCCTGACCTCTCTCGGGTTCACCATGGCCGACATCCCCGAGGAGGTGAAGGGCGATACCTCCAAGGGGCAGCGGCAGGACATCGTCAAGTTGTCCAACGAGAATGTCCAGACGGGGCTGCCTGGTGACAACTGGGTGATCGTCGCCGCAGACAGTGCCAGCCGCCAGAAGGTCGCCGACGACCCGACTTTCTCCACCGCGACCCAGGTGACCCAGGGGCGGGTGGCCTACACCCCGGCCTCCACCTTCCGCCTCGACTACTACTCCGCCATCATCATGCTCGACTCCCTCAAGGAGAGCTACAAGAAGGGCTGAGCGCCGGACGGAGGCCTGTGACCGCTTCACTCTCTGGGCATGCCTTGATGTAGGTGCTGTGGCTGTGTGACGGTTGCTGGAACTGTTCAAGGTCAGGTGGCGCGGATTCATCTGGGGTGGACGTTCTCACCTGCGCTGGAATCCGTGAGGGGTGTGTTGAGGAGAGTTCAACACGTATCGACCCAAGTGGCCGGATGCGAGCAGGCGCCATGCAACCGGCACAAGGTATCCGGGGTTCGGCGTCTCACTCCTATCAAGAGATGGCGTTATGGGCATGGGTACGAGTGGCGGCTGTACGGGCTGCGTGCGTCGTCGGGAGCGGAACGGTAAGGTCAGGGGCCAGAAACGTTGTGACACCATGTCGCCCTCCGATGTCGTCCCCTCCAGGAGCAGACCGTGACTCGAAGCCTCCCCGCACGTACGCGCGTCCTCGCTGCCGGCGTTGCACTTCTTCTCACCGTCGGGGCGCTGGCGGGCTGCTCCGACCGCCCCGGCCAGGCGGCCGACATGACGTTCACCGGCCTGGATGGTGCCAGCCACTCCATCGTCGTGACCGAGAAGGACATCGACGTCGTGGCCAAGGACATGGAGCCCAAGCCCGGCCAGCAGACGGGGCAGCAGCGTCAGACCCCGACGCGGGTCGATATCGCGGGCGCCCTCATCGAGGCCCCCATCATCGAGGAGGTCGGCAAGGCCCACGGCATCACCATCACCGATGCGGAGATCGTGCAGCTGGCCAAGGAGCAGCTGGGCTTCGAACCGCGCCGGGCGAGCACGCTGACTTACCTGCGGGCGAACCTCCTGTTCAACCAGTTCCGTCAGCAGCAGGCCCAGGCTCAGGCCATTGTCGCTGACCTGAGCAAGCTCCGCGCCACGATGAGCGGCGACCGCTCGCCGCGCTACCCGGACAGCGCCCCGGCCTGGTGGACCCAGGAGGATCCCCGGCTCCAGTCCGCCAACAATCCTGCCGGTGGTGGTCAGCAGCAGGCTCCTCAACAGGGCGGCCAGCAGCAGGCCCCCCAGCAGCAGGCCCCCCAGCAGGGTGGCGGCCAGCAACAGCCCCAGCAGCAGGCCCCTCAACAGGGCGGCCAGCAGCAGGCCCCCCAGCAGGGCGGGGCCGAGCAGCCGTCCGACTCCGGCCAGACCGAGAACGGCCAGACCGACGGCGGTGCCGGTGAGGGAGGCCAGGACACCGGCCAGGCCGAGGGGAACGGTCAGTAGACGGCTGCCGGAACCGATGGTCGCCGTCCAGTGTTTCTCGCCGGGCGTGAACACTGTGCATTCCTCAGGACCATGGCCCTCGTGGTGAGATGGCGGGCCCGCTAGGCTGGCCCTGCATTCATCAGTCGTGCGCGAGTTGCGTGCCCGACTCCGATCGACCGCATCACGATCCCCTCAGCAAGGAGCACCAAGTGGCCCTCATCGAGAACGTTCACGCCCGCGAGATCCTCGACTCCCGTGGCAACCCGACCCTCGAGGTCGAGATCCTCCTGGAGGACGGTGCCTCCGCTCGCGCCGCCGTCCCCTCGGGCGCCTCCACCGGTGCCTTCGAGGCCGTCGAGCTGCGCGACGGTGACAAGGACCGCTACGGCGCCAAGGGTGTCGAGAAGGCCGTCGACAACGTCAACGACGTCATCGCCCCCGAGATCATCGGCTTCGACGCCGCCGACCAGCGCGGCCTCGACCAGCTCATGATCGAGCTCGACGGCACCCCCAACAAGGGCAAGCTCGGCGCCAACGCCATCCTCGGCGTCTCCCTGGCCGCCGCCCAGGCCTCCGCCGAGTCCGCCGGCCTGGACCTGTTCCAGTACGTCGGCGGCCCCAACGCCCACATCCTGCCCGTGCCCATGATGAACATCCTCAACGGCGGCTCCCACGCCGACTCCAACGTGGACATTCAGGAGTTCATGATCGCCCCCATCGGCGCCCCCACCTTCCGTGAGGCCCTGCGCATGGGCGCCGAGGTCTACCACGCCCTCAAGGCGGTCGTGAAGGAGCGCGGCCTGTCCACCGGCCTGGGCGACGAGGGCGGCTTCGCCCCCAACCTCGACTCCAACCGCGAGGCCCTCGAGCTCATCGTCGAGGCCATCGAGAAGGCCGGCTACAAGCCCGGCAAGGACGTGGCCCTGGCCATGGACGTCGCCTCCTCGGAGTTCTTCGACGAGAAGACCAAGACCTACCAGTTCGAGGGCGAGGCCCGCGACAACGCCTTCATGGTCGACTACTACGAGAAGCTCGTGAAGGACTTCCCGATCGTCTCCATCGAGGACCCGCTCTCCGAGGACGAGTGGGACGACTGGAAGCACCTCACCGAGCAGATCGGCGACAAGGTCCAGATCGTCGGCGACGACTTCTTCGTCACCAACCCCGAGCGCCTGGCCAAGGGCATCGCGATGGGCGCCGCCAACGCCCTGCTGGTCAAGGTCAACCAGATCGGCTCGCTCACCGAGACCCTCGAGGCCGTCGAGATGGCGCACCGCGCCGGCTACAAGACCATGACCTCCCACCGCTCCGGCGAGACCGAGGACGTCACCATCGCCGACCTGGCCGTGGCCACCAACTCCGGCCAGATCAAGACCGGCGCCCCCGCCCGCGGCGAGCGCGTCAACAAGTACAACCAGCTCCTGCGCATCGAGGAGGCCCTCGGCGACGCCGCGGTCTACGCCGGCGCCGGCGCCTTCCCCCGCTTCCAGGCCTGAGCCTGAAGGCGACTTCCCGCCGTCGGGCAGCTGGCTGATACAGCGGCTCGACGACGGTGCACGCTCTCTGCTCCGGGGCGGACGGGTCCTCCCGTCCGCCCCGGAGCGTTTGTGACGGTGCAGGGGTGCCGGCGAAGGACCGGGGCGAATCCGGAGCGTGAGCAACGCGCCCGGTGAGGTGCGGCCTCGTGCGGCTTCCGGTGAGGCAGGATGCCGGTATGACTCCGCGCCGCCCCGCCTCCAGCCAGTCCGGGACGCGCCGCGTCTCCCGCGGTGCCCGCCCCTGTCAGGTTCCGGCCGAGCGGACGGCCTCCTCGTCCGGATCAGGGTCGGCCGGCTCCGAGCCCGAGGGCCTGCCGACGACAGTGCCCGAGCGGGTCCTGCCGCCCCGGATCGTCACCCTGGCGGTCGTGGGCCTGCTGGCCTTCGTCGTCGTCTTCACCTCGCTGCGCGCCTACCTGTCCCAGCAGGCCCAGTACGACGCTGTCGTGGCCAAGATCAAGGAGGCCTCCGACACCTCCACCGCCCTGGAGAACGAGCTGGCCCAGTGGAAGGACGACACCTACGTGCGCGCCCAGGTGCGCGAGCGCCTCGGCTACGTCATGCCCGGCGACACCAGCTACGTCGTCGTCGGTGCCGACACCGTCAAGCAGCCCAGCGCCGGCGGCGAGGCCACCCAGGACTCCCAGGACGTCCCCTGGTACCAGGCGCTACGCGAGTCCTCGCAGGCCGCCGGCCAGAGCAGGAGCGGGACCGACGGCGCCTCGACGGACGGCTCCAAGACAGACCCGGGTGGTAAGGCCCTCAATCCCACCCAGAAGGGCCTGCCCACCGGCGCGCCCAGCCAGGCACCGTCGGAGCCGCCCAAGACCTCGCCGAGCCCGGTTCCCACCCCGCAGACGAAGGAGGAGACCCCGTGAGCCCGATCCTCGAGCCTCAGGAGACCGAGCCGGCTGCTGAGCAAGCCAGTGAGCATGTCGGCGAGCATGTTGGTGAGCATGTTGGTGAGCAAGGCGCTGAGCGGACGACGGAGTCTGTCACGCCCGCCGACCTCGAGGCCCTGGCGGACCAGCTGGGGCGGGTGCCGCGCGGCGTCGTCGCCATCGCCGCCCGCTGCGTGTGCGGGCGTCCGACCGTGGTGCGCACCGCACCGCGCCTTGACGACGGCACCCCCTTCCCGACCAGCTTCTACCTCACCCACCCGGCCGCCGTGAAGGGCTGCTCCACCCTCGAGGCCGAGCACCTCATGGAGACCTTCAACGCCGACCTCGCCGCCGACGAGGAGTTGGCCGCCGCCTACGCCGCCGCCCACGCCGACTACCTGGCCCGGCGCGCCGAGCTCGGGCAGGTCCCCGAGATCGACGGCGTCTCCGCCGGCGGGATGCCCGTGCGCGTCAAGTGCCTCCATGCCCTGCTCGGGCACGCCCTGGCCACCGGCCCCGGCGTCAACCCGATCGGCGACAGCACCCTGGAGGTTCTGCGCGAGCGCGGACTGTGGGATCCTGAGCGCTGCTTCTGCTGACCGGTCAGGCGGCCCGCCCGGCCTGCCTCGGGCCTGACGGCTGTCCAGTCGGCCGTCGGCGTCCGCACTGCCCGTCCGGTCCTTGTTCGTCCCCACCCTCATCAGCCCGCCCCAGCCCAGGAGGCCCTCGTCATGACCCGCGTCGCCGCAATCGACTGCGGCACTAACACCATCCGCCTCCTCATCGCCGAGGCAGACCGAGATCAGTCGGGTCGCCCCCGCCTGGAGGTGCTGCGCCGCCGCAACGAGATCGTGCGCCTGGGGCAGGGCGTGGACCGCACCGGCATGCTCGACCCCGAGGCCCTGGAGCGCACCCTGAGGGTCGTGGCCGCCTACGCCGCCGACTGCGATGAGCTGGGCGTGGCCCCCGGCGAGGCCGTCCGGCGTTTCGTGGCCACCTCCGCCACTCGCGACGCCAGCAACCGGGAGGACTTCGTGGCCGGCGTGCGCCGGCTGCTGGGGGTCGAGCCCGAGGTCGTCAGCGGCCAGGAGGAGGCTCGTCTGTCCTTCAGCGGCTCGCTCCTGGGAGCCCGCGGGGCAGAGGGCGCAGAAGTACAGGGACGGGCCGGGCGAGCGCCTGCGCCGCGTCTCGTCGTCGACCTTGGGGGCGGCTCCACCGAGCTGGTCCTGGGGATGGACGAGCCCAGCGCCGCCATCAGCCTGGACACCGGCAGCGTGCGCATCACTGAGCGGTTCCTGTCGAGCGGCGTCACCGTGGGGGCCGAGGCGGCCGCGCGTGCCGAGGTCCGCGGTCTCCTGGACGATGCCGAGCGGGTCGTCGACCTGTCCGCCCCCGGCCGGCTGGTGGGGCTGGCCGGCACCATCACGACCGTCACCGCCCACGCCCTGGGCCTCCAGGACTTCGATCCGCAGGCCCTGAACGGCGCCGAGCTGAGCCCCGACGCCGTCCTGGCGTCCTGCGAGGCGATCATCCACTCCACCGCCGAGCAGCGCGCCTCCTGGGGCTACCTCGCCCCCGGGCGCCGCGACGTCATCGCCGCCGGAGCCCTCGTGTGGAGCGAGGTCGTCACCCGCGTGGTGGAGCGGACCACCGCTGCCGGGCGCCCGCTGGAGCGAGTCACCACCAGCCTCTATGACATCCTCGACGGTATCGCCCTGTCGCTTGTGCCCGCACAGGCAGGTCCGGAAGGAGACGAGGTGTGAGAGCGTCGTCGTCGCTGACCTGGGGCGGGTGCACCATTCCCGGCGACGGGGGAGTGCCCGCCGTGGCCGTCTCCCTGACCGGGCCGACCGCCGCTCATGCCCGGGCCCAGGCCCGCCATGCCATCGATGCCGGTGCCGACGTTCTCGAGCTGCGCGTCGACCTGCTCGAGGAGGTCGACGCCCTCGTCGCCTTCACCGAGGCCCCCGGTGAGGAGCCGTCTACCACCGACTCGATGGTCGTGACCACTGCGGCCGCCCAGGTCCTGGAGTGCCTGCGCCGTATGGCCGACGTCGTTGACGTCACTCCCTTGCTGCTCACGTGCCGTACCGCTGCCGAGGGCGGCCGGGCCCGCCTGGACGACTCCGGCTACGGCGCCCTCCTGTGCTCCGTCCTCGACGAGCTGGCCGGCTGGGAGCCCGGGCGCCGCCCGAGCGCCATCGACGTCGAGGTCCAGCGCGGCTGCCTGCCGCAGGTCTCCGAGCAGGCCCACGGACTGGGGATCGACGTCGTCGCCTCCTTCCACGACTTCAAGACCACCCCCGCCGACGACGTCCTCGAGGACGTTCTGTCTCGCATGGCCTCCGAGGGCGCGGACCTGGCCAAGATCGCCGTGTGGCCCACCGGTGCGGACGACGTCGCCCGCCTCCTGGGCGTGTGCGCGCGGGCCGCGGCGGCCCCGGGGAAGGGAACGGGCCTGGGCCTGCCTGTGGCCGCCATGTCCATGGGGGCGCTCGGCGCGGTCAGCCGTGTGGCCCCGGTCTTCGGGTCAGCGCTGACCTTCGCCGTCGTCCCTGACGAGCAGGGGGAGACCCAGGCCTCTGCCCCCGGTCAGCTGCCGATCCAGGACGTGCGCCGCTGCCTGGAGCTGCTGCGAGCCTGACTCGTCCTCCTGGCGATCTTGCGCAGGTGTCTCACAGGCCTTCCTCCCAGGCCAGGATCGTGCGGGCCATGAGACCGGTGTTGCCGGTCTGGCAGTGACTCGCCGCGCTCTCGGCCCTGGTGAAGGTGCGGGTGGTCACCGAGCGGGCGGCGGTGAGGCGCTCGGCCTGACGAATCATCTGGTGGTGCGGCACGAACTCGTCCTCGGCACCCTGCATGAGCAGGACGTCCCCGGCGACCCTGGGGGAGACGCCGGCCGTGGAGAAGGTGGCCGCAGCGCGTAGGAACTCAGCGGGCGAGTGCGTCCCCGTGACGTGCATGCCCTGCCACATGCCCCACCAGGTCACCGGGCTGCGACGGGCCTGCTCGGTCAGTACCCGATTGAGAACCTTCGTGGGAGTCCGGGTGATGAGCGGCTCGAGGTGTGCGAGAGACCGCCCGGCACCGCGCGCCAGAGCCGGCGGAAGCGCCTGGGAGACGAGGACCTCCAGGAAGTCGTCGAGCACGTCGAAGGCGACGACGCGCCTGACTCGCGGCTCGCCGGCGGCGGCGTGCATGACGAGCCCGCCTCCCAGGGACATGCCGACGAGTGTGGTCTCCTCGATGTCGAAGTGGTCCAGGACCGCCGAGACCGGCGCTGCCCAGTCGGTGCGCATGGTGAGCCTCTGGCCCGTCCTGAGTCCGGGCGACGTACCTGCCTCCAGATCGGCCTCCAGAGTGCCGCCCTGGCCAGGGCCCTCGAAGGCGATGACTCTCCGTCCGCGCTTCGCCACAGCGGCCAGGACAGGGAAGGTCTCCTCGATATAGGAGTCGAAGCCGCCGAGGACGACCCACGTACTTCGTGGAGGCTGTGCGGCGTCGGGGTCCGTCAGCTCATAGGCGGGCAGGAACCCGCCCTCGAAGGGGATGAGCTCGGGCTCCAGCGCGAAGCAGCGTCGCAGAGAGGAGACGAACCTCCGACGAGTCGGTGCCTTGAGCGGGTTACCGGGTTGCATGAAGAACTCCGCCCCGCGGGCGAAGAAGGCCGCCTCCAGGTCGTGCTCCTGATCCCGGACCCGATCGGCGAGGTCCAGGTAGGTCCGCACCCAGTCGGCGATCCGGGTGGTGCGCGGCACCACCGGCAGGAAGTCGGCGGCCGCCTGCTCAGTGACGAGCCACCGGTTGGCCTGCAGGTTGAGGAAGCTGTTGCCGCTCAGATGCTGGAAACCGATAGCGGGTGCATCCAGATCGAGTGCGTGCGTGACATCCATGAGGGCCCCTTGATCTATAAAAGCAAGAAAGTTGCTTTTAGGACTGTAGTGCACGATCCGCCGTTGACGCAAGCCGCTGGCCTAGGCTGTCGGCATGAAGCCGAGTGGAAATGGCGGGACGACGGGGATCTGCATCAAGAACGCTGTGCGCCCGCGCCCCGGGGGGCGTTCTGCGCGTGTACGCCGGGCGGTGCTGGACGCCGTCGTCGAGCTTCTGGGGGAAGGTGGGGTTCGGGCGGTCACCATCGCCGAGGTCGCCAAGCGCTCCGGGGTCAACGCCTCCTCGATCTACCGCCGCTGGCGCGGCGTCGATGCCCTCATCCTCGACGCCGCCCAGGACCTGAGCCTGGACGCCATCGAGGTGGCCGACACCGGCTCCCTCGAGGACGACCTGTGCGTCACGGCGGTGTCGGTAGCTGCCTTCCTGCGCACGGACCTCGGGATCGCCATGGCCCGTGCCCTCATTGACGCGCCCCCGGAGGTCCTGGAGCGCATCGGCGACTGGCCGCAGTTCTGGGCCACCCGCCTCCGGCGCTTCGAGCCGGTCTTCACCCGCGCCGCCGCGCGTGGGGAGGTGGCGGCCGACGTCGACCAGTCCGTCATCGCCTCCATTAGCGAGATGATCGCCGCGCAGACCTACTTCCTCACCCTCTTCCGGCGCGAGGAGGTCGACGATCCCGCCGCCCGACTCATCGTCCGCCGCGCGCTCGCGGCCGCTGGGCTGTAGGTCCGGCCCCCGCGGGACCGCCCGATATGGACGCATGCGGTGATGGATCTTGAGTCTGGCAGCGCCCAGGCTCTTGCCAAGGCCTCAACCGGTACGGCTGATCCCGCTCCCGCCTTATGGTCCTCATTGCGACGGAGTACCACATGTGATTCGACAGCCTAGCTGCAGGCCTGCGGCTCACGCGTTCGTAGGGTAGGTCGAGCCTTCGAGGGGAGAGAGGGCGCCGCGCGACCTAAGGCGCGACCGCGCGAACCGGTCCGGTCTTGCTGGGGCTCGTTGCGTGTGCCTGGCCCATCAGCCCCTTCAGGTGAGGCGCCCCACCGGCACCTGGCTGTTCGCGGGGTGCGCCCATGCCGTAGTCTTGCCCACGTTGCCCCGGCGAGGGACGTGCCTTGAGAAGGTGCGCATCCGTGATCGACGTGGTGGTACCTGGCGGTACTGCGCGTCGTCGCGCCCA
>ERZ773075.128-NODE-128-length-66018-cov-73.1117_pt1 | contig 66018 bp, 55 predicted proteins | sample MGYA00580614_ERZ773075 | MGnify/ENA primary metagenome ERZ773075 (study PRJEB29015, sample SAMEA2738021) | human oral metagenome | biome: human oral; feature: human-associated habitat; material: dental | place: China | collected 2043 ...
GGGCGACCTCCAGGAGGACGGACTTGTCGGACTGGACGATGAGCGGGCCGTCGGGTGCCGACGACGCCGGGGACACAGAATCGCTGGGCGTAGCGGACATGGGCGGGAGTATCCCAAGGAGGGGTGCCGGGGCGCCGTGACGGACGAGACGTTCCTCTTCCAGCGGGAGGGACGGTCCGGCCGGCTTCATGTCCGCGAGAGCGCACCTTACGGGCCGGATTCTGAGCTCCCGCAGCGGTGCGCGAGCCATAGGGTAGAACGCGAGCCCCGGACGAACCTCGGGAGGCGCCAGGAACAGTGGAATCAGCCGGATCGTGTCCAAATCGGTGACAAAGGCCCGGTACGGACTCCAACCGGCGAAAGAAAACCGCATAATTCTGCGGTTCGTGTCGTCGGTGGTAGGGGTGCTCAGGTCCCTTTGTGACAGATTTGGACACCGGCGCCCCCTAGGTGGCCTGAGACCTCATGGCCGGAGGCGGGGGCGGGTCTCCTTCCGCAGGAGGAGGAATCCACTCGGGCGGACTGTTTAGGGTGACGGCGTGAACAACGAGAACAGCGTGCCCGTCGACGGGCTGGAGACTCCGGGTTCCAGTGAAAGCGCCGAGAAGATGAAGACCCTTAAGAAGCCCGGAGTGATGTCCTCCCGCTGGTTCTTGCCGGTCGTACTCGGGGCCTCGATGGGCATCGTCATGGCCGTGATGATGGCCGTCATGATGCCGAAGCTCTGGTACCTGTGGATGTCCGTGGGATGGGGTATGGGATTTGCCATCGGCACGTCCCTCAGGTCGAGTGAGGCCTCAAAGCCCTCCGAGGCGGCGGTGAGCGAGTAACCGGCACTGGCCCCGCTCGTGCTCGCCTCCTCGCTCTTGTTCCGTGCTGTCCGTGAGCGGGGTGGGGGCGTATTTTGGTGCGGATGAGCCCTTTCGCCTCCACTCAGGACCTCGCCGTGCACCTGACGGCACTGCCGGACCGCGAAGTCGCCGCCCTGCTGGTGGCGCGCCCGGACCTGGCCTCGCCGCCGTCCTCCTCCTTCCTGGCTCTGGCGACCCGGGCCGGGACTCAGGGCAGTGTCGAGCAGGCGCTGGCCGGGCTGGACGCGTCGACGCTGGCCGTGGCCGAGGCGGTGGTGGCACTTAGCCGGCTCGACGAATCAGGGGAGGCCGAAGGAATCGGGTCGACCGAGGCAGCCCAGGACGGACGAGCCGGTGGAGCCGTCGGGACCGGTGGTGAGCCGGCCGACGACGGGCCTGTCGGCGATCCCGCCGACAACCCGGTGGGCGCCGACCTGGCCGGGCTGATCGCCGCCCGCCTGCCGCTGAAGACCGAGCAGGTCACTGAGGCGCTGGATCGCCTGAGCCGGCTGGCGCTCGTCATTGAGGGCCGACCCGTGGCCGCGCTGGAGGCGGCCTTCGGGCCGCACCCCTTCGGCCTGGGGCCCTGGGCCGCCGAGCCCCTGAGCGCCGAGCAGCTGCCGCCCACACTGGAGGAGCTGAGCGAGGACGTCGCCCGCGGTGCCGGCGAGCCGATCGTCCCGACGGCCTCTGTGGAGATGCTCCAGGCCCTCACCTGGGGGCCGCCAGCCGGCACACTGCGCTCGGGCGGCAAGGTCCCGGGCGCGGCGCCGCTCATCGAGCGTCGCTGGTTGGAACGCAGCAGCGACGCCCGGGGACGCACCCGCTTCATCCTGCCGCGCCAGGTCGCCCTCGCCCTGCGCGGCGGCCGCCTGACGCGCGAGACCCTGACCGCCCCCGAGGCCGGCGACCTGGAGACGGTGGGCGGCGACGTCGTCGCCTCCGAGTCCTCCTTCCACGCTGAGGAGACTGTCCGGCTCGTGGGCGCACTTCTGGAGGAGTGGGGCCGCGAGGGCGGGACGATCCGCCGCACCGGGGGAGTGAGCGTACGCGCCCTGACCCGCACCGCAGACGCCCTCGACCTCGAACCCGACGCGGCCGCCCGCATCATCGAGATCACCGCGGGCGCCGGACTCCTGGGACTCGACGACGACGGCACCACCTGGGTGCCTTCGACCCTCGCCGCAGGCTGGCTTGCCGACAGCCTCCCCCAGCGCTGGGCGCCGCTCGCCTTGGCCTGGGCGGGGAGCGCCCGTACCGCCTGGCTGACGGGCACCCGCGACGATGATGGGGTCCTGCGCGCGGTCCTCGGCCCGGACCTGGAAGCCGGGTGGGCCGCGCGCCTGCGCGCCCGTGTACTCGCGCTCCTGGGCGACCTCCCGCAGGGGGCGAGCGCGACCCCTGCCTTCGTGCGGGCGGCCCTGACTTGGGAAAGCCCCAGGTGCACCATCCCCGGCGGGGCGATTTCAGCGGTCCTGGCCGAGGCCGAGACCCTCGGGATCACCGGTGGCCGCGCGCTCACCGAAGCCGGCAGAATCCTCGCCCGACGGGCGGCGGCGAGCCTCGATCAGCCGGATGCCGGCCGTGGTGGCAGCGCCGGTAGCGCCGAGGGCACCGACGGAGGCACAGTCGCCGAGGCGCCGTCGGACGACGAAACCCTGGCAGCGCTGGAGGCCGCGCTCGCCGCGGATCTGCCGGCCGCCGTCGACATGATCCTCGTTCAGTCCGACCTCACCGCCATCGTGCCGGGCCGGCCCGCCCCCGAACTGGCGGCCCTGCTGGAGCGTACGAGTGTGGTTGAGTCTCGCGGCGGGGCGCTCACGGTGAGGTTCACCCCCGAGTCGGTGCGCGGCGCGCTCGACGTCGGCTACAGCGCCGAGGAGATCGTCGAGGCCATTGGACGCTACAGCCCCGCGCCCCTGCCGGACTCGCTGACCGTACTCATCCAGGACGCGGCCCGCCACCACGGGGCCGTGCGCGTGCGGGCCGTGGCCGCGCTGCTGAGAGTCGGCGACGAGGCGACGGCCGCCGGGCTCCTGGCCGAGCCGCGCCTGAAGGATCTTGGCCTCGATGAGGTGGCACCCGGGATTCTCGTGGCCACGGCGAGCGCCGGGCAGGTGCTGCGCGAGCTGCGCACTAACGGGCTGGCGCCGGTGACCGAGGACGCGAGCGGTCACCTGGTGGTCGGGCCGGCCACCGCGCAGCAGGCGCGCCGGGCTCCTGAGCCGTCACGACCCGGCAGCGAGCACTCGGTAAGGCGGCGTCGGCCGGGCAGACGCGAGCTGGCGACCCTGGTGGGCAGGCTCCGCGTGGGGCAGGAGGCACTGCAGGCCGCCGGAGAAACGGCTGTGGCCACCGACCCGGTACACGCCCTGGCGATTCTGCGCCAGGCGCAGTCCTCGCGCTCGCGGCTGCGGCTGAGTCTGGCCGGTCCCGACGGCGCCGTGCAGGAGCGGCAGGTGCGGGTCATGGCCGTGGAACCCGGGCGGGTGCGCCTGCGCGACGTCGTGCGCGAGACCGAACTGACCGTGGCCGTCCACCGCATCGTCTCGGTCGAGGCGGAGTGAGAGCTGCCCCGTTTGATGATGCTCTCTCCGCCAACGACGGCGGGGGCTTGCGTCGTTTGTGAAGAGGACATCGCGGTGTGGGGAGGTGGGGGTGTCGGGGGGTTAGTGGCCTTGGGCTTCTTCGGCGTCGTCGGTGAGGTAGGTGATGATGCGTACGAGGTCGTAGGGGGTGGAGGTTTCGGTGGTGGTGATGGTGCCTTCGATTGTGTGCCAGTTGGTGTGGCCGGTGGGGCGGTATCTGGTTGTCCAGGTGGTGGTTAGGGTGGTGGTGATGTTCTTGTCGGTGTGTTTGTAGTGGTGGGTGATGGTGTGGTTTGGGTAGGGGGCTCCGGGGTCGGTGGTGGTTGTGGTGGTTCCGTCTCCCCAGTTCCAGGTGTAGGAGATGGGGGTGAATTCGACCTCGATTGCTGTGTCCAGGATGGTGGTGGTCTGGTAGCGGGGGGTGGGGTCGGTGTAGACGATGAAGGCTTTGGAGATGATGACTTTCGGGCCGGGTGGTTGGCGGGTGATGCCCGAGCCCTGTGCGATGAGTGTGGCGGCTTGGCGGGTGGTGATCGTGATCGTGCGGGGGTTGCCGCTGGTGGGTTCCTCGGGTCCGGAGGGTTGGAGCAGCCCGTTGTTCACGCAGTGAATCTCAGGGTGTTCGTCGCCGTTGTCGGTGCATTTTTGGTGGGGTTTCTCGTCCCACATCGACGGTTCCGATGCCGTCACGTCTGGGTGTTCCTGAGATGGTGGTGCACCGGGCTCCGATGCCCCCTCCTGGGGAATCTGCTCGGTCACCTCTCCGTAAGTCTGACTTCCACCATCAACGTTTCTTGCCCCCACTTGCCATTTGGGAGTCTTTGGGTTACTTGAATCATCTCCGTAGGAGTAGGGGGTAAACGCTAGAATGAGAGTGGCGGAGAGGAGGGTGATAAGTCGCTTTCGCATTATTTTACCTCCGGCTCCACGGCTCCGATCATCCATTTTCCATTAGTGTATCGGACGCCAAAATTAAGGACCTGACCTGTGATTGGGTCTGACGACTGAAGATGGCTGCAAGCCTCAGAGCATGAGGTCGTCGCCCCATAATTTACGATCACTTTTATCTTGTTGTAGTCGTATCCTTCTAGCTTTTCATAGTAGGTCGTGTCGACAATTTCCTGGTCCCACTTGTTTGTCCACCCTCCTTTTTGATGGATTTCCCGGGAGTCGTTGATGGTGGACTGGCAGAACTTACATCGGTCTTCGCTCATCTTCTCGAGTTCGGTGGTGTTGCCGGTCATGAAGGCGTAGCGGTAGAGGTCGAGGAAGTAGTAGACGCTGGCTACGGCGCCTTCTGCGGTTTCCTCGTTCATCTGGTCGGGTTTGGCGGGTGCGGGTTCGGCTAGGGCGGTGTCGCGCTGGGCCTTGAGTTCGGGGGTCAGGGCGGCCTCTCGGGAGGCGGTCGCCGATGCGTTGGCGTCGGCGATCCCTTTCTCGGCCCGGGCGACGGCCGCAGACGCACTGGCACTGGTGCTGGCACTGGCCTCCGCCCGAGCGTCCTTCAGCGCGCAGCCCGCCGCCCCCAGGGCCAGGACGCATACCACCGCTAAACCGGCGGCCGCCCGGCGGCGCCCCAGACGAGAACCAGGCTGGCCGCACTCGACTGCGGATCGCCTCGAGTGCGCAGGATTTGGGGATCGTAGGGACGTGCTCATCACCGATAGCCTCCTCGCCACCGAAACAACTCCTCACACCACCGGGACGGGCGGCAGTGCCCGTCCGAGCGGTGTATTGACATTACCTGCACACACGCCCCGACCGCCAGACTTTGACACGGCCCTGTGGAAAACCCCCGGAACAGAACCCCGCCGACCGGTTCCTTGCCCGTCGGCTTCACGATGCGCCCTGATCTTGACTTGAGACGATCCGCGCCATCCGAGCGTTCGGCCCCAAATGCCCTGCCGTGTCGCATCGGCTGAGAGCTTCTGGAGAGAGGTGTGCCGCGGCCGACCCACCCGAGTCAGGGCAGTCTCAGACGCCTCCCCTACACTGGCCGGGTGACCGACATGATCGACTCTCACACCGACGCCTCAGACGCGCCCCCGACCGAGACCGAGCCCGGTTTGGGCGTCGCCACCGGGGCGCGTACCGCCACGGCGACCTTGGAGCGCCCTGCATCGGCCCCGACTCACCCGGAACCGACCCCCGTGCCGCGCGCCGGCTCCTTGCCCACCCCCGGCGAGCAGGCCCAGGCCGCCAAGGATAAGACCCTCACCTCCCCGGCCGCCGTCGAGCTCGCCCACCGCGCCCTGGAGGAGATCACCGACCCCATCACCATTGGCGAGTACCTCGCCGCAGTCCCCAACGCCGAACGCCTGGTCACCCACCTGTTCGACTGCACCCTGAGCGGCTACCGCGGCTGGCGCTGGGCCGTCACTCTCAGTCGCGTCCCGCGCAGCCGCACCGCCACGGTCTGCGAGATGGAGCTCCTCCCCGGAGAGGAGGCCCTCCTCGCCCCCGCCTGGGTCCCATGGGCCGACCGCCTCGAACCCGGTGACATCACCCGCTCCGACCGCCTGCCCCGCAAGGAGACCGACGAGCGCCTCGAACCCGGGTGGGAGGCCACTGGCGAGGACGCCGACGCCGTCGCCCTGGACCAGCTCGACCTGGGCCGCCCCCGGGTCCTGAGCGCCCAGGGCGTCTCCAGCGCCGCCGAGCGCTGGTACGGCGGCGACCACGGCCCCGACGCCGAGGGCGTCCGCAAGGCCCACGCCACCTGCTCCACCTGCGGCTTCTTCGTACCCATGGCCGGTGCTCTGCGTGCCATCTTCGGAGTCTGCGCCAACGAGTGGGCCACCGACGACGGCAGCGTCGTCTCCCTGGACCACGGCTGCGGTGCCCACTCCGAGACCGACCTGCCCGACCATGGCCCGGAGTGGCCCATCAACCCCTCACGAGTCGACGACCACCTCATGGTGCCGTTGAGCACCAACGGGCTCGACCTGCGCGAGGGGCAGAGCATCGCCGAGCTCGCGGCCCAGCAGTCGGGCAACGACGTCGACAACGATGAAGACGGCGCCAACGGCGGGACCGACGACGCTACAGCCCAGAGCGCGGCAGACGCGCCTGGTTTGAACTCCGATCCTGATTCCTCGAACCAGGACGTTGACACTCTGCCCGACGACGCCGCGAGCAATGGCGTTGAGACCGCCACCGACTCGGCCGCGGATGCCGCCGCCCCCGTGGTCGAGGCCGACGAGGATAGCCGCAGCCGCCTGCTGGAGCTCGACCTCGCAGACCTCGGGCAGAGGACTGCCGCTGCGGCGTCGGCCCCATCGGCCTCCGACACCGCCGAGGTCCTCACAGCAGCCGCGGAGCCGACGTCGTCGACCCCCGCCAGCGTCGAAACCGGTGACTCGCCCAGTGAACGCGCCGCCTCGGCCCGCGCTGCCGTGGCTGGCCTGTCCCTCGCGCTCGGGATCGACACGCCCCAGGATGGCGCCTCCGCCGAAGAGACCGAGGGCATAGACGCCGACAGCGACGACCATCTCGCGCCGCGTACCCTCGCCGAGCTTGAGGCCATCCTGCCCGACCGCTCCTGACACACCCTCAGCCGCGGTCGGCGATCATGTCGCAGCGAGGCGCTTGGCAGTCGCCAGCACCTTATCCAGCATCGCCTCGGTGAGCCGTCCGGTGAACGTGTTCTGCTGACTGGGGTGATAGCTGCCGAGCAGTGTCACCGGCCTGCCATCGGGCCTGGTCAGTTCCGCCGTCGCCCCGTGGCCGAAGCGCGGCTGAGGGCGGGGGAGGGACCACCCCGCCTCGCGGGCGACCCGCAGTGCCGCGCCCCATCCGATCCCGCCCAGCGCCAGCAGCACCTTGACCTCGGGCATGAGGGCGATCTCGCGGGCGAGCCACGGCGCGCAGGTGGTGCGCTCGCCGGTCGTCGGCTTGTTGGCGGGCGGGGCGCAACGCACGGCTGCACCCATGCGCGCCCCGATGAGCCGCTGCCCGTCACCGGCCGCCGTCGAGGTGGGTGACGCTGCCAGGCCCGCCCGGTAGAAGGCCGCCCACAGCCAGTCCCCGGAACGGTCCCCCGTGAACATGCGGCCGGTGCGGTTCGCCCCGTTGGCCGCGGGGGCCAGCCCGACGACGTAGATGCGGGCATCCGTCGTTCCGACACTCGCCACCGGTCGCCCCCAGTACGGCTCGTGGGTGAAGGATGCGCGACGGCCGGTCCTGGCCACCTCCTCGCGCCAGGCCACGAGACGGTCACAGGCTCGGCATACCGTGATCCGGGCATCGAGGGCGGGCAGATCCGAAGATGCGCCGGCCAGGCGCGCCACGTCGGCGGCCGATCGGGCCACGGGTGTGGCAGCAGTTGCGGGATCGTCGGGCCACCCGGTCCCGGGAGGGACCGGGGAATCGAAGAGCGCTCCGGTGATGGGGTGCGGATCGGCCATGTCCTCATTGTGTACACGGGCAGAGCGATGCGGTGCCGGCTTCTGTCATCGGTGAAGGGCCGGCCCGCTCATCGCGAGGAGGAGGCCCCATACGGGCCGACGGCGAGCCGCATGCCCTTGGGGTCGGAGACGAAACCGGCCTGGCGCAGCAGGTTGCTCACGGTGCGGTCCAGTGCGCTGACGCCGTTGAGCGACTCCACCACCGTGCGGTGCCGCCCCGGCGATGCCCCCTCGTGCGCCAGCGCACGCTGCCGCGCGACTACCAGGGCGCGCAAGGCGCATGTCAGTATCTCCGGCTCGGGCGTGTAGGAGATGAGCGCCTTGAGGTTCTCCGGGGCGTAGAGCACCGGTGTCCCCTCCATGAGGACGACGCTCGCGCCGCGGCGTCGCAGTGGTGCACCGCCCGCCTCCTTGCACTGCGGCCCGGCCTCGCCAATGCCGGTGGGCAATACGGGCTCGGGCCACGCCAACCCTCGGCCAACCAGGCAGGCCGGGTCCTTGAGATTGAGCACGACGCAGGCGCTACTCGCACCAACCGGGTTCTGGCTCAAGAACCGCAGCCGGTCAACGGTCTCCCGCTCGGCGAACTGGGCGGGGCCCAGGCCCTCGACGAATTCGCCGCGCAGGATGGCTCCGGTGTCCTCCATACGTCGCAGTACGGGCATCAGTGGCACGAGCCCCCCGCTGCCGCCGAAAGACAGGGCGACGTCGCGGGAAACGACCCCGTACCGGTCCAGCAGCGACTCCACCTCGGCGATCGCCCGCTCCTCTGCGGAGACCGGGGCCTGCGAGAGTCGCAGCCACGAGGCCGAGGACAGCACGGAGGACAACCGCCCGGACGCGGTTCGCCCTCCGGCTCGCGGCATCCCGACCATGAGGCGCCGGCTGCGACGGCTGCGCACCCGACGCGCCGGCGCGCTGCGCGGCCCGGCCGCGGGCTCCAGCGACCGGCGCACCGGTTCGAAGGAGCGGCCCGTGGCGGCTCCCTCGCACACCAGTCGCCAGAGTTCCTTGGCGTCGTCTTTGGTGTCTTCCCCGGTGGCGCTCTCCCCGTTCTCCTCCGCGCCGCTGTTCCGCGGGATCTGAAACTCGGCCCGCGTCAGTGCCTCCCCGACCACCGGGGCAAGAGCCGAGTCTGTGGGGAAGAAGGCGATCTCCCCGAGCGCGACGACGTCGTCGACCCCGGCTGAGGCGGTCGAGCCCCACTCGCCCCCGCCCGTCTGCCCCGATCCCTTCTGGCTCGAGGCCGATTCCTCATGGGGACGCGCCTGCCAGACGACCTCCCCGGAGGCGATGAGCTCATCGAGTATGGCGGGACGGTAGTCGGCCACCCGGGCGGGCAGCACCACCGACTCCCACAGGCCGGCCGGCAGCCACACTCCCTCCAACCCGGCCAGGGCCTCCGCCAGGGTGTCGACGCCGCTGCCCGCCTCGCCCATCCCGGCCCGCTCCAGCACCAGACGCTGGAGGACCCTGGGTGCCACCGGCGTAATGGCGGCTCGCGCCTGGGCCAGGGAACGGTTGCGCATCCGGGACAGGACACTGGCCTCCACCCAACCCGCCTCGCCGAGGTCCACGAGGGAACCGTCCTCGACGAGCTCGCTCAGGGCGGCCCCGGCCGGCGACACACCCACCCCGAAACGCTGCGCCACCTGCTCGGGCGCGATGAGAGCATGCACCCGGGCGTAGCGCAGCACGAGGTTTCCCAAGGGAGAACGGGCCGCCGCCGTCCGCACGGCCGTGCCGTCGGCCGCAGTGGACTCCATCAGTTCCGCAGCCCAGTCGGGCAGCTTCGTCCCCAGCGCCAGGAGCAGGTCGCTGGCGTCCTCGATCCGAGCCCAGTGCTCGCGCCCGCCGATAGTCACTCTCAGGGCCCGGCCGGCATCGGCGAGCTTGTCCACCGCCGCCCGGACGGCTGTGGACAGGTCCTCAACACCCCCGGAGCCCTCGCGGCCGGTCCCGCCGGCATTACTGACCCCACCATCGCCGACGCCGGTGCACCTCTCGACCAGCTCCGTGAGAGTCAGCGGCCCGAGCTCACGCAGAAGGTCGGCGATCCCCTCGGTATCGGCGCGCACCCGCCGGTCGGGCGCCAGGTGCTGGAGCTCGGCCTCGACCTCGGCCATGACCTCGTCGTCGAGCAGCTCGGCGATACCCCCGTCCCCCAGTAGCGCGTTGAGAGCCTTGGGATCCAGTGCCAGCAGCCGGGCCCGATGCTCGGCGTGCGGCAGGTCCTCCTGGTACAGCAGCGTGCTGGCGTAGCCGAACAGGAGCGGATGGGCGAAGGGGGAGGGCTCGGCGGTGACGGCCTCGACGATGCGCACTCGACCGGAGCCCAGGCGTTCCATGAGATCGGTGAGCGCGGGCAGGTCGTAGTACTCCTGAAGGCATTCGCGCGCCGCTTCCACGCTGATGGGGAAGTCCTGGAACTGGCGGGCGGCCTCGAGCAGCTGGCCCGCCTTGACCCGTTGCAGCCACAGTGGCGTGCGGTGCCCCGGACGTGTGATGGGCATGAGTAGGGCGCGCGCGGCGCATTCGCGGAACCGGGCGGCGAACAGCGCCGTCTCATTGATCCGGCCGCGCACCAGGGCGGAAATCTCAGCGGGTTCGAAGACGGCGAGCTCGGCCCCCGGGAGACGCCCCTCGAGCGGCGGGATGTGCAGGACGATGCCGTCGTCGGCCGCCATCACCTGCGGTTTGATGCCCAGTACCCGGTGCACCCGCTCCCGGATCGCCATCGCCCAGGGCTCGTGGACTCGCCGCCCCAGCATGCTGTGGAAGATGAGCCGCCAGCTGCCGGACTCGTCCCGGTTGCGCTCCAGGACCAGAGTTTCATCGGTCGGGAGCACTCCGGTGGCGGAGCGCTGCTCGCGCAGGAGCCCCACGAGGTTGTCACGCGCGTAGGCGTCCAGCCCCGCATCCGCGAGCCGATGCCGCAGCGCCCGCTCGGCCCGCGGCGCCCCGGTGTCCGGCCCGGTGCCCTCCTGTTCCGGCAGACCAGCCTGCGCCTCCCGCAGGAAAACCCCCTTGGCAAGCCCGGTGGCCATCGGCCGCCCCAGGCCCTCACCCCTCCAGAACGGCAGGCGGGCGCTGCGTCCCTCGACGGGGTCGACGACGACCCGGTCACCCGTGATCTGCCGGATCCGCCAGCTCGACGTCCCCAGCGTGATGACGTCACCCGGACTGGACTCGTGCACCATCTCCTCATCGAGCTCGCCGACTCTGCGCCGCCCGGCCTCCTCGGCACCCTCGGGCAGGACCACCGGGAACATGCCCCGGTCCGGAATCGTGCCCGACGACGTCACGGCCAACCGCTGCGCGTTCGGCCGGGCACTGAGCCGGCCGGTGGCGCGATCCCACACGAGCCGGGGCGAGAAGTCGGCCAGGTCCGCCGAGGAGAAACCCCCGGACAGCAGCGTGAGAACTGACTCGAAGGCCCGACGCGGCAGCGAGGCGTAGGGCGCCGCCCGCGTGACGGTGGCGAACCAGGCGTCCGCCGTCATGTCCTGCGTGCTCACCGCGGCAACCGTCTGCTGGGCCAGGACGTCCAGCGCATTGGGCACCAGAGCCGTGCGCTCGATCGCCCCGGCTCGCATCCCCTCGGAGGCGACGACGGCGTCCACCAGATGGGTCCGTTCTACCGGGTAGATGACGCCGCGGGGCCGCCCGCCCACCCGGTGGTCGGCCCGCCCCACCCGCTGCAGTCCCGCCGCGATCGACGGAGGTGGCGCCACCTGGAGCACCAGGTCGACGGAACCGATATCGATCCCGAGCTCGAGTGAAGCCGTGGCCACCACGCACCGCAGCTCGCCCGAGGCCAGCCGGCGCTCCACCTCCAAGCGCTGCTCCTTGGAGACCGACCCGTGGTGCGCCCGGGCGACGACAGGCGCGCCCTCCGGCATCGGCTCGGTGTGCGCGGCGGTGCCCATTTCCCAGGACTCGCGGTGAACCGGCTCCTGGGACTCTGACCTCGGTAGGAGTTGTGACTCGGGCTGCGCCCCGAGACCGGTCCCGCTGCGCGCGGCATAGGTCTCGTTGAGACGGGCGGTCAGCCGCTCGCAGGCCCCACGGGAGTTGACGAACACCAGGGTCGTGCGGTGGGCGAGGACCTGGTCGAGGATCGCATTCTCCAGGTGGGGCCAGATGGAGCCCGTCACCCGGGCCGGTCCCGCCGAACCCGTTCCACGGTTCGCCCCGGCCCGCCCCGCTCGTTCGGCCTGCTCCGTCTGCCCCTCCACCATGGCTCGGCGCAGCGCCCTATCCGAGCGCCACGCATCCCCCGCCCCGGCCCGTCCGAGCCCCGAGGACCGCCCCGCGGTGCCGAGCGAGGGGGATCCCATCGCCCGCTCCATCCGGGTGTGCCGATCCGCGATCACTGGGATGCGAGCCATGTTCTCCACCGGGACGCTCACCGTCACCTCCGGTGTCGCCCGGCCGTCGTCGTCGACGATCGTCACCGGGCGCGTTCCGCCGAGGAACCGCGCTACCTCCCCGCGGGGCGAGACCGTTGCGGACAGGCCCACGCGCTGCGCCGGGCGCCCCAGGAGGTCGTCGAGGCGCTCCAGGGAGAGCGTCAGGTGCGTGCCGCGCTTGGAGCCCGCGAAGGAGTGGATCTCATCGACGATGACGCTCTCCACCGTTCGCAGCGTCTCGCGCGCGGCGCTAGTGAGCATGAGGTACAGCGACTCCGGCGTTGTGATGAGGATTTCTGGCGGATGCGTGCGCAACCGACGACGCTCCCGCGCGGGCGTGTCCCCCGAGCGCACTCCCACCGAGATAGGGCGGGTGGGGCCGACGGCGCCGATCCCCGCCAGCGGCCGGCGCAGGTTGCGCTCGATGTCGACCCCCAGCGCCTTGAGCGGTGAGATGTAGAGGACCCGCACGCCGTCGGCCGGATTCTCGTCCTCGCCAGGCGCTCCGGCCGCAGTCTCCGCCTCGTCGAGCCGGCCCAGGTGATCGATGGCCGACAGGAACGCCGCCAGCGTCTTGCCCGAGCCGGTCGGGGCGATGACCAGTGCGTTCTCCCCCCGACCGATCGCCGTCCAGGCCCGCTCCTGCACGGTGGTGGGCCCGGAGGGAAAGGCGTTGAGGAACCAGGTCCGGGTGGTCTGCGAGAGGCTCTCCCACCCCGGCCCGCGGGCACCGGCCGCATCGGCCCGGTCATGACCCGTCTCCGTCATACCCGGCACCCCCTACTCGTCGCCCCATGGCCTCGGCGACCATTTTTCCACGAGGGTCTGACGGCTATCCGCGCTGCTTCTCCCCGGACCGGCCGGGGGAGAAGCGGACAGCGCCGACGCGCTGAGAGATCAACTCCCTGCGCGGAGCCGATATAGCCTGCGACGGCGCCGGGAGAGCATCCCCGTCTCTGCTCTCCCACCGCCGCCGCAGGGGACTGGGTCAGGACTCCCCGGCGGGGGAGCCGTCGGAGTCGGGCTCGCCGGTCTGGGCCTCGGAGCCCCGAGGAGCGTCGTCACCGGTCGCAAGGGGCGTCGAGGCCTCATCCGCCCCCTGGTTCTTCCCGCCTCGCTTGATGACGACGAAGGACACGCCCAGGGCGGCCAGTAGCACGACCCCTCCACCAACCAGCCACAACGGGTTGAGGTCGTGCGAGTCCTTGGCCTTGGTCTGCGAGCCCGAGTCGCCGCCGTCGGCGGAGATCGTCTTCGTGATCCAGTCGTACTGCTCGGCCAGGGGAGTGCATGTGAAGTGACTGGAGGATGTGGCCTCGGGATCGTTCTCATCAATGCTCGCAGTGAGAACCGCCGCCACCTTGTCTCCGACGAATACAGGACCGCCGGAGTCCCCCGGTTGGGTCTTGGCGCCGTTGCTGAGGTCGACGCTCAGGGACTGCTTGCCGTCGAAGAGGGTGAAATCCGCGATGCCCGTGATGCTGCCGGTCGCCTTGGGCAGTGTCTTGGTACCGCCTGAGCCGTCGGAGGACCAGCCGTAGACCGTCACCTCGCCGGAGGAGGGCACCGTGTCGGCGATCTTGGGGTAGCTGGAGAGCTTCATATCCTCCGTGGTGTGCATGAGCGTGATGTCGCCGGCGGGGGCCTTCTCCCACCGGTCGACGTCGACGACGCGCTGCTTGTCGCCCTGGCCGATGCGCACGGAGGACCCGGAGACGTTGGGGGAGCCCTCGACGCAGTGCCGGGCGGTCACCACCCATCGCGGGGCGATCGCGGTGCCGGTGCAGTTGCCGCTGGGATCGCCCTCCTCACCGATCTTCTCGGAGACGACGGCGGTACTGACGGCGTCGTCTCCGGCCATGTCAGGGCTCATGAGCGCGTGCGCTGCGCCGGCCGGAAGGAGCACAAGGGCGGTGACGGCGAGAAGGCTGTGGGCGCGCACGAGTGAACGAGGAAGGCGGGGGCGGTAGGGGAGCGACGGGGAATCCGGGAGCGTGGCGGTGGATGACATGGTGTTCTCCTCTGGCCTGGGTAGTGGTGCGGTGTTGCGGAGATGAAGGCGCTCGTGCAGATGCCGGTGAGCGCGGGGCGGTCGTGGTTCAGGTGAGTTCGGGAATGGTCCGGCCGGGACGTCCCTGGTCGGTTGCGGTTCGGATGAGCCGGCGCAGCGCCCACTCCAGGGGGCCGTGGTCGAACCTCAGACGGATGATCGTGGCCAGTGCCAGGGTGAACAGGATCGTGGCGGCTCCCAGGACCGGCATGCGCAGCGGGGCGTCGTCGGAGAGGAAGCGCCCGGCGCTCAGGACGTGACACACGTAGACGGTCAGGGACATCGAGCCCATGGCCTGGAGCGGGAAGGCCAGCCGGCTCGCCCAGCCGGTGCGAGTCCCCCTGAAGACCAGGAGGCACAGGGAAACGACGGACAGCGCCCCGCCCGCCGTCGCAACGATGTCGATCAGCGCTCCGGAGTGGGTAACCGGGTCGATGAGCATCATGGGGATGATGGTGCTCAGCTCGTCGGAGGAGACCGCGGCGACGACGTCGATGGTGTTGCGCGCTACGGCCCCGGCGACGGCGAGGGGAAGACCGATGACCGCGGTGAGGACCTGGGCGCGGGTGCTGCCCGTAACGAGACGGTGAGCAAGCAGCCCGATGATCATGTAGCTGGCCCAGGCGAAGGCCGGGTACGCCCCCGTCAGCGCCTGTGAGGGCACTCCGACGGTGGCGTCGAGGACGTGGCAGACGGCGGAGAGGATGATCGTCCACGCGAGGACGACCATGAGGGTGCGGGTGCGCCAGCGCGGTGCGCAGGCCAGGGCGATGTAGCAGATGCCGAAGGCCGTGAGCACTACGTTGATGGTGCCGGCGAAAGGCGTGATCGCCTCACCCAGAACAATGAGGATGACGCCGCGCACGAGGAGCCCGTGACGTGATGCCGCCAGCGCCGGCCCTCCCTCACGGACCCCGCGCGAGCCCATGATGGACAGCGACATACCGGCCAGCACGGCGAACAGGGCGGAGGGGAACCCGCGAACGATCTCGGCCGGCCACCCCTCGGGCTCCATGAGATGGGCCACCACCATGCCGATCAGCGCCAGGGCCCTGGCGATGTCTAGCCCAATGATGCGCCGTCGGGGCCGGGAATGCGTCGTCGATGGCGCTGCCGACGAGGTGCCCGACGACCTGGCGGGCGCGGTCCTCGGCGATGCGTTCGACGTCGTTGGACGGCCCGTCGGTTCGATTGAGCCAGCTGTCTGCACGAGGCCAGACTTTAGGAACGCCGCTGTTGTGATGGTGTAAATAGTTCTACCGATGGCCTCAATAACGCATCGCGTTGCGGTGACGCAACTGTTTGGTTTCGCTCAGCGCTTGACGATCTGGAAGAATGCCGCCGTGAGCACACGTCATCCCACGAAGTCCTTATCGTCGTCTTCGTCCTCTCCCGGCAGCGCGTCCTGGCTGGACCGTTATTTCCACATCTCCGAGCGCGGTTCGACCATCTCCCGCGAGGTCCGTGGCGGCATCGTCACCTTCTTCTCGATGAGCTACATCCTCGTCCTCAACCCCGCCATCCTGTCCAAGGCGAGTCCTCCGGGAACCGAGGCCCAGCTCGCCGCCGGCACCGCCTTCGTCGCCGCGGTCATGACGATCCTCATGGGCGTCGTCGCCAACTACCCGATGGCCCTGGCCGCGGGCCTGGGGATCAACGCGATGGTCGCCTACACCCTCGTGGGCACCCAGGGCATGACCTACGCCGACGCCATGGGGCTCATCGTCATCGAGGGCATCATCATCCTCGTCCTGGTGCTCACCGGCTTCCGCGAGGCCGTCTTCAAGGCGGTCCCCGATCAGCTCAAGACCGCGATCTCCGTGGGCATCGGCCTGTTCATCGCGCTCATCGGCCTGGTGGACGCCAAGATGGTGCGCCGCGGTGGCACCCCCTTGGAGTTGGGCCTGGGCGGTTCCCTCCAGGGATGGCCGGTCATCGTCTTCCTCTTCGGCCTCTTCCTCACGGTCGTGCTCCACGTGCGCAAGGTCCGCGGGGCCATTCTCATCGGTATCGCCTCTGCCACGGTCCTGGCCATCGTCATCGACGCCTTCGTCCACCTGGGCCCCTTCAACGACGACCCGAAGAACGGCCCCCTCAACCTCACCGGCTGGTCCCTGTCCGAGCCGCGCTTGAGCGGCTTCCCGGTGGACCTGCCGAGCCTGTCGACGCTGGGCCACTTCAGCCTGCTGGGCAGCATCCACAAGGTCGGGATCGTCTCGGTGATCCTCCTGGTCTTCTCCCTGCTCCTGGCCGACTTCTTCGACACGATGGGCACCATGGTTGCTATCGGCGCCGAGGGCGACCTGCTCGACGAGCACGGTAATCCGCCCAGAACCCGTGAGATCCTCGTCGTCGACTCCCTGGCCGCCATCGCCGGCGGTGTGGGAGGGGTCTCCTCGAACACCTCCTACGTCGAGTCCGCCGCGGGTGTGGGGGAGGGGGCCCGCACGGGCCTGGCCTCAGTGGTCACCGGCTGCATGTTCGCCCTGTCCATGTTCTTCGCCCCGCTGGTCAAAATGGTCCCCTACGAGGCGGCCACCCCGGCGCTCGTCGTCGTCGGCTTCCTCATGATGATGCAGGTGACCGACATCGACTGGAAGTCCCCGGAGATCGCCCTGCCGGCCTTCCTGACCATCATCATGATGCCCTTCTCCTACTCGATCACCAACGGCATCGGGGCGGGCTTCGTCTCTTACCTGATCGTCGAGGTGGCCCAGGGACGCGCCCGCAGGATTCACCCGCTCATGTGGGCGGCCTGCGCGATGTTCGTCATCTACTTCACCCTTGCCCCGATTAAGGCGATCCTCGGCGTCTCCTGACCCTCGCCTCCGGCGCCCCGGGCCGAGCTGCCCTGTACGAATACCTCTGGAAGGCCGCGTCCCGCCGTCGGACCCGACGGCGGGACGCGGCCTCCGCGGCACTGCTTTCAGTGCTAGTAGGGCTTACCCTGCGAGAGGACAGGGCCTGCCCGCCCGACGTCGTCGTGCCCGCTCCCCTGTCTCGTCGCTCTGGCGCTCGCAACTCTCACGTACACGGTTTTCTCACGTAACTCAGGACATGACCCGCACGACTTCATCACGCCGGTCCAGCGGCGGTATCTTCGCCTCCTTCAGGTTCCACAACTACCGGATCTGGTTCCTGTCCGCCCTCGTGGCCAACACCGGGACCTGGATGCAGCGCGTGGCCCAGGACTGGCTGGTGCTGCGCATCCTCACCAACGACTCCGCCTCCGCCACCGGCCTGACCACCGCCCTGCAGTTCCTCCCCATGCTCCTGCTGTCCGCCCACGCCGGCCTCGTCGCGGACCGGGTCGACCAGCGCAGGTTCCTCATCATCACTCAGAGCGCCATGGGCCTGGTCTCCGCCGTCGTCGCCATCGACGTCCTGGCTGGAAGCGTGCGCCTCTGGCACGTCTACCTCGCCGCCTTCCTCGGGGGCCTTGCCGCCGCCTACGACGCCCCGGCCCGCCAGACCTTCGTGGCCCGGATGGTGCCGGCCGAGCACCTGTCCAACGCCGTGGGGCTCAACTCCGCCTCCTTCAACGCCGCCCGGCTCCTGGGCCCGGCGCTCGCCGGCGTCGTCATCACCTGGGTCGGCGCCGGCTGGGTCTTCGCCGTCAACGCCGCCACCTTCCTCTTCCCGGCCGCCGCTCTGGCCACCATGAGACTGAACGAGCTCGTGGACATGCCCCGCGCCCGCCGCGCCGCCGGTCAGCTCCGCGAGGGCCTGGCCTACCTGCGCGGCCGCACCGATCTCATCGTCATCATCGCTGTGATCGCGGTCGTCTCCATGCTCACCCTCAACTTCCAGGTCACCATGGCCGCGACTGTGCGCACCGTCTTCCACCTGGAGTCCGACGCCTACGGCACCGTCTCCTCGGTCTTCGCCGTCGGGTCCCTCTCCGGCGCCCTGTGGGCGGCCCGACGCCGCAACCCCCGACCGCGCACCGTCGTCGTGGCCGCCTTCGCCTTGGGAGTCTTCTCCCTCCTCCTGGCCGTCATGCCCACCTATCTGACCTTCACGATCATGACGATCCCGGTGGGCCTGTGCGTGCTGACGCTCCTGACCAGCGCCAATCAGACCGTGCAGATGACCACCGAGCCGGCCATGCGCGGCCGGGTTTTAAGCATCTACATGATGTTCTTCCTGGGGTCGACGCCGGTGGGCGCCCCGCTCATCGGGTGGGTGGCCGACGCCTGGGGACCGCGCATCGCGATCGCGGCCGGCGGCCTGAGCGCTGTCCTCGCCGCCCTGGTCGCCGCCGCCTGGAGCTACAGGCACTGGAACCTGTCCCTGCATTACTCCTCCACCCGCCCCTACCTCAGGGCCGCTCCGAAGGCACCGACGGAGGCTCCGGAGTCGGAGAGCCGCGGCGACGACGTCGACTGACAGAACTGACAGACTCGACTGAGTCGACTGGCGGAGTCGATCGAGTATCCGGACGGGCTATACGCACGCTACCCGTCGCGCATCTCCGAGGCACTGGGGAGTCCTCCCCGGCCGGGGATCGGCGAGCCGGCAGGCGATACTGGCCACATCCCAGAGCGCTGTCTATCCTTTCAAAGAACGCGGTCCTGACGGATACGCCCTCCAGAGGGGCCCGAGCTGCCGCGGCAACCCACCTCAAGCAGGAGCCCACCTCATGAGCGAGCTGATCGACACCACCGAGATGTACCTCAAGACCGTCTACGAGCTCGAGGAGGACGGCGTTCCACCGCTGCGGGCCCGCATCGTTGAGCGCCTCGACCACTCGGGTCCCACGGTCTCCCAGACGGTGGCGCGCATGGAGCGCGACGGCCTCATCAAGGTCGCCGACGACCGTTCCCTCCAGCTCACCGAGGAGGGCCGTAGGCGGGCTACCGAAGTGATCCGCAAGCACCGGCTTGCCGAAAGGCTGCTGCTGGACGTCATCGGCATGGACCGCCGGCTCGTCCATGAGGAGGCCTGCCGTTGGGAGCACGTGATGAGCGAACAGGTCGAGGAGCGCCTGGCCGTCATCCTCGACGACGTCTCCGCCGACCCCTTCGGCAACCCCATCCCGCCGCAGACCGCCGAACACCCCAGGCCCTCCGCCGATGAGGTCAGTGTGGAGCGCATCGCCGGCCGTGAGACCGCCACTGCCGTCGTCAGCCGCATCGGAGAGCCGATCCAGGCGGATACCGGGCTCATCGCCGCTCTCGAGGACGCCGCGATCGCGGCTGGCGCCCAGGTGGAACTGCGCATCAGTGCCGGTGGAGTGCGGCTCGTCGGGGCCTCTGGCGACCCCGTCGTCCTGGCTGATGACGTCGCCCGCCACCTCTTCGTCCAGCGCTGAGGGACGCCGATCGGCCTCTCTGTCAGAATCCACAGAAACACCTGAAAACATCCTGTGCAGGCAAGGCTGTCATGTCGGCGCCCCGGGTCCCGAGAGTATGGGATGCGGGGCGCTGTTTTGTAGTTTAGGTCACAGGCGAGAGTCCTCTCTCACTGTGAGTCCCATCGAGGTGAGATGAAGAGGAGATGGTGACCGCTCCGATAGGCGGATGTTCTTTTTCCGCTGAATGCCGCCATTTCGTCCATTATCGCTATTCACTCTCGCGGACCGAGGTCCCTGGAGATATATGGAGGAAACCGAAAATCGACACGAGGTGTCTCGGCTCACAACAGTGTGTGACACCTGGCCGTGACGAAGCGCTGGTCTGTCATGTAGCGTTCAGGTCGTTGCCGCAGACAACCGTCTCGGTGGCGTCTCGGATCGGGGCTTAGTCCTGCCACTCGGTCTGAGGCAAGTGGAACCAACAACTCAAGTGGCAGGAACGGGGGAACCAACTACCGGTCGCCCGGACTGACAGTCCGAACGACCTTGGGGTGAAGCCCGCATCTGCGGGCCGGGCGTCTCCAGTCCGAACCCGACAGCTCACCTCGTCGGCTCAACAGGAGAAAGCATTCATGTCCTCACGCACCATCGCACGTCACCGCAAAGCCACCCGCGCCCTTACCCCACTGGATGACTTTGCTCCCACCGCGCGCCGAGGTCTGGCGGTCGCCGCATCGTCCGGTCTTGCTCTGACCATGCTCGCCTCGGGTGCCAACGCCGCAGGCCGCGCAGAGGTCACGTCCTCCGGAACCATTGAGGCGTCCGGCGTGACTCCCGGGGTCGGCATCCTCGCCGCCAACGCCAGCGAGGCCCTGGCTGCGCGTCAGCAGATCACCATCGCTCAGGCCAGCTGGGTCACCGAGGCCGCCCCGCAGGTCGAGGCCGTGGCTCCGACCCCCGCCGCTCCCGAGACTCCCGCCGCTCCCGAGACTCCCGCCGTCGAGGCCCAGGCCGAGCAGAATGCCGACAACGCCGGTGCCGCCACTGCTGCTGTTGACCACGGCACCGACGCCGCCTCCGCGGACACGCAGACCGCTCAGACCACCCAGGCCTCCGCGCCGACCGTCAACTCCAATTCGTCCGTCGTGGCCATCGCCATGCAGTACGTGGGTGCTCCCTACGTGTGGGGCGCCTCCGGTCCGAGCGCCTTCGACTGCTCCGGCTTCACCTCCTACGTGTACGCCCAGGTCGGCATCAACCTGCCCCGTACCTCCGGCGCCCAGGCCGCGGCCGGCACCCCGGTGTCCGCCGCTGAGGCCCAGCCCGGCGACCTGGTCACCTGGCCCGGCCACGTCGGCATCTATGCCGGCAACGGCATGGTCGTCGAGGCCGGTAACGAGTCCACCGGTGTGGTCTACCGCGAGCTGTGGGGCTCCCCGAGCTTCGTCCGCGTCGCCTGATTCAGACGCTGAAATCCTTCCCGTGAGGGGCGGGTGCCGCGAGGCGCCCGCCCCTCACTGCGTTGTGGTGCGGGGCGGGCGGGGTAGAGAAAGCTCGAATGGGGAAACAGACACAACCTCATCATGTGGTGGTCCCCACACCCCTTTTCGAGGCAGAATGTTCCTTGGGTCGCAGACCGTATCTCGAGAAAGGGCAGATCCCATGACTGATGGCAACGTCATCCTCGTCGGAGTCGATGGTTCACCCGAGTCCCTGGCGGCAGTGGACTGGGCTGTTGCGCGTGCCGAACGCCAGGGCTGGCGCGTTCACATACTGTGCGCATACTCCCTGCCCTCCTTCACCACCGCCTCCCTCGACGGCGGCTACGCGGCACTCGACGACTCAGCCATCAGGTCCGGCGCCCAAGCCGTCATCGACGAGGCCGTCGAACGCGTTAAGAAGTCCGGAGTGGCCGTCACCTCCTCCCTGGAGACCGGGGATCCGGCCGGCGTCCTCGTCGACCTCTCCGAAGAGGCGACTCTGGCCGTCGTCGGTACCCGCGGAGGTGGCGGTTTCGCTGACCGTCTGTTGGGGACCGTCTCCTCCGCATTGCCTGCGCACAGCCACTGCCCAGCGGTCGTCGTGCCCCAGCGCACCGAGGGAGCTGACTACACGCCGGTGCGCCGCATCGTCGTCGGGGTCGACGGATCCTCCTCGGCCCGCAAGGCCCTCAAGTGGGCCGTGACCGAAGCGGAGGCCTGGGGCGCCGAGCTCACCGCCATCGCCGCCGTGCCGATGGCCTCCGGAGCGGGCGCGCTCGCCTGGCTACCGGCCGCCGTCGACCGCGAGCAGGTCCTGGCCGACGTTCGCTCCGGGTTGGACCGCGCCATCAATGAGGCCCTAGAGGGCCACGAGGGCGTCACAGTGCGCCGCCACGCCCTGGACGGAAACCCGGCCGAGCTCCTGGCCGAGTTCTCCACCGCTGTGGACCTCGTCGTCGTCGGCTCGCGCGGACGCGGGGGCTTCTCCGGGCTCCTGCTGGGCTCCACCAGCCAGGCCGTTCTGTCCCATGCGTCGTGCCCCGTCCTGGTAGCGCCCTCGCACCATATCAAGGGTGAGCGGCGCTCCTCGCGCACCTCCACCCCGTGGGGCCGCGCCTGAGAACGCGACCGCTGCCGCGAACCCGCGCCGCCCCCTCCGGGCTGAACGGGCCGCCGGTGAACCGCCGGTCGCAGCGTGCGCAGCCGCATCAGAGGCACTGCCGTGCCGGCCGATCTCACAGCGGTCGGCACGGCAGACGCGCTGATGCTGCTCTAGGCCTGTTATGTATGGCACCACTGCTCCTGCCTTAATCAGGAACGTACTTCGTGATCGGGAACTGCGTTGTCCCGCAGACGACTGGGGGCGGACGCCAATGGTTTGCGGGATGGGTACGTTCTGGATGGGAAACGCAGTTCCCCATTGGTGGCCGCCCGTTCCGTGCCGCTGTCGAGGTCGGCCAGTGCCGGCCAGTGGGGGCCTGGGCCGGTGCGGTGCTCGTCGTCTCACGCCGCCTACCGATGCGGCGTCGCGGAAGCGTCCGCGAGCACCGGGCGACCCGGGGCAGCCGAGCCCAACAGACTCGCACAACAGTCCCTAAGTTCGGTCCGAGTGCAGTGCGAACACGGCGCCACCCCGATGCCCGGCTGGTCATACGCGGGCCGATCCGCTGGTAGTCTTCCGCTCAGGCCCTCGTAGCTCAGGGGATAGAGCACCGCTCTCCTAAAGCGGGTGTCGTTGGTTCGAATCCAATCGAGGGCGCGGACGCCGGACGGTGTCCGTCGACGTCGGACGGACCCGCTCGGCTCAACCCGGCGTCCATAGACATTGGTCGACGTCGGTACCGGTGCGGCCCCTAGGGCGAGCCACGCCCCGGTGCGTCTCCACGCCCAAGGGCCGATGGGCCTATATCTTGAGCGTATGACGCCATCGTTCTTCTCCTTCGGCCGCAAGCGGCGCGAGGCTGCCCTCCGGGAGGACGAGCGCAAGGGTGCCGGAGCCTCGAGCGGATCGGATCAAGCCGCGAGTCGACGGCGTTTCGCCGCGGACCTGGGGGCCCTGGCCGCGGCGCCGAGCAAGCCCGAACCGGCCCCCGAGCCACCGGCCCCTCTCGCCCCCGTGCGCCCCGCGCCCGCACCGCCGCTCAGCGAGGCGGACGTCGAACGACGCGAGCGCATCGATATGGCTCTGTCCGACTGGCGCAGCCAGCTCGTAGATCTGGGCGGCGTGGCGAGCCTGGATGACATCACCCTGCTCGACGGCGTCGTCGACCTCACCGCCGCGCACCCCTCGGGCCTGGCCCAGCTCTACGCCGGCCGGCCCACCCACCTGTCCAGCATCGTGCGCGAGCGCAACGCCCTGGGCGAGGCCCGCCAGTCCCTGCGGGAGGTCTCCGCCCGCACCGACATCCTCGCCCGTCAGTTCGGCGTCGCACCGGTCTACCTGGCCATCGGGGTGGCCACCTGGAACGAGACGGTTCCCCAGGACGGCGAGGACGACGGCAGCATCCACCTGGCCGACGGCGCCTCACCGGAAGCTGCGGACCTCACCGCCCAGATCCCGCACGTCGAGCGCATCGCGGCCGAGCACGCGGCCCGCAACGCCCTGGCCGCCGCCGGCCTGACCGTCCCCGAGGTCCCCTCGGGCCCGCGCGTGCGCACCGTCAACGCACCCGTCCTGCTGCGCCCCGTGCGCCTGGCCAGCGCCACTGCGGACGCCACCCTCACCCTCGACCCCACGATCGAGGTGAACCCGGTCCTCACCCGCGCACTGCGCCGCTACCAGTGCACCACCGACATCGGCGACATCGCCCGCGCCGCCCTGTCCTCGGCGGGTTTCACCCCCCGCTCCGCCCTGGCCCGTATCGGCGCCCTGGGACGGCAGTACCTGCCCGGCTTCGAGATCCACGAGCGTCTCGTCGTCGGCGCCTTCGTCCACCCGGGACAGGCCCTGGTGGAGGACTTCGACGCCGTCCTGGAGCGTTCGCGCACCTCCGCCCTGGTCGCGGCCATTGCTGGCGACGAGGGGGCCCGCGAGGCCCTGAGCGTCGAGCTGCCCCCGCCCGTCCCCACCGACCGGGTCCCCGGCGCCGAGCGCGGCGTGGGCGACCTGGAACCGGCCCAGCTCGACGTTATCGAGTCGGTGGGCACCGGAGCGAGCTTCCTCATCGACGCGCCCCCCGGCTCCGACGTCGCTGGGACCCTGGCCGCCGTCTTCGCCGACGCCGCTGCCTCCGGGCGCACCGTGCTGCACGTGCCCGCCACCAGCGCCGACGGGCACGCCGTGGCGAGCGCCCTGCGCGAGGCGGGCCTGGGCTCCATGGTCCTGGACCTCACCGAGGACGCCGCCTGGCGCCAGCACGCCTCCGAGGGTATCCGCGAGAGCCTGGGCGTCCAGCCGCCCCAGCTCGACGTTGCTGGGATCATCTCCCTGCGCGACCGCCTCACCACGGTCCGATCCCGTCTGGACCGCTACGTGCGGGCCCTGCACCGCTCCCGCGAGCCCTGGTCCGTCTCCGCCTACGAGGCCCTCCAGAAGCTCGCCGAGCTCACCAGCCGACGCGACCGCGCCACCACCCGCGCCCGCATCGATGCCCAGCACCTGGGGCGCCTTGACGAGGACGGCATGGTCCGGGCCCGCACCCTCCTGCACCGGGGGTACGCCCTGGGTCTGTTCACCCCCGAGGTCTCCTCCAGCGCCTGGAACGGGATCCCGGTGGCGGACATGGACGAGGCCACCGATGCACTCGTCCACCTGCGCGCCCTGGCCAACGACCTGCTTCCCTCCATCCAGGAGCACACGGCCACGGTCACCCGCACCACCGGCCTGAGCCACGCCCGCAACCTCGGCCAGTGGATCGAGCAGCTCGACATGTTCGACGGCGTGCGTGAGTCCCTGGATGTCTTCCTGCCCGAGGTCTTCGAGCGCTCAGCTGCCGACATGGTCATCGCCACCGCCTCCAAGCGCTGGCGCGACGAGCGGGGCATCCACATGGACGGCTCGCGGCGCCGCCGTTTCACGCGCCAGGCCAATGACCTGGTGCGGCCGGGCCGCGTCGTCGACGACCTGCACGCGGAGCTGGTCAAGGTCCAGCGCCGCCGCGAGGTGTGGCGCAGGCACGACCCCGACGGCGGCTGGCCCCGTCTGCCGCAGGGCCTGGACGAGATGCGGCGCACCGCCGGTCGGGCTCGCGGCGCCGTTTCCGAGGTCCAGCCGCTGCTGGGGCGCGCCCAGGACTCACCGGTGCTCATGGAGATGCCCCTGGAGGACCTCCTGGAGCTGGCCCGTTCGCTGGCCGCCGACGATCTCACCGCCCAGAAGCTCCCCGAGGTCAACCGCATCCGCACCGACCTCGAGGAGATGGGGCTGAGCGACTTCGTGGCCGACATGGCCGCCCGGAGCGTCGAGGACGAGCAGCTCGAGCCCGAGCTCACCTACTGCTGGTGGTCCTCCCTGCTGTCCCAGGCCCTCGCCGCAGATCCGGACCTCGGGGGCCTCGACGCGCGCGCCCTGTCCCAGATGGCCGTCTCGCTGCGCGAGCTCGACGCCGCCCACAGCCGCTCCCTGTCCGGTCCCGTGGCCCAGGCCTGCGCCCGCCGGGTGCGCGCCGCCGTCGAACATGACAAGGCCGACGCGCGCGCCCTGTACATCGCCCTGGCCCGCGAGGACGGCGTCCCCCTGCGCGAGATCATCGACGCCCACCCCATGGCGCTGCTGGCCCGGCCGATCTGGATCGTCCCGCCCACGCTCGTGCCCCAGATCTTCTCACCCACGGCTGTGGTGGACCTGGCCGTCCTGGACGCCTCCACACCCATGCCGGTCCCACAGGTCCTGCCCGCCTTCGTGCGCGCCGAACAGGTGCTCGTCGTCGGCGACTCCCGGCGCACGACGACGGGCCTGGCCGCCGAGCTCGGCCCGCTCCTTCCCTCCCGTACCCTGCCGACGGCCCGCAACAGCCTCGACGCCGGTATCGCCGCCTTCCTGGCGGCCAACGGATACGAGGGCGTCGTCGAGGCCGTCCCCTCCCCGCCGGGCGAGGCCCACCTGTCCCTGGAGCTCGTGGACGGCAAGGGCATGCCGGCCCCCGGGCAGACAGCGGTCGAGACCGTGGAGGCCGAGGTCTCCCGCGTTGTCGACATGGTCATCGACCGGGCCCTGACCCGGCCCGATGAGTCCCTGGGTGTCATCGCTCTCAACCGTCTGCACGCCGACGCCCTGCGCTCGGCCATCACCCGGGCGGCTGCAGGTGCCCCGGCCCTCGAGGAGTTCTTCGCCCCCGGCGCCACCGAGCCCTTCACGGTCGTCGAGCTGGCCGAGGCCCGCGCCCTGCGACGCGACCACATCATCATCTCGGTGGGCTACGCCAAGACCCCGCACGGGCGCACCATCCACAACTTCGGCCCCGTTTCCGACCACAGCGGCATGGTGGGACTCGTCGAGGCACTGTGCTCCTCGCGGGGCAGCACCCAGGTGGTCTCCTGCCTGGCCGCCGACGACATCGACCGCGACCGCCTGCGAGCCCCCGGGGCGCGTCTGCTGCGCGAGGTCCTGGCCCGCGCCGAGGACGCCTCCCAGAGCGGCAACTCGGCCGGCAAGGTGCCCGACCGGCTCCTGGTGGATCTGGCCGAGCACCTGTGGCGCAAGGGCCTGTCCGTCGTCCCCCGCTACGGGACCGACGGCGGTGTACGCATTCCGCTGGCCATCGGCCACCCCGACTACCCCGACGAGCTGCTGGTGGCGGTCCTGACCGACGATGTCGACTACATCTCCGAGCCGAGCCTGCGCCGGCGGGACCGGCACCGCGTCGAGCGTCTCGAGCGGCGCGGCTGGCGCGTCCACATGGCCTTCTCCGCCGGGGTGTTCGTCGACCCGGAGGCCGAGGCGAAGGCCGTTGAGGAGCTCGTCCTGGCCGTCCTTGTGGAGCGCCAGGGCAACGCGGCTCCGCCCATGGAGGCGGTGCCCGACCGCGTCGACGACTCGGTGCGCGCGGTCCCGGAGGCGCCGGATCCCGAGCCCGGTGAGGCGTCCGAGCGCACCGAGCGCCCTCGCATCGCCCAGGGGCTGCCGCTGCAGGCCTACTCCGATGACCAGCTCGACGACCTCATGGCCTGGATCCGCTCCGACGGTGTGGGCCGCTCCGAGGCTCGGGAGGTCGAGGAGCTCCGGGCAGCCCTGGCCCTGCGCCGTCGCGGCTCGGGGATCGACGCCGTCCTGGCCAATGCCGTGCGGCGCACCCGCTGAGTGGCCTGATCGGCGCTGACGCACCTCGAGGGACGCCCAGATGGCAGACCACTCAGACCGGGGCAGGGCCCCGGGGGCGCAGCCCGCCCCGCAGGGCGACGTGACGTCCGGGCGGGGGAGGTCACGTCGCCGTCGCCGGGTCGTGGCCCTGTCCGCCCGGGACCGGGAGCGCGTCGCCCGCGGCGAGGAGCCCGAGGACCTGGCGAGGGCCGACTACGAGCATGACGCGCTGACCGGCACCGGGGAAGGGCTCGATGCGCCCGAGACCGGTGGCGCCGGCACCAATGACGCCCGCCTCAGGCGAGATATCCCCCCGCACTGGGGTTGATAATCGCGGAACCGCATGTCATATGCCGGGAAAGGCTTCTTCCGGCGTCGCGTCATGGGGAAGTGCGGAAGGCCCCGCCGATCATGAGGATCGGCGGGGCCTTGAAGCGATGGCGTGATCGCGGTTATCGAATCGCTGCGGGACTCACTGCTTGGCGGAGTTTGCTGAAAGCAGGTCGCGGATCTCGGTGAGCAGCTCGACGTCGGTGACCTCCTTGGCCTCCTCCTCGGCCTTCTGCTTGGCCATGCGCTCCTTGACCTTGTTCATCGGCAGGACAATGGCGAAGTAGACGGCGACGGCGATGAGGAAGAAGTTCACCACCGTGGTGATGATCGTTCCGGGCATCACGTAGCCGTCAGGATTCTTGACAAGCTCCTCGGCGGTGGCCAGATGGAAGGTGTAGCTGCCGTTCTCATACAGGGAGAATGCTCCCAATGAGTCGAAGTTGGGCTGACCGATGAGCTGACCGATGATGGTCATGATGACCTTGGTGATGGCGTCAACGATCGGTTTGAAAGCGCCACCGATGATGACGGCGACGGCGAGCTCGAGGGCGTTGCCCTGCGCGATGAACTCTTTGAATCCCTTGATCATGGCGATCCTTTCATAGCGGCGCGGGCAGGCGTCTGCCGGGGTGCGCCATCGGGGGACTGTGAAAGCGCAGCGCCTTATCATCCGTGTAAGAGGCTGCAGCGGCATTACGGGCTCAGCGCAATGCCGAGCGCACTATTCGTAGCCGCACCAACTACCAGAATAGCGCTACCAGCAGGAATAGCCAGTGTGATAAGTGTTACTTTCTTATTCTCCGTCCAGCGTCCACCCTCCCCGGCCTCTTGAGTCATGATCACTCGGGCCCCGGAACAGAGCACCATACTGTGCTGCGCAAACGGCCCGGTCGGCATTCCTTGGGAAAGGCTTTGAGAAGGCTTCTGAATTCCTGGTGATTCCTGATCGGATGGCGATAGTGAGGGCGTGTCCGATGCTTGAGTGGGCGCATTTGTTGAACTGTTCTCCGGATCGTTCTGTACAGGTGCCTCGGCCTGCGCATCGGATCCTTCTGACGGCGCCGTCCCCGAGGGCTGAGTATCATCCTGCGGCGCGGCTTGGGGAATCCAGCCCTCTTGCACCTGCCCGATGATGTCGACCCTCGCTCCGGGGCGGGCGAGCTCGGCTCCGACATCGATCGGTACCTGGACTATTCGTTCGTCGGGGCCCAGCTGTTGGGCCATGTTTCCGCTGGTCATCGAGATTGTCAGGACGGTGCCCGTCTCCAGGGCGATAGCCGCTCGGGTCCCAACGACCTGTTCCCGGGAGGCCAGCCCAGACTGCGGAAGTGCCGATGCCGGCAGCTCGACCGTCGAGACGTCCTTCTCGGTGATCAGGGCTCCGGCGCTGATCTGGCGGGCGGCGATGAGCGCTTGCTGACCCTGCTCGGGGCCGGGGCGCAGCACGCTGAGTGCCACTAGGACCGCCGTCCCCAGACACACCGCCACGACCAGATGGCGATGTCGCCACAGCAGGAGCGAGGGGCGCTGCGCGGCCAGTCGGCCGCCGGACCGCGATGAGCGGGCGGTCCCCGGGGACGAGCGGGAGGATTCTTTGGAGGATTCCCCGCGGGGCTCACTGCGGGGCGGGCGGCTGGACAGGCGATGGCGGAGTCTCATGCCCCCAGGATCGGGGGATCGCCGCCGCCCGGCGCGCCGCAGTCCCCGGCCCTGTGGACGCGTATCGCACCGGCGGGCCTGTGGCCCCCGGGTGCAGGCCCCGCACCCGAGTTCAGGCCTTCAGAGCGCCGGCGTGCGCTGGGGAGCCGGCGGCCAGCAGGAACCACTCCTGAGCTGTGATGACGGCGTCCACGGACTCGTCGTGCTCCTCGACGGGGAGCGGCCCGGCCACCAGCTCCTCGGGGTGAATGATCGCGAAGGTGTGGGTGTCCGGAGCCCGCAGCGGCAGCATCCGGTCGTACCATCCGCCGCCCTGTCCCAGGCGTCGCCCGTCACGGTCCACGGCGAGCGCAGGAATGAGGAGGGCCTCGACCTTGCCCACCTCCTCGGCCGGCAGTGCGGGGCCGCTGGGCTCCGGAGGACGCCTCGGTGCCCGCTCCGCCAGGTCCCCGGCCCCCCGGAACCGCCCCCAGCAGCGCGCCAGGTGCGGTCCGAGCACCGGCAGCAGCACCTCGACGCCGGCCTCATGAAGCCGTTCCAGCAGCAGTCGGGTGCAGGGCTCGGAGCCCGTCGACACGAAGGTCGCCACGCTCGCCGCACCGGCCACCGCCTCCAGAGCGTGCTCGGTCAGTGCCTCACAGGCTGCCGTATGTCCCGAGGAGGGGTGGCGGTGGTGGGTGCGCCGGTGCTCCCGCAGTACCTTGCGCAGCTCGTCCTTGGCGTCGTCGACCTCGAGTTGACTCGTATCGGGAAGGTCCAGCGCGCCGGTCGTCATGGATCCATCTTCGCAGGTGATGACGACCCGTGTCTGAACCGTTCGTCCCGGCGGGGCATAACGCGTGTCGCCAACCTGACGGTAACCTGAGTGCTATGAGAACAGTGGCCGAACACCTGGCCGCCTGCCTGGAGATCGCCCAGGCGGCCGCGCCCCTCGACGTGGTCCTTCCCGACGCCGTCGGATGCGTCCTTGCCCAGGACGTCGTCGCCGGAATCGACCTGCCCGCGGTGGACCTGGCCGGCCAGGACGGCTACGCCGTCATCGCCAGAGACGTCCGCGAGGCGACCCGGAACAATCCCCTCGTGCTCGACGTCGTCGACGCGGTGCGCGCCGGCGACATGCGCCCCTGCCACCTCGTCTCCGGGGCCGCCGTCCTCATCGACTCCGGCGCCCCCATGCCGCTGGGGGCCGACACCGTCATCCCCTGGACCGACACCGACCGCGGGGAGTCCCGGGTCAGCCTCTACTGCGCCGCCACGGCCGGCGACCATGTGCGCAGGCGCGCCGAGGACGTCAAGTCTGGAACCACCGTCCTCAAACGGGGCTCGCGCGTCAGCGCCCGGCACATCGCCCTCCTGGCGGGCCTCGGGCTGCACAGGGTGCGCGTGCACCCCGCCCCGCGCGTTGTCGTGGTCTCCATCGGAGACGAGCTGGTCGAGCCCGGCCAGTCCCGCGAGGCCGGGGACGTCTTCGACGCCAACGGCCACGCTCTGGCCTGTGCGGTCACTGACGCCGGTGGCCAGGCCTTCCGAGTGGCCGCCGTCCCCGACGAGCTGCGCGCCCTGGCCGACACCATCGAGGACCAGCTCGTGCGCGCCGACGTCCTCATCACCACCGGGGGCCTGAGCGTCGGCCAGGGCGACACGGTCAAGGAAGTCCTCACCCCCCTGGGATCGGTGCGATTCGACGCCGTCGCCATGTCCCCGGGCCGCCAGCTCGGCGTGGGGACGGTTGAGGGCACCCCGATCTTCTGCCTGCCCGGAGACCCGGTCAGCGCCCAGATCGCTTTCGAGACCTTCGTGCGCCCGGTCCTGCGCCAGATCGCTGGACGCACCTCCCTGCACCGCTCCAGCCTGCCCGCCGCCATTTCCGAGGGCTGGCACTCGCCGGTGGGCAAGCGCCAGTTCATCCCCGTACACGTCAGCGGTTCGCCCTCCCTCGGCTACCGAGCCGAACCGACGACGCCGCCCGGGACCGTCCAGCTGCACGGCCTGTCCGAGGCCAACGCCATCGCCGTCGTCCCTGAGGACACCAGCACCGTGGTGGCCGGCGACACCCTCCACTGCCTCCTGCTGGACGCCTGATGCCCGATGATCCGGCCCCGCAGCAGGAGCCTCGCGACGACGACTCCGGGCAGCTTCCCAGGGCGGAGGCTCGTGGCGGCTCCATCGGAGGAAGACTTCGGCGGGCCATGGACGGCCTGCTGCTCGGGGCGGGCGCGGCGCCGCGCTTCACCTGGCCGGTGAGTCTCGAGCCGGAAGCGGTTCGAGAAGAGAATCGAGAAGGAAGGGGCCGCGGCGGATCGGTGGATCGCCCGCTCCTCGTGGTGCGCGAACTCCGGGAGGCCGACGAGGATGCCTGGAAGGCGCTGCGGCTGGCGGAGAACGAGCGGCTCGCCCCCTGGGAGGCCACCCTGCCTCCCGGCGGCGGGGAATCCCTGAGCGCCTTCCCGGCGTTCGTGCGCCGCCAGACCCGCCGGGCGAGGCTGGGGGAGGCGATGCCGTTCGTCGTCGAGGTCGACGGCGCCTTCGCGGGTCAGGTCGCCGTCGACCCGATTACCTGGGGCGCCACGCGCAGCGCTCAGGTGGGCTACTGGATCGCAGGCGCCTGGCAGGGGCACGGAATCATGCGCCTGTCGGTGGCCCTGGTCCTCGACCACCTCCTGGGGCCGGTCGGGCTGCACCGTGTGGAGATCAACGTGCGCCCGGAGAACGCGCGCAGCCTGGATCTGTGCCGCGGACTCGGGCTGCGCGAGGAGGGACTGCGGCGCGGCTACATGCACATCAACGGCGCCTGGGCCGACCATGTTTCCTTCGCCGCCGTGGCCGAGGAGGTTCGCGGACTCGACGGCGTCGGCTTTCAACGGCGGCTCATCGGCGGATGAGGTTTTTCCCGGATGGGTTCCGGGCGCGGGCGGGGCGCACTCGCGGGGTGCGCCGAATGCTTCGGAGAGGCGGATTCTCGACTAAAGACCGACCGATCGAGACGTGGACAGCGAGACAGAAGAAACGAATGTGACCAGTGTGATGATAGAGATGAAATGCTGACAGTGTGACTTCTTGAATCCCAGGTATTTCGCAGGAAAAGCGGAGTGTTCCTGCGCGGGGACGGGGGTGGACGCGCCTACCGTTACAGTGTGGGAATCGAGATCTGGGCCGTCATTGCCCTCATCACGGTTCTCTCCGTGTACCTCCTTCCGTATTTGGTGGGGCGCCGCGAGATGGCGCGGCGCTCCAATGTCCAGGACCGCTACTCTGCTGAGCTGCGCGTCCTGGCCACGGGTGCCGCCGCCGTCGAGCACGGCAACACCTGTGCGAGCAGTGGGCATGCGGAGCTCTTTCGACGTCGACCGGAGGTGAGGGTGATGAATAGGCCCGCTGTGAGGAATGTGCGTGCTGTGCGCACGGAGCGCGAGCTCAACCATGCCCGTCAGGTCCACGCCCGGGGGCGCGAGCGCCGGCGGGTCGCCGCCTCGCACCGCGGGATCGTCGCTTGCGTTCTGCTCGGGGTGTCGCTGGGTGCCTGGGTACTGGGCTTCGTGACGGCCCTGCCGTGGTGGCCCGCCCTGCTGCCCACCGCCCTGCTCGGGGTCTCGATGGTGGCCGGCCGCCGCGCCGCGTTGGCCTCCGCCGCGGCCGACCGCCGCGAGCGGCGTCGGATCGCCGAGATCGAGCACACCCTGGTGACCTTGACCGGTCGCCGTTCCTCGGCCTCGGTCGTGGCCGCACCCCGTTCCGTCGTCGACGGCGCGCGCAGCGCCTCCAGCGGCGCCGACACCTCCAGCGCCGCCTCACTCACCGGCGAGTCCCGTGCCGCGCAGGACCCGTTCATGGAACGGCTCGCTCGGGAAGGTGCCCAGCGGGCGGCAGCCCGCTCCGCGACGTCGGCCCAGGAGACCGCGGGCCCCGCTTCTGCCGACACCACCACCGAGGCCATGTCCCCGGCCGCTCCCTCGTCCGCATCGGCGGCTGAGACCGCCGGTGCTCGGCCCTCCTACAGCACGGATTCCGAGGCGGATCGCCTCGGAGCGAGCGATGCCGATCTCAATGCCGTCCCCGATGCGACCTCGCGCGACGACGAGGGGAGCTCATCGCGTACCCAGGACGTCGGCGCCTCATCTCCCTCGACCCCCTCCCGCCGTCTGGTCGGCTGGGGGAAGCTCTTCGCCGAGGCCAGCGCGATCGCGCGGGAGACGCACGAGGCTTCGGCATCGGCCCCCGATGCTCCCGCACATGGCCGGCAGGTCGCTCCTCCGGCGGCCTCCGAGTCGGCCTGCCCGGCCGAGGGCCCGCAGGCTCCAGCTGCCGGCGCGTCCGTCGAGTGCGAGGAGGCGACCCAGGAGGAGACGACGACGTCGACCCCGCCCCAGGGCTGGCGGCCGGTCCACGTGCCCGCACCGACCTACACTCTGGCGGCCCGTGCACCCCGGCGCTCCTACGCCGACCCGGTGGTCGACCCGGGCACCTCGGCGCCGGTGCCCGCGCGCCCGCAGACGGCCCGTGCATACGTCCCGGCACCGGTAGAGGATGATGAGGAAGAGCTCTTCCACCCCATCGACCTCGACGCCATCCTCGAAGGGCGGCACGCGGCTGGCGAGTGATCGTCGGGCCGTGTGGTGCGGCTGCCCGCCCGGGCAGCTCTGGGGAGTCTGGTGCGGTGGGCGGGCTCACCGCCACCGAACTTGCCAGGATGCCTGGCAGCGGTGCTAGGATCGATTCGCACTTGGGGCTATGGCGCAGTTGGTAGCGCGTCTCGTTCGCAATGAGAAGGTCGGGGGTTCGAATCCCCCTAGCTCCACCACAGCAGCGTTCTGCCCCGCCGAGATAATCGGCGGGGCAGAACTCTACTTGCGTGGGTTGATCGGTGTGACTGTGGTGCCCCGGCCGGTGGAGACCGCGATGACGAGGCCGTCGATCAAGAATTGGTCTCCTATGCGAAGGGCCGCGACATGAACGAGCCGGAAGGACCGCGCCTGGCCACCCGCCATGATCCGCGGCGATGAATCGGACCTCATGTGCTGGCCGGGGTGGGGTCCAGTGCATCGTGCAGGCTCCCGCCGTCTTCTGCCAGGAAACTGTTGATCACCTGCGTGAGGGTGAGGGGCATGAGGTGTGAGAGTGTGTTGAGGTTTTCGTGACGGGGGAAGACGGTGCTCATGACCATTGGTAGGTGGATGTTGTCTGGGCTGATGAGGCGTCCGTGGTCACTGTGTCGGTAGTTGCCGTGATGGAGTTCCTCGACCTGCCATCCGGGTAGGAGGGCCGGATCGGTTTTGTAGGTGAGGATGCTTGGCCATCCTTTGTCGAAGCGCATGACATTCAGCAATTCGTGAGCTATCCAGCGCAGTACTATGTCGCGGTCGGTGCTCAGTATTTCTGCTGGTCTTTTCTCGCCGCGTTCGGTGTGGCCGAAGCGCCAGCAGCCGTCCTCGATCCAGAAATGTGGAACCCAGTCAGAGTATGTGTTTGGGAAGATGAAACCGTCCTCGCAGGGTGTGGTGCGGCCGCCCCGGGCTCGGGTCAGGTGTTGGAAATCCTGCCCCATGGCGGCGATGGGGTTCCCCTGTTCGAGGAGGTGGTTCAGGGGGTCGCCGTCGGGGGTGAGGTAGGCGTCCAGGACTTGGTCGGGGGTCAGATGCATGAGGTGGGAGAGGGCCGCTAGTTCTGGGGCGTGGGGGAAGGTGGTGGTCATGTCCATCTCGACCGGGGCGCCGTCGGGCCGGATGAGACGACCTGTGGCCTTGATGGTGGTGGTGACGGTTTGCTCAGAGGTCTGCTCGGCGCTCCAACCCGCGGCGAAACCGGAGACCGTTCGCAGAGGAAGCAGGTAGGGCCATTTCTGTTTCTCGCGGTATCTGTTGGCGATGCGGCAAATCAGCCAGCGCAGGGCCACGTCCTGGTGTGGGGTGCTTAGAGTGGCGGTGGGGGTGTCGTCTTGTCTCGTCTGGTATCCGATGTGGTACAGGCCGTCGGTGTCCCAGAACAAGACGCCGCGAACGTTTTGTTCCCGGCTGAAGAACAGAAAATCTTCTTCCTTATAAACCCCTATGTCTGTGCCTGTGAGGGCGGTGATGAGTCGTTCAAGACAGGTCGGTTGCATGATGTGATCCGCTATCGTTGGGCGATTGGAGCTGTCAGGTGCTCGTATGACCTGACTCATGACATGTTAGTGTCCTGAGGCCGTAGGGGTATGAGGGTGTGGGCTGCGGTTCGGGTGAGCCGGAGAGTCTGGGAAGAGCCCGTCGTTCGTCGGTGACGCTGAGCCGATGAATTGTGTCAGCCGCTGAGGAGTCGGTGGGCGAGGACGCTCACCACCTCGTCAGGGTTGGCGGTTTCATCCACGGGAACAGTGAGCTGGTCGAGAAGCAGTCCGTCAAGGGCGTAGTGGAAAAGCGTGATGTCCGCAGGTCGGCCTGGTAAGCCCATCTTCTCGTTGAACTCGATGTCGGCTTGAAGCCCTGCTTGCCGCCAGGCGGTGAGTGCCTCTGCGACGTGCGGACGACGGGTGGCTTCAAGCCGCAGCTCGAAGAGCGCGATCGCAGCATCGCGGTCGCCTGTCAGTCGGTGGATGATGTCACGCAGGTACTCGGTGAACAGCTCAACGCCGGGAGGCCGCTGGGCGAGATCCGCGTGGATGTCGGGATCGGGCTGCAGACGTTCACTGATGCGGAGCAGGATCGCGTCGATGACCTCATCGCGCGAGGCGAAGTAGTTCGAGGTCGTGCCCTTGGGAACCTCTGCCTCGGTGTCGATCGCCCGATGCGTCAGACCGCGCGAGCCCTGCTGGGCCAGTACCCGTACAGCGGCGTCGGCGATCAGCGTGCGTCGCTCAGCATTACGAGCCATAGGCATCATCCTATCGCAACTACTACCGATGTCGTGGTAAGGTCGCCTCGACCACGACAGTAGTAGTGATTGAGGGTATGATGCGTGAACTGGTTTACTACGTCGCCGTGTCCATCGACGGCTACATCGCCGCGCCGGACGGCAGTTACGACGCCTTCCCCATCGAGGGCGACCATATGGCCGTCTACCTGAGTGACTTCGCCGATGCGCTTCCCTCCCATGTGCTCGCGGCGCTCGGCGTGCAGCCGCCAGGAAATCGCTTCGACACGGTCATTCAAGGTCGGGCGAGCTACGACGTCGCGCGGGCGGCCGGCATTGAGCGGCCCTATGCGCACCTGAGCGAGTTCGTCGCAACGCGCTCGGAGGCGGCCTCGCCGGATGGTGTGACGTTCACTGCCGACGCGCTCTCGACAGTGCGCGAGCTGAAGCGTCGAGAGGGGCTTGCGATCTACCTCTGCGGCGGTGGGAGTCTTGCAGGAGAGCTGCTGCCCGAGATCGACCGCCTTATTCTCAAACGCAATCCCGTCGTCCTTGGTGACGGTGTGCGGCTGTTCGGTGCCGCTGGGGCTGTCGTGCAGAACTTTGATCTGGTGAGTTGTCGACGCTTCGAGTCCGGTGTCGTGATCGAGGAATACGTTCGCTCGGTCCGGTAGTGGTCCGCGTGTGAGCCCATCCGTCGCGGCGCTCGAGACGCAGGGCGGCGCTGTCGGATGCGGGCGTCGGATCATCGCTTTGATAATATCAATGAGTTAATAAAATTATGTTGGCGCGCTAACATGATGTCGTGCCCAAGCTCATCGATCACGACAGGCGCCGGGAGGAGATCGCTGAGGCGACCTGGCGAGTGATTCACGCCGAGGGCATCAGCGGCGTCTCCATTCGCACCGTCGCCGCGGAAGCCGGAATCTCCACCGGTTCGATCAGGCACGTCTTCCCCAGCAAAACGGAGCTGCTCGTGCACGCCACGGAGTTGGTGGGGCAGCGTGCCTGGGGCCGCATCCAGCGCCATCTTGACGAGCCCGAACCGCGTGCGCTCGTTCTCTCCGTCGTCGAGGAGCTCCTTCCCCTCGATGACGAACGACGCCTGGAGATGGAGGTCACCGTTGCGCTCATCGCCGAGGCTCCGGGCAACGACAAGGTGCGGGAGGTCTTGGATGGGAGCTATGAGGTCGTTCGGGAAGTGTGCCGACGTCTGGTTATTCGGCTGCGCCGGGCTGGGCTCACGGCGCCGGACCTAGATATCGAGGCGGAGACGACGGCGCTGCACGGACTGGTGGACGGGCTCTCCATCCATCTGCTCATCAACCCCGACCCCGGCTTCAGACGGCAGGCCCTGCGAATGATCGAGGCCGGCATCGACCGGCTGCGGCCGTAGGCTCAGCCATCGTCCGGACGCGCGTCGACCGCCGGGACGACTTGACCTTGACATCGTGACAAGGCCTTTCCTTGGGAGCAGGAGGTGGTCCCGATGACCAGTACAACCCCGCAGGACTCCCGCGTCGCGAATGCCCTGAGCGCTGAGAGTTCTTCGATCCGTCTGCAGGCGGCCCTGGCCATCGGCTCCGGAGCTAACGCCGACTACACGGAGTTGCTCGTCGAGCGGTGTGCGATCGAGCCGGACTTCTTCGTTCGGGACATGCTCTCCTGGGCGCTCACCCGCATGCCGCCGGAGATCGTTCTGCCTCGCCTCCACCGGGAGCTCGACTCCGGGTGCAACCAGGCCCGCAGTCAGGCCCTGCACACACTCTCCAAAATCGGGGACAAGAGCGTCTGGCCCTGGATCACCCGTGAGATGCTCGGCGATCCCGACGACGGGATCGCGCGGACCGCCTGGCGCACCGCCGTCGTTCTCGTTCCGGAGGACGAGAAGGTGTCTCTGGCCGAGGAGCTGACGCGCCAGCTCGGTCGCGGAGACCGCAGCGTTCAGCTGAGCCTGAGCCGGGCGCTGATCGACCTCGGCGAGTTCGCCGACCCCGTCCTGGAGAGGGCCGCGCAGAGTCTCGATCCGAAGGTGGCTGCGCACGCCCGTGCCACCGAGCTGCTTCGGCAGGACCCTGAGAGAGGTTTTGAGGAGGCCATCTCCGAGGCGAGGCTGATGCTCACACCGGGGGCGCCAAGCGCGGAGGAGCCGGATACTAGCGTGACAAGAGCTGAATCTGCGGGGGATGACTCCGTGGGGGTGCAGGAGGCGATGGAGTGCTGATCGGCGATGCGGCCCGGTCCTCCGGAGTGAGCGCCCGGATGCTCCGGCACTATGAGGCTCTGGGTCTGGTGCGGCCGATAGGCCGCACCAGCGCCGGCTACCGCGACTACTCCGCCGAGGATGTCCGCAGAATCTTCCAGGTGGAGAGCCTTCGATCCATGGGGCTGTCGCTCAAGCAGGTGGGGCGCGCTCTGGAAGACCCGGACCTGACGCCCGCCGCGCTCGTCGTCGACCTCATCCGGTGCACTGAGGAGCGTCTGGCTCAGGAACGCGAGCTGCTCGACCGGCTCCGGGCCATTGACGCCTCCGCGCCTGCCGACTGGCGCGATGTCCTGCGCGTCATTGACCTGATGCGAGACCTTGACTCGGAAAGTGCCGCACGCAGGCAGCAGGCCGTTCTGATCCGATCTGCGGGAGCTCCGGTCCCCGTCGAGCTGCTGGCCGAAGCGCTTCTGAGCGAGTCCGAGCCGGATGTCGCGGGTGCGCTGCGCTGGGCCATCGCCCGATCTGACGGTGATGCGGTGGCGGCGCTGCGCGCCGGTGCTCGCGCAGAGGATACGGATGTTCGACGGCGTGCGGTTCGGGCGATCTCTGAGGTGCCCGAGGCGCCGGGGGCCGCCGTCGTGCTCGCACAGGCCCTCGACGACCCCGACGCGGTCGTGCGCGATTGCGCCGCTCTGGCACTGGGGCGATGCGGTGTGACCGAGGCCGTCCCCGTCCTTGTCGCGATGGTGGTCGAAGGCGCCCACGATGTGGAGGCGGCGGAGGTGCTGGGAGCGCTGTGCCGCGACGATGAGCGTGCGTCCTGGATTGTCAATGCTCTGACCGACGAGCTCGCCGCGCCCACCGCCGGGACCGCCGTACGACTGCGTCTGACTCAGGCTCTCATCGAGCTCCCGGCCGCGGCCGCCGGAGAGGCGCTTCTCCGGTTGACCCGCGACTCCGACCCCGCCGTCGCTCGCCTCGCCTCGGTCTTCGCCTGAGTCCTGAACGAGCGGAGCCATCGAGGACGTATCGATGGCGTGTGGCCGGGCTTCTTCGTGGTTCAGGCTCAATGGCGGGTGGTCGACGGGGGATTCGCAGTTTTCTACAACAGTGCAGTGATTTCCCTCACATATGATCGGTGTTGATCGGCAGAACTGCGCGGATTTGTGCGGATCTCTGGATGTCTGACATGTTGTGGTCGTCGACTGGTGCGATGCTTATGCGACTTTTGTCTGCGGTGACGGCGATCCGGTGCGTGTGATGTTTCGGGACGTGGGTGACAGTTCTGTGTTAGCCTGTGTAGAGGCTGGTTTGTTTAGCGCTGGTGGTTGTCGGCTGAGATTGGCTGAGGGTCTGCTCGCCTATGTCCTCGGTGCTGGTGTTGGCATCTGATGGGGTAGGCGTGCTCGTGCTCGACTGGAGCACGCATGCGGATGGCGCAGTGAGGATGGATGTTCTTGAACCAATGCACCGGCTCGGTGGTGGCGAACTTGGCATCGCCGATGCCCTCCCAGGGACCATGCTCGCCAGGGTGGAGGCGGTTGCGGACCAGCTTGGCCTTGTGCGAGGAGTTCAGCGCCTCAGCCAGAGCAATGGTGTAGGAATCTCCTTTGGAGACCACCGAGGCGACGGCCTCGCAGTCGGTCATGGTCTGCCCGTAACGGATGGCTCGGTACTACGCTCCTCTATCGGAGTGGTGTCAGGTCTGCTCCCTCGTGCCCGTGCTCTCGGACAGCCGTTTCAGGGCGTTCAGCGCCAAGTCGTCGTACAGGCTGGTAGAGCAGGGGGTTGGCAAAGTTGGTTTAGGCGGGGGTTTGGGTGAGTAGTTTGATGGCTCGTTTGGGTTGTCGTGACAGGGATCTGGTGGTGCTGGCGATAGTGGCTCTGGTGCCGTGGGTCAGGTGGATGAGGCTGATGGCCAGGTTCGTTAGGGCGGCCATGATCTCGGGGCCGTTAGCGGTGCGCAGCTGGTGGTGATCCTCGTCGAGGATCACGTCACGGACCCGGTGGAGCCGGTTGTCTATCTTCCAATGTCCCCGGACCCAGGCGGCGACCTGCTCGGGTTGGGCCTGTCCCATGGGTAGGGAGCAGACCAGGTAGACCACCTCCACAGTCGTTCTCTTGGCGCTGCCGCTGCCGTTGTTGCCTGCGCTCCTGCGATCCTTGGTGGTTCGGGTGCGCCGGACCTGGACCACCTGGGCGGCTGCGGGGAAGTCCACCCAGGTGGGAGCCCAGGCCGCCTCGGGCGGTGCGCCGCACTCGCCGCCAGTGAGGGACGTCGCCCCAGGAGGTGGACGGGACGTCCTTCCAGGGCAGCTTCTTGAGCGTCCTGCGCAGGGACTTCTGATTGCCCTTGACGGTGAACACGTAGTGACCGCCACGCTGGGCGGGTCCACTCGGCGGTATCGGTTTGGGTGTGCATCGCATCGGCGCTCACCACCACCCCGTCCAGGTCGAGGGGCTTGAGCAGCTCCCTGAGTGCGGGGATCTCATTGGACTTGTCCGCCACCCGTGCCTGGGCAAGGACAGTGCCTGTGGCCTGGTCCAGGGCCGCCAGGAGGTGAGGCGCCGGGTCCTTGCCTGTGCGGGCCCCGCGCATGGTCTTGCCGTCCACTGCGATGACTCTGCGGCCGGCGATGGTATCGGTGCGTGTGCACAACCATGACCTTAGATGGGCATTACCGTCAGCGGGGTCCAGGTCCTGGAGCACCCGCCGGATGATCGACTCCGACGCAAGGGCATGTCCCGCCTGAAGGCCCAGGGCCTCCAGGTCGGCGGCGGTCAGGTCGGTGGTGTGCTCCCATATCGCTGTCAGGCTCAGGCAACCGGCCAGCACCCCCGTCACGGCCAGGGATAGGACCGTGGGTAGGTCATAGCGTACCCCGCGCCTGTCGCGGGGGTCGGTAATATTCTTGAGAACCTGGGTCAGGGGCTGGCGCGACAGGGCGGTCGTGGTGGAAGATGACATCGGCGGCGTGACCTTGCTGGTGACGGGATTGAGTAGACGCCTTCATCGTCACCATGCGGGTCACGCCGCGCCCGCACCAACACACCAGACCCACTAAAGATCAAACAACCACCCTCCGACTATACCGACCCCCTGGGCATTGAACCCACTACGTGAGCTTCCTTAATGAGTCTCGTCGCGATATTGCCTTCTGGAGTGAGTTGAGATACTATTACGTTCACCTTCACTCGACTTTTGGGTATCGCAGTCCGAACGAGATCGAAACTAAGTTACTGGGCTTAGTTGAGGCAGCCTGAAGCGCGAAACAAGCAGTGTCCGAAAACAGTCAGCAGCTCGAGACTCGTCCAAGGTGACACTTTGTACGTCGGACGTCATACGTCGCTACTCAGGTGTGTCGTCCCAGAGCCTGGCCCGCCCGCTCGCATCAGGCCTTTCATCGGGCCGGAGACCTGACGCTGCGGGTGGTTGCTGCCGTGGACGCGGACGTCATCCATAGGGATGTCTCCTAATAATCCCCACATAATCCGGAGGTATGCTAAACTCGAGGTCGTAGGATCGTTGATGGTCCTACGACGAACGCATTGCGCTCATATCTGAAATGCACCTTCGACGCTCCAGGAGATCTTCAATGCGGGTACTCATCAGTCCTATCAATGCTGACGAAGCGGTCATTGCCTATGAGTGCGGCACTGACATCATTGACATCAAGAACACTTCTGAGGGATCGCTTGGCGCGAGCTTCCCGTGGGTGATCCGCGAGGTCATCGAACGCGTAGGTGATCCTGAAGTGACCTTTAGTGCAACGCTGGGAGATCTGCCGTTCAAGCCCGGCACTGCGGCGTTGGCCGCTCGCGGTGCAGTGACCAGTGGTGTCACCTATATCAAGGCTGGGCTCCATGGACCTAAGACGGTCGACGAGGGTGTGCAGCTGATGACGGCAGTTAATCGAGCTGCCAAGGAGGTCAACAACGATGTCCTAGTGGTCACTGCAGGTTACGCCGACTATCGGCGTTTCGACGGCCTTAAACCACTTCAGCTGGTTGAGATCGCCACCGAGGCCAAAACTGATCTGGTCATGATGGATACCTTGTTCAAAGACGGCAAGACTCTTTTCGACTCCTGTGATTTGGCAGAACTTCAGGAGTTTGTCGCGACAGCTCACGAGAACGCCTTGGAGGTTGCGCTAGCCGGGTCGATTCGGCTACAGCACCTTGACCAGTTGGTGTCCATTGGGACTGACATTGTAGGAGTCCGCGGCGCCGTCTGCGGAGGACTCAACCGCAAGGCGACCATTGACCGCGAGAAAGCCCGCGAGTTCATGGCTGTGGCTTCGGCATGATGATCTTTTGGATTGGAACCAGCAAAATCCGACTGACTTTTCTGCGCTCATGACTCCGCCCGCCCCGGTTGCAGTCAAGTTAGGAGGCAGCCTGATATCGCGTGCAACTGCTGGCTCAGCGATCCTGCTTGAGAAACGCCTAGCTGAACTCTGCGCCCAGTTACCCCTTGACCGGCCCTTATTTGTCGCTCACGGGACTGGGGCGTTCGGTAAACCAGCGGCGATCGAGTTCGGATACCTTGATCGTACACTGTCGGATGATATGGGAAGAGTGGTCTCACACGTCAACCACCTACTCTTGGAACTGGAGTTGGCTGTCTACCGGCAGCTTGAGTTTTGTGGTCTGAGACCCTTCCGGATATCGCTGCTGGAGTGGTCTCGTGTACCAAGTACCCAAATGATTCATCAGTTGGAGCTGCTCATCATGCGGGGCCACACTCCAGTGGTTGGCGGCGGTTTCATCGTCACCGACGCCGGATACGAAGTTTTGTCGTCCGATGACATTGTGGTGGATGCCGCACTTGCTCTGCGGGCTAGTGATGTCGCATTCGCCATCAACGCTCCAGGGGTCTACGACGACACGACGCCCGACCACCAGATCTATGAGTCGATCAACGTCGCTGACCTAGCGCGGTTGAACGGGATACCTGATATGGCTGGTGACTGCACAGGTGGCATCGCGGCCAAGCTCCGCGCCGCCGCCCGGGCTGCCTCAGCCGGGATCAGGACCCTCATTGTTGATGGTCGGTCAAGCCGGAACCTGGGCGACGCTCTTACAGGACGACCATTCCAAGGTACTGAACTCCTCGGTTCAGCCAAGGATGCATCATGTGCGGCATTGTAGGGATCTTCCGACCAGAGAGCGTTGGTGCCGAGGACGAACTGCTGGTGGCTCGCATGCTGGGCACGGTAGTCCATCGAGGCCCCGACGCACAGACCATCGGTCGAAGCGACGGTGTGGTATTGGGCAGTGCTCGGTTGGCGATCGTTGACGCGTCTTTTGGAGGCCAACCCTTCAGCGACGAGTCCGGATCGATCCTGGTGGTCTTCAATGGAGAGATTACTAACTATCGCGATCTCTCTGCGCAACTTCAAGCGCTAGGACACCGCCTCGCCTCGGACTGCGATGGGGAGGTAATCGCTCATGCCTATGAAGAGTTCGGGGTGACTTTCGCTGAGTACTTGGACGGACAGTTCGCGATCGCGCTGTATGATCGGCGGAGTAATAGGTTGGTCCTAGCCCGCGACCGGATGGGAATCTGTCCTCTTGTCTGGGCATGGAACGGTATCACCTTGAGTTTTGCGTCGGAAGCTAAGGCCCTCTTTGCTGCGAATCTGCCCAGCCCCCGGCCTGACCCAAGAGGATTGGCCCAACTCTGCTACTTTGGCACGACTGTCGCACCGCAGACTATGTTCGCCGGTGTCAACGCATTGCCAGCCGCGCATTATCTGGTGATCGATTCGACTGCGTCTCCCAAACTAACACGTTACTGGCGGTTGCGGTATCCTGAAAAGGATGCTGGCCGCCGACTTGATTGGGAAGCGGCCCGCGAGGAACTCGACACCCTGCTGGTTAGGGCGGTCGGACGTTGTGTCCAGGGCGAGTTCGCGCCGGTCACTTACCTCAGCGGCGGAGTGGATTCAGCTCTGGTCACCGCGCTCACGAGAAGGCACGTTCGAGGCCGATTGACTGCGCTTTCAGTCGGTTCCACTACTCCCAAACTTGATGAAACTGTCTTGGCTGCTGAGATCGCTGATTATCTGGGCGTCGACTTAGTCGTCGAGGTAATGACCGACGATGACATCGCTAACGTGTTCTCCTCACTGATGTGGCACCTGGAAACCCCGACTTTATCAACCGAATCTGCTGCACTGCATGCGCTTGCCTGCCGGGCCGGCGGTCTGAGTAAGGTGGTTCTGACGGGAGAAGGAGCCGACGAGGCCTTTGCTGGTTACCAAGCCTTTGAGCAAGGACGACAACTCGGACGGATCTGGGACTCGCCACCGACAATCAGAGCTTTGGTTCGTCGGGTGCTTCGGACCCGGCTTGCCTCGCAATGCTTGACCCCGGGCGACAGCCGTCTAGATCGGATCCGCGATGCTTTTGGTTTCATCCCCGCACAGGCGATCGAGTGGGAGTTCTACCGCGAGGTTTTCGGCCCGATTCTCACCGGCCCGGCCGGGGTACTACTCGAGGCCGATGTCCCGCTCACCACTGTGGAATTCGATCGGGAGCTACCCGCCCGGGCGTCCCGCCTGAACGCTTCCTTGGCGGTGTCGTACGATGTCATGCTGGGCAACTACCTTCTCGGTCCGCACGGCGACCGGGTACTTGCTGGCGCCTCGGTCGAGGGGCGGTACCCCTTTCTCGATCGGGAAGTGGTCGAGTTTGCGGCCCTACTGGGCGACCAGGCCAAGATCGGCCAGGGATACAATAAGGTGTTGCTCAGACTCGCTGCCCAACACCATGTGGGTCCGGAAGTGGCTTGGCGTGCGAAGAAACGATTCACAATGCCATTTGTCAACCCCTTTGTCTCGCCGAATTCTCCCGAAATCTACCGCTACCTGATGGCCCCGCAGACCATTGATGACTTTGGCTACTTCGATGCCGAACGAGTTGCCGCTGTTCTGGGCCAATTGGGCAGTCCCATTCCGTCTGGTTCACGGGGACGGCGGCACTTGGCCAGATTACGGCAGGGATTGTTGGTGACCCTGGTTGCCACAACCCAGCTTTGGCATCACACCTTCTTTGAGGATCCCGGTAGTTTTGAGGTCAACCAGCCAGAGTTGTCAATGGGAGGAAGCCATGTTTGAGTCAACCGATCAAGCAAATGCGGCAGCAGCGCGGCTCGAAGACAACCGATCCGAGATCGATCACGCCATTGCTGCGCAGATCGACTGGTTGATCCAGCATGGGCCAGCAGCCGACGATCCCTTCATCGGCGCTATCTACCGTTGGCTGGAACACTACCTTCACGTGGCTGGTAAACGATTCCACGGACTCACGGCCATCCTGAGCTATCGGGCGGCGGGCTACTCGGATGTGTCGGCAGTCTTGCCCGTTGCGGCCGCACTCCAGCTTTACCATCACCACACGCTGGTGCACGACGATATCTACGATGGGGATGTCATGCGGCGCGGGTTGCCGACTAGCCATGTGCGCCTCGCCAGCTTGTTTGAAGGTGAGACGACAGGCGCCGGCGATCCGAAGCCCTTTGCTAGTCGCGATGACCGCAGCGGTGTCATTGCTGCTTTCGCCTACGGCAAGATCTGCCGAGCCCTGGCGAATCGGGCGGTCTCCTCCGCACCGCTGGACGGCGGCAGCGTCCTGACGATACTCACGATGCTTGAGGAGCATGATCTGTGGGACAACGTGGGGCAGCTGCTTGACGTCTATCACGAGGGGTCGCGACTGCCATCTCCCGAGGCGTGTCTGCGTAACGTTTGGCTGAAAACCGGGCGGCTGTTCGAGATCTGCGCTCGGGCGGGCGCAGTTGCCGCAGGTGCTGACCCATCTATCACCAGCGCGCTGGTCTCGTGGGCGGGTCACTTGGCGGTCGCCTACCAACTCAAGGATGACCTGGAGGACACCGTCGCTGACAGCGAAAAAGGTCTGGGACGCGGCGTGGGAGTTGATCTGGTCGCCCTGAAACCAACCTATCTGCTGAGTCTGGCCAATGAGTTGGCCGATGGCCAGGATCGCGCCAGGATCAGTGCCTGGCTCAACCGCGAGCAGGACTATACCGTCGAGGAGATCTCCGCACTGATCGACCGAACCGGGGCCCGCCAGGCGACCCAGCTAAAGATTGAAGAACTCATCTCGGCGGGCCTAGCCATCGTTGGTGCCCTGGGGACGGTCCGGCCCGATGTATTGTCGGAGTTAGCTGAACTAAGCAGATACGCGATCTCCGATGAATACTGGCGGAGACCGCTGGTCGACGAACGATCGACTGTAGCGGATACGGGGGCCAGTGATGGGTAGACATGCGATCGTTGACGTCCACGGAGTCCTGCTTGGGAGGCAACACTATGACGATTCGCCGCCGGGCGATTTCATCGTCGGCCTTCGTGACGCAGGGTACTTGGTACGAATCGTGACCAACTCTAGCAGCGTCACTCCCGCTGACTTGACCAACGAGCTGGTGGCACGCGGTATCCCAGTCCGTGTGTCGGATGTCGTCACGATGGCGATGGTCGCAGCACATCGGCTGTCATCCCTCGGTGTGGGCGAGGTGGCGGTGATCGGTTCTGACGTGTTGCGTTCCGAACTAAAACGTCTGGTTCCCGGCCTACGGGTCATGGAGGTCGGCGCATCAGAGGTGCTGCTAGTCACTCGTGATCCTGGCCTTACTGAGGAAACGCTGGACTGCGTACGGCTCCATCCACCACGGCTCGTCTTTGCCACCTGCAAGGATGCCTCCTTCACCGACGCTTCGGGGGTCCACGTCGGCCCTGGAGTAACCGTGCGTCGAGTCGAAAAGGCGGCTGATCGCGAGGCGATCCTGGTCGGTAAGCCGGACCCCTATGTGATCACCGAATACTTGGGCCTGCGCGGTGGCGAACTCGATACCGCCGTGGTCATCGGCGACTCACTCACCCAGGACGCCGAGCTGGCTGAGCGTGCCGGATGTCGGGTGTTGATTACCGGCACCCCCGAAAACACCTCATGTGACCTACCCAATGTCACCCGCCTCGACCAGGCACTGGATCTTCTCAGGAGAATCGAGTGATTACCATCTGCGGTGCGCGGCTGCAAGCCGTGGGTGAAATACTGTCGACGAACCGGTTTCATCTCTTCGCCCTGCCGGTCCTTTTGACCGCATTTTGGAACCAGTCGATGCGCCTACCGCTCGACTGGCAATACTACGTCATGATTACCGCGTCGGTAGTGGTCAGCTATGTCTACAACCAGATCACTGACCGTGACGAGGACGCCATTAACTACGACGCCAAAGGCCACTTCTTCGCTAACCTGCAAGTGGCGTTGTCGATTTGTGTGGTGGCCAGCGTGGTGGGTGTCAGTCTGGCGCTGCGGGCTGGATGGGGCTTCCTGATCTACTCCTTGGTGGTCAACATGCTGATGAACCTCTACAGCATGCCGATGCCTTGGGCTGCTCGGCCAAGTCTGTCGCGGATTAAGCAATATCGGTACGTCAAGAACGCCTTCGCTGCACTGTGTTGGTCGGTGCCGCTGCTGGTCACCCCCCACGTCTACGTGGGGAGTTGGCCGCAGTGGTCCCAATTGTTGGTCATGAGCGTAGTCACCTTCGGGTTGGACTACCTTTCGGAGTTGCTGTGGGACGTCCGTGATATCGAGGGGGACCTGAGGGCACAGGTGAAGACTATCGCGAACACCCATTCGACCCGGGTCGTTCGCCGGATCTCACGGGTAGTAATAGCGGTCACTTCGGTTACCTACTTGGTGGGTTTGGTCACCGGCGTGCTGGCGGTGCTACAGGGCTTGCTCTTCCTAGCCGCGTGGGTGCCATACGCTTGGATGTTCGCCGACCGGTATCTGAAGTCGGATTCGAAGTTGGCGCTGTCGCACCGCTTTGTTGTCCTACAAGCAGTCATCGCCCTAAGTGCGTTGGTGGCGCAACTTGTCGTGGGGTGATTCGCAGTGCTGGAAAGGAGAGAAGGGATGGATTTGACCACTGCGTGGTTGGAGGCTCGCGTGGCGGCCGATGAGGCCTTGAAGACGGCCGTGCCACCGCGACGGGATGACCAATGGATGGTCACATACGTAGATGAGCCGCGATTCGGATGGGACTGGGATGGGCTTGAACGGGGTTTCCTGGCCCCTGTCCATGAGTTCAACAGCCAACATCCTGCCGGGTTGCGGACGCTGTTGCTATACCTCCTGCTTGCAGGCAAGGAGCCACAGCGGCGCCCATCGGCACAGCTGATCGCGGCAATCGAATGCCAGTACCTCTCGTCGATCATGCTCGACGTAGTCGCCAACAAACATGACTTGCCGCGCCAGGACGAGTCACTGCCGCTTCCCCCACCTGTATGGGTGACGGTCGCCTACAACCTGCGTCAACTCGGCGTCCTGCTTGCTTATGAGGGAGAGCCCGCCCTCGCACCGAACGATGGTACTCGTCTTGGCGAAATCTTTGGTGAGTATCTGGTGCGGCAGGGCCTTGCTCGGACCGTGCACCTTGGTGTCCGCCGGCTATCGGATGAACTGGAGTACCAATGGTTACTCGGTTATCTATCGTCGGCGGAGCCCTCGGCGTCCTTCGAATTGGTGGGTCTTACAGCCGTTGCTGTCGCCGGGCAACCGCAGGCGGGCACCGTGCTGGCCGCGGCCTGTCGACACCTTGGTGCGGCGCTACGTTTGGAGGCTATCTCGCGTTCGGTGCTGGACGCAGTCGGGGAGAAACCGGTCGTTTCGGTCGAGGCTCGGCTGTCTGAAGCGGCCCTGCAAGTGGACGCCGACCTGGCCACGCTCGCCGCCAGGCAACTTAGTCTGGCCCTCGGATTCGCCAAGCGCTCCCTGCCGGGAGCGGAGCAGGCGATTCTCAAGTTCACCCGGCTTGTCGCCCCTAGGCTGTACGCAACGATCGGAGTCAACTCATGAGTATCGCCCTCGCCCCTGGAATGACCGGCGCCTGGGCCGAGCAATACAAAGCCTGGCTGCCTTTCGCCCGCCATGCCGTTCTGGAGACTGTTGATCGGTGGGGCACTGCTGCGGCGATCCGAGAACTAGCTGGAACCGATCTGGCCGATGAGATGATTGAGTTGCTGCGCCGCGACTGGTACCAACCCTTCCGATCCTATCTGAATCGGACTGGCAAGATGATCCGGCCGGTGCTGGTCTGCTTGACCGCCCGCTCGTTGGGTGCTGACCCGGTGAAGGCGCCCAGTCTCGTGGCAATGGCCGAGATGATCCACTCATCCTCGCTGGTACTGGATGATATCGCTGACGATTCCGACCTGCGCCGCGGCGAGCCGACTGCGCATCGAATGGTCGGTGTATGCACAGCGGGAGCCCTTGGTTCATCCTGGCTAAACATGTGCTTTGACATCCTCGCCAACTCCCAGTCGAACCTGCATGACAGTTCTAGGAGACGGCTGGGACGCGAGCTTGCCTGGGAGCACTGGGTGACCGGACTTGGCACAACCATCGATACGATCTGGCCATCCGAAGAGTCCATGGACCACGATCCCCTCGAATACCTGCAGTCGGTATTGCATCGCTCGACTTCCTATACCTATCGGATGCCGTTCAAGATCGGCGCGAGTATAGCCAATGCCGACGAGCGGGCGTTTGCGGCATATTCGAGACTCGGGGAGGAGATCGGGCTGGCCTTTCAGGTGATCGATGACCAGCTCAACGTAGCTCCAGTGACCGAAGAGTGGGGTAAAACCACTGCCGAGGACATCACAGCAGGTAAGGTGACGCTGCAGGTGTTGCTCACCCTGCAACGGGCCGACCGTAACCGGGCGGCGGAACTGGTCCGCATCCTGCGGGCTAACACTACCGATCAGCGCGAGCTACGAAACGCGGTCGGCATCATGCGGGAGTGTGGGGCTCTCACAGAGGCGCGGGCAATCGCAGATCAGCACCTGGACGCCTGCTTGCGCATCATCTCCAACATGGATTTTCTCCGCAGCGATGATCGCGAGTTGTGGCGCAGTTTTATTTCATACTTGTCGAACCGTGATCGATGAAAGGAAGCATCTTCCATGACCACCTCCGTTGAAACCGATCGCGGGACCATCCGTGTCAGTTCGTTGACTAAGACGTACCCAGGGCCTACCCACGGCCTGAAGGTGCTCGACGACGTTTCGCTCGCTGCCGAGCGGGGCAGCTACATTGCTTTGCGCGGTGTCTCGGGTAGCGGCAAATCAACCCTGCTCAACATCCTGGGCGGCATCGAGGTGTTTGACTCAGGAAAGGTCGAGGTGAGCGGAGCAGACCTGGGTAACTTGTCGCGAGGGCAACGCACTGCCTTCCGGGCCAACACCATCGGTTTCATCTTCCAGTTCTTCAACTTACTGCCCACCCTCACCGCCTTGGAGAATGTGTCTGCAGCGCTCGAACCACTGGATAAAGGGGCTGTTGAACGGCGAGAGCAGGCGATGGACATGTTGGACGCAGTCGGGATCGCCCACCTCGCCGGCAACTTCTCCTCCCAGATGTCCGGTGGCGAGCAGCAGCGCGTCTCGATCGCCCGGGCGATGGTCAAGCAGCCTCCGGTGATTCTGGCCGATGAGCCAACTGGCGCTCTTGACCACAAGAATGCGACGCAGGTACTTGAGTGCCTGACCCGGTTGCAGCAGCAGATCGGCACCACGATCATCGTCGCCACCCACGATCCGATCGTTATCAGCTATGCCACCGAGACCTGGGAAATGCACGATGGCGCTATCGAGGTTGGTCGCTCATGATCCAGATTCACAATCCGGCCCGTGTCCTTCCGCTCACCTCGCTGCAGAAGTTCGCCCTCGGCTCGGCCTGGTCGATGGTCGGCCGGCTGATGCTGTTGATTGCAGTAGCGTCCATGGCCTTCTCGATGCTGGTTGGCGAGTACTCGGCGCTGTCGAGCATCACAAAGGCGCGTGATAGTTGGTATTCTGCGGGTCAACTCGCAGACTTGGAACTGCGATTCACCCCCGCACCGAACCAATCGGCGCCGCGCTTCGATGAGCTGCCCGGGCTGACCGATAGTGCGTCCCGCCAAGTCCTGCCCGGACGCACAAAGCTGACCGGGGCCGACGACCTGGCGCTGACCGTAATCTCTTCCGATTCGGTATGGGCAGGGGCCCGGTTGAACATTCTGACACCCCTTGAGGGGACCCTTCTGACGCGGGACGACGAGTCAGGTGCATTGATCGACCAGGGCATGGCGAACTACCACTCGGTCGGTGTCGGTGACTCACTGGACATTGAGGTTGGCGGCACCACGCGAACCGTGACCGTGCGCGGGATCGTTCGAGACCCCGAGTTCCTCATCGCCCCGCTCAACCCGAGCCTGTTCATCTCGGCCAAGGACTCCATGGGCGTGGTTTACCTGCCCCCGTCGTCGCAGACCGTGAATAGCGTGGTCTTCAACTTCGAACCGGGACAGGATCTCGACGCCGCTCGGCAGTCTGTTCTCGATGCGGCCGCCGCACAGCATTTGGTCGGGGCCTACGCCATGGAGCGGGAAGAGCAGTTCGCCTACCAGTATGTCGAGAAGAACCTTGACGTCTTCGGCGTCGTCATTCCCTTGATGGTGCTGGTGGGAGCGTTGTCGGCTGCCTTCGTGTCGATGTTCCTGTCGGCACAGTGGATTGCACGGGAGCGCAAGAACATCGCAGTGCTACTAGTGCAGGGTCATCAACCCATCGCCGTGGCCCGCGCCTATGTCCTGCCCTACATGTGGCTGGTCGCCTGGACCATCCTCATGGGTCTGCTGGGATCGGTGTTCGTAGGACGTGCGTTCCTGGAGAACTTCGCATCCTCGGTCGGGTTGCCGAGTGTGCCATTTGTCCTCGACCCCGTGGTGATCGCCATCGGTTGTGCTGGCACCCTGGTCGTTTACGGGCTCGGCGCAGCGCTTGCCTTTGCAGGGATCTTCCGGATGTCGCCGCGCGATGCGATGACCCGCACCGTCGACACCGGTCGCGGCGGCCGCATCAGAGGGGCCTGGCTGGGGACTCTGGTGTCGAGCACCACAACCCGACTTTCAGTCAGAAACGTTCAGCGCAACCCGTGGGTGTCTGCCCTGACCGTGTTGGCCATCGCGATCGGCTTTGGCCTGACGGCGGCCTATTCCCTGTCGTATTCCTCGGTGATCGCCACTTCTCGGTCAGCCGTTGACGGCAACGAGTGGGACCTGACTGTCGACTTCGTCCAACCACAGGCAGACGCTCAGGCGGCAGCCCTCATGGCGGAGGCCGGCGTGAGCGAGTGGACCCCGATCATCAAGACGGTGGCCCAAGCGACCAACGGTTCAGCCATCGAAAACCTGATGGTCGGCGGCTTCGACCCGCAGAACACTTGGCACAAGGTCACTCTTATCGAAGGCTCTGACATCTCCGAGTCCAATCCGGATGGCGTGGTCATCGAGGCCGGACTCGCTCACCGGTTGGCACTTGAGCCGGGCGATGTCCTCACGGTGGATGCAACCGGAACCAAGCACGAGGCCCAAGTAGTGGGGATCATGTCGTCTGCGTTGCCCGGTGAGGTTCGCTCGACGTTGGAGTTCGCGAGCTCGCTCACTGGAAGCAACCTGTTCTCGGGCGTGCTGGTCAAGGCCTCGCCCGGCGCGATTGCAGCGACCGCCGATGCACTGAACTCCGAATCGGGGGTGCAGCAGGCTTTGAGCAAGGACGAGATAGTCAAGCTGATCGTCGCGTCGTCCTCCCAGATCACAGCCCTGCTGTGGCTCGGTGCCCTAACAAGCATCGCGGTGGCGCTGTTGTTCGTGGGGGCGTGTCTTGGCTATACGATCCTGGAACGAAGACGCGAGTACTCACTGCTCAGTTTGCTCGGTTTCCGCAACGGAGCGATTCGCAGCACTGTGGTCATGGAGGCGTCACTGCTCGGGCTAGCCGGCATCGTGATCGCCTTCCCCGTCGCCTGGCTGGTTTCACGGCTGCTCAACGAGCGTATTTCGGATACCTGGTTCAATATCGACACCCACCTGTCGGCTCAACCATTCCTGGTGACGTTCTTGCCCGGACTCATCCTCCTACCGCTCGCCGCGCTGCCATTGGCCCAGTGGGTGCTGCGCGCCAGCGATCCAGGGAACCGCGAGCGAGGAATCGGTTGATATGAGTAAGGAGTAGTCTTGCAACGAGCTTTGTTGACGGTTCTACGGTGTCCGGGCTGCGGTTCGCCGGTGGCGTTAACGCCCTCAGCCACCGACGGTTCGCTGATTGAATCCGGGACGCTAAAGTGTTCGGGTTGCTCGCGGTCGTACGCCATCATCGATTCGGTTCCGCAGATGCTAGTCAAGAACAATCTGGACCGTCGGTCGGTCACAGGATTCAGCTTCCAGTGGCGGGCCCGTCAGACTGGAGCCGGTGAGGACCCCGGTGTGATATACGGCTACCGGATTCCGCAGTTCGTCGAGTGGATGTCTCAGACCTTCTTCGGTCACTTGGATACCGCTACGCAACAACAGTGGATTTTGGATGCAGGCTGCGGCTCAGCCGAGAAGTCGGCCGAGCTTGCAGTGCGCTATCCCCAGCATCAGGTAGTGGCACTTGACCAATCGACTGCTATCAAGCAGACCGCAGCTCGTTTCGGTGACATCACCAACCTGCACTTTGTCCGAGGGGACGTGCTGCGGCCACCGTTGTTGGGTGGAGCATTCAGCCAGGTGGTGAGCATCGGTGTCCTCCACCACACCCGGTCAACCCAGGCCGCCTTCGAAATGGTTGCCGACTTGGTCGGACCAGCAGGAGGATTGCTCGTCTGGTTGTACCCACGGGAGGGGGAGGACTCCTTCTGGGACGGTTTGTACCGGCAACGAGACTGTCACTTCGCTGGTCTAGGTAGTAAGCTACCTAGACCATTGGTCATGGCATGGTGTCGCGCCTATGTGAAGGTGTTCTCCAATCAGATCAAGAGTTTCCTAGTGCGCGAGCACAAACGGAACTGTCAGATCTTCCCACCGGAGATCTACCCGGTCTTTCACAGCCGAGCCGAGATGGCCCGCTCAGCAGTGTTTTTGTCGTTTGATAACGTCATGCCGCGATACCAGTTCCGCCATGGCAGGCAGGAAGTCATCGGATGGTTCGAGGCCGGGGGATTCGGCACCCCCGATACTAGTTATCCCGGATTCTTCGCTGCCATGCGCGCAACCCCATGATGTCGCACCGGCAAATGTCAGCGCTGCGGCATCGTTGGCCGACGAGTGAACCACTTGGACTTAGTGAAGTTGGCCACGTTGGAGGTGTGGTCACCGATGGTCGAGTTTCCGGAGGATCCCCAGCCGCCGAACGGCGCGCCGATCTGATAATCGACGGTGGGTTCATTCACGTGCACGATCCCGCAGGATATCCTTGCCCCCAACTGCGCACCGTGGTCCACGTCTGCGCAAAGGACGCTGGCGACCAGCCCCGGCCCCTGCTCGTTGACCAGGGGCACCACGTCCTGGTCGTCGCTGAATGGTGCCACCACCGCCACCGGGCCGAAGATCTCCTCCTGCCAGGCTGGAGACTTTCTCGTTGAGTCGATCAGAACCGTTGGTTGGTAACACAATCCCGAAGTCGTACCACCCCACACCAGTTCAGAGCCGGTGGCGATGCTGCGACGAACCAGGTCATCAACTTGGGCCAGCTGCCGAGCGTTGATCAGAGGACCCAGATCATTCTTGGGATCGGCTGGATCGCCGACCTGCAGTCGGCTTGCGTAGTTGGTAAGGGCCTGCACGTATGCCTCGATGCGACTCTCGTGGACCAGATGACGCCCGGTTGACATACAGACTTGGCCCTGATGATAAAAACTGCCGAAACCGCCGCATGTAGCCGCCAGTTCAATGTCGGCATCTCGTAGAACCACCAGCGCGTTGTTGCCGCCCAACTCGAGTAGTGTGGGCGTCAGCCGACGGGCTGCAACTTCGGCTATCCATTGTCCGACAGCGGTAGAACCGGTGAAGGTGACCTGTCCGACGCGGGGATCGGCGACGAGTGCCTCGCCGATCTCAGCATCGCCGGGTATCACACTCAGCACCCCGGGTGGCAACCCGGTGGCCTCGAACATCCCGGCCAGCCATAGTCCGCCGCTGATCGTGGCGTAAGGATGGGGCTTGAGGACCACGGCGTTTCCGAGCGCGAGAGCGGGGGCGATCGCCCGGATTGCCAAGTGGGCGGGGAAGTTGAATGGGGCGATGACCGCAACGATACCGATCGGAACCCGGTGGGTGGTGGATCGGCGCTTGCCACCAGGCAGGGGGCGATCAAGATTCAGCTTGGCCAGTTCTGCGGCTTCCCGAAGCTCGGCGGTCACGAGGCCAACCTCGAGTTGGGCCTTGGCCACCGACGAACCGGTCTCGTGAATCAGCCACGCAACCAGCTCGTCCCTGTTTGCACTCACATTATCTGCTGCAGCCGAGAGAACGGTGATCCGTTCCTGCCGGACTGCCGCCCACTCCCGTTGAGCCGCAAGTGATGCCGCTAGCGCCTGGTCAACCTCGCGGGTCGAGCACATCCCCACCACAGCGAGTCGGCGTCCGGAGAACGGGCTGGTGACCGCCAGTTCACCGGTGACCGGTTGCCAACCAGCCACGAACACCGAGCGGGTCCAGCATGGATCGGGCTGGGGGACCGGAACATACTGTCTCATAGTTGGTTTGGCGCGCCGGAGATGGCTGGGGCGAGAACGACAGGCTTGATCACCAGTCCCGTTGCCTGGTCGGCTAGCGCCTCGGATAGTCGATCCGACGGGTATACCTGTACCAGTCTGTCGAGGGGGAAGCTGCCATCTTGGCAGAGGTTGGCAAGTCGACCGATGGTGCGGTTGATATCGCCAGCTCCCAGCACCCCCTGAACTCGTTTGCCCCAGACGAGTCGGTTGTGATCCAAGGATATGTTGGTGCCCGCTCGAGACCCCCCAATGAGCGCGCATACCCCGCGCGAGCCAACGGCGGCGGCAGCGGCCTCGGCGAGCTGTGGGTTGCCAGTGCATTCGACCACCGCATCGGGACGGCGTCCAAGTTGATTGCGGAGCAAATTGGGCAGCTCGGCAGGGTCTTCAATCGCGAGCGGATCGGCCCCGAGCTGTGCTGCCAGTTGGAGTTTGCCGGGCTTACGGTCGGCGGCTACCACGTGCGCACCGGCCATTTTGGCGGCCACGATCGCGGCGCTACCAACCGCACCGACACCCAAAACTACGACATTTGCTCCCGGCTGTGGCTCGATCACGTCGTCGACCGCGTGGAACGCGGTCGAGAATCCGCATCCGAGCGGCGCCAGTTTGGCCAGTGGGAGTCGTCGGTCGATTGGCACCAGGCTGCTCGCCGCGACGACGGTGTGGCTCGCGAGAGAGGACTGGCCGAAAAAATGGCCGCCGAGGTGCTTTCCGTCCGGGAAACGGTAGGCCCCGTGGCCACTCAGAGGACCGAAGACGCGGACGCCCGCCTCAGTGGCCCGTCTAGTCTGCTCGCAGTATGAGGTTGCCCGGGCCAAACAGGCAGGGCAGCTACCACAGCGGGCCCAGCCGAGCACGACGTGCTCGCCCGGGTGCAGATCACTGACACCTGGGCCCACCTTCTCGACGACCCCAGAGCCCTCATGTCCGATTACGCCGGGCAGCGCGAAATGACGGGTGCCATCGATTACCCGTCGATCAGTGCCGCAGATGCCGCTCGCAGCGAGCCTGACGAGGACTTCCCCAGGTCCGGGCGGGTCAAGTTCAACGATCTGCCAGGTAAGATCTGCTCTGCCGTGGGTGACTGCGGCCATTATCAACACTGCGGGTTCCCTCCTCGTGGTTACCATCGATTATTCAGCAGGTCTGGTCCAACGCAATCCCTGTCGTCTTGCCACATGCCAAATTGCAGATTGATCGCGAACTCCGATCGTATAGCTCACAGGGTAACCGTGAGAGCGTTCGTGGTCAGTCCCCTAACTCAGTAGTGTTCCCGGTTGAGCACCGATACGGGAACAGTAGTCATCAAGCCATATGCCAGGCATAGCAGCATGGCCGACATACAACGACGTGCAGCTCACCTGTCCTGCACTCAAGCCTCGAGCGCGTTGCTTGATCACCCGACCATGTCGTCGAACATCATAGTGATGTACGGCACATATTTCAGCTACGCGCCGTCTCTGCATCCGCCACTGGTACCTTCCGCTGATCCGGGCCCGGCGAGCCCGCTGCCGGGTCTGCTCTTGTTCGGCGCACATCGCCTAGATCCGTCGGGTTGCGTCATTGATGGGCAAGCTGTGGAGTTCGTCTGCTTCGGTGCAGGTCGCGTTGGCTCGCGAGTGGGCGTTACGGTGCGGATTGGGGATACATCCGTACTGGTGAACGTGCGTGTTCTCGGTCTCGGACTCAAGTGTCAAGAGCATCAGGTGCTCGCTACCATAACGCTCGCCTACTGTGACTCGTTCGGCACCTGCGGCTTCGAAACTTGGTCGGTACCGCTCGCACGGGGGTGGCCTCTGCTCAACGTCTTGCGGCTTGTATGGTCCATTCGGGTAGTGCTTCAGGTGTCCAGTGCGGGGCTGCCTCCCATGCATCGTGAACGTGTGCTCTGATGACTGCTGCTCGTTCATTCGTGGCGCGGCTCGTCACGTGCCTTGCGTCGCCCGAACTGGGTCGTTCCGCGTTTTGAGGTGCTTCTCCGGTTGACCCGCGACTCCGACCCCGCCGTCGCTCGCCTCGCCTCGGTCTTCGCCTGAGTCCTGAACGAGCGGAGCCATCGAGGACGTATCGATGGCGTGTGGCCGGGCTTCTTCGTGGTTCAGGCTCAATGGCGGGTGGTCGACGGGGGATTCGCAGTTTTCTACAACAGTGCAGTGATTTCCCTCACATATGATCGGTGTTGATCGGCAGAACTGCGCGGATTTGTGCGGATCTCTGGATGTCTGACATGTTGTGGTCGTCGACTGGTGCGATGCTTATGCGACTTTTGTCTGCGGTGACGGCGATCCGCTGCGTACTCTGGAACAGAAACTGACCGCATAGACTGTTAACTGGAGAAGCATCTTGCCGCAGCATGATCGGATGAGGCGTCGGAACTTTCTGATGGGCAGTCTCGCCTTGGCTGCCTCGAGCACGCTTTTACCTGAGGCAATGCAGCTCACGGCCCATGCCTCTCCCGTCTTCCCAGCAGCGCCGGCCGCCGGTCCTCCCTCGGCGCCGTCAGAGGTGCTGTCGGATATGCAGGACCCGCGTGCCTGGGTCCACTCCTCCGAGGCCGGGTCCATACGGCCGGACACCTCCACCCACTCCCACGGGACCCAGTCGCTGGAAGTCACCACCACCGGTGACCCCGATCGCCCCACCAGCGCCGACCTGGCACTCTCGGGCATCGATATGACCGACTGCCAGTGGGATCTGTGGCTCCGCGCCGAGGACTACCGACAGGTCGCGAGCATCCTGCTCGAGCTCGGCGGGGAAGGCGAGGACTGTCTGCGCCTGGACGTTGCTCCCGACATGCGAACGCTGCGCACCGGTACCTGGTGCCGGGTGACCGTCAACCGGGCCGCCGAGCGCGCCGTCGTCGGTCGCCCCCAGTTAGATCGGGTGACCAGGGTGCGTCTGAAGGTTGTCCCCGCCTCCGACTCGGCACCGAGCCGGCTGTGGCTCGGCTACCTGGCGACCCTACCCTCGGCCGACAGCGGTATCGTCTCCATCTCCTTCGACGACGGCTACGACAGCGACTACGACACGGCCCGGGGCATCATGCAGGGGTACGGCATCCCCGCGGCAACCTCCTACGTCATCGCCGACAAGGTCGGGCTGCCGGGCCGTATGAGCGCCGACCAGCTCGCTGAGATGCGAGAGGTTCACGGCTGGGACATCGCCGCCCACGCCTCCACCGACCTCACCACGCTCGACGAGGCGGGGATGCGCAAGGAGTTCGAGACGATCAGGTCCTTCCTCCTCGAGCACGGATACCCCGAGGGTGCTGCCCACTTCGCCCTGCCCATGGGGCGGTACAACGACCTCGTGCTGCGCACCTCCCAGAGCTACTTCGACTCACTGCGCACCATCGACGTCGCCCCGGAGACCCTCGCGCCGGGGGACCCGTACCGGCTCCGCGTCTTCTACTGCGGCTCCTACACCACCGAGTCTCAGGTCGAGCGGGCCCTGGCTCGGTGTCAGGAGCACCGCTGCTGGACCCACATGGTCTTCCACCGCGTTGACAAGGATCCTGACAACGCTCCCGAGTCGGTGAAGGCGGCCAGCTTCAAGCGGTTCATGAAGCAGGTGGCGGACTCCGGCCTGCCCGTCAAGACGGTTCCTGAGGTCATGCGCAGCCAGCCGCTCGCCCCCGCCCCGGACTGAGGCACCGCCGCACTCGCTCCGAATAAGTCCTTCGACACGGAAAGACTGACGCTTGTCCTGGTCATTCGGATTCTTCGTCATGCTCGTCTGCCTTCTCATCCTTCTGGCCTGCGGGACGGTCAAAGCGTTGTTCAAGCGCGGGATGCGGCTCAGGGCGGTACGGGGCCGCGGCAAGGGCCGCGGCGGGGTGGTCACTGTGCGCGCTCCGGTGACGACGACGGATGAGGCTCAGCGGTCGGCCGATGCGACCGGGCTGCCCCGGGCGCTCACAGGGGCCAGCGGGCCTCTACCCGCCATCCTGGTAGTCCTCGGCGTGGTGGGGTGGTTGTGCTGGCGCGTGCTGGTGAGCCGTCACCATGTTCTGGATACGTGGGTCGTATGGACCTTCGATGTCCTCTTCGTGATCGTCGCCGTGCAGCTGGTGCTGGCCGGCTTCGAAGGGCGCATGATCGGTGGCGGCGAGGTGTATCGGGTCGCCGTGCTCGTTCCGCTCTACAACGAGGATCCTGACGTCGTGATTCAGATGCTCTCCGCCCTGTTGAATCAGAGCTCTCCGCCAGCCGAGATCCACGTCGTCGACGACGGCTCCACCCAGGGTGCCTATCTGGAAGAGCGGGACTGGTTCATCCGTCAGGCGGCGGTGGCCCGCATCTACGCCACATGGCAACGGACTGCCAATGAGGGCAAGCGTCATGCTCAGATCCATGGTTTCAGGAAGATTCGCGACGCCGACCTGTTCGTGACCGTCGACTCCGACTCCATGCTCGACGCCGAGGCCCTCCATGAGATCGTCCAGCCCTTCAGCGATTCGCGGGTCATGTCGGTCGCAGGCGTCATCCTGGCGATCAACAACCGGGAGAATCTGCTGGCACGTGTGACCGACGTGATCTTCGTCGGACAGCAGCTCGTCGACCGCTCCTTCATGTCGAAGCTCGGCTCGGTGATGGTCAACTCCGGTGGCCTGGCCGCCTACCGGTGCTCCATCCTGGCTGAGAACATCGATACCTACATGAATGAGAACTTCCTGGGGCGGCATGTGGAGTTCTCGGACGACTCTATGCTGACCCTCTTCGCGCTGCTGCACGGCAGGACCGTCCAGCAGCCCTCGGCCTTCGCCTTCGCATGGATGCCCGACCGGTGGAGCCACCATTACCGGCAGCAGGAGCGTTGGTTCCGCGGCTCCTTCATTCGCGGGCTCTGGCGCATCCGCTTCCTGCCGGTTCTCTCCTGGGGGTGGTGGCGACAGGCAACCGGTTGGATGCAGATCTGGCTGGTGATCTCGGTCTTCGTCTACCTGGTGCTCTGGCGTCCGCTTGTCGTCGGTCACGGCATTCCCCCGACGGTGCTGCTGGTGCCTCTTGCGATCGGGCTGGTGCAGGGTTCGCGGTACATCACCGTGTGGCGCTCGGACACCACCGTCTCCGAGAGATGCGCCAGCCTCATCCTGTCTCCGGTGGCGACGCTCTGGTCCGCGCTGATCCTGCGCCCTCTGCGGGTCTGGGGGATGATCACCAGCGGCAAAATGGGGTGGAACACTCGTCAGCAGGTCGAGGTCACGTCGCAGTGAGTCGACCGGCGGCCTCGCGATCAGGAAGTCTCCCTGTCCGGCGCGCCGGCTTTGGAGGCCTGGCGATAGAAGTCCGCGAGGTGGTGGGTGCCCGTCGTCGGGGCCACGCAGTCGCGCATCATGTTCCAGGACATGAACTGGGCGACGTCGGCCAGGCGCGGGCTGAACAGCGCCGTCAGCCTCAGCGCCGGTGGCAGCATCCAGGTGGGCACCGCGGCGATGCGTGGTCGTGTGCCGACGGCGTGGAACGCCAGCTGGGCCACCTGTCGCCAGGTGAGCACATCCGGCCCGCCGATGTCCCACGTGCCGGAAGCCCCCTCCTCCATTCGGTCAACGACGTAGGCCGCCAGGTCCGCCCCGTGGATCGGGTTGATCCGCGCTGTCGGGCTCAGCGCCGTCACCAAGCCGCGCCTGGCCATCGCCAGCACCTCCATCATGTCGGAGAAGTAGGCCGGCGGATTGATGATCTGAGAACTGATCTCCGCCACCGAGAGCGTCTGCGAGAATGCCGACTTCGCTCGCGTCAGCCGGGCGGGGCAGCGATCGCCACCCAGGGCGTTGATGTAGGTGAAGGAGCCGGCGTGCTTCAGCGCCGAGTTCAGGATCGCCAGGTTGGCGAGGTTGTCGATCTGCCACGGGTCGGCCTTCTGGCGGGTCACCCCCAGAGCCGAGACAACATGCTCGACGTCGGCTGCGAGATCCCGGGTGAAGCGAGGATCGGTGACGCTCCCGAGAGCCCACTCGTCCACCAGGCCGTCCAATGACGGTGAGCCCCAGGGCCCTTCCCTGCGGGCGCGATCCCGGTCCCGCACCACGGCCCTCACGAGGTGCCCGCGGCTGTGAAGCTCGGCGACCACGTACCGGCCGAGGTATCCGGTCGCCCCGGCGACAAGAACGCTCGCCATCTCGCATTCCTCCTGAACCTCGTTGTGGCAGTGAACGGTGGGTAACAGTCATGGTAGTCATTTGTGGACAATACTGTCCACAAACACGGGGTGCTGTCGGTTCCTGCGGCAGTGGTCAGGCGGGGAAGGGGCGCTATGGCGCCCCGAACAGGCGCGTCAGGAGGGTGTGCGCCAGCTCGCGAGCATCTGCACCCTTGCCGGCCTGCGAGGCCAACCACCGATCGAGTGTGACGGCAACGCTCCACACCAGCTCGACATACAAGTCTTCGGGAATGTCCAAGTCGAGTACGCCCTGCTCGCGACCCGTGTGCACGATCTGCTGGCACCAGGCCCGGGCGGACCTCTCGAAATCGGCGCTTGAGGCGCTCGGTGGGGCATCCCGCATGTGGAAGAGCGTCGCGATCGTTGCTGTGTCCTCGTCGCCGCCGGCCGCCGCGAGCTCGTCGAAGAAGGTGAAGATCTCGGGCCAGAAGGACTCAGTGGTCAGCGCCGCAGGATCGGGTGGGCTCACCCGCTCGGCGAGCAGGGTCAGTCCGTCGGAGAATGCCGCGTCGAAGAGTGTCGCCTTGTCGGTGAAGAAGTAGTAGAAGGAGCTGCGAGGGAACTCCGCGGCGGAGAGGATGTCGCTCAATGCGGTGCCGTTGTATCCGTGGAGCGCAAACATCGTGCGCGCCGTCCGCATCAAGCGGCGACGTCGGGGCGGGTCGATCGGCTTGCGCGGCCTGGCCATCTCTCACCTCGCAGGTTGCCGGCGGCTCGTCCTCGAGTCGTCAGGGTACTTGCTCGGGTGGTCGTCAGTCCGGCCACTGCCCCTTGCCGGCGGGCAGGCCGACGGCGGCCAGCAGTCCCGGAAAGCGCTGCTCGATGACGTCGTCGCGCCGGGTGATGCGCCGGTGCTTGCCCTCGCGCTCGGTGTGCATGAGTCCCGACTCGCGCAGCACCCGGAAGTGGTGCGACATCGTGGACTTGACGACGTCGTAGCTCAGGTCCCCGCAGTACAGGGCGCCCTCATCGGCGATCCGACGCAGGACGTCGCGGCGGATGGGATCTGACAGGGCGCCCAGGATCGCGTCCAGGGAGATGTCACCCGCCTCGGGGTGGAAGAGCTCCCTGTCCTTCACGGTTCGTCCCCGCCTCTCTGTCTCAGTCCTCGCCTCGGTGTCGTGCGGACGAAGTTGACAAAGGATAGCGTCTCGTACAATTCTTAGTACGTCAAACATCGAACTAAGGAGGTTTGAGATGACTGAAGAGGCTAGTGGCTCATCGCGCGTGTCCGTGAATGACGAAAGGACGTCGTCGAAAGGTGGTCGCGTCTCGATCATGGGCTGGCTGTCCTTCTTCACCATGTTCGTCATCGGGACCGACACCTTCCTTGTCGCGCCCCTGCTGCCCCTGCTCCAGCGCGAGCTTGATGTCCCGCTGTCCCAGGCCGGCTGGCTGGTGTCCGCCTACGCCCTGGGGTACGCGTTGTTCGCCCTTGTAGCCGGTCCTGTCTCGGACCGCCATGACCGACGCCGAGTCATCCTCCACGGACTGGCGGCTTTCGCCGTCTTCACCTGCGCCTGCGGACTGGCCTGGAGCTTCTGGAGCATGGTCGCGGCCCGGTTCCTGGCCGGCGTGAGTGCAGCCTTCGTCAGCTCCCAGATCTGGGCCTCCATCCCGGTGACGGTGCCCCGGCCATCCATCATCAAGGTCATGGGCTACGCGACTGCGGGACTGGCAGTGGCGCAGGTTGCCGGCGTGCCGATCGGCTCCTACCTGTCGACTAGAGGCTGGCAGTTGCCGTTCTTCGTGGTCGCGGCGGTCAGCGTCATCCTATGGGGGCTCCTCTTCTTCGCGTTCCCCCATGTGCGGCCGGTGGGGGAGCCGACTGACGTCGTTGGTGCCTATCGGAGAGTCCTCGGCTCGCGGGTACTGAGGTGGTCGCTCCTTGCCTACCTCGTGTTCCAGGCAGGCAACTATGCGTCGTTCTCATTCATCGGCGCCTGGCTGGCCAAGGACTTCGGCGCCTCGCAGACCACTATCGGGAAGGCCATGATGCTGATCGGCCTGGGAACCGCGCTGGGATCGCTGCTCGGCCCACGGCTCGTAGCAAGGGTCGGGGAGCAGCGGTCACTGTGGGCCGGTATCCTCGCTCAGGGTGCCTTCTACCTCCTGGCCGCTGCTATGCCCGTCATCATGCCCACCATGTGGGGCGCCGTCGTCGCCTTCGCCGCGGCCCTGGTCGTAGCCGGTTTCCTCCTGCCCGTCCTCATGGGGCAGCTTCAGGCCCACGCCGGCCAGGCCCGGGGAACCGTCTCCTCGCTGTCCAATACCGCGATGTACCTGGGTGCCACGATCGCCGGCGCCATCGGCGGCGGGCTCCTGACCCGCGTCCCCGGTTTTTGGGGGCCCAGCGTCGTCACTGTCGCAGCCTTCCTCCTGGCCGTCGCTCTGTACAGGATCGCCGGCGCCCTGGCTCCCGAGTGACTCGGGCGCCTATGGTCGTGTGCAAAGGGCGGCAACAAGTCCGATCCCGGGCGCCGGAGGGTGCCCAGGCGGGTGGCCGACCAAGGACAGGTCGACAACAGCTCGATCAGAGACAATTAAGGGAGAAGTATGTCTCAGCTGACCGTAGCCGTACTCGGCACCGGAATCATGGGCTCGGCGATGGCTCGCAACATCGCCGGCGCCGGCCACGCCGTGCGCGCCTGGAACCGCACGATCTCGCGTGCCCAGCCCCTGGCCGACGACGGCATCGAGATCGTCCCCACCGCCACCGCCGCCGTTGAGGGGGCCGACGTCGTCATCACCATTCTCTTCGACGGCGCCGCCGTCGCCGAGGTCATGCGCGAGACCGCCCCCGCCATGCGCCCCGGCGCCGCCTGGCTGCAGATGACCACCGTCGGCCCTGATGATGTGGCCGTCCTGGCCGCCATCGCGGAGTCCGCCGGGGTCCTCTTCTACGACTCGCCCGTCTCCGGGACCCGCCAGCCCGCCGAGTCCGGCACCCTTGTCATCATGACCGCCGGCCCTGCCTCCGGCCGCGAACTGGTCACTCCGGTCCTGGACGCCGTCGGGTCGCGCACCGTGTGGACCGGCGAGGACGGTGCCTCCGCAGCCTCGACCCGCCTCAAGCTGGTCGTCAACTCCTGGGTCATCGCCGTGTCCAACGCCGCCGGCGAGATCGTCACCCTGGCGAAGGCGATCGGTGTGCCCCCGGCCCAGTTCTTCGAGGTGCTCGACGGCGGTGGCCTGGACCTGCCCTTCCTGCGCATCAAGGCCGACCTCGTTGAACGGGGCGCCCTGAGCCCGGCCAACTTCGCCGTCGACACCTCCGGCAAGGACGCCCACCTCATCCTCGAGCTCGCCCGCGAAGCCGGCTTGAGGCTCGATGGCATGGAGGCCTTCTCCGCCCGGCTCGATCGTGTCGCCGAGGCCGGCCACGCCCGCGAGGACATGGCCGCCTCCTACCTGGCTGGGTTCTCGACCTCAACCAGAACCTCATAAGGGACGCGGCCCCGGGTCAGGGGGTCCAACGTTGGTGGGTGAGGGGGGATGGCCGTGACCGGGGTGCTGGCCGGATGTCGCAGCCTGACGGCGACATGGGAGCACGCCATCGACCTGACCGCCTCTGACCTGCGGTGCCTGGGGGTGGAGTCGGGGCCGGGTCCTGCCCTCGGTAGTCATCCATCCGCCGGGTCCTGCAGGACCTGGACTCCGCACATGAAGTTTTGGTCGTTGTGGAGTCAAAGAGAGTGGGTGGGTGTGTCCGCGCCCCGGTCCCAGCGTCGGCGAGCAGCCGCAATGCTCTCGCGATTGTCCGTTGCCCAGTCGACGAGCTGACGAAGAACGACCGTGAGGGACTCTCCGGTTCCAGTCAACGCGTACTCGACCTGCGGTGGGGAGGTGTCCAGGACCGTCCGGCTGATGAGTCCGTCCCGCTGGAGTCGACGCA
>ERZ773075.131-NODE-131-length-64977-cov-55.1015_pt1 | contig 64977 bp, 50 predicted proteins | sample MGYA00580614_ERZ773075 | MGnify/ENA primary metagenome ERZ773075 (study PRJEB29015, sample SAMEA2738021) | human oral metagenome | biome: human oral; feature: human-associated habitat; material: dental | place: China | collected 2043 ...
CACCATCATCACCCCCGCCGGCAACTACGGCCACCCCAACGACCTCCAACCACCGGCATCCGAGTAGATTGACACTCGCATTCGCCGAGCCCGACCATCGCGACGGCATCCGTCCTTCGAGGAGGTGGTGAGAGCCGTCAACCGCACATGACCACACACCCGGGTTCGATGATCGCAACGGTCACGCACATGTTCGTGAAAGCCTTCGAGGGATCTTCCGGGTTTCCCTCAGGAGCGAAGGCGACTGTCGAACCGCAGGCGTATTCAACTGCCTCAACTCACGTCACACAACCAGCACAAAGGAGTGACTCACTCATGGCGAAGATCGTCAACTCATGGAATGACTTCGACCCGCTCAAGCACGTCATCGTCGGACGTGCGGACTTCTCGGTCATCCCGCCCGAGGAGCCGGCCACATCGGAGAAGGTGCCGATCGACTCCGAGATGCGCGGCATGTGGGGCCCTCGGCCCACCGCCACCGTCGAGGCGGCGAACGAGCAGCTCGACAACTACGTCAAGATCCTCGAGGACCTGGGTGTCACGGTCGACCGTCCCACGCCGTTGCAGTGGAACCAGGCCATCCAGACTCCCGACTTCCGCACGGAGTCGGGATTCACCCAGATGCCCCCGCGCGACATCCTGCTCACCATGGGCGAGGAGATCATGTCCGCTGCGAACTCCTTCCGCTGCCGCTACTTCGAGTACCTCGCCTACTGGCCGCTCATGAACCAGTACTTCGAGGACGACCCGGAGTTCAAGTGGACGCAGGCCCCTCGCCCGCGACTGACTGACAAGTCGTACAAGCACAACTACTACGACGAGAAGATCAGCATCGAGGAGAGGCTCGAGCGCACGGCGGCCAAGGACTTCGTGACCACCGAGGTCGAGCCCATGTGGGACGCCGCCGATGTCATGCGCGTCGGCAAGGACCTGTTCATCCAGCACGGCCTGACGACCAACCGGAAGGCCATGGAGTGGTTCAAGCGGTACTACCCCGACTTCCGCGTCCACGCCGTCAACTTCCCGGGCGACCCCTACCCGATCCACATCGACGCGACCTTCGTGCCGCTGCGGCCGGGCCTGATCATCAACAACCCGCACCGCCGTCTGCCCGAGGAGCAGCGCAAGATCTTCGAGGCCAATGACTGGCAGATCGTCGATGCCGCGCCGCCGGCTCACACCACGCCGCCGCCGCTGTGCTACTCCTCGGTGTGGCTGTCCATGAACTGCCTGGTGATCGACCACAAGACCGTGTGCGTCGAGGCCAGCGAGGTGCACCAGATGGAGCAGATGGACAAGCTGGGAATGAACGTCATCCCCGTGCCCTTCCGCGACGCCTACGCGTTCGGCGGAGGTCTGCACTGCGCGACCGCGGACGTCTACCGCGAGGGCACCTGCGAGGACTACTTCCCCAACCAGGTCGACGACCCCACTCTGGTCTGATCTGATTTTCAAGCGGGCGCGGGGCGGCGGCTCATAAATCGGGCTGCCGCCCCGTACCGTTCCCCACTCGATTCTCGCGATGCGGTTGCCATGCTCCCTATGGAGGCGGTGAGAGTTGATCGAGCCGCGCGAAGCTCAGCAAAGAGGCTGTTCACCGCTGCGCGCGCCGGGAGAGAGCTCAGGAGCCACAACTGCCATGTCACAGACAACGTCCACCGATTCCTCTGTCACAGACTACGTGATGAACAAGAAGCTTGGTGCCATCGCCATGCTTCTAGCCGCCACCGGAATGGGGCTCGTCGGCACCTTCAGCCGTGGTACGACTGCTGGTCTCGCTGACGCAGATAAGTCCGTCATTGGATCATTCCTGGCCTTCGGTCGCATGACTGTCGGCCTGCTCGGTTTCATCATCATCCTCCTGCTGACCGGGAAAGCCGGCCTGTTCCGGCGCACCCGCTTGAGCACCACCGTGATCCTGGGAGGGGTGAGCATCGGCCTCTCTTTGGGCTGCTACATCTCTTCAACGCTGATGACGTCCATCGCCAACGCCGTCTTCCTCATTTACACAGGACCTCTGTTCTGTGCGCTGCTTGCACGTATCTTCCGTAAGGAGAAGATCAGTGTGCTATCGGGGATCTTCCTGTCTTTGGTGTTCGTCGGCATGCTGCTGACTATCGGTATCATTGACTTCAAGAACGGAAGCCTGACCCTCGGGCTGGACCTGTCATCCCATTCTGAAGAGTTCCCACGCAAAAGCCTGGGAGACCTTCTCGGCCTTCTTTCGGGAGTCCTCTATGGTCTGGCGATGTTCTTCTATGGCTACCGCAAGGATGTTGACTCAGTTGTGCGTGGAGTTTGGAACTTCTTCTGGGCGTCCGCTGCTACACTGGTGATGTCAATCTTCCTGCGCCCATGGCACGGGGTTTCCTCCTTCACTATCACAAACTGGCTGTGGGCAATGGCCCTCTTCCTCATCTGTGGACTCTTCGCACTGGGATTCCTGGTCGTTGCCGGACGCAATCTCCCCGCTGTGGAGTACTCGACGATCTCCTACTGGGAGTGTCCGGTCGCCATTCTGTGCGGCCTCCTCGTATGGGGAGAACGGCTCACTCCCGTGGGGATGGTCGGAGGACTGCTCATCGTCGGAGGTGGGCTGGCGCCCATCTTCCTGGACGCCATCACTCGGAGGTCCCGCACCTCTGACGCCTGAGCGCACTGCATTCCCGTCCGCCTACGAGCGGGCACCATCTGCGAACGCGCAGGTCGACGCATTCGCAGAACCTCGACACCCATATCCAGAGTTACCGTAAGCGACCAGATCACCGACAACCGCTCTGGTACTACAAAGGAGTAGCACCTTGAATAACGAATCCCGCCAGAAGCTCAAGGGGTTTGCCTTCATGTTCCTCTCGTCATCCCTTATGGGAGGAATCGGGGCTTTCGCGAGATACATTGACGCGCCCGGAGACTTCATTGCATTCTGGCGCTCATTCTCCGGATTCATCGGGATGACCCTGATATTCCTCATCATCGGAGGATTCAAAAAGGTCAGGACGACTCGATTCTCACCGTCGCTCCTTTTCTCCGGGATCTTCCTCGGCCTGCTATCGGCCCTCTACGTCATCGGCACCCAGTACACGACTCTCGCGAACGCATCGTTTCTCATCTACACGGGTCCCATCTACTCGACGATCCTCGCCACGATCTTCCTCAAGGAGCCCTTCAAGCCGATGATGCTGTGCTCCCTGGCCGCCGTCGTCCTGGGGACCTTGCTCATCGTGCAGATCGTCTCGGAGGACGGATTCGGCCTCGACCTCGATCCGCAGTACATGTTCGGAAACGCCATCGCACTCGCGTCCGGAGTCGCCTACGGCCTTTATCTCTTCGTCTCCCGATACCGGACCGACTGCGACTCGAATGTCCGCGCGTGGTACAACTTCCTCTTCGCCGCATCGACCATCGCGATCATGGTCGCCTTCCGTTGGAGCAGTCTGATGTACCCCGTCCGCGAGTTCGTCAACGGAGTCCCCACGACGACCGTCGACGGCGACGGGAATCCGGTGAGCCTGCCCTGGAGCATGACCGGCATGGGCGCCCGCTCGTGGATCGTCCTGGTCGCCGCAGCCCTGATCACAGGCTTCGGTGCGTTCTACTTCCTCACCCTGGCCTCGAAGATCCTCCTTGCGGGCGAGCTCGCAACAATCTCCTACCAGGAAACAATCATGGCCTCGATCCTGGGGTTCATCCTCTTCCACGAGCACCTCACGTCGATGCAGCTGATCGGAGGCGTGCTCATCATCGCGGGAGGCCTGTCGCAAGTCTACTTCTCGACGAAGGGGGCCGCCTCGCAGAAGGACTCACAGAAAGAGATGCCGATACCCGCCAAGATAGCATAACATATGCATCACACGATCCATCCACGCAGGAGGGAGATCAATGTCCAGGCAAATCAGGCTCATGGACGCGTTCGAGTACCGGGCGCGCGTCGAGAGCGACCCCATCGTCATAGTCCCGGTCGGATCCTTCGAGCAGCACGGCCCGCACATGCCTCTTTGCGTCGATGAGTTGCTCGCGACGGCCGTGGCGGAAGAGGTCGCCTCGCGCGTCGACGGCCTCGTGGGCCCGACCATCGGCTTCGGATACAAGTCGCAGCAACGGTCAGGGGGCGGGTATCATCTGGCGGGGACGATCAGTCTCACCGGGGCTACCTTCATAAGCCTGGCGCGCGAGATCGTGATCGAGCTGGCGCAGCACGGGATCAGGAAGTTCGTGTTCTGCAACGGGCACTATGAGAATTACCAGTTCCTGTTCGAGGGGGTCGACCTCGCCATTCGCGACCTTCGACTGCAGAACATCTCCATCAAGTGCCAGCTGATGTCCTACTGGGACTTCGTCGATGATGCCACGATCGAACGCTTGTACCCGGAGGGGTTCACCGGCTGGGACCTGGAGCACGGCGGGGTCCTGGAGACCTCCCTGATGCTCCTCCTGCACCCGGATCTGGTTCACATGGACAGGGTCTCCGACGATGCGCCCGCCGTCATGCCGAACTACGACGTGCTTCCGATCCGGCCGGAGCTCACTCCGCCCTCGGGATGCCTCTCCTCCGCGAAGAACGCCACCCGGGAGAAGGGCGAGATCCTGCTCGACGTCGCCGGCTCCGGGATGGCGGAGGCGATCGTGAATGAGTTCTGAGAATAGGAGCAGCGATCTGGATCCGGAGAACGGGGTCGTGACGGACGGCGACGCCCGTCACGCTTCACCCCCGCATGACGAGGCTCGTGGCAAGGATGATCTCGGCATCCGCATCGGGGCGGTCGTCGTCGTCGCGCTCCTGTCATTCCTCGCGTTGACCTTCCAGGACCAGGCGACAGGAATCATACAGAATCTTCGCACTTTCGTGACGAGATACTTCACCTGGTACTTTGTCCTTTTCGCCACATCCGTCCTCATCTTCGTCCTGGCGGTCGGCCTCGGCCGTCATGGCGATATCCGCCTGGGAGGAAAGGACGCGCGTCCGGACTACTCGCGTTTCGCCTGGTACTCCATGCTCTTCGCCTGCGGCCAGGGAATCGGCCTGATCTTCTGGTCGGTGGCCGAGCCGATCCTGCTGGAGAATGACGACCCCCTGGAGGCGCTGCAGCCGACCACCGGGGGCGACGGGCCTCTCGCGTGGACCTATTTCCACTGGGGTCTGACGGCCTGGGCGATTTATTGCGTCGTCGCGCTCTGCATCGCCTACTCGGTCCATAACCGCAAGCAGGCGGCCACCTTCAGGGGAGCGTGCGAGGACCTCTTCGGGATCAGGAGCCGGCGACCCGCTGGAATCGTCATAGAGTTCCTGGCCATTATCGCCACCGTCCTGGGAATCTCCACGTCCTTCGGTTTCGCGTCCCTGCAGTTCACTGCGGGACTTGGATCAGTTTTCGGGCTCGATGGGACGCTCGGGGTCAAGGTCGCCGTGATCATGGTGATGGGAGCGGTGGCGGCCGCATCCGTGTACTTCGGCATCAATCGCGGCATGAAGATCGTCTCGGAGCTGAACTCCATCCTATCGGTTCTGCTGGTCGTCGGGGTAGCGCTTTTCGGCCCGACTCTGTACCTGCTGCACCTCCTCCCCCAGTCGTTCGGGGCGTTCATCTCGAGATTCGTCGCCATGTCGGCCTACACTGATCCTTCGGTCGCCGCCAGCGGGATCTCCACGTGGTCGGATTCCTGGAACGGGAACTGGACGGTCTTCATCTGGTGCTGGTGCATCGCCTTCTCCCCCTTCGTGGCGTCCTTCATCGCAACCATTTCCAGGGGGCGAACGCTCCGCGAGTTCGTCATCGGCGTCATCGGCATCCCGACGGTGATCGTCATGGTGTGGGTCGGCATCCTGGGGGGCATGGCCCTTCATTACGATGAGGAGAGCCGCGGCCGCATCACCGCCGCTGTCGGCGAGGATGTCTCCTCAGGCCTATTCGCCTCCCTGAAGCTGGTGCCCTCGGCGGGCTGGCTGCTCACCTGCGTGGCGACGGTGCTGGTCTCAACGTATTTCGTCACCTCATTGGACTCCGGAGTTCACGCGCTCTCGACGTTCGTGTCGATGTCCGCGCGCCCCTCGGGGCTGTTCCGCGTCGTGCTCGTCACGATGATCGTCGTCATGTCATTGCTCCTGCTCGTTCTCGGTGGAGGGCGAACTCTCGATACGATTCAAACGGGAACCATCATCGGGGCGTTGCCCTTCAGCTTCATCATTCTGATGATGATGGGCAACTTCGTCCGCCGACTACGAAACGATACCCGGGAGGACGGAGACCCCGGACGCTAGCGCTGAACGCCGCCCGCACGGCTCGGAATCCGGCGGGCGGCATTCTGCTCCGCGCTCAGCGCGCCTGACGACACACTGATCGTCGACTGCGCGGCGAGGCCGACGGCAGCACGACGAAACCTTTCCAGTAATAGCCCCTCCAGTACGACCTGAAGCACCCGGCCGATCACGCTACCAGAAGGACCATTATGAGCGATGACAATCAGTATAGCGTTTTCCACAGCGGTCCCGAGCGGTATTTTGCGCTGAGGCGCGCCGCGACGGCCAGCTTCATCGGGAACTTCATCGAGTGGTTCGATTACGCATCGTACGGGTACCTGGCCGCGGTCATCGGTGACACCTTCTTTCCCGACTCCGACAAGTCAGTGCAATTGATGCTGGCCTTCGCCGTATTCGCCATGTCCTTCATCCTGCGCCCCATCGGAGCCGTGGTCTGGGGAGCGTGGGGCGACCGCCGCGGACGCCGTTGGGCGCTCTCCTGGTCGATTCTCATCATGTCGGGCTCGACCTGCCTCATCGGTCTCCTGCCCACCTACGCCACGATCGGGATCTGGGGCGCCCTGGGCCTTCTCGTCCTGCGCATGGTCCAGGGCTTCTCCGCCTCCGGCGAGTACGCCGGGGCCGGCACCTTCCTGGCCGAGTACGCACCGCCGGCGCGTCGCGGCATCTACACCTGCCTCGTCCCGGCATCGACCGCCTGCGGGCTGCTCGTCGGCTCGCTCATGGTCTCGGGCATGCTCTCCGTTCTGAGCGATGCCGCGATGAGTCACTGGGGCTGGCGCATCCCCTTCCTCCTGGCCGGCCCCCTGGGCCTGATCGGCCGCTACATCCGAGTGCACCTGGAGGACTCCCCCGCCTACCAGGCGATGCGCGCGGAGTTGCCCCGGGAGCCCCGGGCGGCGAATTGGTGGGAGCCGTTGGTTCTCCTGCTGCGGCGCCACTGGCGCGAGACGCTCATCACCTTCGGCGTTTCCTGCCTGAACGCGGTCGCCTTCTACATGCTGCTGAGCTACATGCCCACCTACGTTCACGAGGAGCTCGGCTTCTCCCAGGACACCGCGACCCTGGCCACCTCCATCATGCTCGTGGTCTACATCGCCTCGATCTTCCTCATGGGGCGCCTGTCCGACTCCCTCGGACGACGGCGAATGCTCATCGCCGCGTGCATCGCGTTCATCGTGCTGTCCATCCCGCTGTTCACGGTCATGACCACGGCCACCGGGAGTCTCGTGATCGTGATCCTGTGCCAGATTGTGTTCGCCGTGGTCCTCACCGCCAACGACGGCACCCTGGCCACCTTCCTGGCCGAGTCGTTCCCCACCAACGTCCGTTACTCCGGATTCGCCCTGTCCTTCAACGGGGCCAACGCGCTCCTCGGCGGGACCACCCCCTTCATCGTGACGTGGCTCATCAAGGTCACCGGGTCGCCGCTGGCCCCGGCCGGCTATCTCACCGCGATCTCCCTGATCGCCATGGTCGCCATCCTCATGTCCCGGGTCATCCACGGGTCGGAGCTGATCGAGACCAACCGGCCCGGGGCCGAGGCGCCCTGAGGCGGGCCGTCTCCACGTCTCCGCTCCTTCCGCCCCGCGGCACATGGAGGGGCGGGAGGTGGGGCCTCGACGCGTGGGACGCAGATGCACGTGCCTGCGCCGATGCGCATCATTCTGCACTTTGTTGCTATTCTGCGTTGTCATGGCTGCACCTTTGCCTGCTCTCCCTGCCGCTTCCCGGTCGTCACGTAAGATCCGGGGCACTGTTCGCCCGACCGCACGCGGAAAAGACCGACGGCAGGCGATCATCGAGGCGGCCGCCGAGATCATCCGCGAGGAGGGGCCGGCCGCGGTGAGCCATCGCGGCGTCGCCAAGCGAGCCGGTTGCTCGTTATCGGCGACGACCTACTACTTCAAGGGCCTGGATGATCTGCTCTACCAGGCCGGTCTGGTCAACATCGCGATGTGGGCCTCGCGTGCCGAGAGCGTGGCCGACAGGGTCGAGGCCCTGGATCAACTCCCATCCCTGTCCGGACGTCTGGATCTGGTGCTTCAGGCGACGCTCCCACCGGAGGGCCCGTATCTCGGCCACTACGTTCAGCTCATCTCCGCGTGCGCCGTCGCCCCCGTCGGGCAGGCCTACCGCCGGGGCCGTCAACGTCTCAACGCGGCCGTCGGCAGGTTGCTGGACAGGCTCGAGGCTGCCATCGATCCGGATCTGGTGATCGCCGTCGTCGACGGAGCGGCGGTCACCGCTCTGAGCGAGGGTCGCGACGTGCACGCCACGGCCGCCGACCTCCTCAGCAAGATCGCCGCATTCGGGACGCAACCGGATCAGGAGCACGAGCGAGGCCGGTAGGAGTGGCCCCGCCTCGCTCTCCGGCACTCCCTCGAGCCGGTTGAGGGCCGTCCGCCCGACTCGGGGGCGTCACCACAGCACAGTGGGATCGAGCTCGACTCGGACCGGCTCCTCCCGGTGGGCCGAGCGCTCGCGCTGACCCACCCGCAGCACGGCGGCCAGCTCACGGCCGCGGTCGACCGGTGCCCTGATCAGGGCCCGGACGATGGCTCCATCGCCCGGCGCCGACGGCGCCGCCCGCCCGACCTCGACCGGCGCCGGCCCCAGAGTCTCGAAGCCCTCGGACTCCGCCTGGGCGAGCAATGCCTCCACGCCGCTTCGCCGCCCGTCCAACCGCGCCGTGCGCCAGGCGGGAGGAAGATGCAGGTCCGCCCGCTCATGCAGATCCTCACGGGCGTACCCGGCGTGGTCCCATCGCACCAGCGCCTGGACGACCGACGGATCCGGATCGCCCAGAAGGATCACCCGTGCGTCCGCGCGCGCCAGAACCACCGCGTTGGTCCACCGGCGCAGAGCCTCCGCGCCCGCCCCGAGCTCGGGGCGGGCCGACAGGAGGGCGCCGTCGAGAAGCAGAACAGCGCGGTATCCGCCGTCGGCAACCGGCTCGGCGCCGGGTGTGGCGACCACCAGGCGGGGGGAGGCATCCACGGACTCGATGACGCCGTGGGACTCCCGGGCGCCGGAGACGACCACCGGCGTGCCCGGAAAGGCGCGCCCGAGCTCCTCGCCTGTACGGGTGCTGCCCGAGCCTCGCATGCGCACCTGGTCGCCGCCGCACGCGGGGCAGGTCCAGCCCGCAGGCTCTCGCGCGCACCACCGGCAGGTGATCTCCCGGGCCCTCTCCATGGACAGCGGCCCCCCGCAGTGGGGGCAGCGGGGGACCCGCCCGCAGCGTCGGCAGGCCACCACAGGGGCGTAGCCCGCGCGTGTGACCTGGACCAGGACGGGACCGTGCACCAGGGCGTCGCGCACCGCTCGGTGCGCGAGCGAGGGTATGCGAGCCATCCCGGAGGCGCCCTCGGCCCCCATCTCCGGTGCGCCGGGGGCCTGTACACGGGCGACGGCGGCGCGACGGAGCGACCGGACGGCGGTGAGCTCCTCGGCCCATCCCCGCTCCACATAGCCCTGCGCCTCGACGCTGCGCGAATGGCCGGCCACAAGCAGTCCCGCCCCCTCCAGGCCGGAGCGCAGCGCCAGGACGGTGCGGGCATGCGTGTAGGGGGCGTGGCGCTCATCGAGACGGTTGTCGCCGTCATCCCAGACGACCGCCAGGCCCAGGTCGCGCACGGGCGCGAAGGCGGCTGCGCGAGTGCCCACAACAACGCGCGCGAATCCGAGGAGCACCTGCAGGAACGCCTGGTAGCGGCGCGCGGGACCGCCTTCCGCGGTCAGGACGACGACCGGTTCGTCGCGCACGTCCTCCGGCTCCCGGGCCGACGCCCGGTTCAGCTCGTTCTTCAGCGCCGTCGCCACCGTCTCCGCGTGCGTCGCCGTCGCCACCACGACGAGAGCCCCGCGCCCCGACGCCAGTGCGGCTCTGACGGCATCGGCGAGCAGCGATGTCCACTCGCGCACCAGGCCCGCCCGCCCGGGTAGGGCGGTCCACACGGCGCGCGGCGTCCCTCCCCCGGCGAGGGCGTCCAGAAAGCCGGCTCCGTGATAGGCGTCCCAGCCCCCGGCCGACGGCGGCCGCCATTGACGCGGTGGTGGGGCGAGGCGATCCCGCTCCGCGCTCTCCGTGGAGGCGTGCCGAGGCGGCACCGCGAGCCTGACAACGTCCGAACGCACCCCGGCGCTCCGCGTCGCAACCGCCTCTGTCAGCGCCATCGTCGCCCCGGTGAGCAGTGGCAGGTCCGACACGACCCCGCGAAGGGAGGCCAGTCGTCCGGGATGGGTCGTCGTCGTGCCTCGTTCCCAGACCCATCCGCGCATGTCCTGCCCGCCGAATCGAACCGTCACGCTCGTTCCCACAGCGGCGGCGCCGTCGAGATCCGGAGGAACCAGGTAGTCGAAGAGGCGGTCCAAGTGCGGCAAGGGGGAGTCGAGCAGCACCCTTGCCACGGGCGAGGCGACGCCCTCGCCCTCCACGATGTGCTCCGCCGGTGCCGGGGCGGCCAGGAGCGCGCCCTGGGCGGGGCGGCGTCCTGCGTGATCGGCCCGATTCACATCGATGCCCGACACCTCCGTCAAGGGCCGGGGCCTAGAGCGCGGCCCGCAGAGCGCTGGTGCGGCTGGTCTCCTCCCAGGAGAAGCCGGGCCGCCCGAAGTGCCCGTAGGCGCTGGTGGCGCGGTAGATCGGGCGGAGCAGGTCCAAATCGCGCAAGATCGCGGCCGGACGCAGGTCGAAGACCTCCTCGATGACGGCGGCGATCCGCGCGACGGGGACCGTCTCGGTGCCGAAGGTCTCGATGTACAGGCCCACAGGGCGCGCCGAGCCGATGGCGTAGGCGACCTGGATCTCGCAGCGCTGCGCGAGCCCGGCCGCCACGACGTTCTTGGCGACCCAGCGCATGGCGTAGGAGGCGGAGCGATCGACCTTGGAGGGGTCCTTCCCGGAGAAGGCGCCCCCGCCGTGGCGGGACATGCCGCCGTAGGTGTCCACGATGATCTTGCGACCGGTCAGACCCGCGTCCCCGGCGGGACCGCCGATGACGAACTGCCCCGAGGGGTTGACCAGGATCTCGGCGTCGGCAGTGGCCAGCTCAAGGCCCTTCGCTTCCTCGGCATCGAGCACGGGTCGGATCACCTCGGTGGTGATGGCGTCGGACAGCCAGGCGCGAGTGCGATCGGGATCGTGCTGGGTGGAGACCACCACGCTCGTCAGGCTCACCGCCCGGTCCCCGTCGTAACCGACGGTCACCTGGGTCTTGCCATCGGGCCGCAGGCCAGCCACGATGCCCTGCTTGCGCACGGCCGTCAACCGTTCGGCGAGACGATGGGCCAGGTGGATCGGCAGCGGCATGAGCTCTGCCGTGTCCGTGCAGGCGTAGCCGAACATGAGCCCCTGGTCCCCCGCGCCCTGGAAGTCGAGGGGATCGAGGCCACCGGCGTCGTCGCGCACCTCCAGCGCCTTGTCCACACCGGCGGCGATGTCCGGGGACTGCTGGCCGATCGAGACCGACACCCCGCAGGAGGCGCCGTCGAAGCAGACCTCGGAGGAGGTGTAGCCGATCGACACGATCTCGGAACGCACGATCTCGGGGATCTCGACGTAGGCGTCGGTGGTGACCTCACCGGCGACGTGGACGAGTCCGGTGGTCGCCATGGTCTCGACGGCGACGTGGGCGACGGGATCCTGAGCCAGGATGGCATCGAGGATGGAGTCCGAGATGCGGTCGCAGACCTTGTCGGGGTGTCCCTCGGTGACGGACTCGGAGGTGAACTGGCGGAGGGAGCTCGATGACATGTGGGTCGTCCTTGCGAGGTCGGTTGGAGGCGTGTTCAGGGGGGGGCGAGGGCGGCGGGTCGGCTCAGGCCTCCCACCAAGGACGCAGGGGGTACCAGTGACCCTCCCGGTCGGGTCCCGGACGCACGGCGAGGAGCTGGTGGATCTGGATGCTGTTGCGCTCGAAGTTCCAGCGCGCGCCCGCCATGTACAGTCCCCATAGAAGCGAGGTCTGCGAGCCGCCGCTCTCAACGGCGTCGCTCCAGTGCTCCTGCAGATTGCGGCACCAGTGCTCGAGAGTCAGGGCGTAGTGCTGACGGAGGTTCTCCCCGTGGATCACCTCGAAGCCGGCGTCGTGCAGGTGGGTCATGACGACGCCCGGTGCGGCGAGCTCGCCGTCGGGGAAGACGTAGCGCCCGATGAAGGCTCCCGCACGGCTCCTCTGGGTGGAGTCGCGGCGCGTGATCTGATGGTTCAGGAGCCTGCCACCAGGGCGCAGGAGGGAGAACATGGTCGAGAAGTACTCGTCGTAGTGGCGGACTCCGACGTGCTCCATCATCCCCAGCGAGCAGATGCCGTCGAAGTCGCGCTCGGGCACCCGCCGGTAGTCCATGACACGCGCCTCGGCCAGGTCCGACAGCCCCTCGCGAGCGATCCATTCATTGGCCCAGTGCGCCTGCGGCTCGGAGAGCGTGACGCCGATGGCTCGGATGCCCCGCCGTGCAGCGGCGACGAGCACGGAGCCCCAGCCGCAGCCGATGTCGAGCAGACGCTGGCCAGGCTTGAGATCGAGCTTGTCGAGAACGAGCCGGATCTTGTTGGCCTGGGCGTCCTCGAGGGACTCCCCCGGATCGGTGAACAGGGCGCAGGTATAGGTCATCAGCGGCCCGAGCACCATCGAGTAGAAGCGGTTCGAGCGATCGTAGTGGGAGGAGACGGATTCCCTGTCGCTACGCTCCGTGTGACGACGTACGCCCGACAGGGCGCGCCTCCACGCCGGCGGGGCCTCGACCGCGGGGACCTCGGGCCGGCGAAGGCCGTCCCGGCCGAGTGCCAGGAGAATGCGGCGCGCGTCGCCGACCGAGGGGCGTCGGAGGCGTGTCCTGAGTTGTTCGAGGCGGTCGAAAGCGTTGTAGGGATCTCCGGGCTCAACACCGCGCATAGTGATTTTGCCCATAATGTATGCGCGTGCCAGGCCGAGCTCTCCGGGAGCCGACGCCATGTAGCTGAAAGCCCGGGGGGAGACGACATGCAGTTCGAGACCGCTGCTCGCCGGACCGACGACGGAACCGTCGTAGGCCGTGATGCGCACGGGCAACGGCGGAACCGTCACCGCCTTGACCATGTCCGCTACGGTACTGGGACTCGCTCCGATCCTCTTCATGCAGATCACTTCCATGCGCGGCCTCACGACAGGAAGAAGAACCGCCGCGCTGTGTTACCGTCCATCGTAGACACGAATAATGCGGTGTCTGAAGAATGAGTGTCACACGTTTCCCGTGATTATTCAGACGTCCGGCGGCAGGAGCGTCGGACGTATCCTGCCCGGCCGAGCGTCGGCCGCCCCTGCTCCGCGCTCGTCCCGGGCGCGAGCGCGGAGCCTGCGGGCGACCAGATCCACGAGGAGGTCCGCGACATCGGCCTTGGAGCCCGCGCCCCGGGCGACCTCGCGCCCCCGGTCGTCGAGAACGACGACGGCATTGGGCACGTCGCCGAAGCCGGCGTGCTCCCCCACCGCGTTGACGACCAGGAGATCCGCGCCCTTGCGACGCGCCTTGGCGGCGCCATGGGCGAGCACGTCGCCCTCAGCGTCGCCGGTCTCCGCGGCGAAACCGACGACGAGCGTGCGCCCGCCGTCGCGACGCGGCGGATCCGCGACGAGGCCCGCCAGGACATCCGGATTCTCAACCAGCTCGATGCTCGGCCGAAGGGCGCCCCCGCCCGCCCCGTCATCATGCAGGCCGTGCTTCTTGATCTTGTGCGTGGACGTCTCGGCAGGGCGGTAGTCGGCGACGGCCGCCGCCATCACGACGACGTCGGCGTCTCGGGCGGCCCGTCTGACGGCATCGCCCAACTCCACAGCTGTGCCGACGGGCACGACCTCCACCCGGCTCGGCAGAACCGCGAGAACGTCGTCCGCCACATTGGCGGCCACCAGAGTCGTGCGCGCGCCGCGCTCGGCGGCGGCACGGGCGACGGCGGCGCCTTGCCGCCCCGAGGATCGATTGCCCAGGTAGCGCACCGGATCGATCGGCTCGCGGGTACCGCCGGCGGACACGACGACGTGACCATCCAGCGGCGAGTGGAGTTCGGAGATGTTCTCGCCCTCCTGCGCCTGTTCCCGTGCCCGCCGATCGGCGAGCGCGGTCAGCGCCTCGGCGACGACGCGCTCCGGCTCGGGCAGTCGTCCCCGCCCCGAGTCGGCGCCGGTCAGGCGCCCGGAGTCCGGGTCGATGACACGCAGACCGCGGCGGCGCAGCGTGTCCACATTGTCCCGAGTCGCGGGATTGGCCCACATCTGAGTGTGCATGGCGGGGGCCAGGACCACGGGGGCCGTCGTCGTCAGGATCGTGGCGGTCAGCAGATCGTCGGCGCGTCCGGCCGCGACCCGGGCCAGCAGATCGGCCGAGGCGGGGACGACCACGACGAGATCGGCCCACTCCCCCACCGCGACGTGCTCGACACCCGCGGGGTCGTCGAAGATACCGCTGCCCACCGGTCTCCCGGTGACCGCGGCGAGTGCCGGCTCGCCGATGAAGCGGAGCGCGGCCTGGGTCGCGAGCGCACGGACCTCGTGCCCCGCCCGGCGCAGGAGACGGATGACGAAGGGGGCCTTGTAGGCGGCGATGGAACCGGATACGCCGACGACGATGCGCTGCGGCCCGGCCGGGACTGCATCGGAAGCCGTCATGCGCGGACTCCCACGGGCGGGCTCGTGCGGACAGGGTCCGGGCGCACCGGTCCCGGAGGCGCAGCGCCCGGAGCGTCCGGGTTGCGCTGCTGGAACGCGCTCAGAACTGGATCTCGTCGAGGTTCGTGGTGGCCGGAACGTCCTCGCCCTGCGCGGACGTGGTCGACGAGGCGTCGAGAGGAATATCGGAGAACATGTCCTCCTCAGCCGCGCGCCGGGCCTTATCGGCCTCGACCCGCCGAGCACGGGCCTCATCGCCCGGAATGACCTGAAGCTTGTCCTCGGCCACCTCGCGCAGAGCGATGCTCAGAGGCTTCTCGTCGGGATCGGCCTCGATCAGGGGGCCGAAGTAGTCGAACTGGTTGTCCTCGAGCTGCCGAGTGTAGGTATTGATCTGGCGAGCACGCTTAGCAGCCTCCACGACGAGCCCGTACTTGGAGTCGACCTTCTCAAGCAGGTCGTCGATCGGCGGGTTGGTGATGCCCTCGGGCTGTGCGGAGGTTCCGAGCATGAGCTTCTTCCCGTGTGATGGACGTCTGATGCACCTATCGGTAACTGGGACAGTTTAGCCCCTGACTACCCTCCGAGCCCCAGTAGTTCTTCAAGCTCACTCGTGGCACGCGACACGGTGTCGTTGACAATGACATGGTCGAACTCTCCCGCAGCGTCCATCTCCGTGCGCGCGGTGGTCAGTCGGCGCTCCTGTTCACGGATGTCCTCGGTCCTGCGCCCGGTCAGTCGCGCGACGAGCTCGTTCCAGCTCGGCGGCATGACGAAAACCAGTTGTGCGGACGGCATGGACTCCCGGACCTGCCGGGCGCCGGCCAGGTCGATCTCGAGCAGGGCGGGGCGGCCGGCGTCGAGCTGGGCCTGGACGGGCCCGCGGGGAGTGCCATAGCGGTGCGTGCCGTGAACCAGTGCCCACTCCAGCATCTGCCCGGTGCTGATGAGCCTGTCGAACTCGGCGTCGGACACGAAGTGATAGTGCACTCCGTCGATCTCGCCCGGGCGGGGCGCTCGGGTGGTGGCGGAGACCGAGACGAACAGATCGGGATGACGCCGGCGCAACTCGGTGACGATGGTCCCCTTGCCCACCGCGGTGGGACCGGCGAGGACGGTCAGGCGGGACAGGGGGCGCAGGACCGGGGAGACCGGTGAGACTGTCATGCCCGTATGATGCCGCACCGGGACCATCGCCCGCGTCCCTCCTCAACCCCGCAGGGCCAGGGACGCCTGCGCGGCCGCCGTCCGCGCGGCTGCGCGCAGGGCGGCCGGATCGGGCCCGGCGTTGAGCACACCGCGAGAGGTCGAGGCCAGCACGTGGCGTCGCGCCGCTCCGAACACGGCCCTCAGCTCAGTCGCACCGGCGCCCTGAGCGCCCACGCCCGGCGCCAGCAGCGGTGCATTGGCCCCGAGCAGATCGATATCGAGCTCGGTCACGGCCCCGCCGATCGTCGCTCCGACGACCAGGCCGACGTTGCCGAGCGCTCCGGCGGCGCGGGCGGCGGCATTCGAGCGGGTCGCTCCCGCCACGATGTCGGCCGCCACGGACCGCGACCGGAGACCCTCCCCCATCCGCGCGCGCTGAATGCCCGCCCCCTCCGGGTTCGAGGTGAGCGCCAGGACGAACACGCCGCGTCCGGCGGCATCCGCCAGGTCCAGAGCCGGCTTCAGCGAACCGTATCCGAGATAGGGCGAGACCGTGATGGCATCCGCCGCCAGAGGGGCTTCGTCGAGAAGGTAGGCCTGGGCGTAGCCGCCCATCGTCGAGCCGATATCGCCGCGCTTGACGTCCAGGATGGACATGGTGCCGATATCGCGCAGTGCGGCGAGGACCTCCTCCAGGACGGTGACACCGGCGCCGCCATGGCGTTCGAAGAAGGCCGACTGCGGCTTGACCGCGGCGACCCGCCCCCCGAGCGCGTCCACGGTGCGCAGGGCGAACTCCCTCAGGCCTTGCGGGGTGTCGGGCAGGCCCCAGGACTCCAGCAGCGTCCGATGCGGGTCGATGCCCACGCACAGCGGGCCATGGGCGTCCATGGCCTCGGCCAGAGAGACCCCGAAGGGCGCAGCGCCCGGAACGTCCTCCACGTCCGGCCCTCCGGCGGGGGAATCCACGGCGCTCATGCCCGGCCCGTCCGCTCGATGGCGCCCTCGCGCCGGGAGAGCCGGTCGGCGCCGTGCTCCTGAAGGCTGCGGACGCGGAAGGGGCCGTGCAGCTGGGCCTCCAAGGCCTGTACGGCGGCCTGGAGCTCCTGGACGGTGGTGATGATGGGACGGCCAGCGCTCGTCGTGGCCGCCCGGATCGAGTATCCGTCCGCGCGCGCTCCCTGCCCCCTGGGCGTGTTGACGACCATATCGATCGCGCCGGACTCGATGAGACCGACGATCGTCTGCTCGCCGTGCGCGCCCCGCCCCTCGCTTATCTTGCGCACCGGCGTGGCGGGGATGCCGTTGCGACGCAGCACCTGGGCCGTGCCGGTGGTGGCGAGGATGGTGAACCCCAGCTCGGCCAGTCGGGCCACCGGCAGGATGATGGCGCGCTTGTCCCGATCCGTCACCGAGACGAACAGCGTCCCCTCGCCGGGCAGACCGCCGTACGCGCTGGCCTGCGACTTGGCGAAGGCGCGCGGGAAGTCGACGTCGTAGCCCATGACCTCGCCGGTCGAGCGCATCTCCGGGCCCAGGACGGTATCGACGACGCGACCGGTCGACGTGCGGAAGCGCTTGAAGGGCAGGACCGCCTCCTTGACCGCGATCGGGTCGTGGAGATCGGTGACACTCGCGTCCTCGACCGGCAGGTGGCCCGAGGCCCTGAGGGAGGCGATGGATCGGCCCGCCATGATCAGAGCCGCGGCCTTGGCGAGCTGCACGCCCGTGGCCTTGGAGACGAAGGGAACGGTGCGACTCGCCCGGGGATTGGCCTCGATGACGTAGAGCGTGTCGCTCATGAGGGCGAACTGGATGTTGATCAGGCCCCGCACGCCCACGCCGTCGGCGATGGCCAGCGTGGAACGGCGGATACGCGCGATCTCCGCGTCCGACAGCGTCATGGGGGGCAGGACGCAGGCGGAGTCGCCGGAGTGGATGCCGGCCTCCTCGATGTGCTCCATGACGCCGCCCAGGAACAGCTCGGCGCCGTCGTAGAGGGCATCGACGTCGATCTCGATCGCGTCATCGAGGAATCGGTCGATCAGCAGCGGTCCATTCGCGTAAGCGCCGCCAGGCTCGGCGCCCGCACGGCGCAGGTAGTCGGTCAGGCCGCCCGCCTCGTAGACGATCTCCATACCGCGTCCTCCCAGCACATAGCTGGGGCGAACCAGCACGGGGAGGCCGATCTCCCGGGCCACGGCCACGGCCTGCTCGTCGGAGTGCGCGGTGCCGTGGGCGGGCGCGGGCAGACCGGCCCTCTCCAGCACGACGCCGAAGACCCGCCGGTCCTCCGCGGCGTCGATGGCCCGCGGACTCGTTCCCAGGATGGGCACGCCCGCGTCCTCGAGCCGAGCGGCCAGGGACAGCGGGGTCTGCCCGCCGAGCTGCACGATCATGCCGGCCACGGGCCCGACGGCCCTCTCTGCCTCGTAGACCTCGATCACGTCCTCGAAGGTGAGCGGCTCGAAGTAGAGGCGATCGGAGATGTCGTAGTCGGTGGAGACGGTCTCGGGGTTGCAGTTGACCATGATGGTCTCATAGCGCTCGGCCAGCGCCATGGTGGCGTGCACGCAGGAGTAGTCGAACTCGATGCCCTGACCGATGCGGTTGGGACCGCTTCCCAGGATGATGACGGCCTGGCGCTCGCGCGGTGCGACCTCGGTCTCCAGGTCGTAGGAGGAGTAGTGGTAGGGCGTGCGGGCGGCGAACTCGGCCGCGCACGTGTCGACCGTCTTGTAAACGGGGCGCAGACCGTAGGCGTGGCGGATCTCGCGGACCGTGTCCTCGCCGACGCCCCGCAGGGCGCCCACCTGACGGTCCGAGAAGCCGTGGCGCTTGGCCCTCGAGAGAAGCTGCGCGGTCAGCGCCGGGGCGCCGGCCACCTCCTCGGCGACCTCCTGCAGGAGCCGCATCTGATCCAGGAACCAGGGGTCGATCCTCGTGGCGGCGAAGAGCTGCTCCACGGTGGCGCCGCCGCGCACCGCCTGCTGGAGGTCCAGGAGACGGTGCTCGGAGGGCACTCGGATCGATTCGAGCAGAGCCGCGGTGGCCTCGGCGTCGGGCGCCGGACCATCCCAGTGGAGGACCGCCCCCTTCTTGTCGATGGAACGCATGGCCTTCTGCAGCGCCTCGGTGAAGGAACGGCCGATCGCCATGGCCTCACCGACCGATTTCATGGTGGTGGTCAGTGCCGGGTCCGCCCCGCGGAACTTCTCGAAGGCGAAGCGCGGCACCTTGACCACCACGTAGTCGAGAGTCGGCTCGAAGGACGCGGGCGTCGAGCCGGTGATGTCGTTGGGGATCTCGTCGAGGGTGTATCCCACGGCCAGGCGAGCCGCGATCTTGGCGATCGGGAAGCCGGTCGCCTTGGACGCCAGCGCCGACGAGCGCGAGACGCGCGGGTTCATCTCGATGACGATGACGCGTCCGGTGGCCGGGTCGACGGCGAACTGGATGTTGCAGCCGCCGGTGTCCACGCCCACCTCGCGGATCACGGCGATACCGATGTCGCGCAGGCGCTGCATCTCCCGGTCGGTCAGCGTCAGAGCGGGCGCGACGGTGATCGAGTCGCCGGTATGGACGCCGACGGGGTCGACGTTCTCGATGGAGCACACGACGACGACGTTGTCCGCCTTGTCGCGCATGAGCTCGAGCTCGTACTCCTTCCAGCCCAGGATGGACTCCTCCAGGAGCACCTCGGTGGTCCTGGAGGCCGCCAGGCCCTGCCCGCAGATGCGCTTCAGATCCTCTGCGTCATGGGCGATGCCGGAGCCCAGGCCCCCCATGGTGAAGGAGGGGCGCACCACCACGGGGTAGCCGCCCAAGGCCTCGACGGCCTCGTGGCACTCGGCCATGGTGCGGGCGATGGCCGATCTGGCCACCTCGGCGCCGCAGCGCTCAACAACCCTCTTGAACTCCTCACGGTCCTCACCGGCCCTGATGGCCGCGGCATCAGCGCCGATGAGCTCGACGCCATAGGCGTCCAGGACGCCGTCCTCGACCAGGCTCATGGCGGCGTTGAGCGCCGTCTGCCCGCCAAGGGTGGGCAGGAGGGCGTCGGGGCGCTCCTCGGCGATGATGGACTCGAGGACCTCGGCGCTCATGGGCTCGACGTAGGTGGCGTCGGCGATGTCCGGGTCGGTCATGATCGTTGCCGGATTGGAGTTGACCAGGATGACCCGGATGCCCTCGCCTCGCAGCACGCGGCAGGCCTGCGTGCCGGAGTAGTCGAACTCGCACGCCTGGCCGATGACGATCGGCCCGGAGCCGATGACCAGGACGGATGTGATATCGGAGCGAAGCGGCATGTCAGCGCCCCTCCCTGGTCGTCCGGGGAGCGGCGCCGTCGCCGTGGTCATGATGGTCCGTCATGAGCCGCACGAAGCGGTCGAACAGGTGCTCCCCGTCATGGGGGCCCGCTGCCGCCTCGGGGTGGAACTGCACGGAGAAAGCCGGAAGGTCGAGGGCTCGCAGCCCCTCGACGACGTTGTCGTTGAGGTCGACGTGGGAGACCTCGATGCGTCCGTAGCGGCCGTTGCCGTAAGGCGCCGGACTCGGCCGTCCGATCGGGGCATCGACCGCGAAACCGTGGTTGTGCGCGGTGATCTCGACATGCCCGGTGGCGCGGTCGAGAACGGGCTGGTTGACGCCGCGGTGGCCGTAGCCGAGCTTGTACGTGCCGTAGCCCAGCGCCCGGCCGAGGATCTGGTTGCCCAGGCAGATTCCGAAGAAGGGGATGCGGGCATCCAGGACGCCGCGCAACAGCTCGACCTCGCTGCGCGCGGTACCGGGATCCCCCGGTCCGTTGGAGAAGAACACGCCGTCCGGATGGAGGGCGAGCACCTCCTCGAACGTGGTCGTCTGCGGCAGGACGTGAACGAGCGCTCCCCGCTCGGCCAGTTGCCACGGGCTGCGCGCCTTGATCCCCAGGTCGATGGCCGCCACCACGGCGACGGGCTCGGCGCCGGCGAAGGCCCCGGAGGGCTCGACGACGTAGTGCTCCCGGGTGCTGACCTCGGCGGCCAGGGCTCGACCGGCCATGGGAGGCGAGGCGCGCACGGCATCCAGGCAGACGTCGATGGCGGCCCGTGAGGGCCCCGCGGCGTCAGCGGCGCCCGCGGGCAGGGCGTCCCCGGAGAAGATCCCCGCCCGCATGGCGCCGCGCTCACGCAGGTGCCGGGTCAGCGCCCGGGTATCGACCTCGCAGATGCCCACCACGTTCGCACGCGCCAGCTCATCCTCCAGCTCACGGCGAGAACGCCAGCTCGAGGCTCGGCGCGCGGGGTCGCGCACGACATAACCGGCGACCCAGATGCGCCCTGACTCGGAGTCCTCATCGTTGACGCCCGTGTTGCCGACGTGCGGCGCCGTCATGACGACGATCTGACGGTGATAGGAGGGATCGGTGAGCGTCTCCTGATAGCCGGTCATGCCGGTGTTGAAGACGATCTCCCCGATGGTGCGCCCTGCGGCCCCGTAGGACCCGCCACGCAGGACGTACCCGTCCTCCAGGACCAGCAGGGCGGTCTCGCGAGCGCCGGGGCACGACGACGCGGACGTGGTGATGGGCACCTCAGGACTCCCGCGCCCGGACCGGGGCTCCGTCGAGCACGGTCGCACGCCCGTGCAGGAAGGTGGCCAGAACCCGACCGGGCAACTCCATGCCCGCGTACGGGGTGTTGACCGAATGCGTCCACTGCGTCCTGCCGTCGATGGTGCGCCGCGCCTCGGGATCGACCACCGCGACGTTCGCGGGCGCACCGACCCGAAGCTCCTGCCCCTGGTCCGTCAGCCGCCCGATCGCGGCCGGTGCGGTGGACATGACACGGGCCAGGTCGCGCCAGCTCATGCGCCCCGTGGCCACCATGGTCTCGATGAGGACCGGCAGCGCCGTCTCCAGTCCCGTCATGCCGAAGGCGCCGGCCTGCCACTCGCAGTCCTTGTCCTCCAGGGGGTGGGGGGCGTGATCCGTGCCGACCACGTCGATGGTGCCGTCCGCCAGGGCCTCTCGCACCGCCTCGACGTCCTCGGCCGTGCGCAGCGGCGGATTGACCTTGTACAGGGGCGAGTAGGTGCGCGCCATCTGGTCGGTCAGCAGCAGGTGGTGCGGGGTGACCTCGGCTGTGACGTCGATGCCGCGGCCCTTGGCCCAGCGAATGATGTCGACGCTCCCGGCGGTGGAGAGGTGGCACACGTGAAGCCGGCTGCCCACGTGCTGAGCGAGTAGGACGTCGCGGGCGATGATCGACTCCTCGGCCACCGCCGGCCAACCGCGCAGGCCCAGCTCGGCGGAGAGCGCGCCCTCGTGCATCTGGGAGCCCTCGGTCAGACGGGGGTCCTGAGCGTGCTGGGCCACGACGCCGTCGAAGGACTTGACGTACTCCAATGCGCGTCGCATGAGAACGGGATCGGCCACGCACCTGCCGTCATCGGAGAAGACCCGGACGCGGGCGGCCGAGTGCGCCATGGCGCTCATCTCGGACAGGTGCTCGCCCTCCAGGCCAGCGCTCACGGCTCCGACCGGGTGGACGTCGACCCAGCCGGCCTCGCGGCCCAGGCGCAGCACCTGCTCGACGACGCCGGCGTTGTCCTGAACGGGAGTGGTGTTGGCCATGGCGAAGACGGAGGTGTACCCGCCCACGGCCGCGGCGCGGGTCCCGGTGAAAACGGTCTCGGCGGACTCTCCGCCGGGCTCGCGCAGATGGGTGTGGATGTCCACCAGACCGGGCAGGGCCACGAGTCCGTCGAAGTCGTGGCGCACGGCATCGGAAGGGGCCTGCGCGACCGCGTCGGGCCCGATGGCGGCGATGAGGCCGTCGACCAGGAGGATGTCGGTGGAGTCCTCGCCGTAGGGGCGGACACCGGTCAGAAGATGGGGGGTCACAGCTGGTTCCCTTCGTCGGCGAGGAGGAGGTAGAGGGCGGCCATGCGCACGGACACGCCGTTGCCGACCTGCTCGATGACGCGCGAGCGGGGGTCGTCGGCGGCCTCCGCGGTGATCTCGAGGCCGCGGTTCATCGGGCCGGGGTGCATGACGATGGCGTGCTCCGGCATCGCCGCGCGCCGCGCGAGATTCAGCCCGTAGGCCTGCGAGTACTCGGCGGGACTGGGGAAGAAGCCGCCGCCGGCGGCGCTCATGCGCTCGCGCTGGATGCGCAGCATCATGACGGCGTCGGGCTGAACGGAGTCCAGGGACTCGTCCAGGTCGAAGGACACGTCGCAGGTCCAGTCATCCATGCCGACGGGCACCAGGGTCGGCGGGGCGACGAGGGTGACGCGGGCCCCCAGAGCGGTCAGCAGGTCGACATTGGATCGGGCCACCCGGGAATGGAGGATGTCACCGACGATGATGACCTTCGCCCCGGCGAGGTCCCTCCCCCGCGGCGCCGGAGAGCCGTCGGCATTATCAGTGCCGTCAGCGCCACCAGCGCCGTCGGGCGCGTACCAGCGGCGCAGCGTCATGGCGTCGAGGAGGGCCTGAGTGGGGTGCTGGTGGGTGCCGTCGCCCGCGTTGAGGACGGGGACGTCGATCCAGCCGGCGTGGGCGAGCAGGTGCGCCGCTCCGCAGGCGGAGTGGCGGACGACGACGGCGTCGGCGCCCATGGCCATGATGGTCTGAGCGGTGTCCTTGAGGGACTCGCCCTTGGACACGCTCGACCCCTTGGCCGAGAAGTTGATGACGTCGGCGCTCAGGCGCTTGGCGGCGGCCTCGAAGGACAGGCGGGTGCGGGTGGAGTCCTCGAAGAAGAGGTTGACCACGGTCTTGCCGCGCAGGGTGGGCAGTTTCTTGACGGCATGGCGCTGGGTCGCGGCCATCGCCTCGGCGGTGTCGAGGATCATGACGGCCTCGTCGTGGGTCAGGTCCTTGGCGCTCAGCAGATGCTTCACCGGGCGACCTCCTCGGACGAGGCGAGGTCCTGGATGGTGACGGCATCCTCGGCCGCGCCGAGCTCGGTGAGCGAGACGACGACCTTCTCGGTGCGGGAGGTCGGCAGGTTCTTGCCGACGTAGTCGGCGCGGATCGGCAGCTCGCGGTGGCCACGATCGACCAGCACGGCGAGTTGGACGGCCCGCGCGCGTCCGATGGAGCCCAGGGCATCGAGGGCCGCGCGAATGGTGCGCCCGGAGTACAGGACGTCATCGACCAGGACGACCGTGCGCCCCTCCAGTGCGCCGCCGGGGATGCGAGTGGGCTGCGGGACACGAATCGGATGGCGGCCCAGGTCGTCGCGGAACATGGTGATGTCCAGAGTCCCGACCGGTACGGAGGTTGTGATCGGCTGGGACCCGGTCAGGGCGGCGTCCTCCGTCAGGGCAACGCTCAGCGCCTCGCCGAGGCGGTGGGCCAGTGGCGCTCCCCCGGAGGGGATGCCGAGAAGGATGACGTCATCGACACCGCGGTTGCGCTCGACGATCTCGTGGGCGATGCGGACGAGGGAGCGCTTGATCTCGGCCGCGCCGAGAATCTGCTTCCCCATGGATTTCTTTTCGGCCACAGTAAGTGGACCTCCTTCTCCGCCTCACTGGACGGGCTTCAAGGATGTCTGGCGCCGTCGATGGTAGCGCTCCCGGCCCCACCGCGCTTCATGCCCCCGGATTCTCGAGACGAACCGGGATGAACCTCACACACCCTGCGCGCACCCTCCGTGCCGCGTTCAGGCGTAGGGAACCTGCTCCTCGATCGAGGTCCCCAGACCGCGAATCTTGATGATAAGAGCGATGTGCGCGATGAGGAGCGCGATCCCGATGACGGCCGCCACGACCAGCAGGACGCCCCCGTCGGAGGAGCTGGCGTTGTCCACATAGTACGCGAAGGCGAAGAAGAGGATGACGAAAGGCAGGCCCTGCAGAACGGAGACGCCGAGAGCACCGCCCATGATGCCCCCGGCACCGGCCCATCGCACCGGTTGCGGCCGCGCCCCGCCGCCGCTCGCCCTCACGCATGCGGCCAGAGACAGTCCGAAAGACGTGGCCCAGGCCGCTCCGACCAGTACGGGCATGACGAAAATGCCAAGAACGACTATCAATCCCCCGGTGACGGCGGCTCCGGTCGTCCAGGAGTCGGCGGTACCGACCATGACGACGAGGATCACCGAGTAGAGAACCTGGATCGCGACGGACACCGCCCCGGTGATCACGGCGCCCAGGCCCAGCCCGCGGGTGGTCCGCCGGCTCTTCTCCGCAACCTCCTCGGGGTTAGGCGGCGGGACGACGAACACGGGCGCGGGCATGGGCATCGGCATGGGAGCGGGCATGGCCATGGGCACGGCCTGGTTGCTCGGCGCCCCGTTGGGGGCGTAGGCCTGTCCTCCCGCGTACGGCGCTCCGCCAGGACCGTAGGTCGGGCCTCCAGCACCGTGCGGCGCCTCATAGGAGCCTCCGGGTGCGGACGGATAAGGGCCGGCATCGTACGGCGATGGGTACTGCCCCATGATCGAATCCTTCGAGTGCTTCATGGCGGCACAGCCTCACTGTGGACATCCGCCTGCGAACTAGTGGGTGCTCTCGCGTCCTCGCGCCGAGTGATTCGGCGCCGCGGGAGAATTCAGGGAGGTGCCGCGCCCGTGGTGACCGTCGGCGGTTGCGACGCCTGAGAACGACCGCCTCGGAGGCGACGGCACGGGAGCAGCGGGAGCATAGACACAGCCTAGACGCTGATCCAGGAGTGTCGATGGGGAGCGCTCATCGGCACCGGCCGAGTCGGTGACCGACATGACCGGTCACGACCCGGCTCAGGTCGTCGAACGGTCATCGGAGGGCATCAGCGCTCACCGGCGAGAAGCTCCGCGAGGCCGAGCGGGCGGCGTCCGGTGAGTCGTTCGACGTCATCCGTCACTCGGTCGAGGGAGCCCGAGGCGATGGCGGTGTAGGTGGACACCCAGGCATCGATCTCCCATTCGGGGGCGTCATAGACCGAGCGGGAGGCGTAGGCCTCCTCGAGGGTCTGGTCGCGGTAGACGGTGGATCGGCCGGTGGTCTCGGTGATGATGGCAGCGGCCTCGGCGAGTGTGAGGGCCTCCGGACCGGTGAGCTCGTAGACGGCGGCGGCGTGCTCGCGACGGCCGGTGAGGAGGTCTCGGATGACAGCGGCGGCGCTGCGGGCGACATCGGCCCGAGCGACTGCACCGACGCGCCCCGTCCCGGCGGGACCCGCGATGACGCCCTCGACGGCCAGATCGGGGAGGAAGTCGGCGTAGAAGGAGTCGCGCAGGAAGGTGAAGCCCATTCCCGAGGCGCGCAGATGCTCCTCGGTGGCCCAGTGGGTTCGCGCCAGGGTGAAGGCGGCGTCCTCCGCCGCGCCGAGGAAGCTCGTGTAGACGACGTGACGCACCCCGGCCGCCGCGGCGGCGTCGATGAAGGTCCTGTGCTGAGCGAGCCGGTCGGCGGACTCGGAAGCGGAGACCATGAGAAGGACATCGATGCCCGCCAGAGCGGCGGTGGCGGCCCTGCGGTCCCCGTAGCCGGCGACGGCGACGTCATCGGCCCAATGGGACACGCGGGTGGGATCGCGCACGAGCAGGCGGGGACGAACGCCGTCGCCATGGAGGAGGCGGGCGACTGCTCCCCCGATCCTGCCGGTGGCACCGGTGACGGCGACGGTGGTGGGGGTGCTCGCAGTGGTCATGGTCCTTGCATACACGACTCGGCCCGCCAGGGGTAGGGCCTCATCGGACGGTGCGGTCGGCGCGACGGCTCAGCGCAGGGTGTCGGCGAGGTCGCCGATGCGACCGAGCAGACCATTCAAGAAGCGCGGGGAGTCGTCGGTGGAGAGCATGCGGCTGAGCGTCATGGCCTCATCGACGGCGATGGGGGCGTCGACGTCGTCGTTCCACACGATCTCCCATGTCGCGATCCGCGCAATCGCACGATCGACCGCCGGCATGCGAGCGAGCGTCCATCCCTGGGAGTAGGTCTCGATGATCTCGTCGACCTCCGCCAGGTGATCCGCCACTCCGGAGAGAATCTCGCGGGTGTAGGCGGGGGCCTCGGTGTGGTTGGCGGAGTGCACGGCGCGCTCGGAGGCGAACTCGCGCAGACGCTCCGCGGCCCCGCCCGAGCCCGGGGCCCCGTCCCACCCATGCCCCCGATCGTGACCGTGTTCGTCACCACGCTCGCGATCACGACTCGCGTCGTCCGCCTCGCCGTCACCCTCGTCATCCCCACCGGTGGCCCGCAGCAGGCCGCGTTGGTCGCCCTCGAAGAGGATCTCGACGGCGCGACGGCGCGCCTTGGTCCGAGCGGTGACGGCGTGCCTGCTCGTGCTCTTCGAGGCGGGGCCCTCATCACCCGTCCCACCGGCGTCATCCCGCTCGACGTCGCCGGTATCATCGGGCATCGTGTGGACCATCGGCGGTCAGTCGGTGACGCGATTGATGTAGGAGCGGGCTCGAGTGTCCACCTTCACCCTGTCTCCGGTGTTGAGGAACAGCGGGACCTGGATCTCGGCGCCGGTCTCCAGCGTGGCCGGCTTGGTCCCGGCCGAGGAGCGGTCGCCCTGCAGGCCCGGCTCGGTGTGGGAGATCGTCAGGACGACGGCGGGGGGCAGCTCCACGAACAGGACGTCGTTGTCGTGGAAGGCGACGATGACGTCCTGGCCCTCGAGCATGAGGTCGGCGGCATCGCCGACCGTCTCGGCCGTCACGTAGGTCTGCTCGTAGCTCTTGACGTCCATGAAGACGAAACCGTCGCCGTCCCGGTAGGAGTACTGCATGTCGCGGCGGTCGACGGTCGCGGTCTCGACCTTGAGACCGGCGTTGAAGGTCTTGTCGACGGTCTTACCGGACAGGACGTTCTTGATCTTGGTGCGCACGAAGGCGGGGCCCTTGCCCGGCTTGACGTGCTGGAACTCGACCACCTGCCACAGCTGGCCCTCGAGATTGAGCACCAGGCCGTTCTTCAGGTCGTTCGTCGTTGCCACGAGTGGATTCCTCACTGTCGGGGACGTGCATGAAGCGCATTGGAACGCCGCGAGTCTACCGCGGTCGCGCCCCGCTCCTCCGGCGCTCCCCTGCGAGGCCGGTCACGACGCTCCGTGCGTCGTTCCCGGCCGGCGCTGGTGGGCATCAGCGGGTGGGAGCAGCGGAGTCAGTGGAAGTCGCGCACCTCCTCGTGAAGAGCTCTCGCTCCGCGCAGACGGGCCAGTACGGCGAAGCGCTGCTCCGCGTAGGGAAGGGAGACCGTTCGGAGGAACTCGGCCATCCGGGTCTCCCCCCGTTTCTCGAGCTCGTCGGCAAGGCCGCGGATGTCGTCGGGGTGGCGGTTCTGACTCATCTTGGCCTTCCCCCTCACCTCGGCCACGCTCACCTCGACGGCGACGATGGCCCGTGCCATACGGCGGAGCTTGTCCTGACCGACCGGGGTCAGCACGTCGTCGGCCTCCATCATGTCGGTGAGTCGAGTGGCCGCGATCAAGGCCGCCTCGGACCCGGGATCGATGCGCACCTCGCCGCGCACGTGGATCGTGATGTAGTCCCATGTAGGGACATTCGCCTTCACCTCATTGGTGACGTACCAGTGCGGAGAGATATAGGCGTCGACGTCGTCCAGGATGACGAGCCCCGGTCCGCGGACAGGCTCGACGACCTGGGGATTGTTCTTGACCAGATGAGTGACCAGGGCGTTCCTCTCCTCGTCGAAGTAGAAGGGAACCATGGTGGCCTCGGGACCGGTATCGTGGACGGTCACGAGATTGCCGGCGCCGGGGCGGCTCAGGAGAGCGCGCGCGTAGTCCTCAGGCAGCTGGAAGTGTCGTGGGACATACATGAGACGAGCCTAGTCCCGCACGTCGATCGCGGGCACCCCCCGACGTCACCGCCGGGTGCCGCGGCGGGCCGGCGCCGACTACGCAGCCTCCCAGAACGACCTGATCAGCTGCTCGCGGTCCCCCGTCCCGCACTTCCTCAGGATGTGGTGGACGTGCACCTTGACAGTATTCACCGACAGGAAGAGGGAATCGGCGATCTCCTTGTTGCCCTCACCCCTGAGGACCAGCAGGAGGACCTCGACCTCGCGAGCCGACAGGCCGTGCTTCTGCGCGAAGCACTGCGCGCTGCTCGCGACGAACTCCGCGGCCAACGGGTTGGAGATCGTCGGCAGCTCCTGGGCCCTTATCCGCAGAGTCCGCACGCAGCGGTTCAGCGCCCATGCGCCCATGCCGACGAACAGGATGTTCTCGCAGAAGTTCCGCTCGGGAAGAATACCCGTGCTCGCCGGGATCAGCGTCAGAATCTGACCGAGGACGTTCTCGAGCACGACGAGGATGACGCAGACCGCGCAGGCCACGATGATCGGCCTGTGCACGCGCATACGCGCGCGTTCAGCCGGATCCTGCGAAGCGACGTAGTTCCGTACGATGTAGCCGATCAGCGTTACCGCCCCGACTCCCCTCATCGAGTAGAACACGAACTCACGAATCCCCCCGAACGGCATGATCACGAGACTCACCGCCGAGCCGACCACGAAGACCGTGATGCCGATCAGCATCATCGGGGTGCGCCTGTGAAGGAACTCGAGCACGACGAGCCACGAGAAGAGAAGGAGTCCGGCCCCCAGCAGGATGGACTCCGGCGCGCTCGTGATCTCATAGACCGCCGTTCCCGTCAGCGGCGGGACCATTATTCTCCGGAATACGAGCGCCACGTCGAAGAAATACGTCGTGAAAAGGCCCGCCGACCACAGATAGATGCGGTGGTGGGTCACCGTGAACGTTGATATGCAGGTGGAGGCGACCACCATCACGAAGAACAGGACGATAAGAGTGTACTGGAAGAGAGCCATCGGCACGTGAACTCCCGTCTCCTCTCGGACATCCTTGTCTGAAAACAGATGAACAATCTGATTGTCGGTCGGCAGGTACGACAGGCCCGACGAACGCGCCGCCGGGCGGTTCGCGGACGGCCGTCCCCCGGCACGCCCCGTGAACCACCCGGCTCGCGCTCACGCGTGAACGAGCACCTGCGCGACGAGCATCGCGCCCCCGAAGCCCAGGACGAACACTACCATCGGCCACACGAATCTCAGCCAGTGCTGATACTTCATATCAAGCATCTGCAGGGTCGCCATCACGAGTCCGGTCGGAGCGAGGAAGAGCATCGCGTACTGCCCCCACTGGTAGGCGCACACGATGATGAAGCGCGGGATGCCCACCGTGTCGGCCAGCGGGGCGAAGATCGGCATCGCCAGGACGGCGAGTCCCGACGATGAGGGGACCACGAACCCCAAGACGAAGAAGATCAGCAGCATCACCAGGATGAACAGAGGGCCGTTGGTCCCCTCGACCAGGTGCGAGGAGGCGTTGAGCAGCGTGTCCGAGATCAGCCCCTCGTTCATCACCAGATTGATCCCCCGGGCGAGGCCGATGATGAGCGACACCGCGACGAGCGACGACGAGCCCTCGGAGAAGGCGTCCACGAGCTGCTTCTCGCCCAGGCGGTCCTTGCCGGTCATCGCCAGGAGCATGATGATGATGGAGATCGCGAGGAACGAGGAGGCCATGGTCGGGAACCACCAGCCCTGCGTCATCACCCCCCAGACCATGATGACGAAGGCCGCCACGAACAGGACGAGGATGACCCTCTTCTGCCAGGAGAAGGACGTCCCCCCGCCCTCGGATCCCATGGCCCAACGCTCGTTGAACGACTCCCGGTCCTCCCAGGTGTAGGAGCTCGCCGGGTCGCGCTTGAGCATCCTGGCGTAACGGTACAGATAGGCGCACACGACGACTCCGCCCACGACGCACCCCGCGACGCGCCACCACAGCCCATCGGTGAACACGATGCCGGCAGCGTTCGACGCGATGACGACGGAGAAGGGGTTGATGGTCGACATCGTCGTCCCCATGGAGCCCGCGAGGAAGATCGCTCCGACGCAGATGATCGAGTCGTACCCCATCGCCAGGAATATCGGCACGAGGATCGGATAGAAGGCCACGGCCTCCTCCTCCAGGCCGCACGCCGTCCCTCCCAGGATCATGAGGACGGAGACCGCCAGAACGAGCAGGAACTCGTGCCCCTTCGTCTTCTTCGTCAGAGCGATCAGCCCCGACTCGAAGGCGCCCGTGGCCCTGACCACGCCGATCAGGCCCCCCAGCACGAGGATGAACACGATGATGTCGATGGCCTCGATGGTGCCCTTGACCATCGACCCCGTGATGTCGCCGATTCCCTGCGGCTTCTGCGGCATGCGCTCATAGGTGCCCGGAATGGACACGGGCTTGTTGATGGAGCCGGATGTGAGCTTCTCGGCCTCGATCTTGACGCCCAGGTCGTCGAGGGACTCCTGGGTGGCGGGCATCGTCGTCACCTCACCGGTCGGCGAGGTGACCTGGAACTCGCCCGATGAGGACTCGTACGCGAGCTTGGAGTAGGAGCCTGCCGGCACCAGCCAGGTCGCCCCGACCGCGATGACGGTGAGGAAGAAGAGGATGGTGAACGCCGAGGGGACGCGGATCCGGAAGGTCCGGGTACGGGGGGCCTCGGTCCCACGGGCATCGGTCGTGGTGGATGCCGCGGTCGTCGTCGGGTCGGTGGATGCACCGGGCCCGGCGGGATCCGAGGACTCCGCGGAACCAGGTGAATCGGTGGGATCGGTGGGATCGGTGGGATCAGTGGGATCGGTGGACGTCGTCGAATTCGTCGAATGTGACATGCTTTCTCCGTTGAAAGTCAGTAGATCAATGGAAGGGACGGTGGAGAGCCGTGCGGGCGGACTGCGGGGAGCTCCGCCCGCACGACGGGAATGGGCTCACTGAGCGGTGATCCTCGTACCGACCCTTCCTTCGAGCGCCTCGCATGCGCGCTCGAGCGAGGAGATGATGGCAGTGCCACCGGCGGACCGTGCGGCGAACTCCAGGCACGCCTCGACCTTCGGGAGCATGGAGCCCTCCGCGAAGCAGCCGTCGGCGATGGCCCGACGGCACTCCTCGGCATTCATATGGTCGATCGGCCTCTGCGTCGGCCGGCCGTAGTCGCGGTACGCCGCATCGGCGGCGGTCAGGATCAGCAGGGTCCTCGCCCCGGTCTCCAGCGCCAGAAGAGCGGCGGACCGGTCCTTGTCGATCACCGCGGGCACGCCGACGAGCTCGCCGTCACGGCTGACGACCGGAATGCCGCCGCCTCCCGAGGCCACGACGACGCTCCCCCCATCGACGAGGCTCTTGATGACCCCGGACTCGATGATTCTCATGGGAGCGGGGGAGGCCACGACCCATCGCCATCCACGGCCGGAGTCCTCGACGAAGACCTTCCCCGTCGCCGCCATCTCCCTGCGAGCCTCCTCCTCGCCGAAGAAGGCGCCGACGGGCTTCGTCGGGTGCGCGAAAGCCGGATCGTCCTCATCGACGAGGGTCTGGGTGATGAGGGACAGGCAGTCCCTCTCGATTCCCCGACGACGCATCTCGTTCCCGATCGCCTCCTGGAGATGGTAGCCGATGTATCCCTGGGACATGGCACCGCACTCGGGGAAGGGGATGGGCGGAGTGCCCTTGACAGCATGAGAGGTATCGGTCGCCACCTTGATCATACCGACCTGCGGCCCGTTGCCGTGCGTCACGACGACGTCCTGACCGGTATGCAGAAGGTCCACGATCGTGGACGCCGTGATCCTGATCAGGGAGAGCTGCTCCTCGGGCGTCCTCCCCAGGGCATTGCCTCCCAGGGCGACCACGATCCTGTCGCGCTTGTTGTCCGTCATCGTCCCGGGCCTCATGAGAGCGTGGCGTACATGACGGCCTTGATGGTGTGCATCCTGTTCTCGGCCTCATCGAAGACCTTCGACCGGCTGGACTCGAACACCCGGTCCTCGACCTCCATCTCGGTGACCCCGAACCTCTCCGCGATATCGGCGCCGATCGTGGTCCGGGTGTCGTGGAACGAGGGCAGGCAGTGCATGAAGATGGCATCCGCATCCGCCTTGTCCATGAGCCCCCGGGTGACGCGGTAGGGGCTGAGTGCCTCGATACGCTGGGCCCACAGCTCGGCGGGCTCGCCCATGGACACCCAGATGTCGGTGTAGATCACGTGGGCGCCCTGCGCAGCGGCCTCCGCGTCGTCCGTCAGAACGACCGATCCTCCCGTGGCCTCGGCGATCTCGCGGCACGTGGCGATGAGAGACTCCTCGGGCATCTGCCCGACCGGCCCGCAGGCGACGAAGTGGAGGCCGAGCTTGGCGCACACGACCATGAGCGAGTTGGCCACATTGTTCCGCGCATCGCCCATGAAGACGAACTTCAGGCCCTTGAGGCCGGAGGGGAAGTTCTCCTTGACCGTGAGCATGTCGGCGATCATCTGAGTCGGGTGGAACTCGGTGGTCAGGCCGTTCCAGACGGGCACACCCGCGTTGGCGGCCAGGTCCTCGACGATGCTCTGGGCGAAGCCCCGGTACTCGATCCCGTCGTACATTCGACCGAGAACACGGGCCGTGTCCTCGATGGACTCCTTCTTCCCCATCTGGGACGAGCCCGGATCGAGGTAGGTCACCCCCATCCCCAGATCCCTGCCGGCCACCTCGAACGAGCAGCGGGTCCGCGTCGAGGTCTTCTCGAACAGCAGGACGATGTTCTTGCCCTCGAGATAGCGGTGCGGGGTCCCCGTCAGCTTGAGGCGCTTGAACTGCGCCGACAGGTCGATGAGGTACCGGATCTCATCAGAGGTGTAGTCAAGGAGTTTGAGGAAGTTGCGGCCCGAGAGGCTGATGGGCATGGTCGCACCTTTCTTGCAGTGCACGATCCCGGACGCACGGCGACGCCCGGAAGCGGTCACATCATCGTGACCCGCAGGACGGAACCTTCCGAAGACGGCCAGCGGATGCACAAGGATTACTCGGGTACTAATCGGGTTTATATGTGATAGCAGTCACTAGTACCGGTATAAATCCGAAAGTCGCCGGAGATTCAGGTGCTCGAGACTCGGACGGGCGCCGTGCAGCGAGCCCGGTGCCAGTCCTCGGCCCCGATCCTCATCCCGAGGTCGGGGCCGCCCGACTCGCGTCGATCGCGACGACGACCTCCTGCGGTGTCGTCTCCGTGGTGTCGATCTGCACGGACGCGAGCTCGCGGCACGCGGTCTCACGGGTGCGCAGCATCTGGACGAACTCATGATGAACATGGCCCAGCGCCACCGAGCGCGGCGCGTCCAGGCCGTTGCGGGAGGCCAGCCGTCGGATGGTCGCCGTCAGGGCGATGACGCGGCCGCCCTCCTCGACCAGGACGTGCAGGGCCTCCCGGACCCGCTCGTCCTCCAGGCAGCCCGAGCCGAGCGCCACGACGCGTCGGCGGCGCCCGGCCTCGGCGAGAAGCCCGAGCGCCGTCTCCGCCTCCGCCCGGCGGTAGCGGGTCTCGGGCACCATCACGAGTGCCAGGTCCTCGGGCGCGTCCAGCTCCTGCGCAACGGTCTCGGCGAGGTCCGAGACCGGCGCGCCCCACGAGGCCGCCAGAGCGCGCCCGACGGTCGTGCAGCCGGCGCCCGGCGGGCCGACGAGGACGACGGATCCGGTGGGCCGAGGCACGGAGGCTGCATCGATCGCCCCGCCCGCGTCGATCATGCCCCGGTCACCCCTCCGCTCCGGTCACCGCCTCGTGGGCCCCGTGCAGCACCGCGGAATCGGGGACGACGCCACGAACGGGGCGGGCGACGTCGTCGAGGAGAACCATGCGGATCGCCCCGCCGCGGACCTTCTTGTCCGAGCGCATGATCTCCAGGAGCTCCTCGAAGCGCCCGGCCCCCTCGGGGAAGGTCACCGGCAGCCCGACCGTGGCGAACGCCTGGCGGTGCAGGGCCAGGAGGTCGCTGCTCAGGCGTCCCATGCGGTGGGCGACCTCGGCGGCGAACACGCATCCGAGCGCGACCGCCTCACCGTGGCGCCACCGGTGGGCGGTCGCCGTCTCCACGGCGTGGGCGTAGGTGTGCCCGTAATTCAGGATCTCCCGCGGGCCCGTCTCGACGAGATCCTCCCCCACCACGGAGGCCTTGACGGCCACGGAGCGGGCGACCAGCTCGGCGAGCGCGGGCGACTCCCACCGGGCGAGATCGGCGGGATCGGCCATGACACGGTCGAGGATGACGGGATCGGCGATGAACCCGCACTTGACGACCTCCCCCAGCCCCGCCCGCAGCTCCTGGGGCGCGAGCGTCCCCAGGGCCGCCAGGTCGCACACGACCGCGGAGGGCGAGTGGAAGGCGCCCACCAGATTCTTGCCCGCGGCGGTGTCGATGCCGGTCTTCCCCCCCACGGCCGCGTCGACCATGGCCAGGAGGGTGGTGGGGACATGGACGACCGGTACGCCCCGTAACCAGGTGGCGGCGGCGAAGCCGACGAGGTCGGTCGTCGCGCCCCCGCCCACGGCGACGACGCAGCCGTCGCGCCCCATGCGCATCTGCCCGAACCGCTCCCAGAGCGCGTCCAGGGCGGTACTGGTCTTGGAGTCCTCCCCACCGGGGACGGTGATCCGCTCGACCGTCAGCCCCGTGCCGCGCAACCCGTTCTCGTACAGTCCGGCACGGGAGTCCAGCTCGGGGGCGTGGACGAGCGCCACGCCCCCGGCGCCCCCGCCAACGGCCCCGGCGACGCCGCGCACGACCTCGTCGATCAGATCCTGGCCGACCACGACCTCGTAGGGCGGCGCGGTCGTCACCGTCAGGCGCAGTCGCCCGTCGGCTCCGATGCGCCCGGGGGGCAAAGGACTCGGCGGGGACATGGGGGCGCCGTCGTCGGTCGCGCTCGGCCGCGGCGTACGGGGGCTCCGACCGGCGCGGGGGGCCGAGGCGGTCAGCCCCGCCAGCGCCCGGGCGGTGTGCGGCGCCTGGGCCCCCAGGCCCACCAGGATGAGCGCCGCCACCTGTTGGGGAGTCAGGCCATCGGTGGGCACGGTCAGGGTGGCGACCTCGGCGTACAGGGGCGCACGCCGGGCGTGGAGGGCCTCCATGCGCGCCAGGACCGCATCGCCTCTGCCCGGTCCCCCACGATCCGCGCGCGCTGCCCTTCGCTCAGCGCGCAGCGCATCCTCGGTCGTATCGGAGTCCGCCTCGGGAGCCACCAGCGGCCGGCCCGTGCCGTCGCCGACGTGCGCGGCGGCGGTCTCGGGGGACGCGGCCAGATGCACCACCGTGCGACCGCGGAGCAGGGCGCGGTTCTCGTCGCGCAGGATGGCGCCTCCACCCAGCGCCACCACGCCCTGGGCCGGCGCCGGGGAGTCGAGAACGGCGCGCAGCGCGCGCGTCTCCCGCACCCGGAAGGCCTCCTCCCCCTCCTTGGCGAAGATCTCGGGTACGGTCATGCGGGCGCGTCGACGAATCTCCGCGTCGGTGTCGGTGACCTGCAGCCCGAGGGCCGTGGCGAGCAGCCGTGCCACGGTGGTCTTGCCCGCACCGGGCAGGCCCACCAGAACCAGAGGAAGGTGCTCCGGATCGAGCGCGACATGGGGAACGGGACGGCGGCTCATCGATCTCCTCCCCGCCATTGGGTACGTTCGGCGATACGGGCGAGGTAGCCCTCGAGGTTGCGTCTGGCCTCGGTCACGCTGTCCCCGCCGGTCTTGGTCAGCAGCGCGTCCGCCAGGACGAGCGCCACCATGGCCTCGGCGATGACGGCACCGGGCACGACGGCGATGGTGTCGGAGCGCTGGTGCAGCCCGCGGGCCGCCTGTCCCGTGGCGAGATCCACGGTGTGCAGTGCCCTGGGGACGGTGGAGATCGGCTTGTAGGCCGCGCGCACGCGTATCCGAGCACCGTTGGACATCCCCCCCTCGATACCACCGGCCCGGTTCGATCCGCGGACGACTCTCCCCGCCTCGACGCTCAGGATCTCGTCGTGGGCCCGGCTGCCGCGTCGTGCGGCCTCCGCGAAGCCGTCGCCGATCTCGACTCCCTTGACCGCCTGAATGCCCATGAGCGCCGCGGCCAGTCGAGCATCGAGACGCCGATCCGCCTCGACGTGCGTCCCCAGCCCGATCGGCACATCCGTCGCGATGACCTCGACCACGCCGCCGAGCGTATCGCCGTCCTTCCGAGCGGTATCGATCTCCTCCACCATGGCGGCCGACACCACCGGGTCGGTGCAGCGCACGGGGTCGTCGGTCAGTCGCTGCTCGTCCTCCGGAACGGGGCGGGGCGCGTCGTCGGGCAGCGCCACCGAGCCGACCCGTACGACGTGACTGATCAGCCGAACGCCCGCCACCTGATCGAGGACCGCGGCCGCCACCGCGCCGAGGGCGACCCTGGCGGCCGTCTCACGCGCGGAGGCGCGCTCCAGGACCGGCCGGGCATCGGCGAGGTCGTACTTGAGCGCTCCGGGCAGATCCGCGTGCCCGGGACGCGGCCGGGTCAAGGGCCGGTTGCGGGCGATCTCGCGCTCATCCCCGGTGCCGGCATCGCGAAGAAGATCCGCCGGGTCGACAGGATCGGCGCTCATGACGGTGGACCACTTGGGCCACTCGGAGTTGCCGATCCGCAGAGCGATGGGGCTGCCGATGGTGCGCCCGTGTCGGATGCCGCCGAGAACCGCGAGACGATCCTGCTCGAAGGCCTGGCGTGCGCCCCTCCCGTGGCCGAGTCGGCGACGCGCGAGAGCCCTCGCTATCCGCTCGCCCGTGATCTCGACACCAGCGGGGACGCCGTCCATCAGCGCGGTGAGGGCCTCGCCGTGGGACTCGCCGGCGGTCATCCATCGAAGCATGGGGCTGATCATCCCACATCGCATCACTCGCACGGCCGACGCCGCGCAGGACGGCGGGAGGACGCGCGGCGAGGGCAACGGCGTTCCGAGCCGATGGCCTCAACGGGACGCCGAAACGGCTTCGAGGGCCTCTCGCATCGCTGCGACCGGCGGGGTCCTGCCGGTCATGAGAGCGACCTGCGGGACGGCCTGGTGCAGCAGCATGAGCCGGCCCGGCACCGACCGGCCTCCGGCGGCCGTCCACGTGGACGCCAGTGGCGTGGGCCACGGTGCATACACGACGTCGAGCATGACGCCTCGCGCCCTCCCCTCCCCGCGCTCAAGGGCCGACGCGAGCGATGGGCCGAGTGCGTCGGCGGCGCCCGCCGGCAGTGTCGAGACGATCAGGTCGGCCTGGGTGAGAGCCTCGACCACGGCCCCATCGGATGCGGCCTCACCGGGTCGCCAGGTCAGAAGGGAGACATTCAGATCCATGCGATGCGCCGCGGTCGCGGCGCGTCCAGGGCCCGCGTGCCGTCGAGCCGCCACGACGATGTCGGTGGCACCGATCTCGGCCAGGGCGGCGAGCGCCGAGCAGGCCGTGGCCCCCGAGCCGAGCACGACGGCCCGCGACCGGTCGGGAGCACCGGTGGTGCGAGCAGTCGTCCACGCCGCCTCCCTCAGAGCGCCGACGATCCCGGCCACATCGGTGTTGAAGCCCGCCAGCAGCGCCCGACCCGTTCCCGCGCGCTGGGCGACGACGGTGTTGACCGCTCCGACCACGACAGCCAGCGGGTCGATGGCGTCCAGCATGGGGAGGATCGCCTGCTTGTGCGGCATGGTCACGCTCAGCCCGGCCCAGACCGGTCCCGTGCCGGTCGGAGCGGCGACCTCGGCCAGTACCCCGGGCAGATCGGACGGGGCGACCTCCTTGCGATCGTACGTCCAGTCATCCAGCCCGAGACTGTCGTAAGCGGTGCGGTGCAGCACCGGGGACAGGGAATGGGCGACGGGCAGGCCGATGACGGCCGCCCGGTGCCCCGCGGCGACGCCGCCGGGCGTGCGCACAGTGCTCAGCCCCCCGCCGAGGGCGTCGCGGCCGGGGTGGCGGTGGCGCCACTGCCGTAGCACTTGTCGCTGTGCGCCTCGCAATAGGCGTCGAACTTCTTCTTGTTCTCCTCCTGCTCCTCATTGGTGTTCGCGAAGAGCGTCTCCCCGGTATCGAGGTCCACGGTCACGAAGTAGAGCCACGCCCCTTCCGGAGGACTGATCACGGCCTTGATCGTCTTGTCCCCCGGACTGCCGATCGGACTGGGGGGCAGGCCGGCGTGGACGTAGGTGTTGTACGGGTTGGAGGCGTCGGCAAGCTGATCCGCCGTCGGGATGCCGCCCGAGCGCCCCACCCCGTACAGGACGGTGGAGTCCATCTGCAGAAGACCGCCCGTCGGCCCATCGGTGTCCTTCAGACGATTGTTGATGACCCGGGCGACCTGTCCGTAGTAGGTCGGGGTGGCCTCGCGCTCCACGATCGAGGCCTTGGTCAGGACGGACTGGTAGTCCGCCTTCGCCACGCCCAGATCGGCCAGTCGGTCGCGCGTGGTGGAGACCATCGAGGCGACGATATCGGTCGCGGAGGCGTCGTCCGCGACGTCGTAGGTGCCGGGCGCGAGCCACCCCTCGACGTTGCCTCCCGCCTCAGCGGGCAGTCCGATGGCCTCCGTGGCGCCGAAGGCCTCCTCGACCTGGGCATCGGTGAAGTGCCCCACACTCTTGAGGCGGTCCTTCACCTGAGTCTTCGTGGCTCCTTCGGCGACCGTCAGGGTGTGGTCGGTCTTCGACGCCGGATCCAGCAGCATGGCCACCGCGTTGGCCGCCGACATGCCGGATCGCAGTGTGTAGGTGCCCGGCTGGATATTGGCCGCGTTGGCGTTGTCCGCGTAGGCGTCCGCGAAGGCCTTGGCGGACGCGACGACGCCGGCGTCCGCGAGGATCCGGGCGATGTCCTTGCCCGAGGAGCCGTCGGGGATGTTGACGACGACCTCGCCCTCGCCGGCACCGGAATAGTCCTTCGGGCTGCTCATGAAGCCCTCGATGCCGGCGTGCTTGTAGGCCGCGTAGCCGACTCCGGCCACGGACGCGAGGACGAGCACCAGGACAAGGGCGGTGATCAGCCGGCGCCTGCGCTTCCTGCGGCGCCGAGCGCGCTCCTCCCGACGCCGGGCCCGCGCCGCGTCCAGACGACGCCCGGTGATCCGGGCGGGCTCGCGCGGCTCAATACCCAGCTGGGTGAAGAAGTCGTCGTCGTCCTGGCTCACTATCTGTCTCTCCGGGTCGGGGGGACGATCTCGCCCGCCGGGGCGTTCGTCGTTCGCTCTGTCTCGAGGGCCTGATCGAGGATAATCACAGCGGCCGCCTGATCAACGACCTGCCGAAAACTCGCCTCCGTTCGTCCGGTCTCATGAAGCTCCCGATGGGCCGTCACCGTGGACAACCGCTCGTCCACCAGACGCACGCTCGCCGATGCGACGAGCCGCGCCAACTCGCGTGCCCAGCGGCGGGCGTCCCTGGTCGAGGCCGACGAACCACCATCCATGCGACGCGGCAGACCGACGACCGCCTCCATGGCATCGTACTCCTCGATCAGTTCGGCGGCCTCCTCGAGGTCGGCGCCGAAACGATTACGTTTCAGCGTCGTCACCGGTACCGAGAGGATGGCCTCCGCATCGCATCGGGCGACGCCGATCCGCACCTTGCCGACATCGAAGGCCAGCCGAACTCCGGGGCGCACGTCTCGAGCTCAGGCGAGCTCGCCCGGGATCACCGCCAGAGCGGCATCGATCTTGCGGGCGTCCTGCCCACCGCCCTGCGCGAGATCGTCCTTCCCGCCGCCGCCACCGCCGAGAACGGCGGCTGCTGCGCGCACGAGCGCACCCGCCCCGGCCCCGGCCTCACGAGCAGCGGCATTGGTGGCGACCACCACGAGAGGACGCTCTCCCGCCACCCCCGCCAGCGCGACCACGACGGGCTCGGAGTCCGGCAGGCGCCCGCGCACATCCAGAACGAGGCCGCGCAGGGCGTCGGACGAGCCGACGGCGCCGACGCCGGCGGTCACGAGGAGGAAGCCTCCCGTGCGGGTTGCCGAGGCGGCGAGCTCCGCAGCGCGCGAGGCCAGTGCTGCCTGCTGAGCCGCGGCGAGTCTCTTCTCCGCCTCCTTCAGCCGGCTCATGAGCGACTCCACGCGATCCGGAAGCTCCTCGGGCCGCCCCCCCATCAAGGTGGACAGCTGGGAGACCAGTGCATGCTCCTTTCGCTGGAAGTGGTAGGCCGAGTCGGCTACGAGGGCGTCGATGCGCCGCACGCCCGATCCGATGGAGCCTTCGCCGAGTAGCGCGATCCGGCCGATGTGACCAGTAGAGGGCACGTGCGTGCCGCCGCACAGCTCCTTGTCGAAATTCTCCCCGATGGTGACGACGCGAACGTCCTTGCCGTACTTCTCGCCGAACAGGGCGATGGCGCCGCTGCGCCGTGCCTCCTCCAACGGCATCACCTCGGCGGTCACCACGAGGTCCTCCGCGACCTTGTCGTTGACCAGTGACTCGATGTCGTCCATCTGAGGGGCGCTGACCGCCGAGGAGTGCCGGAAGTCGAACCGCAGTCGGGCGGGCGAGTTCTCGGACCCGGCCTGCGGGGCGTCGGGTGAGACCACTCGTCGCAGCCCGGCGTAGACCATGTGAGTGGAGGTATGGGCTCGGGCGATGGCCAACCGGCGCACGACGTCGATCTCGGCGTAGGCGCGCTCGCCCACGGCCACCGTACCCTCGGCGAGGGTACCGCGGTGGACCGGCACTCCCCTGACGGGCGCCTGGACGTCATGGACTTCGACAACACCGCCGTCGGCCAGGCGAATGGTACCGTGATCGGCGAGCTGACCGCCCATCTCGGCGTAGAACGGGGTGCGGTCCAGGACGACCTCGACCTCCGCGGGAGCGGTCGCCACGGGCTCGGGCCGACCGTCCACGAGCAGGCCGGCGACAGAGGCGTCGGCCGCCGACTCGGTGTAGCCGAGGAAGACCGAGGGGCCTCCCATGGCCTTCTGGATCTCGTGGAAGGCGCGCACGTCGGTCAGCCCGATCTTCTTGGCGCGGGCGTCGGCGCGAGCGCGCTCCCGCTGCTCCTCCATGAGGGCCCGGAAGCCGTCCTCGTCGACCTCGACCCCCTGCTCGGCGGCCATCTCCAGGGTCAGGTCGATGGGGAATCCGTATGTGTCGTGCAGGGCGAAGGCGCGATCGCCGGCCAGTACCGGCCGTCCCGGTCGGCTTTTGGCGTCGGCCACCGCCGTGTCCAGGATGGTGGTGCCGGCGTTCAGGGTGCGCCGGAACGAGTCCTCCTCCGCATAGGCGACCTCGGAGATGGTGGACCAGTTGGTCTCGAGTTCGGGGTAGGAGGCCTTCATGGCCTCCTTCGAGACCGTCAGCAGGGTCGGCAACGAGGCGGAGTCCACGCCCAGCAGGCGCATGGAGCGCACCGCGCGACGAATGAGACGGCGCAGCACGTAGCCGCGCCCGTCATTGCCCGGGCGCACGCCATCGCCGATGAGCATGAGCGACGAGCGGACGTGATCGGCCACGACCCGCATGCGCACGTCGTCGAGATGGGCCTCGCCGGCCTCCGGACCGGCCGCGCCGAGCCCGTAGGTACGCCCGGACATCTCCTGGGCGGCCGCGATAACGGGGTAGACCTCGTCGATCTCATACATATTGGGCTTGTCCTGCATGATGAAGGCGAGGCGCTCCAGGCCGGCGCCGGTGTCGATCGCCGTCCGGTCGAGCTCGCCCACCAGCTCGAAGTCGTGACCCTTGCCCTCGCCGCGGACGAACTCGTCGAAGACGAGGTTCCAGATCTCCAGGAAGCGATCCCCCCGCACGTCGGCCTCCGGACCGCCGTCGGGACCGTAGGCGGGGCCGCGGTCGTAGTGGATCTCGCAGCAGGAGCCGGCCGGACCCGGCTGGCCCGTGGACCAGGAGATCTCCTCGAACGGGAGCTTCTGGACGCGCTCGGCCGGAACGCCGATGACGCGGGTCCAGTGGTCGAGGGAGACCCGGTCCTCCTCCCAGATCGTCATCCACAGCCGGTCGCCGTCCAGGCCGTAGCCGCCGTCCCCCTCGGAGCCGGTGAGCAGGTTCCAGGCGTAGTCGATCGCCCCCTCCTTGAAGTAGTCGCCGAAGGAGAAGTTGCCGTTCATCTGGAAGAACGTGCCGTGGCGGGTGGTCTTGCCGACGTTGTCGATGTCGTTGGTGCGGATGCACTTCTGCACCGAGGCGGCCCGGGGCCACGGAGGCGGTTCGGTGCCCAGGATGTAGGGGATGAACGGGACCATGCCCGCCACCGTGAACAGGATCGAGGGCTCCGGGGAGACCAGGGGCACGGAAGGACGGATCTCGTGACCGTTCGCGGCGAAGTAGTCGAGCCAGCGAGTACGGATCTCGGAGGTGCGCATGGAGTTCCTCGTAGTGTGTTCAGTGTGTCGTGCGTGATGTGTCGTGCGGAGGTCGCACCCGATGACGTGGAGGCGGAGCGGGAGGGGCCCCGGTGCGAGGATAACCCCGGGGAGCGATGATGCCCCGTACCGGCGGGCGGTCCGGGGCATCGCGTCGCGAACTCACGGCTCTCAGCGCGAGTAGTACTCGACGACCATCTGAACGTCGCAGGTCACCGGGACCTCATCGCGCTTGGGCCGACGCACGAGCGTGGCGGAGAGCTTCTCCAGCTCGACCCTGAGGTAGTCCGGCACGGGCGGCAGGACATCCCGGTGGGTGCCGGCGGCGGCGATCTGGAAGGGGGTCATCACCTGGGAGCGCGGGCGGACCTGAATGGTCTGCCCGGGCTTGACGCGGAAGGAGGGGCGGTCCACGACCCTGCCGTCGACGAGGATGTGGCGGTGGACGACGACCTGGCGGGCCTGGGCGATGGTGCGGGCGAAGCCCGAGCGCAGAACGAGGGCGTCCAGGCGCATCTCGAGCAGCTCGACCAGGGACTCACCGGTCAGGCCCTTCTCACGGCGGGCCTCCTTGAAGACGCGCTGGAGCTGAGCCTCGCGAATGCCGTACTGGGCGCGCAGACGCTGCTTCTCCTTCAAGCGGACGGCGTAGTCGGACTCGGCACGACGGCGGGCGCGGCCGTGCTCGCCGGGGCCGTAGGGGCGCTTCTCGAAGTAGCGCACGGCCTTGGGCGTCAGCGGGATGCCGAGGGCGCGGGACAGGCGCACCTGACGGCGGGAGCGGGAGGAGCTCATGGTTCTTCGTTCTTCTTCCTGTCGGAATGGACAATCGCACGTCACTGGCAAAGGCCCGGGACGCGGGGCCGGCCTGCGCGGGCTGAGACCCCAGGACTGCCGCCGCGCACGTCACCCGGCGCTGGAGGAGACCCCGAGACTCGTCGGCACTCAGAAGCACCGCGCGCAACGACAACTCGGGCACTTTACCGTTCGACGAGTCCCACACGCACCTTACGGAGCCCGGTTGTGAGCCGATCCTCAGCCAGCGTCGTTCAGCCTCGTTCAGCGCCGTCCAGCGCCGTCCAGCGTTCTCCGGAGCCGTTCGGTGTCATTCGAGCCCGGGCCCGATCGCCCGAACCCGTGCGCGCCGACGCGCGCGCTCCCTGCGCAGCGTGCTGACGACGACGCCCAGGAGGAACAGGTCGAACAGGAGAGTGCCGGTTGCCGGACTGATACGAGCGGCCGCAGCGGCTCCGCCCGGGGCGGCGAGGACGGCGCCGAGCCCGACGACCAGGCCGGGCCTCAGGTCCACGACGCCGTGCCTGAGATTGGCCCATGTCCCGGTGACGGCGGTCGGGATCATGACGAGCAGTGAGGTGCCCCGGGCCAGGAGGTCGCCCACGCCGACGAGAAGCTCGAGGCCGGGCACGATGACGGCGCCCCCGCCCACGCCGACGAGCCCGGACAGGATGCCTGCGACCACCCCGACCACGATCAGGGCGGCGGCGCGCGGTCCGTCGAGCACGAGCGCCGCCTCGCGAACGGGCGCGCGCAATCGCATGGAGACGACGACGAGGACGGCGAAGCCGATGAAGATCCAGGGCAGCGTCCACTCGGGCAGGCGCCGCAGCGCCAGGACTCCCGCCTGCGCGCCGACGAGCGCGCCGACGACCAGGAGTCCCGCCGCGAGGAGCGAGACCTCGCCGCGCGCCCCGTAGGAGACCGAGCCGACGGCGGCGGTGAGCACGATGGCGGCCAGGGAGGTGGCCGCCGCCCGACGCTGACTCATGCCGAGCACGGTCATGAGCGCGGGGACGATGACCAGTCCGCCACCGACGCCGAACAGACCGGACAGGAAGCCGGCGCCCGCTCCCGTGAGCAGGACCAGGCCCGTCCTGCGCGCGCCGCCTGAGCCCCCCGCGGGATTCCCCGGAACGGTCGTCGCGCTCATCGTCGGTCCAGGATGCGGCGCACGGCCTCCAGGCGGGAGGCCAGCTGTCTCTCGAAGCCGTTGCCGGTCGGCTCGTAGTAGCGCTGTCCGGCCAGGTCGTCGGGCAGGTAGTGCTGGGCGACGACGCCGTGCGGGAAGTCGTGCGGGTACAGGTACTCCCGACCGTGCCCCAGGCGCTCGGCGCCCGCGTAGTGGGCATCGCGGAGGTGCGGTGGAACCCGGCCGCCCCGGCCGGCACGCACATCCGTCAGGGCCCGGCCGATGCCGAGCGTGACGGCGTTGGACTTCGGCGCCGTGGCCACCGCCAGGGCGGCCTGGGCCAGGACCAGCTGGGCCTCGGGCATGCCGATGAGCGCGACGGCCTGCTGGGCGGCGACCGCGGTGGTGAGCACGGCGGGGTCGGCCAGGCCCACGTCCTCGGCCGCGTGGATCGTGATGCGCCGCGCGATGTAGCGGGGGTCCTCCCCGGCGGCGACCATTCGCGCCAGGTAGTGGAGGGTGGCATCCGGATCGGAGCCGCGCATGGACTTGATGAAGGCGCTGACGACGTCGTAGTGCTGATCCCCCGCCCGGTCGTAGCGCACGGCGGCGATATCGGCGGCGCGCTCGACATCCGCCAGCGTGACGAGCGGGCGGACCCGCTCCCCATCGGCCGGGTCGGCCGGATCCGACCCGCCCCGCGCCCGCTCCGGCACCGGAGCGCCCTCCGCCAGGGCCGCGCCGGCCGCGGCCTCGAGGATGGTCAGGGACTTGCGCGCATCCGAGCCCGCCATGCGCACGATCTGCTCGCGGGCCTCGTCATCGACGGCGACGGCACCGCCCAGCCCGCGCTCATCCGCGATCGCGCGATCGACCAGAGCTCGGATCGCCTCGGCATCCAGAGGCTGGAGGGTGAGCAGCAGGGACCGGGACAGGAGGGGCGAGACCACGGAGAAGCTCGGGTTCTCGGTGGTGGCGGCGACGAGCGCGACCCAGCGGTTCTCGACGCCGGGCAGCAGGGCGTCCTGCTGGGAGCGGGAGAAGCGGTGGACCTCATCGACGAAGAGGACGGTCTCCTCACCGCCGGCGACGAGCCGGCGGCGCGCGTCCGCCACGACCCGACGGATGTCCTTGACACCCGCGCTCACCGCGGACAGCTCGACGAACCGGCGCCCGCTCCCCCTGGCGACGAGGTAGGCCAGGGTCGTCTTGCCGGTGCCCGGCGGCCCCCACAGGACGACGCTGGAGACGCCGGCGCCGCGCGCGTCGCCGCCGGAGGACTCCACCAGGCGCCGCAACGGGGAGCCCGGCGCGAGGAGATGATCCTGGCCGACGACCTCGTCCAGCTCGCGCGGGCGCATGCGCACGGCCAACGGGGCATGGGCGTCCGACGGCAGACCGGTATCGTCCGTTCCGGCGCTCTCGAACAGGTCCATGCCCGAGACCCTAGACCCTCCACGGGCCCCGCAGGTCCCGACGATGCGGCGCCGGCGATCGGGACGCGGACCGCGGAGCGCCCCTGCGACGACCAGGGGCGCCTGTCTGCGACAATGCAAGCATGCTCGTCTGGCTCTCCCGTCGCGTCGTCAAGAACGCCTGGTACGTCGTCGGTACGTGGGCAGTGCTCGCCGTCACGCTCCTCGTCGTCTCCTTCGGCGGCCTGGGGGGCACCGCCCTCTTCGATCGGCTCGAGGCCGGCGACCCGGAGGTCTCGGGCACCCAGAGCGCCCAGGGCGAGCAGATCCTGCGCACCCTGGCCGGCGACTCGCAGACCGTGAGCCTGCTGGTCACCGGTGTCGACATTTCCGATACCGAGATGCAGCAGCGGATCGCCTCCGCGCTGGCCGAGGCGCATGCCGATCTGCGGGCCCTGGTGGGCGAGCAGAATGTGCTCGACCCCTTCGTCGTCCCCGGCATGCTCTCCGAGCCCGCGGCGCAGGCCCTGGCGTCCACCGACCTGGATGGCTTCCTCATGATCGTGACCGTCAACCCCAACGGGGACAAGGTCGCCCCCGCCGACGACGAGGCCTACCAGGAGGAGGTCGCGAGCCTGACGCGCAGGGTGGAGGACCGGCTGAGCGCGGTCCCCGAGGAGCTGCGCGCCATCAGTCCCCGGGTCACGGGGGTCGTCTCCGACAAGGCGCTCATGTCCCGGGCCGTCAATGATCAGGTCGCCGAGGACCTGATCAGAGGAGAGCTCATCTCCCTGCCCCTGGCGCTGCTGGTCATGGTCCTGGTCTTCGGAGGCTTCCTCGTCGCCGGCATGCCCCTGCTCGGAGCCCTGGCATCGATCGCCGGCTCGCTGGGAGTGCTCTACGCGCTCAGCTTCTTCACCGACTTGCAGTCCTTCGTCGTCAATATCATCTCGATCATCGGTCTGGGTCTGTCCATCGACTACGGACTGCTTCTGACATCCCGCTATCGCGAGGAGCTCGCCCGCAGCCGGGATGAGATCGAGTCCACGGGCGACGGGCGCCTGCGCCGACCACGCACCGGTCGGCGGGACCCGCTCATCGCCCAGTGCATGGCGGCGACGTTGACAACGGCGGGACGCACCGTGCTGTTCTCCGGACTGACGGTGGTTGCGGCTCTCATGGGCCTGGTGCTCATGGGCACCGGCATCCTCTGGTCCATCGGGGTGGCGGGCATGGCGGTCACCCTGATCGCCGTCGCCGCGGCTCTGACCCTGGTCCCCGCGCTGCTGGTGCTCCTGGGACGACGGCTTCTGCGTCCCGCCGCGCTGCAGCGGCTCCTGAGGCCGGCCGCGCGCCGGCGGCCGTCGGGCCGCGACTCCTCCGACTCCGGAGCCTTCGCCTGGATCGCCCATCAGGTCCATCGGATGCCCTGGGTCGTCTTCGTCGCCTGCATCGCACTTCTGGTGGTTCTCGCCTCGCCCCTGCGCGGACTGCACATGCTGACCTCCACCACCGAGCTCCTGCCGCCCCAATCCGACCAGCGCACGTACCTGACGACCCTGCAGGAGGACTATCCGGCGGCCACGGAGGAGGATGCAACGCTCATCATCGCCGCGACCGGTGATCGGGTCACGTCCTACATCAATGATCAGGTCGCCTCCGCAGGCGGCGTCGTGCACGTGCTGCGATCGGCGACCGCGGGCGACTACACGGTGGTCTATCTCGACCTCGAGGGCGAGGCGTCCTCGACCACCGCCGAGCGCGCCGTCGCCTCGATCCGCGCCCTGGACGCCCCTGCGGACGCCTGGATCACGGGCCAGGCCGCCAGCCAGTTCGACTTCCGGCAGATCCTCATCCACGGACTGCCCTGGGTGACCGGAGCGCTGGTGCTGGCGACCTTCGTGCTCCTGTTCTCCATGACCGGCTCCGTGCTCGTGCCGCTCAAGGCGCTACTGGTCAATGCCGTCTCACTGGCGGCCTCGCTGGGCGTGCTGGTGTGGGTGTTCCAGGACGGTCATCTCAGCGGACTGCTCGGCTTCACCCCGATCGGCGGCGTCGAGGCGTACGTCATCGTGACGGCGGTCGGCGTGGGCTTCGGCCTGGCGATGGACTACGAGGTCTTCATCCTGGCCAGGATCAAGGAGTACTGGGACAGCGGGGACGACAACGACACCGCAGTCGAGAGAGGGCTGCAGCGGTCGGGACGCATCGTGACCTCGGCGGCCCTCATCATGGTGATCGTGTTCCTCGGCTTCGTGTCCGGCGAGCTGCTCATCGTCAAGGAGATCGGCCTGGCCCTGGCGGTCACGGTGGGGCTGGACGCCACGGTGGTGCGCATGCTCTTCGTACCCGCGACCATGGGCCTGCTCGGGCGCTGGAACTGGTGGGCGCCGGGTTTCCTGCAGCGGATTCGGAGCCAGTACACCGGCTCGTACTCCGCGATCGAGCCGGCCTGACGGCCCGCGGCGACTGCGGCAACCGCGACCGCCACCGAGGAGGCGCTCACGCGCACGGGCCCGTGGCGCCCCGAAGAGCACCACGAGCCCGTGCAAGAGACAATGAGAGACGGAGACGAGCGCGACCTGCGGAGCCGACGGTCCAGCCGGCCCCGCACTCACAGCAGAGCGATGTCCCCCGATCCCTCACGCACGACCTCGGGAGCGTCGTCGGTCAGATCGACGACGGTGGTGGGCTCGGTGGAGCCGACGGGGCCCTCGATGACGACGTCCACGAGGTGGCCCAGGGCGTCCTCGATCTCCCACCCCGAGCTCTCCGGCTCGTTCCTCCCGGGGCGGATGAAGGTCGACGACAGGATGGGGGCGTCGAAGCCGGCGACGAGAGCCTGGGTGATCGCGTGGTCCGGAATACGCACGCCCAGGGTGTGCTTCTTCGGATTGAGCGTCATCCGGGGCACGTCCTTGGTGCCCTTGAGGATGAAGGTCCACGGTCCGGGAGTCAGACGCTTGATGAGACGAAAGGCGTTGTTGCCGACGATCGCCACCGGACCGACCTGGGCGAAGCTCGCGCACACGAAGGTGAAGTTGTGCTTGCTGTCGAGCCGGCGGATGGCGCGGATGCGATCCAGCCCCTCCTTGTTCCCGGGAGCGCAGGCGAGGGCGTAGCCCGAATCAGTGGGGTAGGCTATCAGTCCGCCGTCGCGCAGCACGGCGACGACCTTGTCGACGAGGCGGGCCTGCGGGTTGACGGGATGGAGCTCGATGTATCGCGACATAGCCTCATTGTGCTCCAGATCCGCGCGACGCGGTAGCCGACAGGCGGAGCGGCCCTCGCCGGACCCGAGCCGCACGATCCCATAGCGATCCCATGCGATTCCGTAACGATTCCGAAGCGAATCTGCGCCCCGCAATCTCATGAAAATGATTTGCATTCCAGGACTGCATTAGTCGGCACGATTCACTCCGTCGCCGCAAGCAGATGAGAGACGTTTTCATGTTTGGCATTCCGACCTACTCCCTCTTATGGTTCTCACGAATTAATAATGCAGCCGCACGACGCTGCGCCATCATCAGGATCAGGAGATTCACATGCCCGCCACACTCGAGCACCGTCCCGCTGAGACCCACCACCACACGCACGGCCCGAACTGCGGCCATCTGGCCATCATTCACGAGGACCACGTCGACTACCTTCACAACGGGCACCTCCACCACGAGGACAATGGTCACTACGACGAGTGCGATACCTGCGACTGCCCGCACTGCTCGGACTCCTGCGCCATGTGCGAGTGCTCCGACTGCACCTGCCCCACCTGCAACCACAACGTCTGCTCCTGCGAGCACTGCGACGACTCCTGCTCCTCGTGCACATGCGAGGACTGCTCCTGCCCCACCTGCGCCCACGCGGCCTGAGAGCTCCGTCACTCGTCAGGTATCGGCATGGCCGCCGTGCGCCCGATCGGCGCCGTCCTCGCCGCGGTGGTGGCCGTGGAGGGCTGCGAGCCGCTTGAACCGCTTCGTCGGCCACGTACCCCGTAGGGGACGACCTGAGGGGCGAGGCCCGCCTCGCGCATCGTCTCCTCATGGCCCGGGGCGCGGAGGAGTCCGGGAGCGCCGCCGATTCCCCGCCCCGCAGGCCCGGGAAGGCCCCGGAGCCCCTCTGAGGGATCCGGGGCCTTCAACGCCGAGGACGCACGGCGCTGCATCAGCCCCCCGCGGACTCCGGGGCGGCGTCGACGCCGGCCTCCCTGCGCTGAGCCGAGGTGATCGGGGCGGGCGCGTCGGTAAGCGGGTCCCAGCCCGCGCCGATCTTCGGGAAGGCGATGACGTCGCGAATCGAGTCCGCCCCGGTCAGCAGGGCGACGATACGATCCCAGCCGAAGGCGATGCCGCCGTGCGGCGGGGCCCCGAAGGCGAAGGCGTCCAGGAGGAAGCCGAATTTCTCCTGCGCCTCCGCCTCGTCCACGCCCATCACCTTGAAAACCCGCTCCTGGATATCACGGCGGTGGATGCGGATCGAGCCCCCGCCGAGCTCGTTGCCGTTGCACACGATGTCGTAGGCGTAGGCCAGTGCGCTGCCGGGATCCGTGTCGAAGGTGTCCAGGCACTCGGGCTTGGGCGAGGTGAAGGCGTGGTGCACCGCCGTCCAGGCGGATCCCCCCAGCGCGACGTCGCCCTCCGCCCGGGCCTCGGCCGAGGGCTTGAACAGGGGCGCGTCCACGACCCACACGAAGGACCACTCGTCGTTGTCGATGAGCCCGCAGCGCCTGGCGATCTCCAGACGCGCCGCGCCCAGCAGGGCGCGGGACGCATCCGCGATCCCCGCGGCGAAGAAGATGCAGTCGCCGGGCTCGGCACCGGCCGCCCGGGCCAGGCCGGCCCGCTCGGCATCGGTGATGTTCTTGGCGACCGGCCCGCCGAGGGTCCCGTCCTCGGCGACGGTGACGTAGGCCAGACCCCTGGCACCGCGCTGCCTGGCCCAGTCCTGCCAGGCGTCGAAGGTGCGACGGGACTGGGAGGCGCCACCGGGCATGACGACGGCGCCCACGTAGGGGTTCTGGAAGACGCGGAACGTGGTGCTCCTGAAGTAGTCGGTGAGCTCGACCAACTCGCAGCCGAAGCGCAGGTCCGGCTTGTCGGAGCCGAACCTCGTCATCGCCTCCTCGTAGGTCATGCGCGGAATCGGCGTGGGCAGGTCGTGGCCGATAAGGGTCCAGATCTCCCTCAGAACGTCCTCGGCCACCATGATGACGTCCTCCTGGTCGACGAAGCTCATCTCCACGTCGAGCTGGGTGAACTCCGGCTGGCGGTCGGCCCGGAAGTCCTCGTCGCGGTAGCAGCGGGCGATCTGGTAGTAGCGCTCCATGCCGGCGACCATGAGCAACTGCTTGAACAGCTGCGGGCTCTGCGGCAGGGCGTACCAGGAGCCCGGCGCCAGGCGGGCGGGGACGAGGAAGTCGCGCGCGCCCTCGGGGGTGGAGCGGGTGAGGGTGGGGGTCTCGATCTCAACGAAGCCGTGGGAGTCCAGCACTCGACGAGCGACCTGGTTGACCTTGGCGCGCAGGCGCATGGCGTGCTGCATGGAGGAGCGGCGCAGGTCGAGGTAGCGGTGCTTCAACCGCGCCTCCTCTCCGACCCGGCCCACGTCCTCGGCGTGATCGGAGATCTGGAAGGGCAGCGGAGCCGCGGGATTGAGGATCTCGACATCGGTGACGACCACTTCGATCTCGCCGGTGGGCAGACTCGGGTTCGCGTTGCCCTCGGGGCGCTTCGCCACCTCGCCGGTGATCCTGAGGACGTACTCGGCGCGCAGGTCGTGGGCGATCTCCTCGCGGATCACCACCTGGGCGATGCCGGACGCGTCGCGCAGGTCGACGAAGGCCACGCCGCCATGATCGCGACGGCGATCGACCCAGCCGGTGAGAGTGACGACCTGGCCGATGTCGGCGGCGCGCAGGGAGCCCGCGGTGCGAGTTCGCAGCATGGTGCTGTGTTCCTTCCACTGGGAGCACTGAGCCGGTGCTCGTCGGGGCGCGCCGCGAGACGAGCGGGCGCCGTCCACGATCCTATGCCGGGCCCGTCTCCGCGCGTCGAAGCCCATGCCGGTGCGACCGGGCATCGGGCGGGACCGCGATCGGGTCGACCGGCGTCCCTCAACCGGCGGCCCGCGAGGAGGTCGCCTTGTCCGCCGCGAACCGACGACTGTTCATCAGGCCGATGACGACCAGCAGCACCAGCAGGCTCACGAGCAGGAGGGCGGACGCGCCGACGGTCGGGAAGGTCCTCGCCCCGACCTCAACGGCGGAGGCCTGCGCGTCCTCCTCGCCGGTCGTGATGTCGACCTGCGTCGTACGAGAGCCATCCGGGGCGTCGGGGACGTCCGGCACCGCGGTGCCGGACGCCTCAGACCCCGCGGGTTCCGCCGGCTCCGGGGTCCCGATCATCGGTGAGGAGGTCGGTGCGGGGGCGGGCGCTGTCGCGGTGGCCGCACCGGAACCGCCGATGATCGTCACGTCTCCGACGGTGAAGTAGGGGCTCTTGTTCGTGTAGTCCAGAGTGCTCACCTCATTGGTCGGCACGTCCCGACCGGCCGAGACCTCGAATCGAAGCCAATGAACGCCCTTGGCGACATGACCGGGCAACTCGACGGCCCCGGAGGTGGCCCCGTTCTCATTGACTGTGGTGACTCCGACGACGTCCTGGCCGCGGGCCTGGTTGCCGAACACGCCATCGTCGACCGAGATCCGGATGGCGGCCCCGGGCGGGAAGCCGGACAGCGTATACGTCAGAGTCCCGCCGACCGCCACTGTCGAGGGACTGACGGTCGAGGCCGTACCGGTGGTCGACTCGCCGGTCTCCGCGCCGGACGCCGGCGGACACGCCGTATCGGGGGCCAGTGCGGACACCACCACCAGTGCGAAGACCGCCAGCGCCGCACCACGTCGCAGGAGGGCCGAGAGAGCGCGGGGCGCCACGTGCCTCAGGGCCCGTGCCGGGAGGGCCCTGCGCACCGGTCGCAGTTCTGCGTGCGTCCTCTTCACTGGCTCGTGTCGCCCCGCGCGCTTCTACCGCCTACGGCCTGCCAGTGCTGGGCGCGCGAGGACCAGGAAGGATGCCGCACCCACGAGGAGGAGCCCGCCCGCGGAGACGAGCATCCAGTCGTCCCGACCCAGTGCGCTCGAGCCGTGCGCGGTCGCCGTCCCCACCGTCATCCTCGCCGGCTCGGAGGTGCTGCCGGCCGCGGTGGTGATCTCGAGCTGCGCCCACCCGAGCAGACGGGACTCCCTGTCGCAGACGGCGAGTTGATAGGTGCCGGCCGCGAGGTCGGAGACGTCGATCGACACGGAGTTGTCGGCGTCGACCTGCGTCCATCCCGGAGTCGTTTCCTCGGGGAAGAGGAAGACCGCGACCCAGTCGTCCTTCTCGGCTTTGTCCGACGGGAGTATCAGCGTCACGACATTGCCGCGACGAGTCCCCGACAGGGAGCCGGCGTTGGAGGCGTCGAGCTCACTGGCGTCCTTCACAGGGGCCGTGGGCCTCTCGGATGGTCGTCCCCGACCCGCCTCGGCGTCCGATGCGGAGGCGCTCCCGGGCTCAGAAGGCTCGGATGGGGGTGCCATGGTGGGAGCAGCGCTCCGCTCCCCCGGATCGTCCGCGGCTCCGTCCGAACCCGGCGATGGGAGCCGGCCCCCGCGCGGATTCCCCTCATCGGGACGCGACGTCTCGGGACGCGACGTCGCGATCGGGCTTGCGGCGGGCGTCGTCTCCGAGCCCGGTCCGTCGGGAGGTCCCGGGGATTCCTCGCCCGAACCGGTCTCGGACGCCGAGGCCTCCGGCGTCGGCTCCGGAACGGGCTCCGCAGGAGATGCCGTGGTGGTGGGGGTGGCGGGCTCGGACGCCGCCGTCGACGCCGTCGAATCCGGAGCAGGAGTGGCAGGGGCATCGGTCGGCCCCGGACTCGGTGTCGGCACGGGTCCGTCGGTCGGTTCCGAATCGGCCTCCGCCAGCGGTGCCGTGGTGGGTGTGGTGGGTTCTGGGGCGTCGACGGGATCAGGCGCCGTCGAGGGCGGAGGCTCCGGAACAGGCTCAGCGCTCGGTTGCGCAGAGGGGTCGGTCGGCGGCACGGGGGCATCGCCGGTCGCCTCCGCCGGGGGCTCGTCGGCCGGCGCCGACGCGGAGCCATCGACCGGGGCCGCGGCGGGCTCGGCGATCCGGAACTGGTTGGTGCCGACGTAGAACCGCGAGTCGACGGTGGCGGACACGTAATAGGCGCCGGGTTCGCGTCCCGACAGGAGATCATCGATCCGGATGGAGGCGTCGAAGACGCCATCGCTGAACGTGACGGGGAGCAGGGCCTCCTCGCGGAACGCGTAGCCGCCCACCGCGACCAGGCGAAGGTGAAGAGTCCGCTCCCCCCGAGCGAGCCGGCCGTCAACGCACCAGGCACTGCCTGCGATGCGAAGTGAGGTCCCCGGGTCGAAGACGGGCTCGGCGTCATCACCGTCCCCGATGACCACGCGCGCGCCGTCCTCCTCGCACGCGCCCGCCGTGGGTTCCGGAGCCGCGGAGGGATCCCCTCCGGCCCCGGGCCCGATCGCAGTGCTGCTCGCACCATCGCTGCGAAGGATCCCGTTGCCGGCAACCGCGAGGGTCGTGCGGACGCCCCCGGCACGCGCGCCGGGCTCGGCCACCGCGGCACCTCCTCCCGCACCTGCGCTCGTCGTCAGTACTGCTCCCGCCACCACGGGAAGCACGAGCGCGGCGCGCACGGGGGACCTGACCCCGCGGCGCAACGCGGCGTAGCACTCTGAGCGTGTCATGCAGTGACTCTCGTCGATGGGCTCGATGGGTACGGGTCGTGTCGCGAGAGCTCAGGGGCCGCTGCGGCGGTGGGAGACCGATCCCGCCGAGCACGGGTGCCGTGACCGACCAGTAACCGGCGAAAGAAATCGTATCGTCACCGCAGGCGGCATTAAAGCCGGCCGAGACCGAAGCCGACGGACCGCGCCGCTCCCGCCGCTGCAACTGCGCACACGAACCTTCGCCCGTCATTTCAACGATATACCTTTCCCTGACGATCCGGTCGGACAGCTGCCGAGCCCGTCGCCGCAAAGGTCTCATCTTGGTAACAACTGTGTAGCGAGAGCCGCGCCGGGGCATCGAGAGAATTGTCGGCCCCGTCCGCGTCGCCGCGTCATGGCCCGGGGCCACGGCAAGTGCCGCGGTCCGCACGATGCCCGCACGATGCCCGCGCCATGACCCGCACCACGTCCCGGCGACTCGTGCGACGCGCACCCGGGGGCGTATCGTCCGGGCCATGGCACGCTCCGTCTCGACGACTCGCACCACTCGCGGCGCTCGGACGACTGCCGTCATGCGCGGTCCTCGCATGTGTTGCCACTGTCAGGCGCTCTGACCTCTCGTCCGCACGGTGCGGGCGATCGCCGGGCCCATGGGAGTCAGCAGTCAGCGCCTCCCAGAGGAACGAGGAGCACCGAATCGCTTCTTCCTCTGCCGGTGCGCGCCTCTCATGGACGGGCTCAGCTCCCCGCCCGGTCCGAGTCGCGAATCATGACCAGTGCGAGCTCATAGCCCGTGAAACCGGTCCGTCTCGATCGTTCCCGCCCACGCGCCTGGCAGCCTCTCCTCGCTCTTCGCCGGACGACATCCCTGCATCCACCGCCCCGTCCAGGAGAACCCATGCCCTCCTCCGCCTCTTCCGACACGCCATCCGCCGGCTCGCCCGGCACCCCCTCCCCCGGAGCTCCCGGGGTCCCCGAGACCGCCGAGAACGCCACGCCCCCCGACGACATCGACGTGACCGTCGAGAACGCCGCCGAGATCCTCGCAGCCGAGGACGACTCCCCTCCGCCCACCGCTCGCACATCGCGTCGTCGCCTGCTCATCGGCGGTGGTATCGCCGCAGCCGCGATCGTCGCCGGAGGCGCGTGGCTGACCGTCCGCCGAACCGATCATGGCATCGGCGGCACCGCGGAGGAGCTTCCGCTGGTCATCGGCGGCGACATCTGCGCGGCCCCGCTGTACGCCGCCTACCATCAGGGCTACTTCGACGACGCCGGGCTCAAGGTGACGCTGGCCCGAACCCAGCGCACCGAGGACACCAAGGACGCGGTCAGTGCGGGCAAGTACATCGGAGCGCCCGGGATCTTCTTCTCCTGGCTCGAACCCATCTACAACGGCATCAATGCCAGGCTCACCGGCGGACTCCACTCCGGCTGCCTGAGGCTCGTCGTCAACAACGATTCGCCCATCACTCGGCTGGCCGACCTCAGGGGCAGGAGGATCGGCGTGCCCTCCCTGTCCAGCTCGGCCTTCGCCTACTTCGCCATCGGCCTGTCCGACGCCGGACTCGATGTGGATCCCGAGAGCGGCGACATCGCCTGGGTGACCATTGACGAGGACTCCCTGGGCACACGTCTGACGAACGGCGACGTCGATGCCGTTATGGGCTCGGACCCGGCTCCGCTCCTGCCGGTGCTGAACGGTACGGCGAGGCTTCTGGCCTCCAATGACGCGGAGCCCTTCTGCTGCTCGGTCGCCCTCAACGGAGACTTCGTCGCCAAGCGGCCCGAGCAGGCCAAGGCGCTGACGGAGGCGTGGTTCAAGGGCTCGGACTACCTGGCGCAGGACGAGTCCCACCGTCGGGAGATCGCCAGGATCGAGGTCGACAACGAGTACGTCGCCGCCGACCAGAAGGTCATCGAGGACATCCTCGAGACCTACGGGTGGAGGGCCTCGGCCGTCGAGTTCCGGACCGCCGTCGAGAGCGGCATCAAGGACTTCAAGGGCACCGGATTCATCTCAGCCGAAGCCGGCGCGGCCGAGCTGGCCGACGCGGTCTACGCCGATCTGGGCATCACCCGATGAGCACCCGCCGAACACTGCGCCTGTGGGGCACCGCCGCCGTCGTCCTGTGGACCGCTCATCTCGCCGCGGTTGTCCTGCTGCCCGACGCCGTCGGGGCCCGGACGGCCCCGATCGCACCGCTGGTCGTCATCATCGCGTTCCTCCTCGCCGGGCTCGTGGGCTGGCTCGCGCTCGCCGGGGCGCGGCGGCCGAGCGCCGCTGCGCGCGCTCTCGCGCACCGCCTGCCGTGGATCGCCTTCGGCGGAGGCTGGTTCCTCCTCTGGCAGCTGTCGACCGTGAAGTCCGGCCTGCTCGGCCCGCCCTACTTCGTGGCACCGGAGGTGCTCATCGCGGCGTTCACGGACGACTGGACCCTCCTGGCCACGTGCCTGATGTCCTCCGGGCTGCTGCTCCTCACCGGCTACGTGATCGGCTCGGTCGCGGGCTTCATCACCGGACTGCTCATGGGATGGTCGCCACGGGCCGACTACTGGCTGCACCCCCTGCTGCAGACCGTCGGGCCGGTACCGGCCAGCGCCCTGCTGCCCCTGGCGGTGCTCGTTCTGCCGTCCACGTACCTGTCAGCGGCGTTCATCGTCGCATTCGGCGCCTGGTTCCCCATGGCGACGATGACCCGCGCGGGTACGCGCTCGGTTCCCCGGTCCTTCATCGACGTGGCCCGCACGCTGGGCGCGAACGACGGCTTCCTCGTCCTGCGCGTGGCGATCCCCTCGGCTCTGCCCGACATGCTCACGGGTCTGTTCACCGGGCTGGGCACGAGCCTGGCCGCTCTCATGACGGCCGAGCTCGTCGGCGTCGATCGGGGCCTGGCGTGGTACATCAACTGGGTCAAGGGGTGGGCCGACTACCGGAGGATGTACGTGGGGCTCATCGTCCTCGTCCTCTTCTGCCGCGCCCTGATGGTCCTGCTGTTCAAGCTGCGCTCCTCGCTGCTGGCCTGGCAGCAGAATCTCGTCAGGTGGTGAGCCCGCTCATGAGAGGAGCATCCGCTGACATGACTGAGCCGAGGACCACCGCGGATGATGACGGCGCCCCACCGCGCCCGCACTCGCAGCGCTCCCGCGGCGCCCGCGTGCACCTCGGCGGCGTCTCGCATCGTTACCCGCTGTCCCACGACCTCGATCGCGGATGGGTCCCCTCCCTGATGCGCATGGTGTCCCCGGCCGCCCGCGCCCGTCACGAGGCGGAGGCCGCCAAGTCCTCCGAGCTGCAGGTGCTCGACGCGATCGATCTGAGCATCGCACCGGGCGAGTTCGTGGCCCTCGTGGGACAGTCGGGCTGCGGCAAGTCGACGATCCTGCGTCTGCTCGCGGGCCTCGAGGCACCGGGCTCCGGCGTCGTGGAGGTCGATGAGCAGCCCGTGACCGGGCCCGCGCCGGAACGAGCGCTCGCCTTCCAGGACGCCACTCTGCTGCCCTGGCGCACTGTCCGGGAGAATGTCGGGCTGGGGCCTCAGGCGCGCGGACGACTCGCCGCTGACGAGCGCCGCATCACCGCCGCCCTCGAGATCGTGGGTCTGCGGGACTTCGCCGAGGCCTATCCCGCGACTCTGTCGGGTGGGATGGCGCAACGGGCGTCGTTGGCCAGGGCTCTGGTGAACCGCCCCCGCCTGTTCCTCCTCGACGAGCCGTTCGGCAAGCTGGACGCCCTGACCCGGCTGACCCTGCAGGAGGAGATCAGGCGCCTGTGGCTCTCGCAGCAGTTCACCGCCCTCCTGGTGACGCACGACGTCGATGAGGCCCTGCGCCTGTCGGGACGCGTCGTCGTCCTGTCCGAGCGGCCCGCGCACGTCGTCGAGGACATCGCTGTGCCGCAGGATGCGGGGCGGGACCCGGCGTCCTCGCGATTCCAGGACCTGCGCCGCCGGATCCTGCACCTACTGGGTCGGTGAGACTCCGCGTCGACGATCCTCTCCCGCGACGAGACGGTCCTCACGTGTGACGTGCTGCGTCACGCCGTGCGCGCGCTCCCGTTCAACGGCGCCGGCCCGTAGACTCCTCCGAGGAGCGATCCGCATTGCGAACCCCGTTCGGGGCCGGTGAGCGCGCGTGCACGTGCAGCCGGTCAGCCCGTGAGTCTGTGCGTGAAGCCCAATCGGTGACCGTCGTCCTCCATGAGGACAGGTCGTGGTGCAGGGCGAGTGTGGTGGGTGCGGTGCGGCAAGAGCGGAGGGCAAGCCGCCCTCCCCCACACTCCGCAACAGGCCCCACTGCAGGCCGGATACGGGAAGATCTTCATGACTGCCACCAGCACTGGCCCTTCTGCGTCCTCCGACGGGATGGGCGTCCCACCGGATCTCGACACGCTCTTCGACGCCGAGCTCGCGGCCCCCGCCGAGAGCGTCGCCGCGCCCCATGCGGCGGAGGCCTCCTCCGCCGCCACTCCGGACTACTTCGCGACCCCGGCCTCCTCGGACTCCCCCGAGGACCCCGAGGACGTCGAGCACGAGGGCGAGGACGACGACGTCGACCTCGCCCCGCCCGAGGCCGATCCCGAGGACGAGGAGGAGGACGACTCCGACGACGGCGATGCGGACACCGAGGAGGACGACGTCGACGGCCACGCGCCCTTCATCGACACCGACGATGCTGCTTCCGGCGATGAGAACGCCGCCGGAGCGACCGGGGGCGCCGAGACGGACGCCGAGGCGCCCGAGGAGATCACCTTCGACGACCTCGGCCTGCCCGCGGACCTGCTCAGGGCCGTCACCGACATGGGCTACAGGACTCCCACCGACATTCAGCGCGAGGCCATCCCGGTGCTCCTGTCGGGCCGCGACGTCGTGGGCGTCGCCCAGACCGGCACGGGCAAGACCGCCGCCTTCGGCCTGCCCCTGCTGGACGCCGTCGATGCCCGCGAGCCCGTCGTCCAGGCCCTGGTCCTGGCCCCCACTCGTGAGCTCGCCCTCCAGAGCGCGGATGCCATCACCGACATGGCGCACCGTTCACGCGGTCTCGACGTCGTCGCCGTCTACGGCGGCGCCCCCTACGGTCCGCAGATCGGCGCCCTCAGGGACGGCGCCCAGGTCGTCGTCGGCACCCCGGGGCGCGTGATCGACCTCATCGAGAAGGGGGCACTCGTCCTGGAGGACGTGAGGTACTTCGTGCTCGACGAGGCCGACGAGATGCTCCGCATGGGCTTCGCGGAGGACGTCGAGACCATCGCGGGCTCCCTGCCCGAGCAGCGGCGCACCTCCCTGTTCTCCGCGACCATGCCGCCGGCCATCCAGGCCGTGGCCCGTCAGCACCTCACGGATCCGGTCCAGATCGAGGTCTCCCCCCAGGCCTCCACGGTCGACACCGTCCACCAGGCCTACGCGGTCGTGCCCTTCCGCCACAAGATCGGCGCCGTCTCCCGCGTCCTGGCCGTGACCGAGGCCGAGGCCGCCATCGTCTTCGTGCGCACCAAGTCCACCGCGGAGGACGTCGCCATCGAGCTGGCGGGCCGCGGGATCCAGGCGGCCGCCATCTCCGGGGACGTCGCCCAGCGCGAGCGCGAACGCCTCGTCGAGCGCCTGCGCACCGGCACTCTCGATGTCCTCGTGGCCACCGACGTCGCCGCCCGCGGTCTGGACGTGGACCGCATTGGCCTGGTGGTCAACTTCGACGTCCCCCGTGAGGCCGAGGCGTACGTGCACCGCATCGGCCGCACCGGCCGCGCGGGCCGCCACGGAGAGGCCGTCACCTTCCTGACGCCCAAGGAGAAGCGCAAGCTCCGCCAGATCGAGCGGTTGACGGGAACGAAGCTGGAGGAGATCACCCTGCCCTCCCCCGCCGACGTCTCCTCCCACCGGGCCCGCAGGCTTCTGGACAGGGCCGCCGTCCGTCATGGGCGCGGTCGCCTGTCCATGTACCGGGATCTGGTCGAGCTCAGGACCGAGGAGCTGGGCATCGACGCCACGGAGCTCGCCTCCACCCTGCTCGCCCTGGCCGTGGGCGATGACGGTCCGCGCCGACGCGAGGACGATGGCCGGCCGCAGCGGCGCGGACGCCGCGAGGAGCGCCTCGACGCCGAGGGCACCTTCGTATCCGCCTCCTTCGAGGGCGGACGCGACCGGGAGGATCGCCGCGGCCGCGGCGGCAACCGCTTCGAGGCCCGGTCCGGCGGTGGGCGCGGCCGGCGCCGGCACGAGGACGGCACTGGCACCGTCTACCGCATCGAAGTCGGACACCGCGACCGGGTCCTGCCCGGTGCGATCGTGGGCGCGCTCGCCAACGAGGGCGGGATCCCCGGTTCCGACATCGGCAAGATCGACATCCTCCAGTCCTTCTCCCTGGTTGAGATCCACGCCCCGCTGAGCGAGGAGCAGCTGGCCGCCATGGGCCAGGCGACCTTCGGCGGCCGCGAGCTGCGCATCCGTCCCGATCAGGGCCCGGGCCACGGGTGGAATGGCGGCGACTCCCGGTACGGCGACGCGGCCTCGCACCGCACGGGCCGACGCGAGGACTGGCGCGACCGCCGCCGCGACGACCACCGGGACGACCGCGGTCGGGGCGACCGCTGGGAGGGACGCGGCCAGCACGGCCAGCGCGACCGTCGCGGCGGCCAGTGGGAGGACCGCGGCCAGCACGGCCAGCACAGCAAGTGGCGCGACGACCGTCGCAGTGGTCGGTGGGAGGACCGCGGCCGCGGGGACGATCGCCGAGGCGGCAATGACCGCCGGGAGGGCCGCACGTACGGAGGGGACCGTCGTGACAGCGGCCAGCGCGGAGGCTTCCAGCGCAACGATCGCTCCTCGCGTCGCTCGGATCGCTGGTGACCGGGGCCTGACCCCGCGAGTCGACGCACGTCGTTCGGTGCCCGCCGCCGAGGACGTCATCGCCCCCTCGCGGTCACCGGCTCCGACCAGCAGTCGACGCGCTCCGCGTTCTCATCGCCCTCATCCGCGAGAGTCGAAGGAGCCCTCGACGGGAATCAGGAGTCGTGGGGCGAGGTCCGCCTCGTCCGCCGGCCTCCACGTGGCGGCATCGGCATCGACCTGCTCGCCGGAGCGTATGTCCTTCACCGAGTCGGGGACCCCGTCCGCACCGGGGAACCAGACGAAGGGGATGCCGCGCCTGTCGGCGAATCTGATCTGCTTTCCGAACTTGGCGGCCGTGGGGGCGACATCGGCGGCGATGCCGCGCCCCCGCAGAGCATCGGCCACGGAGTCGGAGACGGCGCGGTGCTCCTCATCGGCCACGGCCACGAGCACGGCGGTGGGCACCGCCCGACTCACCTCGACCAGCCCGGCGTCCGCGACGCGGGCCAGCAGGCGCGACAGCCCGATGGAGATGCCCACCCCCGGGAAAGTGCGCTTGCCATTGGAGGCGAGGGAATCGTAACGGCCGCCCGAGCACACGCTTCCGAGGTCCTCGTGGCCGGCCATGAAGGACTCGTAGACGGTGCCGGTGTAGTAGTCCAGACCGCGGGCGATCTTCAGGTCGGCCACGATGGCGCCCGGACGACGTCGGGCGGCGGCCCGCAGCAGTGCACTCAGCTCATCCAGCCCCGCCCGCAGGAGCCCGTTCGGCTGACGAGCGCCCAGGGCGGCCGCGACGGAGTCGCGCAGCTCATCGGGATCCGTACCGGTGATGGCGGCCAGGCGCAGGGCGGCCTCGGCCTGGGCGCGCGTGACGCCAACGGTCTCGACGAGCGCGGCGGCGACATCGTCGGCACCGATCTTGTCGATCTTGTCGACCACACGTAGAACATCGACGAGTCGGTCGTCCTCGATCCCCATGCACTGATAGAAGCCCTGGGCGACCTTGCGGTTGGACACATGGATGGTGACCGACGGGATCGGGAGGGCGGACAGGGCCTCGTGCATGATCAGGGGGATCTCAACGTCATGATGCAGCGGAAGCGCGCCATCGCCGACGACGTCGATGTCCACCTGGTAGAACTCGCGGAAGCGGCCCTCCTGTGGGCGCTCGCCGCGCCAGACCTTCTGGATCTGGTAGCGCTTGAAGGGGAAGTGGAGAATGCCCGCGTTGTCCAGGACGTAGCGGGCGAAGGGGACCGTGAGGTCGAAGTGCAGGCCCAGCTGCCTGGAGGGGTCGGCGGCATCGGCCTCGGCGGATGCCTGCGCGGGCTCGGCCTGCAGTCGGGACAGGAGGTAGACCTCCTTGGAGGTCTCGCCCTTCTTGGTCAGCTCGCCCAACGGCTCGACGGCGCGGGTCTCGACGCCGCTGAAGCCGTGAAGCTCGAAGGTGCGGCGCAGGGTGTCGATGAAGTGCTGCTCGACCACGCGGCCCGCCGGGAGCCATTCGGGGAAGCCGGAGAGGGAGGAGAGAGCCGGTCGTGCCTGTGCGGAGTGCGCCATGGGCGTCATCCTCTCACGGCGATCGACCCTGCTCCCCCATCGTGCTCCGCCCGCCTCCCCGACCGCTCACACGTGCCGGTCCCCGCCGCGCACCCTGGCCTCGGCCAGATAGGGGTTGCCGTGATGCTCGTGGGCCATGGTGGTGGCGGCGCCGTGCCCGGGCAGCAGCACCGTCTCGGGATTCACGGCCGAGGCGAGGAAGCGCAGCGTGGCCCACATCTGGACCTGGTCCCCGCCGGGCAGGTCGGTGCGTCCCACCGAGCCCTTGAAGATGACGTCGCCGTCCAGGGCGACCAGGTAGTCGTGCTCCTCCTCGGCCACGGACGGGTCGTCCTCGACGGCCTCCGCCTCGTGCAGCAGCGCGTTGTCCGTCAAGGAGGCGTCGAGGAAGAAGAGCGTCGACCCCTCCGAGTGGCCCGGTGCGGCGATCGCCCGGATGGGGACACCGGGAACCAACTCGATTGCGCGGTTGAAGGCCTCCGCGGGGACGACGCGACTATCACTCGGCCTGCGCCAGGGGGTTCCGGCCATATCGGTGAAGGTCATGCCGTTCGCGCGGATGCCCGTGGTCGCGTCCGGGTCCTCGAGACGGTAGTGGTCGGGCCCGGGGATGTAGACCGGTACGGATGCTGCAGCATCGGCCGGATCCTCGACGGCCAGTAGCCCCCCGTCATGGGCCTCCTCGATGAGGGCGGCGGTGTCCCAGACGTGATCGGCGTGGCCGTGAGTGAGCAGGACCGCCCCCAGCCTCAGTCGATTCGATCGCAGCAGGGCCAGTGCACCGCGCACCGCACCCGCTCCGGGATCCACGACCAGCGCGGGGCTGCCCGGCCCGGGCGCCAGGACGTAGCAGTTCGCGGCGAAGACGGGGGCGATTGTGCGCTCGAGGATCATGGGGTCAGCCTATGCGCGTCCGGGTCTCATGAACATCGCCGCGGCGAGGTTGCATCCGCGGCTCATCGGCTCGGGTCATCGGCCGGTGATCCTGCGGCGCACTCGTCAGGCGCAACCGGGGCCCGCTCCAGTGGGCGACGAGCCAGCGATCGTGGCTGGCCACGAGCAGCGTGCCGTTCCAGGTCGCCAGCGCCGCCTCCAGCGCCTCCGTGGTGTCGAGGTCGAGGTAGTTGGTGGGCTCGTCGATGATGAGGATCTCGGGCTCGGCGGCGATCGCCGCGGCGAGCTGGACGCGGCGCTGGTTCCCCGCGGACAGCTCGGCCACCCGCCGCCCCCAGTAGGCGGGGTGCAGGACGCCGGAGCCGATGGGGCCGATGCCCGACTCCCACGTCGCC